>Ga0302325_10011431_pt1 | contig 19123 bp, 18 predicted proteins | sample Palsa_T0_2_FD_201948 | JGI IMG/M metagenome (GOLD analysis project Ga0302325, IMG submission 201948) | Peat permafrost microbial communities from Stordalen Mire near Abisko, Sweden - Palsa_T0_2 | ecosystem: Environmental > Terrestrial > Soil > Palsa > Peat permafrost | place: Sweden: Abisko...
CTGGTGCAGCGCTTCCGCACCGGCGCGATCGCGCTCGGCCTGCCGCTGCCCTCGTCGGCCGCAATGACCCCGATCCAGCCGCTGATCGTCGAAACTTCCGCGCGCGCGCTGGCCCTGAGCGAGGCGCTGAGCGCACTGGGCTTCTGGGTCAGCGCGATCCGTCCGCCGACCGTGCCGCAGGGCAGCGCGCGCCTGCGCGTGACGCTCTCGGCCGCGCATAGTCAGTCGCAGGTGGACGGCCTGCTCGAGGCCCTGGCGACGGTGTTCGCGTGAGCGAGCCGGAAACCCGCTTCGAGCTGGATCGGCGCGCCCTGGTGCGCTCATTCAGCCGCGCCGCGGCGCATTACGAGGAAGCGGCGCACCTGCAGCAGCGCGTGCGCGCGGAGCTGCTCGAGCGCCTGCAATACTTCACGCTCGCCCCGCAGCGTGTGCTCGATCTGGGCGCGGGCTGTTGTCAGGCCGCGCTGCTGCTGCAGCGGCGCTTTCCGCGCGCCCAGGTGCTGGCCCTCGACATCGCCGAGGGCATGCTGCAGGCCATGCCGCGCGCGCGCTGGCCCTGGCGCCGCGCCGGGATTGCGCGTGTCTGCGCCGACGCGCGGGCGCTGCCCCTGGCCGCGCACAGCGTCGAGCTGATCTACAGCAATCTGATGCTGCAGTGGTGTGATCGACCCGATGCGGTATTCACCGAGCTCGCGCGCGTGCTCAAGCCCGGCGGACTGTTGCTGTTTTCGACCTTCGGCCCCGACACCTTGCGTGAGCTGCGCAGCGCCTGGGCGGCCGCTGACGACCACAACCACGTGAGCCTGTTCGCCGACATGCAGCAGATCGGTGACGGCCTCATGCGCGCCGGCTTCGCCGAACCGGTCATGGATCTGGAGCACTATCGGCTGCACTACCCGGCCGTGCACGCGCTGATGCGCGAGCTCAAGCAGCTCGGCGCACGCAACGCCATGCGCTCGCGAGCGCGCGGCCTCACCGGACGCGCGCGCATGCAGAGCATGCTCGACGCCTACGAACGTTTGCGCACAGCACAGGGGCTGCCGGCAACCTTCGAGGTCATCTGCGCAGCGGCCTTCGGCGGCGACGCGCCAACAGCCAGCGGCACAGTTGGCCACACGGCCGGGGAATTCGCCGTACCGCTCAGCGCCGTGAAGCTCCCGCGCAAGGTCCCACGCCGATGACTGCGGCGCGCGCACGCGGCATTTTCATCGCCGGCACCGACACGGGCATCGGCAAGACGCGCGTGGTCGTCGGCCTGCTGCGGGCCTTGCGCGACGCCGGCGTCCACGCGACCGGCATGAAACCGGTCGCTACCGGCACGATCCAAGCGGTTTCAGGGCTGATCAACGAAGATGTCGCCGCAATCAGCGAAGTTAGCGCCGCGGAGGCCAGCCGGGCAGACATCAATCCGTACTGCTTCAATTGGCCGGTATCTCCGCATATTGCCGCTGAACGAGCGGGTATCGTGATCGATCTGGCCGTGATCTCGCGCGCCTACGCGCGGCTCGAGGCGTGCTGCGATGTGGTCGTGGTCGAAGGCACCGGCGGCTGGCTGGCGCCCATCGCAGCGCAGGCGACCATGGCCGATATCGCCGCGGCTCTGCAGCTGCCCGTGCTGCTCGTGGTCGGCATGCGGCTGGGCTGCCTGAATCATGCGCTGCTGAGCGCGCAGGCGATCGCGCAGGCGCGCGCGCCGCTGATCGGTTGGATCGCCAACGCGATCGATCCGGCCATGAGCGCGCTGGCCGAGAACGTCGAGGCGCTGCAGCAGCGGCTGCCGGCGCCGCTGTGGGCGCAGCTGCCGCATGCGCGCGACGCTCAGCACGACACGCAGACGCTCACGGCGCTGGCGGCGCTGGCGCGCGCGCTGCTCGAGCCGCGCGCCTTGCCGTAGAAAACGCCGCTTCAGTATGATCGGGCGCGATGGTCGGGCGCGGAGCTGCCTTGAACGATGCACTGCTGATTCAAATCGCGCCGAACTGCTCGCTGCGGCCGCAGTCCGCGGCGTTGTTCTTCGCCAGCATCTGCCTGGTGTCATTTTCCATCGCCGGTACCCTGGCCGTGTTCGGCATGTGGCCTATTTTGCCGTTCGCGGGCCTGGAAATGCTGGTGCTGGGTTGGGCGCTGCGCGTGAGCTTGCGCCGGCGGCATTACTCCCAGACCATCCTGCTGACCGAGGATCGAATCCGAGTGCAGACGCGCACCGGCGCCGCCTGCGAGCAGTTTGAGTTCCCGCGGCATTGGGCGCGGGTTAAACTGCGCCACGCTAACTCGCGCTTGCATCCCAGTCGTCTGACCATTGAGTCGCATGGCCGCTCGTGTGAGCTCGGCGGTTTCCTAACGGAAGAAGAGCGGCGGGCATTGGCAGGGCGGCTGATGCGTTCGGTGGGTCGTATCAACGAATCGCCGCCGCTGTCCACTGCGCACGAATGAATAAGGGATTAAGGCCAGAATAATGACCAGAACGATGATCAGGAACTCACCATTGCGCGTGGTGATCCCGGCGGCGGCGCTCATGGCACTGGTGGCGCCCTGCGCCCAGGCCGCCTGGACCTTGAACATGACGCCGGGCATCAGCGCGCTGTCGCGGCAGATCTACGATCTGCACATGCTCATGTTCTGGTGGTGCGTGGGCATCGCCATACCGGTGTTCGGCTTCATGATTTATTCGATGGTGCGCTTCCGCAAGTCCAAGGGCGCGGTGGCCGACACGAACCTGCTGCACAGCACGCGCGTGGAAGTGATCTGGACCATCCTGCCGGTGCTGATCCTGATCAGCATGGCGGTGCCGGCGGCGCGTACCCTGGTCGAGACCGAGAACTCGAGCGGCTCACAGCTCACGATCCGCGTGACCGGGTATCAGTGGAAGTGGGGTTATGAATATGTCGGCTCTGGCGTCACGGTGCTCTCGACCCTCGACCGTGCCAGCGATCATGCCCGGCAACTGCAATCCGGCATCGATCCGTTCAGCGTGCCCAATTACCTGCTCAGCGTCGATCACCCGCTGGTCGTGCCCGCCGGCGTCAAGGTGCGGCTGCTGATCACCGGTCAGGATGTCATTCATTCCTGGTGGGTGCCGGCGCTGGCGATCAAGAAGGACGCCATTCCGGGGTTCATGAACGAGGCCTGGTTCGACATCGATGCCGACAAGGTCGGCACCTACCGCGGCCAGTGCGCCGAACTGTGCGGCCGCGACCATGGCTTCATGCCCATCGTGCTCGACGTCAGGAGTAAGGATGACTTCGAGCAGTGGCTGCGCGACCAGAAGAGCGCGATGCAGCAGGCCGCGCCGACGCCCGGGCAACCGCTGCCGGCGACACCGGGCTCAGCTCCCGGACCTACCGCGGCCATCCCGCACGCCGCCGCGACCCCCAGCGGCTAAATTCCAGCGGCTAATTTTTTTCAGCGAGTACCGACATGGCCTACACCGACCACGCCGCCGCCCACGATCACGATCACGATGATCACGACCACAAGCCGCACGGCTTCTGGGGGCGTTGGCTGACCACCACCAACCATAAGGACATCGGCACGCTGTACCTGGTGTTCAGCGGCATCATGTTCTTCATCGGCGGCTCGTTTGCCATGCTGATCCGCGCCGAGCTGTTCAAGCCCGGTCTGCAGTTCCTGGATCCGGCGCTGTTCAACACCATGACCACCATGCACGCGCTGGTCATGATCTTCGGCGCCGTGATGCCGGGCTTCGTCGGGCTCGCGAACTGGATGATCCCGATGCAGGTCGGTGCGCCCGACATGGCGCTGCCGCGCATGAACAATTTCAGCTTCTGGATCCTGCCGTTCGCCTTCACGCTGCTGCTGGCGACGCTGTTCGTGCCCGGCGGCGCGCTGGCCGGCGGCTGGACGCTGTATCCGCCGCTGTCGCTGCAGACCGGCGATGCGCTGCCGATGGCGATCTTTGCGGTGCACCTGATGGGCGCCTCCTCGATCATGGGCGCGATCAATGTCATCGTGACCATCATGAACATGCGCGCCCCGGGCATGACCCTGCTGCGCATGCCGCTGTTCGTGTGGACCTGGCTGATCACGGCATACCTGCTGATCGCGGTCATGCCGGTGCTGGCCGGTGCCGTGACGATGCTGCTGACCGATCATTTCTTCGGCACCAGCTTCTTCAATGCGGCCGGCGGCGGCGACCCGGTGATGTTCCAGCACATCTTCTGGTTCTTCGGGCACCCCGAGGTCTACATCATGATTCTGCCGGCCTTCGGCATCGTCTCGGAGATCATCCCGACCTTCTCGCGCAAGCCGCTGTTCGGCTACGACGCGATGGTGTACGCCACCGCATCGATCGCTTTCCTGTCGTTCATCGTCTGGGCGCATCACATGTTCACGGTCGGCATGCCGCTGGCCAGCGAGCTGTTCTTCATGCTCTCGACCATGCTGATCGCGATCCCGACCGGGGTGAAGGTGTTCAATTGGTCGGCGACCATGTGGCGCGCCTCCATCAGCTACGAGCCGCCGATGCTCTGGGCTCTGGCGTTCCTGTTTCTGTTCTCGATCGGCGGCTTCTCGGGCCTGATGCTGGCCATGGCGCCGGCCGATTTCCAGTACCAGGACACCTACTTCGTAGTCGCGCATTTCCATTACGTGCTCGTGCCCGGAGCGATCTTCGGCATCATGGGCGCGGTGTACTACTGGCTGCCGAAATGGACCGGCCACATGTACAACATGGCGCTGGCCAAGTGGCACTTCTGGCTCTCGGCCATCTTCGTCAATGTGTTGTTCTTCCCGCAGCACTTCCTGGGTCTGGCGGGCATGCCGCGCCGCATCCCCGACTATGCCACCCAGTTCGCCGACTGGAACATGGTGTCCTCGATCGGCGGCTTCGCCTTCGGTCTGTCGCAGCTGCTGTTCCCAATCCTGATCTGGCAGTGCGCGCGCGGCGGGGTCAAGGCGACCGACCGGGTCTGGGAGGGCGCGCACGGACTGGAATGGGAATTGCCCTCGCCGGCGCCCTACCACAGCTGGGTCGAGGCGCCGACCATGGCAGCGCTCGAGCAGGGCGCCCCCACGCACGAAACCCATGGCTAGGGGCGCACCGCGACAGGTGCGCCGAACGGCTATTGCACTGGGCCTGGTCGCGCTTGCGCTCTATGTCAGCTTCATCCTGTATGCGCTTCGGCATGGACACGCATGAGCCAGCACCGCAACCTGGTGTGGAAGCTGTCGCTGTTCGTGGCCGGCAGTTTCGCCTTTGGGTTCGCGCTGGTGCCGCTGTACGACGTGCTGTGTTCGATCACCGGGCTCGGCAATCAGAAGAGTCTGTTGCGGCAGGTGGCGCTCGGCGCGGACACCGCCGACCAGGCGCGCTGGGTGACGATCGATTTCGTCGCCAATCTGCCGACGGTGGGCAACTGGGAATTCCGCCCGGTGGTGAACTCGATCCGCGTACATCCGGGCCAGCTCTACGAAGGCGACTTCCTGGCGCACAACCTGACCGGTCACGACACCACCGCGCAGGCCGTGCCCGACATCGTGCCGTCGAAGGCTGCCGCCTGGTTCCACAAGACCGAGTGCTTCTGCTTCTCACCGCAATCGTTCGCGCGCGACGAGCAGCGCGTGATGGCCGTGCGTTTTTTCGTCGACCCGGCCTTGCCGAACTACCTCGATCGACTGACGCTTGCCTACACCTTTTACGACGTCCCGGGCAGCCCCGCAAAGGATAGAGACTGATGTCGCAGACTCAAACCGACTCCAGCAAATACTACCTGCCGCACGGCAGCCCGTGGCCGATCCTCGGCTCCGTGGCGCTGTTCTGCCTGATGCTCGGCGGCGTGTCCTATCTCAACGGCTGGCTGGGCGGCTACGTGTTCCTGCCCGGCGCGATCCTGCTGGCAACTATGTTCTTCTGCTGGTTCGGCACCGTCATCGACGAGAACCAGCATGGCGTCTACAACCTGGAGGTCGACCGCTCGTTCCGCCTGGGCATGATGTGGTTCATATTCTCCGAGGTCATGTTCTTCGCGGCCTTCTTCGGCGCACTGTTCTACGCGCGCGAGCTGTCGGTGCCCTGGGTCGGCGGCCTGGGCGTCAAGACGCTCAACAAATTGTTCCTCTGGCAGCAATACGATCCGTCCTGGCCGACCAACGGCCCGTCGCATCTGGGACCGCGCGCCGACGGCAGCTTCGAAGTCGTGCCCGCGTTCGGCCTGCCGGCGGTCAACACCGTGATCCTGCTCAGCAGCAGCGTGACCGTCACGATTGCGCACCACGCGCTGCGCGCCGGCCATCGCGGCATGCTGAAATTCTGGCTTGCCTGCACCTTCATTCTTGGCTTCACGTTCGTCGGCCTGCAGGCGCACGAGTACGGCGAGGCCTATCGCGAGCTCGGGCTGCGGCTGACCACCGGCATCTATGGCTCGACTTTTTTCATGCTGACCGGCTTTCACGGCCTGCACGTGACCATCGGCGCGATCATGCTGACGATCATCTGGCTGCGCACGCTCAAGGGCCATTTCACGCCGAACCGGCACTTCGCCTTTGAGGCGGTGTCGTGGTACTGGCACTTCGTCGACGTGGTGTGGTTGGGCCTGTTCGTGTTCGTGTATTGGATGTAGCCGCCACGCGGACTTCATCAGCAGACATCCGCGTCCTGCTGTTCGACGTCGGCGGGGTACTGGTGGAGCTGGGCGGCGTCGAAGTCATTCTCGAGTGGCTCGGCAACCGCATCAGCGCCGATGAACTCTGGCAGCGCTGGCTGCAGTCGCAGGCGGTACGGCGCTTTGAAACCGGGCAGATCGATGCGCCGCAGTTCGCCGCCGGCGTGATCGCAGAGTTCGGCCTGGCGGTCGATCCGCAGCAGTTTCTGGATTCCTTCGTCGGCTGGCCGACCGGGCTGTACCCCGGCACCCTGGAAATGCTCGCGCGCATTCCGCCGCGCTATCAGCGCGCGCTGCTCTCGAACAGCAATGCGCTGCACTGGCCACGGGTGCTGGGCGAGATGGGACTCGGCGCCGTGTTCGACAATCACTTCGTCTCGCATCTGACCGGGCGCATCAAACCGGATCCGGAAGCATTTGAACACGTGCTCGAGTCGCTCGGCTGCCGGCCCGCGCAAGTGGTTTTTTTCGACGACAACGCGCTCAACATCGAAGCCGCCCGACAACTGGGCATGCACGCGGTGCGCGTGCGCGGCCTCGGGGAGGCGACCCAGGCCCTGATCGAGATCGGCGTTCTCAGCGCGTAAGCACCGGCAGGCCACGAGGCGAGATCAGGCCGGTCCGCCAGGCGATCATGAGCAGTGCGAACAGCACCAGCGACAGCGCGATGCGCACGGTCAGCGCGCGCAGCATCTTGTTCGAGTCGCCCTTGCCCGAAGCCAGATGATAAAGCGCGGTGCCGAGGCTGATGACGATGGCCGCTAGCAGGCCGAGGATCACTAGTCTGATGAGGTCCACGGGCCATTATAATGCCGGCCCCCCTGATGGAGCCCATGTTGCCGCTGACGCTCACCTTTGACCGCGCCCGCTGGTCCGCCTCCTGGGGCATGACGGCACTCACGCTGCTCGCGATCGTCGGCTTCATTGCCCTGGGGCTCTGGCAATGGCACCGCGCCGAGCAGAAGCGCGCGCTCAGCACGGCCTTCAGTGCCGGCAACGCCGAGGTCAGCGTTCTGGGCGCGCGCGCCACCGCGACGCTGCCGCGCTATGCACAGGTGCGCGTGCAGGGCCGTTACGACGGCGAGCATCAATTTCTGCTCGACAACATGTCGCAGGACGGCATGCCGGGCTACGAAGTGTTGACGCCGCTGTGGCTCGCCGACGGCCGCACGCTGATGGTCAATCGCGGCTGGCTGCCGCTGACCGCGAGCCGCCGCCAGCTGCCCGCCATCGCGCTGGATTTTTCCGCGAATCTGTCGCCGGCGGGCAGGCTCGACGCGCTGCCCGTGGCCGGCATCGCCCTCGGCCACGTGCCGCCCGCCGCGCAGGGACCGTGGCCGAAGCTCACGAGCTTTCCGACCATGGCCGATCTGTCGCGAGCCCTCGGCCGGCCGCTCGAGGCGCAGCAACTGCTGCTCAATGCCGATGAGCCGCTCGGCTACGGGCGCGACTGGCAGCCGCCCGTGGGCTTTGGTCCCGAACGACACATCGCTTACGCGCTGCAATGGTGGGCGTTCGCGGCGCTGGCGCTCGGGCTGTACGCCGTGCGGAACTGGCACAGGACGCCGCAATGAGATCCAAGCGCACTTTTTTGCTGCTGGTGCTGCTGTTCTTCGCACCATTGCTGGCGTCGTTCGCGATGTACTACGGCTGGCACTGGCGGCCTGCGGGCCAGACCAATCACGGCACGCTGATTCAGCCGCCGCGAGCGCTGCCGCTGGCAGGACCGGCGGCCCTGCTCGGCGGCAAATGGTCCCTGGTCTATCTGGGCGCGGGGAATTGCGACGACTCGTGTCGCTACGCGCTGTACTTCATGCGTCAGACCCATCTCGGGCTCGGACATCTGATTCCGCGCGTGCAGCGCGTATTCCTCGCCACCGCGCGCTGCTGCGACCGCGCCTTTCTCGAGCAGGAGCATCCGGGACTGATTACCTTGGACTCGCAGGGGCCGGACAGCGCGGCGTTGCTGGCGCAGTTTCCCAGCGACGGCCGCGCCTCGACGCTGTTCATCGTCGACCCGCGGGGCAATCTCATGATGCGCTACGATTCCCACGCCGACCCCAGGGGGCTGCATGAGGATCTCGAAAAGCTCCTGAGTCTCTCGCACATCGGTTAGCCCCACGCTGTATGTCTCACGCCGCGCTGCTCCGCGCCTTCGCCCTCACTGCCTGCTCGCTGTGTCTGATGGTGGTCGTGCTCGGCGCCTATGTGCGCCTCAGCGACGCAGGCCTCGGCTGTCCGGACTGGCCCGGATGCTACGGCCATATGACGCCTGTCGGCGCCGCCGCCGACCTCGATGCGCAAAGTCAAAGCGGCCGGCCGCTCGAGCTCGGCAAGGCCTGGCGCGAAATGCTGCACCGCTATGCCGCCGGCACGCTCGGTGTGCTGATCGTGTGTCTGGCGGCCATGGCGGTCGCCTGGCGGCGCGAGCGCATCGTCTCGCCGAGCCTGGCTGCGGCGCTGCTGGGCATCGTGCTGCTGCAGGGGATTTTCGGCATGCTGACCGTGACCTGGCGGCTCAAGCCGCTGATTGTCACGCTGCATCTGCTGTTCGGCCTGACGACGCTGTCGCTGCTGTGGTGGCTGGTGCTCGGGCTGGCTCGCGGCCATGACGGCCCGTGGCGCCACGGCGCCGTGCTGCGCGGTGATCGCTGGCGCGTGGCCCGGACGCTGGCGCTGCTGGGTCTGCTGGCGCTGGCGCTGCAGATCGTGCTCGGCGGCTGGACCAGCAGCAATTACGCGGCGCTGGCCTGCCCCGACCTGCCCAGATGCCAGGGCCAATGGTGGCCACCGGCGCAGTTTGGCTCGGCCTTCGCGCCCACGCGCGACCTCGGCGTCGCTGACGGCGGCGCGCTGGCATCCCCGGCGCTCATCGCCATACACCTGACGCATCGGCTGGGCGCCATGCTCGCCAGCGTGGCGCTGCTGGCCGCGGCGATCGCGGCCCTCGGGCTGCGCGCGGAACGGCCGGTACGACGCGCGGGGCTGGCGCTGCTGGCATTGCTGTGTCTGCAGCTGACCATCGGCTTGACCATGGTACTGCGCGGCTTCCCGCTGTGGCTCGCAACGGCTCACAATGCCGGCGCGGCCCTGTTATTGTTGGCAACCCTGGCCCTCAACCACTGCCTGCGCCCCGCCAAACCATGAGCCGGACCGACGCCCAAGCCGTTCCCATCCGCGCCAGCTGGCGTGACTATCTGGAGCTGACCAAACCGCGGGTCGTGGCCCTGATCGTGCTGACCGCCATCGTCGGCACGCTGCTGGCGACGCCCGGGCTGCCGCCGCTCGACGCGCTCGTGTTCGGCAACCTCGGCATCGCGCTGGCCGCCGCCTCGGCCGCGGCCATCAACCATGTGCTGGATCGGCGCCTGGACGCGCGCATGGCGCGCACGCGCAATCGGCCGCTGCCCACGGGACATCTGGCGCTGTCCCAGGCGCTCGGATTCGCGCTGGCCCTCGGCGTGGCCTCGATGACCATTCTGGTCGCGTTCGTGAACGTACTGACCGCGGTGCTGACTTTTCTGTCGCTGATCCTGTACGCCGTGGTCTATACGGTCTGGCTCAAGCGCGCGACGCCGCAGAACATCGTGATCGGCGGTGCCGCCGGTGCCGCACCGCCGGTGCTGGGTTGGGTCGCGGTGACCGACCACGTCAGTGCACAACCACTGCTGCTGTTCCTGATCATCTTCGCCTGGACGCCGCCGCATTTCTGGGCGCTCGCGATCGCGCGGCGGCACGACTACGCCCGCGCCGACATTCCCATGCTGCCGGTCACGCACGGCGTGGAGTTCACGCGGCTGCACGTGCTGCTCTACACCGTGATCCTGTGCGTGGTGACGATGCTGCCGTTCACGATCGGCATGAGCGGGCTGATCTATCTGGCCGCGGCGCTGGTACTCAACGCCCGCTTCCTGTGGCAGGCGATCGCGCTCAAGTTCGGACGCCGCGATGATCTGCCGATGCGCATGTTCCGCTTCTCGATCAGCTATCTGATGTGGCTGTTCGTGGCGCTGCTGATCGATCACTACCTGCCGACGCGCTAACCCGACGCGTATTGCCTAGCTGTCGACGCCGCGGTTTCCGTTACGGGAGTGTGCCATGCTGATCGAGCGCATCTGGGCAGACAATGCCGGCCGCAATTTTCATTATCTGGTCGCCTGCGGCGAGACCGGCGAAGCCCTGGCGATCGATCCGCTGAACTGGCAGGCCTGCCTGCAGCGGGCGCAGGAACTGCGCTGGTCGATCCGCCAGATCTTCAACACCCACGAACACGGCGATCATACCGGCGGCAATACCGCGCTGGTGCGCCAGACCGGTGCCAGCGTGCTGGCCCATGTCGATGCCGCGGAGCGCATCGGCGGTGTCACCCGCGGCATGAGCGGCGGCGAGTTGGTGCATGTGGGCCGCTCGGTGCAGCTGCGCTGCCTGGATACGCCGGGCCACACGCGCGCGCATCTGTGCCTGTATGTGGAAGGGCTCGGCGCGCAGGCGCCGGCGCTGTTCTCGGGCGATACGCTGTTCAATGCCGGAGTCGGCAATTGCATCCACGGCGGGGATCCCCAGCTGCTGTACGAGAGCTTTGCCGACTGCCTGTCGCAGCTGCCGGCGGCCACGCGCGTGTTTCCGGGGCATGAATATCTGCTGCGCAATCTCGGCTTCACGCTCGATCGCGAGCCCTCCAATCAGGCCGCGCGCGAGCTCGCGCAACGCGTCGCCGCCCTGTCGGCGCAGGACATGCCGATCCTGACACTGGGCGAGGAAAAGCAGCTCAACGTCTTCTTCCGGCTCGACCGCCCCGAGGTCATCGCCGGGCTGCGACGGGTGCGCCCGGGGATGCCGTCCGAGCCGACGCCACGCACCGTGTTCCTGGCGCTGCGGGATCTGCGCAATCGCTGGTGAGCAGGTAGAATCCGCCGCCCGCATGGACCTCTCACCCATCCTCAATCCGCTCAACGATGCGCAACGCGCGGCCGTGACCGCCCCTGTCGGGCCGGTGCTGGTGCTCGCCGGCGCCGGCAGCGGCAAGACCCGCGTGCTCACGCACCGCATCGCCTGGCTGATCAGCACCGAGGGTGTCTCCCCGCACGGCGTACTGGCCGTGACCTTCACCAACAAGGCGGCCGCGGAGATGCGCGGGCGGGTCGAGCAGCTGCTGGGCATGCCAGGCAGCGCCCTGTGGCTCGGCACTTTCCATGGCATCGCGCACCGGCTGCTGCGCATGCATTGGCGCGAAGCCGCTCTGGTGCAGAGCTTCCAGATACTCGATGCCGAGGATCAGCTGCGGCTGATCAAAAAACTCCTGAAATCACAGGACCTGGATGAGAATCGCTGGGTGCCGCGCGAAGTACAGTACTTCATCAACAAGCACAAGGACGAGGGCCGGCGACCGCAACACCTCAAGACCGCCGGCGATGCGACCGAAGCGCAGATGATCAAGCTCTATGCGCAGTACGAGGAAAACTGCCAGCGCTCGGGGGTCATCGATTTCGCGGAGCTGCTGCTGCGCGCCTATGAGCTCTGGCGCGATCAGCCCGAGCTGCTGCGGCACTATCGCGCCCGCTTCCGCCATGTGCTGGTCGATGAGTTCCAGGACACCAACGCCATTCAGTACGCCTGGATCCGCCTGCTGGTGGGCTCCGAGGGCGCGCCGTTCGTGGTCGGCGACGACGATCAGTCGATCTATCGCTGGCGCGGCGCACGCGTGGAGAACCTGCACAAGTTCCGCGATGACTTTCCGCAGGCCACGCTGCACCGGCTGGAGCAGAACTACCGCTCCACCGGCTCGATTCTCGAGGCGGCCAATGCGCTGATCAGCAACAACTCCGGGCGCCTGGGCAAGACGCTCTGGACCAGCGGCGCGCGCGGCGATGCCGTGCGTGTGTACGCCGCGTTCAACGAACGCGACGAGGCCGATTTCGTCATCACCCGCATCCTCGACTGGACACAGCGCGGCGGCCTGCGCCGCGAGGTCGCGATTCTGTATCGCTCCAATGCGCAGTCACGCACTTTCGAGGAGGCGCTGATCAGCGCCCGCCTGCCCTACCGCGTCTATGGCGGACTGCGCTTCTTCGAGCGCGCCGAAATCAAGGACGCGCTGGCGTATCTGCGGCTGATCGCCAATCGTGATGATGACGCCTCGTTCGAGCGCATCGTGAATCTGCCGCCGCGCGGACTGGGCGCGCGCAGCATCGATGCGATTCGCGAGGCGGCGCGCGCTGCGGGCAGCTCACTGTGGCGTGCCGCCGCAAGCGCGTCCGCCGCGAGTGCGTCCGCCGCGAGCGCGTCCGAGGGCTCGCTCGGGCGAGCGGCCAACGCGCTGCGGGCATTCCAGCAGCTGATCGAGCGCCTGGCCGCGGACATCGAGCGCCTGCCGTTGCACGAGCAGGTCGATCTGGTCATTCAGGCCAGCGGGCTCATCGAGCACCACCAGAAGGACAAGGCGGACCGCGGCGAGGCGCGGGTCGAGAACCTGCTCGAGCTGGTCAGCGCCGCGCGCGGCTTCGATCCCGAGGGTGATGAGCCGCCGCTGCAGAACTTCCTGGCTCATGCGGTGCTCGAGTCCGGCGAAGGTCAGGGCACCAAGGCCGATGACTGCGTGCAGATGATGACGCTGCACACTGCCAAGGGCCTGGAATTTCCACTGGTCTTTCTGAGCGGCATGGAGGACGGATTGTTTCCCCATCAACGCTCGATCAATGATCTGGAGGGCCTCGAGGAGGAGCGCAGGCTGTGTTATGTCGGCATGACGCGCGCGATGCGGCAGCTGTATTTCACCTATGCCGAGCAGCGGCGGCTGCACGGTATCGACAGCCACAACTCGCCCTCGCGCTTCATCCAGGAATTACCGCCGGCTCTGATCGAGGAAGTGCGGCCGCGCATCCGGCTATCGGCGGCACCCGCCGACTTCAGCGTTCGCGACCGTCCATGGCAGACTTCCCTGTCCGAGGTGCTCGGCGACGGCATGCGTCTGGGCACGCGCGTGCGCCACGGCAAGTTCGGCGAGGGCACGGTGTTGAACATCGAAGGTCAGGGTCCGCATGCGCGCGTGCAGGTCAATTTCGAGCGGCAAGGCTCCAAATGGCTCATGCTGCAGTATGCAAACCTTGAAGTAATGTAGCGATCCTGGGAGCGCAGGGGCTGATGAAAATCCTGATTCTGGGAGCCGGTCAGGTCGGACGCACGGCGGCGTACCACCTCTCGCGTGAACCCGCCAACGAAGTCACCGTGGTAGACACCAACGAGGACGTGCTGCGCGATCTGCAGGATCGGCTGGACGTGCGTGCGGTCGCCGGCAATGGCGCCTATCCGACCGTGCTCGAGAGCGCCGGCATCGCCGACACCGACATCCTGGTGGCGCTGACCAACAGCGACGAAGTCAACATCGTCGCCTGCGAGATCGCGCACGCGCTGTATCGCACGCCGACCAAGATCGCGCGCATCCGCGCCCCCGAGTACACCGCACGCACGCAGCTGTTCACGGAAGGCGCGCTCGCGGTCGACGTCTGGATCAGTCCCGAGCAGCTGGTCACCGAATACATCGCCAAGCTGCTGTCCTATCCGGGCGCGCTGCAGGTGGTCGATTTCGCCGATGGCCGCGTGCAGCTGGTGGGCGTGCGCACGCACCGCGACGGTCTGCTGGTCGGGCGCGAGCTGCGGGCGCTGCGCGAGCACCTGCCCGACACCGAAGCGAGGGTGGCCGCGATCTATCGCAATGACCGGCTGGTGCCGGCGGCCGGCGACACGGTGATCGAGGAGCACGACGAAATATTCTTCGTCGCCGCCTCGGACGATCTGCGGCGCGTCATGGCGGAGCTGCGCCGCAGCGAGGATCCGGTGCGGCGGCTGGTGATTGCCGGCGGCGGCAATATCGGCCTGCGCCTCGCGCGCACGCTCGAGAAGAGCAATCAGGTCAAGCTGATCGAGCGCGATGCGCGCCGCGCGCGCCGGATCTCCGAAATCCTCGAGAACACGATCGTGCTCAACGGCGATGCCGCGGACGAGGAACTGCTGGTCGAGGAGAACATCGACAGCGCCGATGTGTTCGCGGCGCTGACCAACTCCGAGGAGGCCAATGTGCTCTCGGCGATGCTGGCCAAGCGCCTGGGCGCGCGGCGCGTCATGGCGCTGATCAACCGTCCCTCCTACGGCGCGCTGATGGAAAATCACAGCATCGACATCGTCATCTCGCCGCAGATGATCACGATCGGCTCGCTGCTGGCGCACGTGCGTCGCGGCGATGTGGTGCGCGTGCACTCGCTGCGGCGCGGCGCGGCCGAGGCCATCGAGGCGGTGGTGCACGGCAACCAGAGTCGCTCGCGGGTGATCGGACGCCAGCTCGAGCAGATCGCGCTGCCACAGGGAGCGAGCATCGTCGCCATCGTGCGCGGCGAGCGCGTGATCATGGCGCATCACGACACCACGATCGAAGCGGAGGATCATGTGATCATTTTCCTGTCCGACCGCCGGCACATCGACGCGGTCTCGCGGCTGTTCCAGAGCGACACCTAGGGAAGGCCACGATGCGCTCGCTGCTCGGCGTACTGAACATCTTCGGCTCGCTGCTCACCTGGTTCGCGCTGTACTTCCTGCTGCCGATCGTGACCGCGCTGCTCTATGGCGAGGGGCGGCCGCTGCGCGGCTTCGTGATCGGCGCGCTGATCAGCGTCGCCGGCGGCATGCTGCTGCGCCTGGCCACGCGCCGCTATCGCTATGACCTCAAGCCGCGCGATGCCTATCTGCTGGTCACGGTCAGCTGGCTGACCATCGCCGCCGTCGCTACCACGCCGCTGCTGATCGACATGCCGGGCTTGAGCTTCACGCGCGCCTATTTCGAGTCCATGTCGGGGCTGTCGACCACCGGGGCGACGCAGCTCAGCGGCATCGATGATCTGCCGCATTCGATCAACATGTGGCGCCACTCTCTGAGCTGGCTGGGCGGCATGGGCATCATCGTGCTGGCGGTGGCCATCCTGCCGCTGCTCGGCGTCGGCGGCATGCAGCTGTACCGCGCCGGCGCTCCCGGCACGGTCAAGGATGCCAAGCTCGCGCCGCGAATCACCGAGACCGCGCGCACGCTCGGAGCGGTCTACGCCGGCCTGACCGCCGCCTGCGCACTGTCGCTCTGGGCCGCAGGAATGTCGCTGTTCGATGCCATCTGCCATGCCTTCTCGACCCTGGCGCTGGGCGGCTTCTCGACCCACGATGCCAACATCGGCTACTTCCATTCACCGATGATCGAGTTCGTGTTGATGATCTTCATGCTGATCGCGGCCATGAACTTCGCGACCCATTTCATCGCTCTGCGCAAGGGCAACTTCAGCGTCTATCGCCGCGACCCGGAAGCGCGCTGGATGCTGCTGCTGATCCTCGGCAGCTGCATCGCCATCGCGGCTTTCCTCGACATCAAGCACGTCTACAGCGATTACTTCATCTCCCTGCGCTACGCCGCCTTCAACGTGATCTCGCTGGCCACCGACAGCGGCTTCGTCAGCACCGACTACGGCAGCTGGCCGATATTCGCGCCGATGTGGATGTTGTTCCTGAGCTGCCTGTGCGCCAGCACCGGCTCGACCGGCGGCGGCATCAAGATGTTCCGCTCACTGATCCTGTTCAAGCAGTCGCTGCGCGAGATGTTCACCCTGGTGCATCCACAGGCGGTCATGCCGCTGAAGATCTCCGGCCAGGCGGTGCCGAACGGTGTGGTCTATTCGGTGCTGGCCTTCATCTTCCTCTACTTCATCACCATCACCGTGCTGACCTTCGCGCTGCTGATCTCGGGACTGGACCTCATGACGGCGCTGTCGGCGATCGTGGCGTGCATCAACAACGCCGGTCCGGGGCTGAACCTGGTGGGGCCCGCGGGCAATTACAGCGCGCTGAGCGATTTTCAGAGCTGGGTCTGCATCGCCGGCATGTTCCTCGGACGCGTCGAGATCATCACCTTCGCGGTGCTGCTCACGCCGACGTTCTGGCGCAAGTAAGGCCACAACGGCCACGGGGCCATTGGGGCCATTGGGGCCACGGGGGCCACGGGGGCCGTTCAGCTGCGGATGTAGCGCTCGAGCTCCTCGATGGTCTGCTGCTGCTCCTCGAGCACGGCACGCACCAGATCGCCGATCGAGAGCACGCCGATGACGCGATCGCGGTCGACCACCGGCAGATGACGAATGCGCTTTTCGCTCATGAGCTGCATGCACTCGCGCACCGTCTGCTCCGAGCGAACCGTCATGACCGGCGAGCTCATGATCTGCCTGACCGGTGTTTCGCTCGAGGCGAAGCCGTGCAGGATCACCTTGCGCGCGTAATCGCGCTCGGACACCACCCCGACCAGCCGCTCGCCCTGCATGACCAGCAGCGCGCCGACGGAATGCTGCGCCATGAGCCGTATCGCCTCGAGCACCGGCGCGTCCGGATCGACGCTGTGGATCGCTCCACCCTTGTGTCGCAACAGCTGCGCTGCCGTCTCCATGTGTCCCCTCCGTGGTGTTTGCGCCGATGCTATCAGGCTACACGCGTGTTGTACCTCCGTAGATGTACTACCAAAATCGAGACCGCCGCCGGCGTCACGCCGGGTATTCGGGCCGCCTGGCCGATGGTGGCGGGACGGATCTGCAGCAGTGTCTGGCGAATTTCATTGGACAGTCCGCCGAGCGTGGCGTAATCCAGATCGGCGGGCAGCGCCGTGTCCTGGTGTGCCTGCGAGCGCTCGATCTCATCCTGCGCCCGCTCGATATAGCCGGCATAACTGGCGCGCACCTCGAGGTCACGCTGCACCTGCGGCGCCAGCCGGTCATCGAGCGGCGCGCCGTCGCGGCCGCGGCCGTCGGCCTCGCCCACGAGCTCGAGCAGCGACCGGTAGCTGACCTCGGGCCGGCGCAGCAACTCGAACGCGCCGACATCGCGCGCGGGAACCGCCCCGCGCAGCACCCGCGCGGCCCACTCCGGCGGGATCTGTCCGGGCTTGAAGCGCCGCTGTTCGAGCCGTGACAGCTCGGCGGCGATGGCATGCTGCTTGTCCTCGAACAGCCGCCAGCGCTCATCGTCGATGAGGCCGAGCTCGCGGCCGAGCGGAGTCAGACGCGCATCGGCATTGTCCTCGCGCAGCAGCAGGCGGTGCTCGGCGCGGCTGGTGAACATGCGGTAGGGCTCGGTAGTGCCGCGCGTGACCAGATCGTCGACCAGCACGCCGATATAGGCCTGCGAGCGCTTGGGCAGCCAGGGTTCCGCCCCGCGCTGGCGCAGGCTGGCGTTGATGCCGGCCAGAATCCCCTGCGCCGCGGCTTCCTCGTAGCCGGTGGTGCCGTTGATCTGCCCGGCAAAGAACAGTCCCTCGACCGTCTTGGTTTCGAGCGAGCCCTTGAGATCGCGCGGGTCGAAGAAGTCGTATTCGATGGCGTAGCCGGGCCGGGTCAGGTGTGCCTGCTCGAAGCCGCGGATGCTGCGGACGAACTGGCACTGCACGTCGAACGGCAGGCTGGTCGAGATGCCGTTGGGATAGATCTCCGGGGTGTCCAGCCCTTCCGGTTCGATGAATATCTGGTGCGAGCCCTTGTCGGCGAAGCGGTGGACCTTGTCCTCGACCGACGGGCAGTAGCGCGGCCCGGTGCCCTCGATCCGGCCCGTGAACATCGGCGAGCGATCGAAGGCAGCGCGAATGATCTCGTGGGTACGCTCGTTGGTGGCCGTGATGTGGCACGGCAGCTGTCGCGGGTGTTCGAGCGCGCGGCCCAGAAACGAAAATACCGGCAGCGGCTGGTCGCTGTGCTGCACGGCCAGCGCCGACGTGTCGATCGTGCGCCCGTCGATGCGCGGCGGCGTTCCGGTTTTCAGCCGTCCGCTGCGCGGCGCGATCTCGCGCAGCTGCGCCGCCAGCTTCAAGGCCGGCGGGTCGCCGGCGCGGCCGCCCGCGGTGTGCTCGAGCCCGACATGGATACGGCCCGCCAGAAAAGTCCCGACGGTCAGCACCACGCTTGCGGCCTCGAGCACGATGCCGCTGATCGTTTCGACGCCGATGATCCGGCCGCCGTGCAGGCGCAGGCCCGCGGCCTCCTGCTGAAAGATCGACAGGCCCGGCTGATGCTCGAGCAGGCTGCGAATGGCCCTCTTGTAGAGCTGCCGGTCGGCCTGAGCGCGCGTGGCCCGCACGGCCGGGCCCTTGCTGGCATTCAAGGTTCGAAACTGGATACCCGCCTGGTCGGCGGCGCGTGCCATGGCGCCGCCCAGCGCGTCGATCTCGCGCACCAGGTGACCCTTGCCGATACCACCGATGGCGGGGTTACAGCTCATGACCCCCACGGTCTCGATGTTCTGCGTCAGCAGCAGCGTCTGGCAGCCCATGCGCGCGGCGGCCAGGGCGGCCTCGGTGCCCGCGTGCCCGCCGCCAACGACGATGACGTCGAATGTTCTGGAAAAGCGCATCGCGGGAGTGTGCGAGCGGTGCTGCGGACAAGCAAATGTCAGGGCAGCCTCCGTCGATTGTGTCTTTTTAAACCCATATTTTTCAA
>Ga0302325_10011432_pt1 | contig 19122 bp, 38 predicted proteins | sample Palsa_T0_2_FD_201948 | JGI IMG/M metagenome (GOLD analysis project Ga0302325, IMG submission 201948) | Peat permafrost microbial communities from Stordalen Mire near Abisko, Sweden - Palsa_T0_2 | ecosystem: Environmental > Terrestrial > Soil > Palsa > Peat permafrost | place: Sweden: Abisko...
CAGGGAAGTGCGGCTGGCATTCACCGCAGGTGAATTTCCAGTATAGGGAAGACGTTGTCTCGCGTCAACCAGCCGCGCCTCGTTGCTTCTTCGAATTTTTCTGCGGAAGAAGGGATTCCGCACCTACCAATCTGAAACCGACGCCAATCGAAGCCTAAGACTTAGTTCTTGACAAATGCTACCAGTTCTGCTACCATTGGGCCATGATGAAAGCAATACAGAAGAACATGGAGGCAGGCATGGAGACCGACCGAGAGCGTGAAATCCGCATTTGCCAAAGCGAAGTCCGCACCAATGGCCGTGCGGTCAAATTCGATTACGACAATCAATCGTGGATGCGCCAAGACTCCGAAGGCGTGTTTCGCTACGTCCGCTGCGGTCACCACGAAGAACACAACTGTCACTGCTACGGTAAGGCGTGGGAAGGTCTGACCGAAGAACAGGCGGCTCGGGTCGCGGAGGCGGTGCGCTAGTGCGCGTGAACCGATCATCGCACGGCGCAAAACTCGCAGAGGCTAATCAAATTCTTGCTGATGGCGGCATCATGCGTTTCGTCTGGGGTAGTTCGCTGCCCGCCTACTTAGTCAAGGCATCCGGCGAGCAAAGGATTTTGGATGGCCGGACATACGATTCGCTATGCAATCGCGAAGACCTAACCCGCACTGAAACGGGAAGCACCGAGAACAAAGATTTAGTGATTGAGTGGAGGAAAAGCTAATGCAGCCGACCGCGACTCTTTACACCCGAACCGATGCCGTCTATTCGAAGGTGGAGTTCAAGGGCAGCAAACCGGTGATCGACAAAAATTACACCGGGACGTTCTACCTCCGCCTGTCCGAGAACGGCAAAAGAGTGTGGAAGCCGTTCAAGAACATCGAAGCAGCGCTGACGGAACAGGCGAACATGGAAACGAACTTTGACCGTGCTCGCAAAGGGATCGCCCCACTGCCCGTTCCTTCGCCGGTTACTCCCCGCCTAGCTGCGGAGAAGGGCACCATCGAAGCCGCGGTCGCCGAATTTATCGCTTACAGCGAATCTCGCGAACCTGATTGGCGCAACGGAGCTGACAACGGGCTATCCACCAACTCGGTCGTAGCCTACCGCAAAGCTATGCAGGATTTTGCTGCATCGTGCGCAAACTTCGGTGCTGTCCGCTTAATGGAATTTCAAAACCCCGACCGAGGTAAGGCAATCCTGCTGCATTTCAAGAGTTGGTTGCGCGAAAATGTCACGCGCAAGAAGGGCAAGCCTGCACACTCTGACAGCAGGAAGTTTACGGTCGTAGGTCAGTTTCTCGCCCGGCACGGCATCAAGATGAAGAAAGACCGCCGGTTCAATCCTAACGACCCCGGGCTGGTAGACCATAAAGATGTTTTGAAAGTGAAAAAGCCGGGCATCGCTGATGTGGTCTATTACACGCCCGAAGATATAAAAGCCATGTTGGTTGCAGCCGATAACCCGAACGACAAATCAACTTATCTCTCTGATGACCTTAAAGACTTGGTGATGATCCTCCTTTGCACGGGTATGCGGGATGAAGAAGTACAGCATCTTGAATGGTCAGACATCAATTGGGCGAACGGAGATGGCAAGATGAAAATTTCAGTTCAAGATAAACCGCACCATGACAAAGGCGGGTGGCGTGTAAAGGATCATGAAAAGCGAATCGTGTCGCCGGATAAAAACGCGATCTTGAAAGCGCGATTGCAGGCTCGCCAAAAAGATCAAGGTGAGCGGGCCAATCGCAACGGAAGCGCACTCTTGTTTCCTACACATCTTGGCACCTGCGACCAAAATTTCGCTGACCGTATCAACTCGTTGCAGAAGCGGGCCGAGAACATGAAGAAACCCTACGTCTTTAGCCGCCCTGAAGCGCGTGGACATATCCTGCACAACTTCAGAAAGTCGTACGCGACGTACCAAATGCTGCAAGGCGTGCCCGCTCGGAACATTCAACGCGATCTTGGGCATTCGGAACTGTCCACCACCGAACGCTACCTAGCTATAGTTGAGGAGCCGGACAAGGTGCGGAAGGAATACGCGGCGATCAAGTAGAGTAGATTATGGCTATTCGATTTTACGGCGATGAAAGTGAAGACAAAGAAGCGAAAGTCCATGCTATCGCTGGATTCATAGGTCAAGCGAGCCAATGGGAACTGCTACAAGATGAATGGATTTCGCGAGTAAAACCCACGGGCGTCTCTGCCTATCACATGACCGATTGCGATAACGGGCATGGTGAATTCAGCGACAAAGAAGGTTGGACGAAAGAGAGTCGCACTCGACTTACCATTGATCTGGTAGAAATAATTTGCCGATACGATGTTTTTTTAATCGGTGTGGGAGTTTATCTTGACGATTACAACTCACTATCGCCAGTGACGGAACATGGCGGTGCATTGGGCCATGACAAATGGCACTCCGCTTTCCAGAGCGTTCTACGAGAAGCGGCATTACGGGTCGAAAAGTGCATTCCGAAAGGCGAGACAATCGCGTTTTTTCTCGATTGGAAAGAAAAACACGGAATGGCAGATGATCTGTTCGGATGGACGCAGTGCGAGGAACAACTGCCGTGGCGCGACCGCTTAGGAACTCTGACTTTCGGACACAAAGAATTCGATGTTGTAGGCAGCTTGCCATTGTTGCAAGTAGCGGACGTGGCAGCCGTGGAAACTCGGCGGAGCCTCGCTAACCTACTAACTCATTCACATATACCGGAACGGCGTTCCCTCGCCCGATTAAAAGAAGCTGGTCGAGTCGCACTAATTCAAGGTCTTGATAAACCATACCTAGATGCCGTCTATCAATTAAAACGAGAAACGCTTGGATTACCTAATACCGCGAGGGAAGCAGAGGAGTATCTGAGAAGCTTGCCGCGACCCCGGAAGCCACAACATGGGTAGACCTGTTACGGTACGCCCACGTTCGTCTGGAAAATACTGGACGAATGTGATATAATTCAAAAATTGGCCCCAGGGAAGGATTCAATCCTGTCAATCACTGGGTAGTTCTGGAACAAACTGGAACGTATCGCGCCCTCAAATTGACGGGATTGGGACTGCCGACTAAGCGACAAAGAAAGGGTTGGCACCGACTCAACACAAACCGCATCGACTAGAGTCATGAAACACAGCTCTAGGGGATTTACTCCCGCCGCTTAACGGTACGACGCAGGTTCTTTCAGGGATGGACGTAGTTAGTCCGTTGAAGGAAATGCGTTATGCCGTACCCAAAAGAAATTTCCGTAGGCGTAGCCACGTCTCCATTTTTTACTGCAAAAGAAGTTTGCGCACTGCTGCGCATTGACCGACGCACGTTTACTCGCTGGACGACTGCGGCGAAGCGCCCCCGCCTCACTTATGTCCGAAACGGTCACAGGATTTTAATTCCTAAGACCGACATAGACCGTTATTTAGCCCAGCGCACCACGGTGGCGACATGACATCGGTCCCTAGCATTCCACAAGCGGGGTTTGCCCGATGACCATGGCAAAAGATTTTCGTCTAGGAGTGAAGCGCGGACTATTGACGATCCTGAAGTACGCTGACCCGAAGTACGACAAGGGCCGTCATCTTCTGGTTGTGTCTAAGTGTCGCTGCGGTGATGTGCGCTCGTACCGGCTTGACAATATCTTCGGTACGCCGAGACCGTGCTGTCCGAAGTGCGCGGCCAAGAAGATGGTCGGAAACCGGTATCATCTCAGGCGCAAACGGAAGAAAACAGAAAAATCGAATGGCGCATATCCTATTGAAATACAGGTACTTCCCGAGGTTTCTACAGCGGCTGTTGCCGCCCCCGATCCTATTATTGAGAGAGCCGGTCCCGCCGACCGTTGTGTCCACGGATTCCACTTAACAAACGAAGAGATGGCCGAAGGTTTGCAAGTTGCTCGCACGCGCTGCATCGCTTGTTTGCAGACGCCACTGGAGCCGAAAGCCGCGTTGGAACACGTCTCCAGGCAGTGGAGCGTTATCCTAAGAAAAGCGAATCTTTCAACAAACCGTGGCAAATCCCTTTCGGATTTAGAAACCGAGCCGACCGCGAAGCGGAAATCAACACACGATCCGAACACCGACGAGCTTGGGCGAGTGGAAAAAAACTTAATCATTACAGACAGCCCGCTTGAAGTAGTCGCTGCCGCACGGCAACGGGATCAACAACTCGGTGGAAAGAAACGTACGGCTGCAGGTCGAAGTGGCGCACGGAAAATAAATCCAAAAAGCGACAATCCTATCGAACAGCTCGGCGGATGGAAGGATAACCCACGCGGGCCAGATGCCTTCCATAGAGACGTGACAGAAGATCAAGCCGACAACGAGCGTAGTCCAAATGAACAAGATTTTGAACCGGACATTGAACCAGAGGAAGAATTATGAAGGAGGAAAGCATCATGGGCACCATAACTATCGAGCTGAATGAAGCGGGCATCACGATTATCCGCGCAACTGTTCGTAGCGCTGCAGAACAATCTCATGCAATGCGATTCCTCGACCGTATCGCGCCGCAGGTTGAGAAATTGAATCACGCTGCGAAGCAAAGTTCTAAAAACAAGTAAAACCGGAGCACGCCCGGAGCAACCCGAGTGAATGCCAACTCACTCAATCGGGCGGGATGAAGTTGCAGCATGGATCAATTCGAACAAGGAGAATTCGAATGATGACAAATCAAATAGAACGACAAGTTCAATTGGCACCTGAGCCGCAACGGGTGTATCCGGCAGCGCGGGATGGAAGTGTTTCATTCAGAGAGATCGCATACATCGCCGTGAACGAGTACCTGATGTCTCGAAGAATTGAAAGAAAGAAGTAGCTTCATTTACATTGACTCTAATAGGGGGTTTTATGGAACGTGGGATTTTGAAAAGATGGCAAGGTTCGTGGGGTATTGTCTATGCCGTCGAATCTAAAAGATATTTTCTGCACGTTACTCAGATCGTTGACGGTGAACCCGAGCTTGGCCGCTTCGTAACCTTTGAAGTTGGCTCCGCTCGCACTCCAACAGAACTGCCGCAAGCATTGAACGCGCACATCGGTCCAATGGCTGGTGCCCAATGACAATCACACCTGCTGTTGTTGGCCGAGACTTCAAACCTCGCTGGATCAAGTGGGACGAAGATTCCTTTCAAGCTGATCGTATCGTTCAACGTATGACGTGCGTTCAACGCTCGTTCACTCGAACTTTGATGGTTGAATGTTATTACAACCCACTCCGACCGTATCTACCTAACGACGATAGCCAACTATGGGAACTAGCAGATGCGGAGAATCTCGAACAGTGGTTAGAGAACAAAGATAAAGTGTTGCGCAAATTCGAATCTCAAGAAGCTGAAGATGGAACCCCGTTACTTTCAAACAAGCGCGTGATGGAAGAGTGGGCTTCCCTCGAAGCAAGCTTAGCGCAGAAAAAGAACGCCGCAGCGGCCAGTGTAGCGTCTCGCAGAGACAGAAGTAGAAGGGAGAAGTAGAAGGGAGAAAGAGAAGTAGAAATAGAAGTAGAGCGTTAAACGTACGTTCAGCGAACGTTCAACGACCGTTTAACTGATTAAGAACGCTCGGCTTCGAAGCGCCTCGCGACGTCCGCTCGACCAGCCGGGCAAAGCATGTTCGAAACCCTCCACACTGCCCGAAGCATTTGATCGTTCGTCCACAAGTGGATGGCTCGTAAGCGAGGAGAAGGTCGTGGGATGGAAAATTCCTGACAGTGTGAAGGATGAGCAAGCGAAACACGTCGGTCAAGCAGACGACTTCGTCCCCATGCCTGTCGATCAGCGTCCTCCGATGCTTAAATATGCGGAGACCATCGCCACGCCGGTAAAGCAAGCGCCGGTGAAAAACAAAACGGGACCGAAGCAACGCGAAGAAAGATTGAGAATAGCGAGTCGCAACGGAACGATTATTCCGCCGCCCGATGAACCACCACCTGCTATGACTCAACGCCAACACGATGCCGAATTGCTTCACGCAAAAGGTGAAATGTTCAAGTTGGAACAAGAGGCCCGTGTTAAGCGTGGTGATCGCCCAATAGTTCGCGGATGTACAACGTGCGATCCGTCGAGACGACTTCACGGACCAGATTGCGTGGGACATTGCGAGTTGTCGTGGCGCTGAAGCTGTCCACTTTTGTGGACGCCCGGCAACGAACTGAGCTAAGTAAGCGGTAAGTACGGAGGAGCGGAAGATGGACAACGATTGGATTGAACAGGACGCCGAGGAAGTAGAAGCTGACGAGTACGACACGCCAGCGTTGAAGGGCTGCCCGTCCGCGATCATGAAATATCTTCGAGACAAGGACCATCGATCATTTTCGGGAAGAGTGTGGCGGTACATCAATGAAATTTATTTAGTGATGGGCATGAAGCGTTATACCGATGCGCAGATCACCGAGACGCTTACGCAGTTGTGGAAGAAGCTACGCATCGTGGACATTTACCCGACTAGCAATCCGAAATGGATTCGCCGCCATATGCATAGTTGGGAGCACTAGTTTGTCCATAAAGTGGATTCTTGGCACGAAGTTAAAGCCGGTAGAAGAAGAGTGAGTGGAGGGTAGGATCGTATGAAGCAGCGCATGCTAAGGAAACCAAGGAAGGGAGCGTACATCGTTTACAGTTGGCAAAAGGCACAAGCAGCGTATTTAAGTCCGATCCAGATGCTGAATGAAGCGCTGAATTTAGTGAATTGGAAAAACGTAGAAAGCGCGGAGTTAAAGGCGTTCAGAGACCGCGTCCGCGAGAAGCTGGACGATGTAATCACACGGAAGAGTGAGCGCAAGCGCAAAACGAAAGCGGAGAACAAACCGCGAGACGAATGTTATATGGCGTTCGTGACGTGGGCGAGAAAGCACGGAGTTGAATACTCGAAGCAGTTTTACAACGAGACGTGGAAGCCGTGTTGGGAAGCGGGAACGGAGCCGGAGCAAACGCCATCGCTGTGTTAATGGCTGATATAGCAGTGTTGGATCGTCGGTGCCGCACATCTTGCCTCGGGTTTGGCGGAAATTTTCCGAATTTTTTCTCGATTTTTCTCTTTTCTCGCGCAAACTCTTTATAATCAATGCATCGCAGCCCTGTACCAGTCTTTCTCGGGGTTCGATTCCACCCTTCCGACCGTTGGTAGCACCCGCAGCACATTCAATTCATTGATACTTAGAAAATAGCGCTCCAGATTGCCCGCGGAGCGCGTTACGGAAGCGCAGGACGAACGCAAACCGGCGCATCGAGGAAACGGCCCGACCACGTTGAAAAACGGGCGTAAAGACGGTGACCATCCCGCAAACTTTTGCAAACAATGCATTTGCCCGATGTGCAGACCGGTTGATGATCGAGCCGATGTGGTTAGAAAGTTCTGGCGTGATGGTTCGCGTTCATCATGTTTTATTCGCGTCAGTCCTAGCATGAGACTCTATTTTGGATTGTCGTCGGGCCGGGTCTGGTCCCCCAGCGTTCCCGCGGCTGGCGACCGAGCGGCCAATCCGATAGCGCAAATTTACACGGTATGAATATCGAAAATTTCTCTCAAAGGGTACCTCGGGTCTGATCTTGCTTGGGACACGAAGCTTTCTTTTTTTTTTATGGTACCTAGCTTGTACGACGACAGGTATACCCGGCTTCGTCCACAAGTGGATTCTTCGTAATTGGGTTTTATTCCGCTTGGGTTACTCGCTCGGCAAGCCGCTATTTCAGTCCATAAAGTGGACGACCGAATACAGTCCACAAAAGTAAACGCCTCGTACGGATTCGCTTCCTACGCTCTCCCTCATCGCCCGCTTCGTTCGTGCCGGGCGTTTTATTTGTGGACGACTCGTACGAAGGGTCTGGATGGTACCGGATTTTTGCACTACCGCCTTACCCGCAGCAACGGCGACCAGTTCGCCGCAGAGCATAAAATGCAAAATGCACAACCGTTCGTAGAGCAGCTCCGTATTCCGCGCATCGAAAATCGCCATATCCGATGTGCGGCTCAAAGATGTGGCCGCTGTAAGCCTCGCCGGGCAAAGCGCGATGTTAAGCAAGAAATAAAGCTCCTAGAATCAATAGCGGCGTAGCGCAAAAACCCGCCTGCACGAGCCTACTCAGCCGCCTAGCCACTTACCACGTTGCAACTTTCGGAATCGCTGGAAGAGGCCTTTGGCAGTGATTTACCGCATTCACAAGGACACCCATGAAGCAATTAAACGTAATCACAGGCGTGGGGCTTTTTCCATTGCCGCTTGCTCGCACCAAGTCTCTTCCCAAAGCGAAAGCTCAGGCCGAATTCATCACCCACCACGGCTGCTGGGTTCTCAATGTGTTTATAAGCCCGACCGCAATCCGCATGGTCGAGGTGATCGATATCGAGCCGCCAACAAAAACGGAAATAAAGGAAGCTTTTTTAGGCACCAAGATTGAACCGGTCCCGGCACCACCCCAGATTCACGACGAAGAACAGGAAATACCCAATGAATAATTCTGGTTTATCGAGTCGAGGCTCCCGTACCACACCACCGTCTTCTCAACCGGCTAAGGACGTTCGGGAGTTGCCCGGAACGGCTGACACAACTGGCAATGAGCCGATCAAGAAGTTCTCGGGTCGCAGCCCCGCGGAGTTGCCCGCCGTAGGTTGGAAGAAAAAGACCGGCATTACCGACTCGGATTACCACCGCTCAAAATAACTGGAGTCATTTATGTCGAGATATAAAGCAAGAAAAGTCGGCTCGTATTTACCGCGAATGTTCATCATGCTTCCTTGCGGCCTCCACGCTTCCGAAGCTTTCCGAGACGGCACGGCCAGCAAGCCGATGGATAGAAAACTTGTTCCCAACTTTGCCCGTTTAGTCAGTGAGGGTCGTCTGTAAAATTTGTAATACCGTAGGAGAAAATCATGAACGTTAATCAACTTCGCGAACGATTCACCAAACTCAGTATCGACCAGTTGGTAGTGCTGCTCGATCAACACGCCGACGAACCTACAGTTGAATCCCGAATGATTGAGGAAGTGTTAGCGCAAAAAATAGGAGTGATGGCGAACGAAGTTCGAAGAGAAAAAGTTGGAGAGTCACTTGAACCGGAGTTTGATGGGCGTACGTGTCCCTCGGCTATCAACTCTCCTTCCACCGCGTCTTTCGAATCCTTGAAGAGTTGCAAACCTTGGGCACCCGATCATGTGCCAGCAGTTCCTTCCGCAGATATTGTTGGCGCGGTTCCTATCCATGCCGATGGAACACAAGCGAACCGCTTTATTGGGGAAGTGGTGCCCGGCTTAAATTTTGTCAATCCCGGCAGACAGGAAGGAAAAGTTCGAATTCCTTTAGCGTCCGAAGTTCAAAAGGGCGAATAAGGTGAGCAGCATTAAAAGCTTTTTCACGCGCATCTGGAATTGGCTATTCGGCGCTCCGCTAGTAGAAATTGAAAAACTGCAGGCAGCAACGCCGCCATCACTGCCCGACGCAACGGTGGCTGATATCGAGCCTGTTCTGCAACCGGTTGTGTCGCCCCGACACCAACTTGAATTGAGTTTGTACGAACAGCGTCGTTCGACATCGTTCGCAGGTTGGCAAGCCATCATCCCAGGCTCGTAAAAAAGGTTTGAGTATTATATACTTGGCTCCCTTCCATTGATTTTAGGCCTTCGGTAACATGTTCAGCCTAGAATGGGTGTGTTAACATCCGCAAATGGAAGGGAGGCAGTACCCGTGGCGCAAAAACGACAGGTTGATTTTAACGGCAAAAAGGTGGAGGGCGAAGTTGTTGAATTTGAACCCGTGCCGGAGAGTTGGACGCAATATAAACTTGCCGATGGAACAACGTTAAAAATAAAAACATCTTTGTTGGAAGTAATTCGGTTGGTGAATGAATTCCACGCTCAAACAGGCGATCCAGTGTATGTTTTTACGGCCCAGCAGATTACTAGTCTCAACTCTCCAGAGAGTCTAAAGAAAAAGTAATTGGAGATGCCATGTTAGAGGTTGTAGTCCTAACCTTCGTGCTTTCGCAACCGCCCGTCAGACGTAGTACTTGTGAGGAAGAACAGCCTATTTGTTTCTACTCTACTGGTAGCCAGGCTATTCAAGACGAGCAGCAATTTAAAATTTCTTCGTTAGTAGGAGTAGGAAGTGTGGATATTAAAGATTTACGAGCCAAAGTGTTTTCTACCGCGCCAGAGATAAGCTACGGCCCTTCTGAAGTTGCCGATACATTCAATCTCCTTGCGAAGGAGTGGTCACTTCAGACTGGCTATATATCTTCAACTGATGACATTACGTCGAATTCCAATTATCAACAGATTGTTCGCCTCGGCTGGGGAGTGGTACCTCTTCTATTGAAAGACCTGCAAGACAACCAACGTTTTTGGTTCCCCGCCTTATACGCAATTACAGGTATAAGGCCGTTTGATCCGAGTGACGCTGGGAATAGCAAGCGAATGACGAACGCTTGGCTAAAATGGGGAATGAAGAAGGGACTAATTTAGCTCGTGCGATGCTTCGATTTGGAAAGCGTTTTCCCAAAACTCTTCGCCGCCGGGTACGAAAAAACTAGCGAGAAAACGGGTCATCCACCGAAGCCCGGAGCTTACAACTGTATCGCGTGGGCCGCCAATGATATGAAACACTGGTGGTGGCCCGATAAGGATAGCTATTGGCCGTTCAAGGAGCGGCAGACAACCATTCCTTGTTTCATTAAGGCTTTTCGGCTGTTAGGTTATCGCGTTTGCGATAATTCCCGCAGTGAGTTTGCGTTCGAAAAAGTCGCATTGTACGCTATCAACAAAATACCAAAACACATGGCGCGACAGTTAAAAAACGGTAGCTGGACGAGTAAATGTGGCGGAGAAGAAGACATCACCCATTTCACTCTGGATGCCGTGGAATCTTTCGGGCCTTATGCATACGGTGCTCCCGAACTCTATATGAGACGTTTGATTTTTATTTCTTGGATCGTAAAATTGTTTCAACTTTTGATTGGGAAAACTAAGGAATTATTTGGTGAAAATACGACGTAGGACGATTAATTCGGTTTCTGGCTCGTCATGCCTTCCGCCGACGATACTTTCGACGCCCCCGGTATCATCCCTAACGATTGAAAGAGAATTTGAGTCTGCTTTGCGGCCCCTCGAAAATGAAAACGAGTATTTTCAAGTTTCAGGTTCACAAACTCGAAATCGCCGCCAGAATAAAAAACGTCGCAATCTTTGAGAACGCAATCGAATAGCGCCACCTCTTCCAAAATAAAAGTCTGCTCACTCATGGTTTTGTCTTTGTATATCTTCATGTGATTTGCTCCTTTTAATCCAGAAACGGGCCGTCGATGATTCTAGCGGGAACTATAACGATGAATACCTCATTGCATTTCTTGCATGTCACCGTTTGATCGCTCATCTGAGAAAAACCAGTCTGGGCGACGATGTGAACGGTTTGTTTCGCTTGGCAACTTGGGCAACTCACGGGTATTGCCACGTACGGTAATTTTGTAGGGCTAGCCATTTTATCCGTCTCCTTTGATTACTAGTTTTTGTTGTTGAGTTCATCTATTTTGTTCGTTATCACTTCAATAAACTCAGCTACAGTTTCTGGAGTGAATATCCAACTGCCTGCCGGAATTGCAGCTTTGGTGACTTTAATAGCTTGATAAACACCGACTGAACTTCATGATGTTACTCCTTATAGGATTTACTGCTCGGGTATAGGATAGGCAGGAAGAAAGGCGAACGTCAACCACCGTAGCCTGTGGACGCTTTCGGAAAAGTGGAAAAGGGTCGCGTCCCGACGACCGCCATTCCGTTCAAGGCGTCATTCTTTCGTCGTAAAACGTAAAAGGAAATATGAGACTAGTCGAATCTATTTTAGAAGCAGATTTCCGTCGTGTTGCAAAAGAGAAAAGGCTTCTCGGACGCAGCGGGCCAAAGGTAGCGAAACAACTGGCGGAGCTTGAGGACGAAAAACTAGCTGATCTTCAGTTTCTTGCGACGCTTGTATTGTGGCCGTCTCGCTGACCTTCGGCACAGTGACCCGGACGAACAGCAAAAGAAACATCTCCGAGAATCAGTTTCCGAAGCTTGGGATGCCTTGCTTCTTTGTAATCAAAAAGTTCTCCGTGACTTATAAGCACGGGAAAGCGCCCACGCAATCGTGGCCGAGTAGTTCAATCATGATTGAAAAGTTAAAAAAAATGAGACCGGAAAATAACAGTTTCCAAAAAGCAGCAAAGCTCGCCAGCAAAGATGGGAAGCCTGAACCAATCCGTCACAGTGAACTTCGTGATCCCGCAGGCTCGAACGCAGTCCAGAAAGTAAACAGTATCGACGCCCAGGGACGGAATTCAGAAAATCACGAAGTAGATGGGGCGCTCAAGCATTCACACGCGCAGCTAGGCGACTCTAGTCGCATCAAAGCTCGTCCAGAGATAACCGCAGATGATCGGGCAAATGGTGTGCCGATCAATCGTTCGGGTGATAGTGCTCAAAGTGCTCCAGAGATTAAGAAACATGATTGGCGCAGCCGTCGGTACGCTGAAGGGGACGAGCTGTCGAAACCTTACAAGCAAAACTCGGACGAAAATCAGCCGAGCCTCAAGGCGTCTCGCAAGAAAAATCTATAGTCAAGTCCCGCAATACAAATTTCCACCGTTCTAGCTAGACGGTGCAAAACGTTTTACACATGCATGTGTGTTTTAAAAAGGAAAAGCAATGAACGTAAATTCCTCACCAGCCGGCACGGCCTCGCCGGTCGTGTTCGATAACGTGGACAAAAGTAATATCAACGTTAATTCGCTGGCCGATAGTCAAGCACCATCAACAGCAGTAACGGTTGCGCCGACGAAAGCTGTAAAAGTCACCGTGGTCCCAGGACTTCGGTTCCAATCCCCAGCTTAAAAGTTCTCGCCTCTCTACGGAAATAGGCAAGGTGGGTAGCCGAGGGGTCGCTTAAACGGCTCCTCGGTATTATTTTTTCTGCCACTGATTCAGGGTGCCAGAAGGTTAGTAGCTCAAATTATTCGCTCGGGTAGAACCCGAGGAAGGTAAATAAATGAAAGTCCACACCAGTCGTCTCAGCACCAATCAACTGATTCAGCTATCACAACAAGTCCTCAACCCCTCCGATATGCGTCACGTTGGAGCTTTGATGCGTGCTCACGTTTCAGGATCAACACCAAATTGGAACCGTGAAGAATTGATCGCATTCCTCACTGCCCGAAATGGTGGCACTCCTCCAGATCAAATTCTAGAAAATATGGCCAGTGCCCAGGTCCGCAAAGAAGTTGAGACAAAACAGCCGGTACAGCAAGACGGCGTAGTGCTCCGCGTTATTGACCTCTCTCAACAAGGTAAGGCACCAGCTCCATCACCACTTGCTTTGTATGCTCACGCATGTAACGGCGGGTGTGGGGTTCGACTAGCTCTCCCACTTGGTGAAATTCAAGCCAACGCAAAATCTTGTTGGTGCGCTAACTGCCAGCCGAAAGCCCAAAAGAGATACGACGTGGCCGTGGCCCTGAAAGCTTCGTTCGTAACTAAGATGGCCGGAGCGTATTACGATCACCCGCAGAACGACCAAATTTTCAATGCGGAAATCCAACGGCGTGGTTTAGTCAATCCTACCCTCGGAGACTTGGTTGAAATGTTTGTCGAACGTCGGGCAGACATGCTGCTCCCTTTGACCGATGCCGATGTGCGGGGGATGGACAGTTCGGAACTTGCAAAAAGAATTGCCATCGACCCGGCATGCGGCGGAGCCAACTTAGCAAAAGCCAAAGAAGGACAAAACCGTGGTGAGCAGCAAATTCACAGTACTAACGAAACACGTCTCAGACCATTTGCCGCTGAGGGTACTTCGGGCCGCCAAGGATGGGTCTAATGAGCATCCTTAAGCCCCCCTTTACTCGCCAGCAGATTGATGCAATGCACGCGAGAGATTATGACTTCGTGTGTAAGAAATGGCCCGAGGCGGTGAAGTTAGCACTTGCACCTCCACCGCCGCCTCCTGTCCCGGCTCTGCCTTTATTTCCACGCTCGGACATTAAGAAAATAGCGGTGGCCGAAGAAATGGCCGCTGAGTATTTGGCGTTTGCAAAAAAGAATAATCATGTCCTCGGCGATGGCACGATCCCCGAGTTTGTTTATGAATTGTTTTTACAATCGAAGAATGAAGCGGCGCAGTTGAAGGACGCGGAAGCGGAGTGTGAGCGGTGGGTAAGCGAACACGAAACGTACGATGCTTCCGAATCCAATCGAGTCGCACTTTGGAATTGGCTTCAAGAAAAAGAACTGCCGTTGACGTACGCCAATCTGGATAAAGCGTTCGCTGCTCTTATCCAATCCGGTGATACCAAGGCACTGCTCCCGGTTGCAGATCGCACGGAGAGTCGTCCGGGACGGTTTAAGAATGGGATTTTCGAGCCTTTCGATCCCGGCAACTCTCAAGGGATGATTAAAAATCATCTCGTCGGGCTGAGTCGGGGCGATACATCTTCTCGTGCCGAACACTACGCAACTGTTCTAACTCGCAAAGGTGACCCGGTCAGACTTCCCAAAGATCAGATGACGAGCGATCAATTTCAGTACGCTCTCAACCACGATCCGAAATTCAGGGAGGCGGTGAACAAGAGTTAGCAACACAAGTTTCGCAAGGCACTTCATCCTTGCGAACAGTGGTAATCGGGCACGGCGTTCACCGTGCCCGATTATTTTTCCTACCATTACCACCAAACTTTCATCAGGAGTTTCTATGGGTTCTACACGTTCATACCAGGACGTAATTTGGGGTGATCCTGCGCAGGTCGCCAAGAAAATGGTAACCGAACTAATCGAAAGACACGAAAAGCGCAAAGTTTCACGCGCCCGATACCAAGAGAAAGCTGAAGCGAAGAACAACTTCGGCGCGGTCTGTAAATTTGTCGCGGAGCAAAAAGACAAGCAGTAGTTCTGACTCAACGTTTTATCACAGGAGAACGGAGAGATGGCAGACATCAAGAAGCAGCATCCTGTATACGGAGAAGTAACCGTATTACAGAGTAGTAGTGCGCTCGTTCAGGTCGAGACGGAAAATGGCGATAGCTTTTGGGTCGCCGCGTCTTCATTCATAAAGAAAAAAACGAAGCCCCGGGCAAAGAAGAAGAAAGTCGTTCCGGTCGTCCACAGAGTAGACGACCCGGTCGATGCTTTGCTCGTCCAAGAAACTCGTGCTGAAGAATTGAAACCAGAAATTTGTGATGTAGAAGACGTCGCCCCAGAGGGTGAGCTAGAGGAACTAGAAAATGAAGAAGCTGAGATTGCTGAAGATGCTGCCTAAGAGATACAACTTCGTTAATGAAACGGGCAAGAGACACTCGCACTTGAAAGTTATTGGTTTCGCCGGTCGTGAGAAGCTGTCGGGCAACGCGCTATGGCTTGTGGAATGCGATTGCGGGGAGCGAACTATCGTTCGTGGATCACACCTTCGATGCGGACAAACTCGCAGTTGTGGGCACTTATTGCTGGAGTCGGTGCGCAAGCACGGCGCGTCCAAGCTACCCGAGTACAAAGTCTTCACGGAAGCAAAACAGCGATGCACAAATCCTCGGTCGTGGTCATGGCATCTCTATGGAGGCCGTGGGATCAAGTTCAAATTCAAAAACTTCGCCGAGTTTTTCGCCGCCGTAGGTTTACGCCCTTCTCCACGTCACCAAATCGATCGGTTTCCCGATAACAACGGGAACTACGAAGTTGGAAATGTTCGTTGGGCGCTGCCGTGGCAAAATGCGCTGAATCGTAGAACGAGTTTGAAGAGGGCGGCATGAAATCCGAGGATGCAGTTCAAATAGAAGCAGCAACTACCGCAAAAGAATTCCTCGACTCACTGACCGAAAACCAACGTGAGAGATTATTGTCGATCATAAATCAACCAATTGAGCACAATCTTGTAAGTTTAACTAGAGCGTGGGGCCTGTTGGAGAGTCGGCCCGACGAAGTTGGTGTTCAAATTCCTTCGCTTGTTTCCAAAGTTCGCTTCTGAATGATGGAGTCTGCAAGTCCTTCTCCACCTCGTTTTGAGCCTGTTTCCAAAGCGCTTGATGATCAACAGCAGTAGTAGGGTCTTTTGCCGCTATGGCATCGCAGAATTCACATAACCGCTGGTAATCTTCCTCGTCGCCCACATCACCAGAAACGCCTGTTAATTTTCGAGCAGCGACACCCCCCGCGGCACATGCTCGGGCAAATGAATTTCTCCACTCCCCTATGCTCACGCTCGCCAGATAATCTTGATCAATCCCGCCCTCACGTTTTACGCTCGCTGGGTAGATCGTGAAATCGTCCTTTTGTGAATCGTAGGATAGTCTTGGCCCAATGAAAGTGACTTTCAAAGCACCTGCACGCAAATGGTAGTAGGCATGGGCAGCTTCGTGAATGCAAAAGGCTTTGACCCACCCTATGTTGGACATCAGGTTTTGAAGTGTGGCGTAGCACTGTATGAATCGCGGGTCGTTCCGTTTGTCTTGAGGTACTTCCGAAATATCAATCTGAGTCGTAACGCGACTATCACGGGACGCCATATCTCCCCTCGAAGTGATATCGTTCTTGACGCCTGTGAGATAGTAAATTCCACCCCAAGGGGTTTTTGTATTTTATACTCTTTCACATGCCCATCTTCTTCAAAGTTGAACGCGCCAAATCAGTTGTGCTCAACGGCAAACTTCTGATCCTGAAGCGATGCGTGAAATGCGACGGAGAATTTTACGGTGAAGAGACGCATCTGAAATGTGAAGCGTGCCGGAATGCTGTCGTGAAAAGTAATGCCACGATGAAACGAAAGAAGAGGGCGTGATGGATAACACTCGGCTCACGGAAGCACAGCGAGAGTTAATGCGGCACTCGTGGGATACATTCGTTGCTGATCCGCCGCCGAGCGCGAAGAGAGGCTCCGTAGTACCGGGCTGCCCGACCTGCCGGAAGATCATCTACACCGACAATCAATACCTGAGTCATCTTGCTTTGGATGTACTTCCCGGAATCTTGGAAAAAGTTACTGCCGAGTCTGTCTGAACTATTTAACGAGAACGAAGCACTCAACATCCTTAGTGTATTTTGGATCGTGTTCCGCAGCGCACGAGAAACCTATAATTTCCCCGCCAATCTGGAGGATAGGAGGGTTTTCCCCAGGGATAATAGTGCTTTCCCGATAGATGCGAACGTGACCAGACCCTTGCGCTGGTTGAGAGTGACTCACTGCTCCAAAAACAAAGCCGCCTACTATGAGCGCGGCAACTAACATTCTGTTCTTCATTTCATCCTCCTCCGTTCACGGATCAATCTCTCCTCCACTAGTGGTTCGGCTTTCAGTGACGTTTCACTCGTCGCCCCATCCTCGCAGAACACTCCAGCTCCGTATCGAAACGGCTTTCCTAGATGTGTCCAAGACTTCGCCAGCGCTCCGTTGAACACGACCGGCTCGATTCTCATTCCGCAATTGCGACAGAGAACGCCGGTTGAAACTACGATCCGGGTCTCGGTCCGAGAGATCGCCCGTTCTTCGACTACGAGTTTTTCAACCTTCATTGTTCGATCATCCTCAGTTGTTCTGTCCCAGGCGGCAACATCTTGACCAATCGTTCTCGCGTCGATTGCGTCAGCTCGCATTCGCTTGCCTGAAACAAAGTCTCCAGAGCTAGTTCTATCGCTTCATCAGTTACGCGGTAGCCTCGCATAAATGTCGCGAGCTGCTGCAGCTCATGATCGTCCAAATTTAGTTCGCACGGATCATATAGGAGCATTGTTAACCTCCTGAAGTGTAAGACTCGCCGCTGATATCATCCAACACACTTGAAAGTTCCCGACATCGAGAATACCGAAGACTCGATCTGAGCCGTGAGCTAACGTGAGAGCGATCTCTGGCGCATCTACAATCATTCGAATCCCATTCACCACCAATAATTTTCGTTCCCGGATCACGACGCCACCAACAAACCGTCAGATTGAATTCCACAAATAATGTCCGGGACATAACGCGGTTCAATAACGATGCCGCCAGCCCAAAATTGTGTCTCAGGATTGTCTACCGGAAGGTGTTCGTTAAACCAGTCTCTCGCGGCGGGCGTAAGCGGGGTCAGAATGCAAATGGAACCGTGGTTTTGAAAAGAAAAATCAGGACGTGTTTCCGAACGGGATTTCGAATTGCTAGGACTAGACCCAGAAGTTTCGAATGCGTTTTTCATGGACGCTCCTTTTAGTTGAGCGCCTTTGGTGTGGGATCTCTAAGGTGGGTTTTTGCCCCCTACAGCAGAGCCGCATCGCCAGAAAGGCTAGCACCGTGGTCGTTTCTGACTCGGTTGCTGGACGCTGAAGTCACGTCGCTCTTGATGCTCACAACAGTTTACCGCGAAAACCAACTTTTCACAACAGTACGAAAGCCCCATGATTAGGAATCACTTGGTGATTCTCAATACTGCTGACTAGTTGGCCTTTTCCAAAACCGCTGTTAGTCGCAATTCTGGACCGGTCACTATCGTGAATTGCTCGGACCAGTTCTTGTAGTCCTTTGCAAACATACGGACGTAGTGGTGTCCGAGCTTGAGATTCAATGTTATGGGAGATTTTCCCACTAAGGTATCGTCAACGTAAACTTCGGCTCCGCTTGGGTCGGACGTAAAAGAAACAGCACCGAGGTTTTCCGAAGCGCTTGCGCTGGCTGTTACATTAGCCATTGCAACGGGCGGGACCGGATGTTCCGAGACAGCAGGTTCAGTTTTCCGTTCCGATTCTTCTGACCCCGGTATTGCGGTTGTGGCCCCTTCGGCGGAACTCTGTTTAGTGTCTGCCTCCAATTCGGCGAAGACGTTGACCTTTCCACTGCTGACTTTGATTTTTCTTTCCCAAGTTTTATACCCTTTCTTCTTCACACTAATCGTGTGGTCGCCCGGCGAAACACCGATAGTCGAAGGGGTATTCCCAATAAAGTTTCCATCCAATTCGGCATCGGCACCGGTCGGGACCGACGTGATTTCGATTCCAGCTTCGCCGTTCGCTTGACTCATTGCACTTGACATACCACCCGACGCTGGTGGGTTGGCTTGAACCTGTTGGGACGGGGAAGCGGCATCTTGAAACTTCAACAAGTCCAATGGCATGTTCCCATCCACAAATGTCGGAACCTCCGCACCTTTCGGAATCGTAATGT
>Ga0302325_10011433_pt1 | contig 19121 bp, 16 predicted proteins | sample Palsa_T0_2_FD_201948 | JGI IMG/M metagenome (GOLD analysis project Ga0302325, IMG submission 201948) | Peat permafrost microbial communities from Stordalen Mire near Abisko, Sweden - Palsa_T0_2 | ecosystem: Environmental > Terrestrial > Soil > Palsa > Peat permafrost | place: Sweden: Abisko...
ACGCACGGAGCCGCCGCCGCACTCGCCGGACAATCGACTAAGCAAATCGCGGCCTGAGGTTGACACAGGGGGTGTCATGCCGGGCCGTCCTTCCCGGGCGCGGCGGCCTTCCGGCCGGCCGCAGTCGGGGAGCCCGGGCAGTCCGCGAACGCGGCCCCCGCCCGCCGCGCCTCCGCCGTACTGCCGGAACCGGCGCTGCCGAAAGACGTCCCGCCGTGCATGCCGTCCGTCGTGCGCATCCCGGACCTCCCCTTCCTGGTGCCGCCGGCCCGACGCGAATCTATCCTCTCCAGGCTACCAGTTCCATTTACTGATTCCAATATGTGCTACAAGATCATTTATTCGATTAGCAGCGGACCGCCGAAAGCACCGTCACTCAGCCGAAGAACGCAGCCGTCCAGCCAGGCCGCCGGCAGCGGGCCGACATCGGGCCGGCGACGAGCCGCCGCATACGAGCTGCCCTGCGACGCCCGCTCCTTCAGGTTCACGCCACCACTCCAGCGCACCAACAAGCGCTCACACTTACTCAACCGACAACAGCAAGCACCTCTGCGACGTCGGCGAACGGGCGCTCACCGTTGTCATGCACGGTCAGGAAACCCTGCCACAATCGCAGCGCGATCCCCGCGTCCCCCGCGGCGTAGACCTCCGGCGGCGCGGTCCGCGCGAGATCTGCCGCCGCCCGGACATAACCCTGTTCCATCCGGGACCGAACCGCCCATACCAGTGCCTGCGCGCTGGCTTCCTCGTCGCCGGGAACCTGATCAGGCGCGAGGCTCGCCAGTTCGCGATACCGTCCCTGCTCAAGCAGGACCGCCGGCCGGCCCCCCATATCCATGCGAGCAGGATAACCGCGGAAAAGCTAGGCCAGGATTGTCCAGCTGTGCGCGGGGACGGTCATCGGGTCGTCGGGAACGGCGCCTGGCTCGGATGCCTCCGCGACCGTCAGGCCGTTGCGGTCCACCGGGAAGGAGTACGGCTCGTCGCCGACGTTCAGCAGCAGCAGGACCTGGCCGGCGCCAGAATCGGGATCGCCAGACATGCGCAGCGCCATCGCCGACGCGGTCAGGTGGTCGGTGACCGTCCGCGCGCGTACCAGCCAGGGGTGGCGGCGGCGGAAACCGATCAGCCGCTGATGCAGCCGGTACACCGGCCAGCCGTCGGGCGCCAGCCCGGCAGGCGACGCGGGGAAGGCGGGCCTGATCTCGTCGTCCCCGCCCGCCCTGTGCTCCTTGAGTCCGCGGAACCCCTGCTCGTCACCGTAGTACACGCTCGGCACGCCGCCCACGCAGAACAGCACAGCGAGGGCGTGGCCAATATGACGCGGATCGTTGAGCACCGTGGCCAGGCGAGTCACGTCGTGGTTGCCGACAAACGTCTGCGCTAGCTCTCCGTCGAGGAACGAGTTGTGCCGCTCGAGCGCGTGATTGAGCTCGTAGAGGTTCCTGTCGTTGAGCGAGGACCAGATCGCCTTCCACACCTCGTACTGTGTGATCGAGTCGAGCCCGGCCTCGGTCGCGTAGGCGGCGTAGTCCCCATGGATCATCTCACCGAGGAACCACGCGTCAGGGAACGACTCCCGCACCGCGGGCAGCGCCTTGGCCCAGAACTCCGGCTCCACCGCGTACGCGGCATCGAGCCGCCACCCGCCGGCACCGCGGCCGAGCCAGTGGTTCATCACCTCGATGACGTAGGAGAGCACCGCGGGCTCGTCGTGATCAAACTCGACCAGCTGGCCGTGTCCCTCGAAGACCGCGAAGTCGCCGCCATCGGGTGACCGCTTGAACCAGCGCGCCGCGGGCGTCGTCGGTCCCCCGGCAAGCGCCGCCTGGAACGCGGGGAACCCGCGCCCCACGTGGTTGAACACCCCGTCGAGTATCAGCCGCATGCCGCGCTGGTCGGCGGCGGTCACGAGCGCGTCGAAATCGGCATCGTCACCGAGCCGCCGGTCGATCCTGAAGTGGTCGATCGTGTCGTACCCGTGCGTCTCGGCGGCGAAGATCGGCCCGAGCAGCAGCCCGTTGCAGCCAAGCTCGATCGCGTAGTCCAGCCACGGCTCAAGCTGCCGCAGCCGGTGCCTGACCGGTTCGCGAGGAGGCAGCTCCGCCCGCTCGGCGCCGGTGAAGCCAAGCGGGTACACATGCCACAAGACGGCGTGATCAGCCCAGGTCGTCACCGAATCACGGTACCGGCTCCGCCCGGTCACCGCCTGGATTCACAGCGGATAGGGGCAAAGACCACACCCGTCATCCCGAACGGACCCGGCTGTCTCCCCACCGCACCCATAACACCCAACCCGGTTAATCAACCGGAAAACAGATGCGACACTATTGCACATCACCAAACCAGGCGAAGGGGTCACACGTGCGCGGCGGTAGATTTCTCGGGGTTCTGGCCGGCGTCGGCGCGACCGTGCTTGCCGCCGGCTGCGGCACCCAGCACGCCCAGACGGGCAACAGCCAGCCGGTCACCCTCGCCGCCGCGGTGAGCCATACCAGGGGCCAGACCGCTCGGATCACGTCCACGATCACGACGCGATCACAGGGCATGACGGTGTCGTTCGCCGAGACCGGCCTGTTCGACTTCGCCCGGTCGCGCGGCACGATCACCATGCAAGGTCCCGTGGGCATGACGGAGCTCTTCGTCCCGCCGACGACGTACATGAAGATCCCCGCCGCCGGCAGCGTGGTGCCGAAGGGTAAGACCTGGCTGGCGCTGCCCACCGCGGCGTCCGGCGGCGCGCCGACGGCCGCGAGCGCGCTGCTCGGCTCGTCTTTCGGCGCCGACCCGGCCGATCCCGCCGACCTGCTCGCGTCGCTGACGGCGGCGTCAAGCAGCGTGACCAGGCTCGGCGCGAGCACCATCCGGGGCGTGCCGGTGACCGGGTTCGCGCTGACGATCGATCCCGCGAAGGCGACGGCCAAGGTCTCGGCCGCGGACAAGGCCGGCGTCCTGGCCTTCCTCAAGAGCCTCGGGTCGGCCGCGATCCCGGTGGATGTCTGGGTGGACAGCCAGAATCTGGTGCGGCGGGAGAAGCTGTCGCTGACCCCGACGGGCGGATCTGGCGCGCCGGCCGGCACCAGCGTGGTGTTGACGACCGACTTCTACGATTTCGGCGTGCCCGTCCAGGTCTCGGCCCCGCCCGCGGCCGAGGTCGCCGACCTGTCGCAGCTCATCAAGGACGGCAAGGCGGGCTCTGACGTCATTGGGGGCTCTGGCGGCTTCTCCAATGTCTCCGCTTCGGGCTCCGGCTCCTCCACCAGTGTCTCCGCTAGCCCGCCGCCGGTATCGGGGACACTGACGGCGGCTCAGGCGGCCGCGGCCGAGCGGGCGGTCGCCGCGTTCTGGTCGGCGCTTGGCGGCAACAAGCCGGCGGAGGTCGGGCGAACGGTGCTGCCCGCGCAGCGCTCGTGCGTCGAGTCGTCCGTCGGCAGCGGTCCCAGGTTCACCGTCTCCTCGTTCCGGACGGTGTCGGCCCGGCCAGCCGGGAACGGCGGCGCGACCGTGCGCTTCACGGTGAACGCGAAGGCCAGCCTCGGCGGGATGGACCTCCCTGTCCTCCCCCAGGGCCCGAGCAACGGCGCGCAGTGGCTGGTGGCGACGGAAACCGCCGGCCACTGGTACGTCGACATCGCCCGCAGCACCTCCTTGGCCTTCGGCGGCCCCTGCTAGCCGGAAATTGGAGCGACCAGCGGGTCCGCGGGCAATGACGACGCGCTAGCTCATCCGGGTTTGGGTGCCGCCGAGGAAGGATTCGGTGAAGGCGGGACTGGCGGCTAGCTCGGCCGGGGTGCCCTCCATGAGGACCTGGCCGCCGCCGAGCACGTAGGTGTGGTCGGAGATGGCGAGGACCGCGCGGGCGCGCTGCTCGACGATCAGGACCGCGGCACCCGCCTCGGCGAGCGCGCGGACGTGCTCGGAGAGCAGTTCGGCGGCGATCTTCGGCGCGAGGTTGGCGGTCGGCTCATCGAGCAGGAAGACCGCGGGCTCGAGCATCAGCACCCGGCCCATGGCCAGCATCTTCCGCTCGCCGCCGCTGAGCTTGCCTGCGCGGCGGTTAAGCATCTGCGCCAGCCTCGGGAACACGGTGAGCACCCGGTCGACGCGGGCGCCAACCTCGCGGCGGCCGAGCAGGTAGCCGCCCATGGCCAGATTCTCCCTGACGGTGAGCGGCGCGAACACGTCGTCGACCTGCGGCACGTAGCCGACGCCGACCCTGGCCACCTCCTCAGGGGGCATCCCGGTGATGTCCCTATCCCCCGCCATGATCCGGCCCTTGGACACGCGGACCACGCCGGTGAGCGCCTTGAGCAGGGTGGACTTGCCCGAGCCGTTCGGGCCGACGATGGAGGCGACCTGACCTGCGGCGGCTCGGACGCTGACGCCACCGATGATGTCACCAGAGCCGTATCCGGCGTGAATGCCCTCCGCGAGCAGCGCGCTGCGGACAGCGGGCTCGACACCAGACTCATCCGCCAAGGTAGGCCTCCACGACCTCGGGGCGGCCGCGCAGCGCCCGCATCGTGCCCTCGGCGAGCACGGTTCCCTCCGCCATCACGATCACCGGGTCGCAGAACTCGTCCATGATGGCCAGTTCGTGCTCGACCATGAGGATGGTCAGTCCGTCCGCGCACAGCCCGGTAAGCAGCTCGCCGATGCGGCGGGCGAGCGCGGGATGCACGCCGGCCATCGGCTCGTCGAGCAGCAGCACCGTCGGCTCGGTCATCAGCGCCCGCATGATCTCGACCAGGCGGCGCTGCCCGCCGCTCAGGTCGCCCGCGTAGGTGTTCTCGTGCGCGGTCAGGCCGAACCGATCGAGCAGTTCCCTGGCGCGGGTCACCGCCGCCGCCTCGTCCGGCCGCCAGTAGCGCGGACCGCGCAGCGCACCGCGCATCGAGTCGCCCCGGTGCCTCGGCACCCCGGCGAGGAGGTTCTCGAGCACGGTGAGCCGCCTGAACTCACTCGCCAGCTGGAACGTGCGGACAAGGCCGAGCCTGGCCCGCTGGTAGGCGGGCATCGCGGTCACGTCGCGTCCGTCGTAGGTGATCACGCCCGCCGACGGCGGGAGAGTCCCGGCGAGCATGGCAAGCAGCGTGGACTTGCCCGCGCCGTTCGGGCCGATGAGACCGGTCAGCGTGGAGCGGCGGACCTCGAGCGACACGCCGGCCACCGCGCGGACGCCGCCGAACTCCCGCTCCACGCCCTCGGCCCGCAGCACGACGTGGCTGGGGCCCGCTGCCCCATTCTTGCCGGGGTTGGGCGCCACAGGCCTCGGAGCATCGGCTGGGGCCGGGGTCCCCTGCACCGGACTTTCTGCGGCTGGCCCCAACCGGCGATGGGCGGGGGCGGCGGTTCGCTGAGACGAGATGGCCGGCTCAGGCGAAGGCACGGTCCGTTCCATATGACCGTCTTGAGGCTTTTGCTGGTGGGCGAAGGCGGCGCCGGCCAGGCGGCGGCGCTCGGGCAGCACCCCCTGCGGTCGGAGCCAGAGGAAGATCACGACGAGCAGGCCGATGGCGACCCATTGCAGGTCGTCCACGAGACCGGGCGGGCCGAACTGCGGTATGAACCTGGTCGCCTCCTCGAAACCGACGGGCACGAGGATCGCGCCGAGCACCGCGCCGCGGTGGCTGCCGACGCCGCCGATGATCACGGCGCCGAACAGCACGATCGTCTCGGCATAGCCCCAGGCCGAGGGCGCCCACAGGTTGATGAACCCGACAAGGACGGCGCCGGACAGGCCGGCCAGGGCGCCGCCGAGCAGCAGCACGCCCGCGCGCAGCGCGGTGAGGTTCTTGCCGAGCGAGTCGGCGACGATGTCGTTCTCGCGCATCGCCCGGAGCGACCGGCCATACGGGGACTCCGTCACCCGTCTGACGAGCCAGAACGCCCCCGCCGCCAGGAGCAGGGCACCGGCCGCGTACGCCCACTGGTAGCCCTGCCCCTGCGGGTTGAACTCGCCCTGGAGCGGCGCGGGCACGAGCGAAAGACCGGCCGAGCCGTCGAGCAGCGGCCGGTAGTCGGTGACAAGGAGATTGAACATGACCGCGGTGACCAGCAGGCCGACCGCCGCGAAGTCGCCGCGCAGCCGCCTGCCGACGAGGAACGTGAACGGCAGCGCGACGACGGCACCGGCCAGCGCGCCGCCTATCAGCGGGAGCGGGAACGGGAGGTTGAGGCCGCCGATGTAGGACTGGAACCCGCCATAGGCACCGTCGCCCGGCAGCGACAGGATCGCCGCGGCATAGGCCCCGGCGGCCTGGAAGATGATGAAACCGAAGTTCGTCACTCCGGCGACGCCGAACTGCTGTGACAGGCCCAGGCACGCGATGATGTCGACGCCCGCGTAGATGAGGATGTTGATGACGTAGAAGAGCTGTGCGGCAGTCATTTAGGCGGCTACCCCCAGGATTCCCTGGGGCCGGACGGCGAGCATCGCGAGCAGGATCACGAACGCGACCACGTCCTTGTAAGACGGCGTGATGTAGGCCGCGCTGATCTCGGTCGCGAGCCCGATGATCACCGCGCCTGACATCGCGCCGTACGCCTGGCCCGGGCCGCCGAGGAACACCGCGGCCAGGATCAGCACGAGGAACAGGTCCGCGCTCGTCGCGCCGAAGCTACCGTCGTTGATCCCGAGCACGGTCACCAGGCCGAAGCCGAGCGAGGCGAGAAACAGCGTCACGAGAGGGCCCGGAGCTGCGCCGCGGTGATGTTGCCCGTCACCTGGACCGCACCGGCCGCGTTGTAGGTATCGATCTGGAAGAGGCCGGTGGAGTCGTTGTAGCTGTCGAAGCTCGTCGGGCCGCCTGGGCCCTCGTAGCGGATCTGCTTGCCCGCCTTCAGTTCCGCGAGGCCCTGGGCGTAGGAGTAGACGACGGTCGCGCCCGGCGTGCCATCGCCGACCTTCGCGAGGTAGGGCGCGTAACTGGCCGGGGTCGTCGACTTCGCCTCGACCATCGCCAGGGCCGCCAGGTTGATCGCGTCGTACAGGTGCACGGCCCCCGGCGCGGTCAGGTACGTGGAGAAGTCGCCGGTGGAGCCGGTCTTGCCCTGCTGTGACATGATCGCGGCGTAGAACGGCGTGTAGGCGGGGCCGCTCGTCTCGGTGACCAGGTTGTCGGCGTGATAAGTCGACGCGATCGTGGACCCGCCGAGCGCCGCCGCGACCGACTTGTACCAGTCAGGCGAGATCGTCGCCGAGGTGCCGATCACCGGGATCATGGTCCCGTTGTTGAGCTGCTTGACCTCGGAGAGGAACGTCGCGTCGGTCGGCCCGAGCGCCTCGGTGAGTATGACGTCGGGGTGGCTCACCACGATCTTCTCCGCCTCGGTGCGGAAGGTGTTCGCCGACAGGTCGAGGGTCTCGTTCGCGCTCAGCGTCAGGCCCGCCTTGGCGATCGCGCTGATCGCGGGCTGGATGAAGGTCTGTGAGCCGATGTCGTTGCCGAAGGCGAGCGCGATCTTCTTATAGCCGAGCCGCTGTGCTATCGCGATCATCGCGTACGATTCCTCGAGGTCCGGCGGGACGAGCCGGTAGAAGTACTGGTAGTGGATCGCGTCGAACTCCGACTGTCCGGTCATGCCGAACACCACCATCTTGGCGGCGTTGAGTGATCGATTCTCTGCCGGGTTACAGCCCGACGCGTATCGGGCTGCCCGGATGCCAGCGCCACTGCGACCGGTCGCCCGCCTCGGCGACGACCCGGTTGCGGATGGTGCCGATGCCCTCGATGGTGACCTCGATGACGTCGCCAGGCCGCATCCAGACCGGGGGTGTGCGGGCGAAGCCCACCCCGCCCGGCGTGCCGGTGGCGATCACGTCACCCGGCCTCAGGGTGGTGAAGGAAGAGAAGAACTCCACGGCGGACGGCACGTCGATCAGCATCTGCGAGGTGCGCGCCGACTGCATGACCTGGCCGTTGAGCGTGGTGGTGAGCGCCAGGTCGGAGATGTCCACCTCGTCGGCGGTCACCACCTCTGGGCCGATGGGCATCGTCGCATCGAAGTTCTTGCCCGCCGTCCACTGGGTCGCCGCACGCTGCCAGTCCCGCAGCGACGCGTCGTTGAGCACCGTGAACCCGGCGATCGCGTCCATCGCCTTGTCCGCCGGTAGGTAGCGGCCGCCGGCGCCGATGACGATGCCAAGCTCGCCCTCGAAGTCGAACTTCTCGCTGAGCGCGGGCCGCGGCAGGTCCGCGTACGGGCCGAGCGCGCTCTCGCGGCCGCGGACGAAGGCCTCGGGCCAGGTCGGCACCGCCCGCCCGCCCTCAAGCGCATGCTCGGTGTAGTTCACGCCAAGGCAGAGGATCCGTTCCGGCTCGGGCACCGCGGGTGCGAAGTCCTTCTGCTGGTATTCGACGCCCTCGCCGGCGCGCAGCCCGCGGGCCGCCTCGATCGCCTCGGGGCCGGCTTCAAGGAACGACCGCAGGCTCGCCAGCCGCGGATCGCCCGTCGCCGCGCCGACGTCGACGTAGCCTGAGCGTGCCCTGACCTGAAGCCTCGGGCCGTCTGCCGTGATGATCGTGGCAAGCCGCACGTCGCGTCTCCTCGCGTGTTCTTGCGGGTCATATCGCAACCAATATGGTTGCGATATGATAGATTGGTTTCCAACTTCCGATTTCCTGAGCGTAGATCAGAGGCCAGGAGGCGTCAACGGTCATCTTTGGTTGGCTTTCCGGCCACTGACGACCACCAAATCATGATTGGTTGGATAATGGTTGACCGGAGTGAGGCGCATCAGGAACTAGCCGCGCTGATCGTGTCCAGGTCCGGCGGGGACGGGACCGCCGCCCGGCTGCCCGCGGAGCGCGAGCTTGCCGCCGAGCTCGGCGTCAGCCGTTCGGCCGTGCGGCATGCGATGGGCGTGCTCGAGGCGCAGGGTCGCATCTCCCGCGAGGTCGGACGCGGGACCTTCCTGCGTACGGACGGCGCGAGCGGCACTGTTGGCAGCACTGTTGGCAGCACTGTTGGCAGCACTGTTGGCAGCACTGTCAGCGGTAGGCAGGACGACTTCTCCCCGGCCGACGTGATGCTGGTGAGACGAATGTTCGAGCCGCAGGTCATGCCGCTCGTCGTGGCCTGGGCGACCGCCCGCGACTTCGCCGAGATGGACCGCTGCCTGGACGGCGGCGACCGCGCGCCGGGGTTCGAGGAGTTCGAGCAGTGGGACGCCGCGCTGCACGCGGCAATCGTCGCCGCCAGCCGCAGCCCGCTACTCGTCCGGCTGTACTCCCAGGTAGAGCTGGCACGCCGGGGTCGCGTCTGGGGCGACATGAAGCGGCGCAGCGCCTCGCCCGAGCGCCGGGCCGAGTACCAGCGCGACCACACAGAGATCGTCGCCGCGCTCAAGTCCCGCGACGCGGAGACGGCGGTGGCCGCGATGCGCGCCCATCTCGCGCGGGTCTCCAGCCACCTGCTCGGCGCCGAATGACTCGAACGCGATCCAGGCGTTAACCAGCCTGGTGCTTACGACCGACTCCTACTTCAGCACCGTCAGGGTGCGGGCGGCGGAGACGGACGGGGCGAAGTCGGCGTTGCCGCCGTAGGCCGCGGTCAGGTGGTAGGTGCCGGCCTTGAGCCTGGTCGCGGTCGGCCTGCATGAGCCCTTGCCTGACGCCAGCTTGAGCACGCAGACGACGGTCTTGCCCGCCTTGATCGTGACGTTTCCTGCCGGCGCGGCGCCCGAGCCGGACATCACCACCGACACCCGCTCGGCCTGCTCGTGCCCGTGGGTCACCCTCGCCGCCGACAGCGACAGCACCGCGCGCGTGGGCCGCGGCGCCAGCTTGTCGATGACGAAGGCCTGGTTTTGCGGGGCAACGTCGACGAATGAACCCCCAGCGCTGCAAGCACCGGTGGGGACGCACGACAGCGCCTCGATGCCGAACACGTTGCCCTGGGCGCTGTGGTCAATGGGGGGGACGGCGTGCGCGGCACCCCAGGTGCCCGCGGACTCGTCCACCAGGAAGCCGCCGCTGCCGCCGGTATAGTCGCCGCCCGCGCTGCACCGGCCAGGCGAGGCGCACGACACCGCGTTGACCTCGGCCCAGCCAAGTTTCAGCAGGGCGGCCGCCTCCGGCACCTCCTCCGCCGTGCGCCAGGTGCCGCCGGTCTCGTTCACGACGAACGGGCGGTGTTGCTCTGAGTTGCCGACGGCGGCGCCGTAGTACCCGCCCGCGGCGCAATTACCCGCGGCCGGGCATGACACCGAGGCCACCGCGGCCTCGGTGGGGCTGCCGCCGAAGGCGCCAGGTCCGGCTATCTCCCGTGCGGTACCCCAGGTGCCGCCGGTCTCGTTGACGACAAACGCCTGCCGGTCAAAATTGCCTGTCTGGTAGTAGCCGCCGGCATCGCAGTTACCGGCCGACGCGCACGACACCGAGAGGATCCCGGATTCGCCGCTGACGTTGTGCGCGGCCGTGCCCGGCACCACCTCCGCCGTGCCCCAGACGCCCTTCACCTCGCTCACGACAAACGGCTGCAAGTTGTCGGTGCGGGGGCTAAGCGGTGCGGTCGCATAGCGGCCGCCGGCAGCGCAGTTGCCCGCGGAGGCACATGACACCGAATCGACCATGGCATTCCTGCCGACGTTGAGCGCGGTTATGCCTGGCACTACTTCCGGGGTGCGCCAGGCGGGGGCCGTCGCCACCGATGGAACCGCGGACGCCGTGGGCGTCGTCTTGACGGCCGTCCCCGCGATCGCCGCACCGGCGACCACCGTACCCGCCGCGCCAATCGACAGCACGGCAGTCAATACGGCCAAGCGTCGTCGCATGGTTCCTCCGAGTAGTTCCACGGCCCGCTCACCGTGACCGCAAAGGAACTTACCGCGCATGCCGGTCATCTGACTTCAAAAAACGTCACAATTCATGTCCTAGCGCGTGCGAGCCTGCGTACCGCCGCGGGCCGACCGCGGGGGGCTAGCCGGTGGACTAAGGTCGGGCTGTGATTGACGGGCTTGGCGATCCTTTCGCCACCGCGGTGCTGCGCGATCGCGTGCTTGACGCCTGGGCCGCCTCGCCCGCGCGGCTGCGTGAGGACGCCAACGCGGAGGAGGACTACGCGCTCGGCGGTTACCGCGACCGGGTCGTGGTGGAACTCGCGCAGAACGCCGCGGACGCGGCCGTGCGGGCCGGGGTGGCCGGGCGGCTGCGGCTGACGCTGCGGGACGGGACGCTCGTCGCGGCCAATACCGGGGCGCCGCTTGACGCCGCCGGGGTCGAGGCGCTGTCCACGCTGCGCGCGTCGAGCAAGCGCGGCGACAACGCGGCCGACGCGGCCGCGGAAACCGTGGGCCGGTTTGGCGTGGGTTTCGCGGCCGTGGTCGCGGTGAGCGATGCCCCGCGCATCCGCTCCACGACCGGCGCGGTCGCCTGGTCGCGCGAACGGACGCGGGAGCTGTGCGCCGCGATCCCCGCGCTCGCCGACGAGCTCGCGGCCAGGGACGGCCACGTTCCCGTGCTGAGGCTGCCGTTCGCGTACGCCGACCTCGCGGAGGGCTCGTCCGCCGGTGACGGCCCGCCGGACGGGTTCGCCACCGCGGTGGAGCTGCCGCTGCGCGACGACGGCGCCATCGACCTGGTCACGCGGCTGCTCGCCGGTGCCGACGCGGCGCTGCTGCTCGCGCTGCCCGCGCTGGCCGAAGTGGTGATCGAGACCGATGCCGGAACCCGGGTGCTCACGGCGGTCCATGCTGATGGCACGGCGACGATCACGGTCGACGACGCCGTCGGTGAATGGCGGGTGGCTGGCGCGAGCGGCGTTCTTGATCCGCTACTGCTCGCGGACCGGCCGGTCGAGGAGCGTGCCCACGCCGCCTGGTCGGTGCGGTGGGCGGTCCCGGTCGCTGCCGCCGATGGCGCCCCGATAGCGCTGAAAGTTAGGCCGCCTATGACCGGTCAAACCTTCAGCGCTGGTCAAACCTTCAGCGCTGACGAGTCGGCCGCGGTGGGAGACGCGTCTGCGCCGCCCGGTAGTGAGGTGAGCGCCGTCGTTTACGCGCCGACGCCGACGGATGAGCCGCTTGGGCTGCCGGCGTTGCTGCTCGCGTCGTTCCCGCTGAGCCCCGACCGGCGGCATGTCGCGACCGGGCCGCTGACGGACTTCATCGTCGAGCGGGCCGCCGAGGTGTACGCCGCGATGCTGCCCGGCCTGGCACCTGGACCCGGCCTCCTCGACCTGGTGCCTGGCCCGGTCGGGCGGGGCGAGCTCGACGCCCGGTTGTCGCGTGCGATCGCGACGCGCCTGCCGGACGTGGCGTTCCTGCCAGCCGTGGCGGCGCAGGCACCCCGGACAGAGGAGCCAGGAACAGACGGGGCAACAGCCACGGGCGGACCCACGGCACCACGAGTCCGTCCTCGCGACGCGCTGCTCCTCGGGAGCACCGCTCTTGGGCTAGCCGACTGGCTCGCGCCTGTGCTGCCCAACCTTGTCGCGGGACCGCCTCGGCATCCGGCGTTCGCCGTGCTCGGGGTGCGGCGGCTGCCGCTCGCCGAGCTTGCCGACCTGCTCGCCGCGCTCAACCGCGCGCCGTCCTGGTGGCGCGGTCTCTACGCGGTGCTCGCCGACGCCTCGGCACCGGAGCTAGCCGAGCTCGGTGCGCTGCCGGTGCCGCTGGCCGACGGACGGCTCGTGCGCGGCGCGCGCGGCGTGCTGTTGCCAGGCGCCGGGATCGAGCACCCGGACAGGCTGGCCGTGCTCGGACTGCGGGTCGTGGCGCCCGAGGCGGCACATCCGCTGCTCGCCAGGCTCGGCGCCGTCGAGGCGACGCCGCGCGGCGTCCTTGAGGACCCGGCGACCCGCGCCGCCGTCGCCGCCTCCTACGACAACGCGGTCGAAGCCAGCTACGACGACGACGCGCCTGAGCGGCTCGCTGGCGCGGTGCTTGGCCTCGTCACCGTCGTAGGCGCGGAGCCCGGCGAGTACCCGTGGCTCGGGGACCTCGCGCTGCCTGGCGATGACGGCGACTGGTACCCGGCCGCCGAACTGCTGCTGCCGGGCTCGCCGCTGGCCGAGCTGATCGCGGCGGACGCACCGTTTGGCACCATAGAGAGGTCGGCGCTTGATCGATACGGCGCCAGGGCGCTGGAGGCGGCCGGCGTGCTGTCCTCGTTCGGCCTGCTGACCGCCGAAGACGTCGACCTCGACGAGTCGGACATCGACCTGGACCTAGACGGCGCGGACGGCTGGGCAGCCGACACCCGCGCTCGGCTGACGGGTGACGTGGAGGCACGGTCCGTTCCTCCGCTGGCTCTTGAGGTTGTGGCCGTGCGCGACCTTGACCTCGTCGATACGGACAACTGGCCGGGGGCGCTCGAACTGCTCGCCCGCCCCCCGCTGCGGTCGGCCCTGGTCGAGCCGACCCGGGTGCGGCTCGCGGACGGCCGTCATGCGGACGTGCCGTCCTATACGGCCTGGTGGCTCCGTGGGCACCTGATGCTCGACGGGCGCCGTCCGGCCGACCTTCGCACCCCGGACTCCGACCCGCTGCTCGCCGGCCTCTATGACATCGCTGGCAGCAACACCGGCGGCCGGGGCACCGACGGCCACGACGCAGCCGTGGCAGGGGTCCTCGCCGACCCGCTCATCGCCCGTGCTCTCGGGGTCAGGCGCTCGCTCGCGGAACTGCTCGCCGAGCCCGGTGGCGCGGGCGAACTCCTTGACCGGCTGGCCGATCCGGCGCGACCCGTGTCGCGCTCGCAGCTTCGGTCGCTGTGGGCCGCGCTCGCGACCGCCGAGGAGGTCTGTCCCGACACGGTGGCGCCACCCGATCGAGTGCGCGCGGTCCACGGCGACAAGGTCGTCGTGGCCGACGTCGACGACGGGCTTGTCGTGGACCTCCCCCCCCACTATACCCAGGGCAGGGGCGACCCCCGCAACCACCCTCCCCACCCACACGCGCGACCGCGGTCGGGCCAGCTCGACCTGCCGCTCCTGTCCGAGGAGATCGCCGGCACCATCGATTCCGCCGGGGAGCTCACACCGGTACCGGAGAACATCGGTTCCCTGGTGCCCGAGGCTCCCCCGCGCTACTACGCTCACGACAAGCTCACCGTGGGCGGCACCGAAGTCCCGTGGCGTTACCTGGACGGCCAGCTGCATGCCGCCGGCCCCGAGGGCCTGGCGCATGGCCTCGCCTGGGCCGCGGGCCGGTGGCGGGACCGCTACCTGCTCGCGGCGCTGCTGACCGGCCCTGACGCGGCACCGCGTCTGCTGGCCGAGTCAGACCTGGACGACTGACCTGGCCGGGCTAGAGAAGGGAACCCGACGCTACGACCTTGCCGGCCGCGTCGTAGGCCGCCCAGCGGTCACCCGTCCGCGACGGCCGGCTGAGGTAGAAGGCCCAGAACTTCCGCGGGCCGACCGTGGTCGCGGCAACCCGCATGGTGCTGCCGTCCTTGAGGGTGATCAGCACATAGGACACGGAATCGGCCCTCTGACATGTCCATCCAGTAGCGCAGCACGATCACCGCGCGCTGCCGCGATCCGAGCCTGCGCAGCGCGTTCAGCAGCGCCGCGCTGTCGCCGAGCGCGTCCACCGTGCCCGCCATGCCCGACGTCGGCTGCCCGGGTCGTGCCGGTGGTTCAGGCACCTCGCCGACCAGGCTCTCGTCCACCCGGCGCTTGCGGAACCGGTTGCGGTTCTCGTTGACCACGATCCGCCGGACGTAGGCTTCGGGGTCATCCGTCCGCGCGACCCGGGACCACGACGCGTAGGCCCGGGCGAACGCGGCCTGCGCGACGTCCTCCGCGTGCCCCTGATCACCGGTCAGCCCGTAGGCGAGCCGCACCATCGCGGGCCACCGGCCGCGCATGAAGTCACGGAACTCCTCGTCCGAGTCCAATTCGGCACTCACGGCCCACCTCCTCGGTCCTACAGACAACCGCCCGCCGCCGGTGGGTTGCATCGGAAAATCATTTTCCCGAACGGACGGCTGGTTCCCGTGGCACCGCCGTGCTGCCTCTCGGCCCAGGGGCTAACCGGCCGCGAAGAAGTCGCTCATCACGGTCGCCCGCGTCGTTCTCGGTCAGCGGGGCCAGCCCCCAGGGCGCGTCCGCACTGCCAATTATCTGGGCGGACGAGTGGTTCTCCATGAGCACGACAAAGATGTGGTCAAACGCGGGAACCGTGGGCACAGCAGGACCAGTCATCGGCACTCCTGAGGATAGGCGGCACGGACGCGTCGCGCTCAGCAGCTTACGCAGCGCTCAAGCCGCCAAGAGTCGCCAAGAGTCGCCACGGTCCGGGATCATCTTGGCAAGCTCGCGACCCGGTGCCAACCTGCCTACTGATCGGTTTCCGCCGTGCGAACGCGAAAGGTGCGGTTTCCTTGTGCTTATGCGCAGTCGTACCAGCCGGGGCCTCGTCAAACGTGCCGTCATCGTCACCGCGGGCAGCCTGATCGCCGTGGTGGCGCTGGCCGGCCCGGCGTTCGCGCACGTCGTGATCACGCCGTCGTCCGCGCCCGCTGGGTCCGCGGCCGAGCTCACCTTCCGGGTACCCGACGAGGAGACCAAGGCCGCGACCGTCGAGCTCCAGGTGAAGATCCCGACCGACCACCCGATCGCACAGCTGCTGGTCAAGCCGGTCCCCGGCTGGACGGCCAGCGTGACGACGGTGACCCTGGCCAAGCCGATCACGACCGACGACGGCACCTTCGATTCGGCGGTCTCCGAGGTGGCCTGGACTGGTGGCAAGATCCTCCCGGGTCAGTTCCAGGACTTCTCCGTCTCCGCGGACCCGCTGCCGTCGGGCATCAGCCAGCTCGTCTTCAAGGCCGTCCAGACCTACTCCAACGGCGATATCGTGCGGTGGATCGACCTGACGCAGCCGGGCGAGCCCGCGCCTGAACACCCGGCACCGATCCTTATCCTCACCACCGGCAGCACCGGCGACGCCGCTGCCGGCCCAACGGACACGTCAGGGACAAGCGGGTCGGGCAACAGCGACGTCACGCTGGCGATCCTGCTCGGCGCGGTAGGCCTCGCCGTCGGGCTTGTCGGGCTCGTCGCCGGGCTCTCCGCGTGGCAGGCCGGCAGACGGGCTAGCCGACCTTGACGACGGGGCGGGGCAGGCGACGGGGCCGAAAGCTCGCCGCGTGGGCCGCGATCGCCGTCATCGCGGCGATGACCGCGTTCGGAGTCGCCACCGGCGCGCCAGCGGCACAGGCGGCCACAGCCGCGCCAGCGGCACAGGCGGCCACCGGCGCACCGGCCGCCGTCGCCGCGCCAGCCGCACCGGCGCTGTTCATGCACGCGGCGCTCGCGTCGACGTACCCGACCGACGGCAGCGTGGTGCCCACGGCACCGAGCCAGGTCACCGCGACGTTCGATCAGCCGATCGGCATCACGACTGCCAGCCTTGAGGTCTACACACCGGACGGCAACCGCGCCGACAACGGGGACACGACGCTCGCGGGTCCTGAGGAGATCGAGGTGTCGCTGCTCCCGGGCCTCGGCACCGGCACTTACACGGCGATCTGGCACGTCATCTCGGCGGACACGCATCCGGTCTCCGGCGCGTTCACGTTCTCCATCGGCGCGCCGAGCGCGACCCACGTGCCCGCGCTTGAGGAAACGCCGAACGCCCTCGTCAGCACCCTCTTCGCGGTCGTCCGCTGGACGGAGTACACCAGCTTCGCGCTGATGTGCGGCGCGGTGGCGTTCCTTATCGTCTGCTGGCCCGCGGGCGCCAGGCGCAAGGGCGTCATCCGTCTTGTCAGCGTGAGCTGGGCGGCGCTCTTGCTGTCGACGCTCTTTGGCCTGCTGCTGCAGGGTCCCTACGCGGCCGACGAGGGCATCGGGCAGCTCGTCAACGCGCAGCTTGTGCGGTCCTCGCTGTCAGGCACGTTCGGTACCGCCTCGCAAGCACGGGAGCTGATGGCCTTCCTCGCGGGCGGGGCGGCGAGCCTGCTGCTGCCTCGACTGCCGGGCGCCGGGCGCCGGGCGAGGATCGCCCTCGGGGTGACCTGGGCGATCCTGACCACCGCGGTGGCGGCGAGCTGGGCGGTCTACGACCACGCGTCCACCGGCGTGCAGGCACCGCTTGGCGGGGTGCCCGCGGACATCATCCACCTCGATGCGATGGCCATCTGGATCGGCGGACTCGCGGTCCTCGCCGGGTTCACTTTGCGCGGCCACGGCCAGGCGGACGAAGCGGCCGACGGCCCAGTACCCGACGGCACCGCGGTCGACAGCACTCCGGCCGACAGCACCGCGGTCGCGGTGGAGCGGTTCTCCGCGATCGCGCTTGGCTGCGTGGCCGTGATCGTGGCGTCGGGCGCGTATCAGACCTGGCGCGAGGTCGGCGCGTGGGATGCCCTAGCCGACACCTCCTACGGACGGCTCATCCTCGCCAAGGTCGCCGGACTCGTCCTGCTCATCGGCCTCGGCTACCTCGCCCGTCGCTACATCAGGCACGGGCTGCGCCCGGCGGCTGCTGGTCCTGCTGCGGCCGATGGTCATGCGGTAGCCGATGATCCTGTGGCGGCTGAAGGTTCCGAGACGGCTGATAATTCTTCTACGGCCGACGGCCCTTCGACGGCCGCCGCGCCCGCGACGGTCGGCATGCTCTCCGCTCCAACCGCGCTCGACGCACCGGCCGCGGCCCCGCCGACGGTTCCCGCGCTGCGCAGGCTGCGCGTATCGGTGGCGGTCGAACTCGTCGTCGCCGCGGTGATCCTGGCGTTCACCGCGGTGCTCGTCAACACCGCGACCGGCCGGGAAGCGTACGCGCCGACCGTCACCGCCAGCCAGCCCTTCAACACCGGCGGGCCGGACGGCACCGGCATCGTGCACGTGTTCATCGGCCCGGCCCGGCTCGGCCCGAACACCATCGACGTGTACTTCACCAATGACGCGGGCCGCGGTTACGTCCCCGCCCAGGTGACGGCCGAGCTCTACTACCCGGCCAAGGCACTGGGGCCGATCACGGTCCCGCTCACCCAGACCACGCGCGGCCAGTACCGTACCCAGCTCGCGGCGTTCGGCTTCACCGGGCAGTGGTCGCTTGTGGTCACCGTCCGCAGCGACGCGTTCGACGAGACGACGGTCTCCTTCCCCTTTGGGGTTCACTGAGCAGGAACCCGTTACGATCTGGGCAACTCTCCGTTCACCGGTCATGAGCCGCGAAATTATCTAGAGTGCTGTTGGGCTGAGGAGGAGCGGAGGAACTGATGAAGCTGACGCGCAGGGAGGCACTGATCGCCGCGGCGGTCACGGGTGCCGGGGCCGCGATCGCGGGTCCGCGCATCATCGCCGCGGCCGGTGCGAGCGCGGGGCAGCTCGATCCGAACACCATCCCGCAGTTCGGTACCCAGCTCTTCATCCCGCCGGCGATGCCGATGGCCGCCGCCACCAAGACGTACGACCGCTACTCGCTCGCGGCACGGCCGTTTCGGCAGCAGGTACTGCCGAAGGGGTTCCCGAGCACGCCGGTCTTCGGGTTCGGGTCCACGACCGACGCGAAGTCCTTCCACGCGCCCGGCTACACGATCGAGGCAACCGTCAACCGCCACGCGCGGCTGACATGGGCGAACCAGCTCGTGAACTCCTCGGGTGACTACGTGCCGCACATCCTGCCGGTCGACCCGACGATCCACTGGGCCAACCCGCCGGGTGGCACGGCCAACAGGGACAAGCCGCCGAAGTTCACCAGCACCCCCGGGGCGTATACCGGACCCGTGCCGCTCGTCGTGCACCTGCACGGCGCGCACTCCTACGAGGATTCGGACGGCTACCCCGAGGCGTGGTACCTACCGCTGGCCAAGAACATCCCCCAGGGCTACGCCACCGTCGGCAGCAAGTACTACCAGTTCAAGGCGGTGGCCCAGGCGCGAGCCGGCGTGGCGTGGGCGTCGGGCATGGCGCAGTTCGAGTTCGCGAATGACCAGCGCGCCACCAGCCTCTGGTACCACGACCACAGCCTCGGGATGACCAGGCTCAGCGTGCGGGCCGGGCTGCTCGGCCTGTATAACCTGCGCGGCGGCCCGGGCGACGTGCCAGCCGGTCACCTGCCCGGGCCAGCCCCGCGCCGCGGCGACCGGGCGGGCACCAGGTACTACGAGATCCCGCTGATCATCGCGGACCCGAGCTTCAACACCGACGGCACCCAGTACCTG
>Ga0302325_10011434_pt1 | contig 19121 bp, 16 predicted proteins | sample Palsa_T0_2_FD_201948 | JGI IMG/M metagenome (GOLD analysis project Ga0302325, IMG submission 201948) | Peat permafrost microbial communities from Stordalen Mire near Abisko, Sweden - Palsa_T0_2 | ecosystem: Environmental > Terrestrial > Soil > Palsa > Peat permafrost | place: Sweden: Abisko...
CAGATTTTGCCTTGGCGGATCTCCGACGCCAGCGGGAGCATGCCGCGCAATACTTCGCCCAAAGGCGCGCAGTAGTAACTTGCGATCCAGCGCCCGAGGGCGAGGAGCTCCGCGCCCAGCACCGGTTCGGCATCGATGAGGCGCAGGGCTTCGCGCGTGGGGACGGACGGAGCCTCGTCATGACAGCGCAGGATAACGCCCGTGAGTTTGCGCGCGCCGAATGGAACCACAATGCGGCTGCCCGCGCGCACGCGATGCCGCAGCGTTTCGGGCAGAGCGTAGGTGAACAGCTGGTCGAGCGGCACGGGCAGACTGACGTCGCAATAGAGGCTCGATCCCTCGGGCATTAGATTATGGTAACTGGAGGCGGTTTTTCGACGCGGAGACGCGGAGACCCGGAGGCCACGCGGAGAAGACTAAGAACTCGATTCCTCTTCTCTGCGCCGATCGGCGCCAGCGCCCTGATACACTCGTAGTTTCCCGTGGAAAACCTCTACGCAGCCCTAAAGCGTTATTGGGGCTACGATTCGTTCCGCCCCCTCCAAGAGCGCATCGTCCAGAGTCTGGTGTCCGGCTGCGACGCGGCGGTCGTGATGCCCACCGGCGGTGGAAAATCGCTGTGCTATCAGTTGCCGGCAGTGGCCCTGGAGCGAACGGTGGTGGTGATCTCGCCGCTCATTGCTTTGATGCAGGACCAGGCCGCGCAACTTGCCGATATGGGAATTCCCGCGGCCGTGCTCAATAGCTCGCAATCGCAGAACGACCAGCGCATTGTGATGAAGGCCGCCATGGATGGCGCCTACCGGCTTCTATACCTTTCGCCGGAGCGCCTCGCCCGCAACGATACCATCGCCTGGCTGCGCCGCGTGCCGCTGGCGTTTTTCGCCATCGACGAAGCCCATTGCATCTCCGAATGGGGCCACGAATTCCGTCCCGAGTACCGCCAGCTCAGCGCGCTGCGCCAGCATTTTCCGGATAAGCCCATCGCGGCATTTACCGCCAGCGCCACTAAGCGCGTGCGGCAGGATATTCTGGACCAGCTACAGCTTCGCGACCCGCACAAGTACATCGCCAGCTTCCACCGCGCCAACCTGCGCTACATTGCGCATGAGTGCGATAAGAAAACGCATCGCAAGCTGCTGCTCGCCGCGATGCGCGCCTATGCCGGAGAGAGCGTCATCGTCTACGCGCCCACTATCGCTTTGGTGGAAGAAACGGTGGACTATCTGGCGGAGCGGAAGATCGCCGCCGTTCCCTATCACGGCCAAATGGAAACCGGCTTGCGCCGGCGCAACCAGGAACGCTGGATGAACGACGAAGTGCGAATCCTGGTGGGCACCATCGCCTTCGGCTTGGGCATCAACAAGCCCGCCGTGCGCGCGGTGATTCACACATCGATGCCGAAATCCATCGAGCAGTATTACCAGGAAGCGGGCCGCGCCGGACGTGACGGATTGCCTTCGGATTGCGTGCTGCTCTGGCAGCCGAAAGACGCCGGCCTGCTGGCGTTTTTTATCGACCAGCTGAACGATCCGGCGGAAAAGCAGCGCGCCTGGCAGCGGTATCATGCCATCCGGCGCTTCGTGGAGAGCGAGGCCTGCCGTCATCTGCAGATCTGCGCGCACTTTGGCCAGACCCCCAAATGGCAGCGGTGCGAAATGTGCGATGTGTGCGGCAATTCTCCGGATTGGCTGTCCGCTCCGGAGAAAGAAGCTCCCGCGCCGGTGAAGCGCCGCGAGCCAAAAAAGCTGGAAACGGCGGAGAGAACGGCGGCGCCGATCAAGCCCGCCGCCAAACACGCGGAAGCCGGGTCGACCGGCACGGAGCTGCCGGACCTCGCGCTGCTCGACTACTTCAAACAGTGGCGCCGCGCGGCTGCGCAAAGAGCGCAGGTCCCCGCGTATGTGGTGTTGAGCGATGCGGCGCTGGTGGATTTATGCCGCAAACAGCCATCGAACCTGCGCGAGTTGCTCGCGGTCACCGGCATCGGCGAACGCAAGGCGGAACTCTACGGGCGTGAGATCTTCGCCGCCTTTGAAGCTTTCAAGAACGGCTCTCGGGCAGCGGTCCGCGAGACCGCCCAGGCTTCCCCCGCGGAGGAAACCATCCGCCTCCTGGCGGAGGGCAGGACGTTCGCGGAAATCGCCGAGCTTCGCGGCCGCAGCATCCAGACCGTGGTCAATATGGTAGCCGACCTGATCGAGAAAGGCCGCATTGCCTATCGAGTGGAATGGGTGGGTGAAGACGAGCACAAGCTGATCGCGGAGGCGATCGCGAAGCTTGGCGCGCAATGGTTGAAACCGCTGCGGGAAGCGCTTCCCGAGCGCATCAGTTACGATCAAATCCGGTTGGTCGTGGCGTTCACGCGCCAATCGGGAGAAGCCGGGCGGCCTGAAGCAGCTACTCCAGAGGCGTAGCAAGGCCGCGGTTGCGAGCCTGAGAGGCGGAAGCGCCTGTCCCACCTTTTACTGTCCCTTAACAATTTTCGCTGCCCGGTTCACGAACCCTTTACGCTGCCATGTTCCACTGGAACCATGGGAACCGCGTTACGAATTCTTGCACTCACGCTAATGCCCGTCGCCATTTGGGCGCAGCCTCCAGGGGGTGGCCCCGGCCCGGGCGGCGGTCCCGGCGGCGGATCTGGCGACGGCATTTGGACCCGCAACGCCGCCTTCGGCGAAGTGGAGACCTTCGACCAGTGCAACGGCCATCAGCCCCAGACCGGCCAATATCACCATCACCTCAACCCCGTATGCCTGCGCGCGCAACTGAACGACAATGTGACCGTAGTTTCCACCGGCCGGCTGGGTACGGTCTATGCCGAAAAGACCAGCGGGTGGACGCATTCGCCGACTCTCGGGTGGTCCTTCGACGGGTATCCCGTGTACGGACCTTACGGCTACTCCGATCCCACCAATCCGAATAGCGCGATCAAGCGGGTGCAGTCCAGCTTTCAACTGAGAAGCATCACCCAGCGGCACACGCTGCCCACCTGGGTTCTACCCTATCTCTCGAATTACTCGCAGAACCTGACGGTAACTCAGTACGGCCCCGACGTGAGCGCGCAATACCCGTTGGGGCGTTACGTGGAAGACTACGATTACATCGCCGGATCCGGCGATCTGGATCAATATAACGGCCGATTCACGGTAACTCCCGATTACCCCAGCGGAACCTACGCTTACTTCGTCACTCTCTCAGCCACTGGCGGGACGCCAACATTTCCCTACATCTTTAACGTTCAGTATTACGGAACCGCGAGCGGCGGCTCAACCCAAACGGTGGCTACCGACGCAGTGGAGTACTTCAATAATGGCGCGCTGCAACAGCCCGCATCCACCGATCCGGAACTGGCGAACTGGTATACCAAAGGATCGCAACAGAAGGCCCAGGCTATCTCGGGCTGGGATCCATCGGCGGGCGCTTCCACCACATGGCCCACCAATGCGCCTTCGGGAGTGACCATCAGCGGCGGAAACTCCACGCCGTCGCCGGCCGATGTGCAACAGGTGCGATACGATGCCGGCGCGGTTTACGTCAATTCGAATAATCTGCCGAGTTATACCATTGGTCCGTGGTTCGAGGCCACCATGACCGGAGGCGTATTCATGAACTGGGCGGAGTCACAATCTACGGTTTGGAAGCTTTCACGCGCGCCGTCCGCCGCCGCCACGAAGGTAGCCAGCGGTATGGGCCCCGTAGGGACCTGGGTAAATGGCGTAGCCATATTCAACACGCTCGATGGCGGGAGTTACAGCAACTCGGCGGGTGAGGATGAAGGCGGCGGTGGGATTACGCCGCGGGCCACGCATTTCTCTGCGGCGTCGCAGGAGCGCGGACCTATCGCCCCTGGCTCACTGGTAACGGCCTATGCCGAATTTGACGCTTCGCTGGCCACTTCGACTGCCAGCGCCTCTGTGACTCCCTGGCCGCAGACGCTCGGCGGCGCCACGGTTACGGTCACCGATTCCACCGGCGCGCAGCTCCCGGCGGGCATACTCTACGCGTCAGCGACTCAAGTCAACTATCAGGTTCCCGGCAATGCCGCTACGGGGCCAGGCAAAGTGACGATTACCTCCGCGGGGACCGCAGTCACGGGAACGATAAATATCGTGGCGACTTACCCCGGCGTCTTCAAGTCCACGGCGGATGGCCTCGCGGCTGCGCAGACACTCACGGTGAATGGCGCCACCCAGACCACCGCAGCGGTGACAGCGGCGCCGGTGAGTCTGGCGTCCGGACCGGTATACCTGATGCTTTACGGCACGGGGATTGGCGCGGCAGCAGTCACAGCGACGATTGGCGGCATCAACGCCACGGTGGCGTATTCAGGCGCGCAGGGGATGTATCCGGGCCTCGACCAGGTAAATCTGCTGATTCCTCCGAGCCTGGCTGGTAAAGGCAAAGTAAGTGTGGTAATAACGGCGGCGGGGAGACCGGCAAATCCGGTTTATATCAACTTACAGTGACGCTGCGTTTCTCATTTGCGCTCGTACTCGCGCTACCGGCTTTCGCCGGCGCGCCCGAACCTGTGCGCACTGTGTGGATCCTAAGTGCGACAGCCAGCGCCGGCCCCGCGGCGTTGCGCCCCGAGGTTCACTCCGTGCAAGTGACCGACCAATTCGTCATCGTGCGTTCAGCCGGTCTCTCCCTGCGATACTTCGGACCCTTGCAGGCGCCGCCCGTTCCCAACGCCGGCGCGCGCGAATTCGTGTTCCGCATCCCGCGGCATCCGCAGCCGGAGACGGGCCGGCGCCAGCGCGGGCCGGTGGACTTGGCCGGCGTGTTCGCCAATGGTCTGCCTATCTACAATCAGTTTGAAGCTCTCTCCTACAACGGCGCCAATCTCTGGCACTACGATCCGATCGCGAATAACGACGATGGAACGCTGACGGCCGCGGGACATCCGCGGCCCGAGCTGACCCATCCGGCAGCCGCCGGATTGCTCGATCAACTGATTGCCACTCCGTCCCGCCACTCGCCTCTAATCGGATTCGCGCTCGACGGCTACCCAATTTACGGACCCTGGGGCTATGCCAACGCGGCTGGCGGCGAATTGCGGCGAATGCGCTCCAGCTACCGTCTACGCGCTATCACCCGCCGCCACGACTGGCCGGACGGAACCCAATTGACGCCAGAGCAATATGGCCCCGCCGTGAGCGCGGCGGACCCGTTGGGAACTTTCGCGGAGGATTACGAGTACATCGCCGGCTCGGGCGACCTCGATGAGTGCAACGGCAGATTCACTGTGACGCCGGAGTATCCCCAGGGTACCTACGCTTACTTCCTGACCACCGACTCGGCCGGCAAGCTAGCGTTCCCTTATTTGATCGGTCCACGTTTCTTTGGCCGCGGTCCCGCGCCGGATAGCGGCGAATTCTTCTTGCTCGCCAAAAGACGCATAGAGTTGAAGACGGATCAACAGCGCCTTCACGCCGGAACTCCAGTGCGCTTCCGCCTGGAAGCACCGGACGAACATGGCCAACCGATTCGCGAATTCGAATGCGTTCACGAGCGGCCGATTCACTTTATTGTGGCCTCCGCCGATTTGGCGGAATTCGACCATATCCATCCGGAACTGGTAGCGGGGGACGCCTATGAAGTAACTTACACGTTCCCTCATGGAGGCGCATACCACATGTGGGCGGACTACTCGCTGCCTGGCGAGGCGCCCCACGTCGACGAGTTCAACGTTACCGTAGAGGGTGACGCGCGTCTGGTGCAAAAGCTAGCGCAATCGCCGGCGCTCACGCAATCGGCTGGATCGCTATCAGTCGAGTTAGTTGCCGCGAAACCAGTGCGGGCCGGCGAAGACATTCCGATCACTCTGAAGTTGACTGGCGCTACGGAGACCCTGGAGCCTTATCTAGGTGCGTGGGCGCACGTGATCGTCGTTGGCGAAAACCTGCGCAGCTTCGCTCATGCGCACCCAATCGAGACCGCAGGAACAGCGACGCCAGTACACACGCACGTGCTGGCAGGTTCGGCGCCGAAAGAGATTCACATCACGACCAGTTTTCCCGCCCCCGGATTATACAAGTTGTGGGGGCAGTTTCAACAATCGGGAAAGGTGCTGACCGTGCCATTCGTGCTGCGTGCCGGTGAAGCGGCGCCATCCGGCAAAGCCGCGAACGTGGCTATCCCGGCTGGCGCCATCCGCATCCGCGTCACGCAACACGGCTATCAACCCGCCAAGGTCGAAATCCCTTCGAACACCGCATTGACTCTGGCATTCACGCGCGAATCCGAACCCAACTGCGGATCGGAAGTGGTCTTCCCCACGCTGAACATCCGTCAGGCGCTACCCCTGGGCCAGACTGTGCTAGTCCAGTTGCCGGCCCAAGCCGCGGGAGAGATCGCATTTTCCTGCGGCATGGGGATGTTCCGCGGCATGATTGTAGCCCGCTGAAGGCTTATCTAAGCTAGCCCGGCTTGCAAAACGGGTTAGTGCTTCTCCCGCTCCGGGAACTTCTTGAACATCTCTTCCACGGAGTGCTCCAGCCGCTTGTCGTTCTTTTCCGCTTTGCTCGACACGCTGTCGGAAGCCTCGCCACGGAAAATCAATTGCTTGCTGGCTCCGTCGAAAATATCCACGGTCAGGTTACCAATACGGTCCGGGATCACTTCTGTAGTCACCGTTCCACCACCCCACCAGCCCGCGCGCCAGCCCCAACCTGGATATCCTGTGTAGAAAGTTTCCAGAGTGTCCCGCTCCGTAAGCCGGCCAACGGCCGATACGGACGCGTCCCCGCCCGAAGCTACTTTGGTCCATCCCCGGCCCGCGAGAGCCAAGTCTACCGCGCTGGTCACACGGTTCTGCCAAAGCGAGTCAGACGCGTTGACGCCGATCCACGAGTAGGTGTGGTATCTCCCGAAATCGGCCTTGTGATCGTAATCCGTGTGTACTGCCGCATACGTAAGGCATGCGGACCCGAGCAGCACGGCTGTAAAGCATGATAATCGATTCTTCATTTGGTCCTCCCAAAACTTACCTGCACATGCAGCGCCAACGTGAGGATGAATTCGAGTTGCGGCAAATGTTACTTGCGGGTTGTGGTTGCGCATGGCCCAAGGTAGGATCGAGAGGATGAGAGTACGAGTGGTGCGACGCGGCGCCCTGTTGAGCCTAGTTGCCGCGTGGGGAGCTTGGGCGCAAGGGCCGCCGATCGATTGGACGGCGCAGCAGGCTGAGACGCTGGACCGTTTCCGGGCGCTGGTGCAGATCGATTCTTCCAGCCCGGCGGGCAACGAGACTAAGGTAGTCGATTATTTGAAAAGCGTCTTTGCGGAAGCCGGGATTCCTACCCAGATCTTTGCGCAGGACCCCGCGCGCGCGAACCTGGTGGCGCGCATCCCCGGCAACGGGAAGAAACGGCCCGTGCTGCTGCTGGCGCACACCGACGTGGTCGCGGTGCAGCGCGAGAAGTGGCCGATGGACCCGTTTGCGGCCATCATGAAGGACGGCTATATATGGGGGCGCGGCACGACGGATGATAAGGACAAGCTGGTCTCTAACCTCATGCTGATGTTGCTGCTGAAGCGCAGCGGCGTGACGCTTGACCGCGACATTATCTTTCTCGCCGAGTCGGGCGAGGAGAGCGCAACCGAGTTCGGCATCGATTTTATGGTGGCGAAACATTTCGATGCCATCGATGCCGAGTTTGCGCTCACCGAGGGCGGTAGCGTAACCATTGAGGGCGGCAAGGTGACCGCAGTCACGGTCTCCACCACCGAGAAGCTCCCGCGCCGGGCGAGGCTGGTGGCCACAGGAACGTCAGGCCACGGCTCGATTCCGCGGCTGGACAACGCGGTAGTAAACCTCAGCGCGGCGGTGGCGAAGGTGGCGGCTTGGGAGACGCCGCTCAGTCTGAATGAAACCACCCGTGCGTACTTTGAGCGGCTGGCCGCGATTTCGCCGCCCGCCCGCGCAGGGCGGTACCGGGCGCTGCTGAATCCGAAGCATCCGGTGTCGGTGGAGCGTTATCTGGCCGCCAACGAGCCGCAGCGTTATTCCATGCTGCGGACTTCCATATCGCCGACGATCATTAAAGGCGGCTTTCAATCCAACGTGATTCCGTCCGAAGCCGAGGCTACGCTCGATATCCGCATGACGCCGGGCGAGGATGCGGGGAAGTTCTTCGAAGCCATGGCAAGGGTAATTGACGATCCGTCGGTGAAGGTCGTACCTAACAGCACGGCGAATCGGCCGCCGGGGCTGCCATCCGGGCTGAACACGGATATGTTTCGCGCGCTGGAGGCGGTTAGCAAACGGATGTATCCCGATGCGGCCACGCTGCCGATGATGATGACCGGGGCTACTGATATGGCGCAGCTGCGCGCGAAGGGCATGCAGTGTTATGGGATCGGCCCCGAGAGCACGGACGAGGAGTTCGCGGCGCACGGCTGGCACAGCGATGTGGAGCGGGCCACGGCGTTGTCGGTCTATAAACTGGCCGAGTTCACGTGGAATGCGGTGATGGCGGTTGCGGCGCCGAAATAGAGGAAGGCGGCTGAGGCCGGTCAGCGCTTGGACCGGTCTTAGAGGACGCTGAGGCGATTGTTGATCGAGGCTACGTTGCCGATCAGCATATCGAAACGCTGATTCAGGCTGGTCTCAAGAGCAAGCATACGCGCTTCGAGGCTGCTCATTCGAGCGGAAAGCGCATTGAACAGAAAGCCGTTGCCGATCATTCCGAGCGTGAGCACAACGATAGGCAAGCCGATGGCGAGGTAAAGTTGGGCGTCGGTCATGGCCGATCCTGTCACAGCGGGAGTCGCGGAGGCACTCGGAGCTCGACAGCCAGAAGGCGCTCTTCCAAGAGACCAAGCCGCGTGTTGACGTCGGCTTGAGCGGTTTCGACCGTGTGGAAGCGGCTGAAATTGCCGCGGGCGAATCGTTCGATGCCGCGCAGCATCTCGGTCTGCATGTCGCGCACGGCTTCTATGATTTCGTCCTTCATCGCGTGCATCATCGCATGCATCTCATCCTTCGTCGGGCGAGATTCAAGCGCCTGTTCAATCTCTTCTTTGACAATGGCGCGAACTTCGTTACGATCTTCAGCGGTCATGATGAGCCGCCTTCATCATATACCAATTACAACTCCACCGTCCCCGCGATCTCGGCGCCAATCGCCAGCGACGCCGTGGCTGCGGGGCTCGGCGCGTTCAGCACATGCAGCGCGTTGGGGCGCGCGATCAAACGGAAATCCTGCTCCAGTTCCCCGGCCGGCGTGATGGCCTGCGCGCGCACGCCGGAGCCGCCGGTATCGAGGTCGTCCGGTTGAATCTCTGGGACCAGCCGCTGCAGCGAGCGGCAAAACAACTGGCGGCTAAAGCTACGCCGCAATTCGAACCAACACATGGAGGGATAGCGACGCATGAAGCGCCAGAAGCCGCCGTAGCTCAACGCATCGAAGAGGTCGCGTGCGTTGAAATCGGTCTTGCGGTAGCCTTCGCGCGAAAACGCCAGGACAGCGTTGGGACCGGCTTCGATGCCGCCGTGGATCAGGCGCGTGAAGTGCACGCCTAGAAAGGGAAATCGCGGATCGGGAACGGGGTAGATCAAGTTTCGCACCAGATGCCGGCGCTCTGGCTTGATCTGGTAATATTCGCCGCGAAAGGGCAGGATGCGCATGTCGCGGCGCTCGCCTGCCAACTCGGCCACGCGGTCACAATACAGGCCGGCGCAGTTCACCAGGAAATCGGCTTCGAAATCGCCCGCGGGCGTATGCGCCAGCCACGCGCCGGCGCGCTGATCGAGACGGTCCAAGCGGGCGCGAGTGATCACGGCGGCGCCGCGTTCCGTCAATTTGCGGACGAGCGCTTCGCAGACCTTGGCGAAATCGACAATGCCTTCCTGCGGCACGCGCAGCGCCGCCACTCCGCCGGCGTGCGGCTCAATCTCGCGCATCTGATCCCGGTTGAGCCAGCGCAAACCCTCTAACCCGTTGGCGGCGCCACGCTCCCGCAAGGCGCGCAGGCGATCCACTTCGGCATCGTCGGCGGCTACGACCAACTTGCCGCAGATCTCGTGCGGGATGGCGTTCTCCTGGCAGAATGCGACCATCTGCCGGATGCCTTCCACCGCCAGACGCGCTTTCACGGAGCCGGGCTTGTAGTAGAGGCCGCAGTGCAGCACGCCGCTATTGTGGCCGGTTTGGTGGCGGCCTACGGCGTCTTCCTTTTCGAGCACGGTGATGCGGGCAGTGGGGAACCGTTCGATGAGGCGCCAAGCCGTGGCCAAGCCAACGATGCCGGCGCCGATGATGGAGATTCTCTTCGTGATTGGCATTGACCCCAACAGCGCCGGCCGTGGGCCCGCGCCACTATGGCACGTCCACCCAGGCGCGGCGCCGGCTGCTGTCCATTTCGGATTCGAGAATGGTTAGCTGGCGCAGGCCGTCGGCGAATTGCGGGTATTCGGGCGCGGCGGCGGGGTCTTCGATGGAATGGTAGAAGCGGCGAAAGACTTGTTTGAAGGTGTCGTCGTAGCCTTCGCTGTGGCCGCCGGGTAAGTCGGCGTAAGACCTCGCGCCTTCCTTTAAGAGCGCCGGGTCTTTGATGATGATCTGGTTGGGCGAATTGCGATTGCCGATCCACAATTCGTCGGGGCGTTCCTGATCCCAGGCCACGCCGCTTTTGGTTCCATAGACCTCGATGCTAAGGCGGTTTTTGCGTCCGGCGGATACCTGGCTGGCGGTGAATGCGCCGCGCGCGCCGTTGCCCATGCGGAATACTACGGCGCCGAAATCTTCCGTATCGACGGGCGTCTCCACGTAATCCTCGGGCTGGAGCGATTTGCCGGCGAAAGTTTCAATGGAGCCCTTGGGCCGCTTGCGCGTTTTGTGAAACGTGTTCAAATCGGCGCAGAGCGATGCGATCCGCTCTCCGGTTACGTGTTCGGCCATATCGCACCAGTGCGAGCCGATATCGGCCATGCAGCGCGACGGGCCGTTGTCTTTGGATTCGATACGCCAGTTCCAATCGGTGTCGTAGAGCAGCCAATCCTGCGAGTAAGTACCCTGCACGACCAGGATTTCGCCCAGTTCGCCGGCTTCGCGCATGCGCCGCATCTGCTGCGCCATGGGGTAATACCGAAGATTGTGGAAAGTGCAATTGCGCTTCCCTGCCCTAGCCGCCGCGGCGACCATCTGGCGCGCTTCGTCCGAGGATACGGCCAGCGGCTTCTCGCAGAGCACGTGCTTGCCGGCTTCGAGCGCATCCGTTGCCATGGGCAGATGCAGCGCATTGGGCGTACAGATATGTACGGCGTCTATGGAGGCGTCTTCCAAAATGCGGCGGTAATCGCCGCTGGTTTTCGGAATGTTCAATTGCTCTCCGAGTTTGGCGGCCTTCGCGTCCGTGCTCGCCACCACCGCCGCTACCTCAACATTACCGAGACGCCGAATGCCTTCAATGTGCACGCGTCCCACAAAACCGGCGCCGAATACGCCTACTTTAAATTGCCTCATGATGGTTTAGCCTACCGCAAAAAGGATCAGGTTTCGCAAGTCCCCACCCTTAGCAAGAATCGTACGCAGAATCGGCGTGCTGCTATGGCGCTGGCGTCGCTGCTCGATCCGGTTGCCTTGCTGGCCTCGGCGCTTGCGCTGTGGGGCCTTGCCGCGCGTTTTAAATCGGCGGGCGCCGCGGCGCTGGAGTTGTGCGCATAGGCGCCCGACCGCTACGGTAGCGGCGGAGCGGCGGCCGTCTGATATGCTGATTGCGGAGAGTTGCATGCGTTCTTCCCCGTACTCGTACCGCCGGTCCTCTTTTTTCGGCTATTTTCCCAGCGGCGTCAAGTGGCTCCTCATCAGCAATACCGCCATCTTCATTCTCACTACGCTGTTCGGACGTACGTTCGCGAACGATATCGCACTGCTGGCGCTGGCCCCGGTCGCGGTGGTTTACCACTTCTGCTTCTACCAGCTTTTCACGTACATGTTCTTGCATGGGAGCATCACTCACCTGCTCTTCAACATGCTTACGCTGTGGATGTTCGGCGTCCAATTGGAGCGGGATTGGGGAACGCGCAAGTTCCTGAAATACTACTTCCTCTGCGGCATCGGAGCGGGCCTGTGCGATGTGGCTCTGAATGCCGCGCTGGGAAATTGGGGTACGCGCACCATCGGCGCGTCCGGCGCTATTTTCGGATTGCTGTTGGCGTTTGGCGTTCTCTACCCGAATCAGACTGTCTTGATGAACTTCCTGTTCCCCATCAAGGCCAAATACCTGGTGATGATTTACGGCGCCATCGAGTTGATTCTCGCCTTCGGCGTGAATAACGGCGTCAGCAATATCGCGCACCTGGGAGGGATGGCGTTCGGCTATGTGTACCTCAAGAGCAGTTTTCCGCGCCTGCGCGCTCCCGATTGGCGTACCGCCTATAAGCAATGGAAACTTCAGCGCGCCAAGAAGAAGTTTCAAGTCTATATGCGCAAGCACGATGGGCGCGGACCCTGGGTGAATTAGCACACGCCGTGGGTTATTTGGAATAGACTTCAACGACGACGCGTATAGACGTCACCCTTCCACCGCAACGTTTGCAAGGTCGAGTTTGCGTGGAGCCCTCGGGCTCCAATCGGACCACGCTAAAGATTCAACTGGATCTCTAGCCGAATCCGAGGGAGGTTGGCAGTTGACGCGGCTGGCCTCCCTGGCACTAATCATAAGAGGCCGCTGGGCTGCTCCCAACAGGGAACGCCACGGACGCTACCCCGGCGCGCCCTGCCGCGTCATCTGATATAGTTACCTCAGGAGTTCGCCTATGCCCTCCACTCGAACTGTGTTCTGCGTTTGCGCGCTCGCTGCCTTCGCAGGCCTCGTTTACGCCCAGGATTCCGGACCCATACTCAACGGCCCCACAGTCGCCAAGAAAAAATCGAGCGATTCCACCAGCGCCACAACTCCTGCCGCCACCGACGATTCCACGCTGCCCAAGATTCCGTCGGCATACAGCAAGAAAGATAAGCCCGACATGACCGGGGCCCCGAATTTCAAGACGCAAGTGGACGTCGTCACCCTCGACGCGGCGGTGCTGGACAATAAGGGCCAGTTCATCCCCGGCATTCCGCCGCAAAATTTTCGCGTGCTCGAGGACAACGTGCCGCAAAAAATTCAGAAGGTGGATCTGGGCCAGGCGCCGTTGACCATTGCGCTGCTCATCGAATTCAGCGGAAAATTCCAACAGCTATATGGGCCCACCTGGCGTCAAACACTACAACTTTCGTGGGGCTTCGCCAGCACTCTCAAGCCGGACGACTATCTGGCGGTGATCGCGTATGACATCAAGCCCGAAATTCTGACCGATTTCACCAACAACCGCCAGCAAACGCAGGAGGCTCTGAGCCGTCTCACGATTCCGGCGTGGCAAGAGGCGAACCTCTTCGATGCCCTCACCGATACCGCCGACCGCATGTCCGGCGTCGAAGGCCGCAAGGCGATTCTGGTGCTCACTTCGGGTATCGATACCTTCAGCAAGATCACGTTCGACAAGGCCCGCAAGTCGATTCAGGAATCCGGCGTACCCATCTATGCGATCAGCCTGATGCAATTCATGCGCACCGTCAACGACGACCGGATGGGGCCGGTTGCGCGCATGGATTTTCTGCAAGGCGACAATGAGTTGCGCACGTTTTCGAAGGAAAGCGGCGGGCGCGCGTTTTTCCCGCGGTTCGAAGGCGAATACCCCGGCATCTTTCAGGATATCGAGCAGGCGCTGCGCAATGAATACGTGATCTCCTACTCGCCTAGCAACAAGGTGCACGATGGCGGATTCCGCAAGCTTAAAGTGGATCTGGTGAACCCCGCAACCAACGAGCCGATCATCCTCAAAGACGAAAAGGGCAAGCCGATCAAGTACACCGTGGTTGCGAAGCCTGGCTACAAAGCGCCGCGCGCAGTGGAATAACGGCGCTTGTCAAGAATTAAAATCGCCGCTTTTTGAAAGCGATGCAAAAGCATTGACAGCAGCGTTACGTTCTTGTTACTCTCGCATCCGCTCTGATGAAAAATGTTTCCGCTCCTATTCCTCCTCGCGTCCTCCTCGTTGACGACAAACGCGACGGCCTGTTAGTCCGGCGCGCGCTTCTGGAAGAGGCCGGCTATACCGTGGAGGTGGCCCGCAACGGCGAAGAAGGCTTCGAGCTTTTTCAAGCTTCCAACTTCGACGTGGTGGTCACCAATTATCGAATGCCGCTCACGAATGGCGTCGAATTGATCGCCCGTATCCGGCATTGCAACCCCAACGCGCGCACCGTCCTGGTCTCCGGCCTGGTGGAACCGCTCGGGTTGACGGAAGAGAATACCGGGGCAGACGCGGTGATCGCCAAAAGCGCTAATGAAGCCGGCCATCTGATGCGGGCCGTCAAGCGGCTGCTGAACGCCGGTAAGCGCAAACCTCCGTCGTCGCAAAGCGGCGGCGCGAAGCGCTTTCGCGCCACCGCGCGATAAATCTGGCACACTGGGAGTCAATGCGGTTGCACCTTCCTCCCGCACTTCTGGCGCTCGCGCTGATTCCGGCCGCATTCGGCGCCGCAACCACGCCGGCCAAGAAAACCGTCAAGACGGAGAAACCCCCTACGATCAAGGCTTCCGTGACGGTGCGCCGCTGGATGCGCGGCATGACGCTGCGCGATGAAGTGGCCCAACTGGTCTTCATCCCGTTTTACGGCCAAGCGCCAAATTCGCGCACGCGCGCTTACCGCAACTTCATGCAGCTGATCCACGACACCAGGGTCGGCGGCCTGATTCTGCTCAACGCCTCGAACGGCCGCACCACGGTCAAGGCCGAGCCGTATGCGCTGGCGGCGTTTCTGAATCGCATGCAGCGATTTGCGAAAATCCCGTTGATGGTGGGAGCGGATTTCGAACGCGGCGCTTCCATGCGCGTGGACGGCGTCACGGTTTTCCCGCACGCCATGGCCTTCGGGGCAACCGGCGACCCCGAGTTTTCGCGGTTTGAAGGCCAAGTTACCGCGCGCGAGGCCCGCGCGCTGGGCGTGCAGTGGGTCTACTACCCAGTTGCCGACGTCAACAACAACCCCGACAACCCCATCATCAACATTCGTTCGTTCGGCGAGAATCCGCAAGCCGTGGCGGCGCAGGTGAAAGCATTCATCGAAGGCGCGCACGCGGATAAGAAAAACTATATTCTGACCACCGCCAAACACTTTCCGGGGCACGGCGACACCACCGTGGATACGCACCTCAACCTCGCCACTATACCGGCCGACATGGACCGTCTGGAGAAACTCGAACTGGTTCCGTTCAAGGCCGCAATCGAGGCGGACGTGGATGCCATCATGACCGCGCACGTCGCCGTGCCCGCGCTGGCCCCTCCCGATCTGCCTGCCACTCTTTCGCCGGCGATTCTGACCGGCCTGTTGCGCGAGCAACTTGGCTTCAAAGGCCTGGTGATCACCGATTCGCTGGAGATGGGGAGCATCGCGCAGGGCTTCACCACCGCCGATGCTTGCGTGCGCGCGCTGGAGGCGGGAGCCGACACGCTTCTCATGCCCGCCGATCCGGACGCCGCCATCCGCGCCGTAATGGCGGCGGTGAAGAGCGGCCGACTTACGCGCACGCGCATTCAAGAGAGCGTGGTGAAGATTCTTTCCGCCAAAGAGCGCACCGGTCTCGACCGCAAACGCTTTGCCGATCTCGAAGGCATCAGCGACGTGGTGGATGCGCCCGAGGACAATGCCCGCGCGCAGGAAATCGCCGACCGCGCCGTGACGCTGGTGCGCAATACCGGGAACGCGGTGCCGCTGACCGCGCCGCAGCAAGCTTGCTTCGTGGTGCTGCCGGAAGGCCGGTACTCCGCCGAAGGCCACATACTCACCGAAGAGATTCGCAAGCGCGCGCGCGACGCATCCATCACCCAGGCCGACCCGTCCATGACGCGGGACACACTCGATGGCGCCATCGCCAAACTGCAAACATGCACCAGTTTTGTAGTGGCAGCATTCTCTTCGGTGAGCTCGAGCGTCGGACAAGTGGGCTTGTCAGGCGACCTGCCGCACGTGGTTGAATCTCTCATCGCGTCGGGCAAGCCGGTGACGCTCGTGGCGCTGGGAAATCCGTATCTGTTGCGCAACTTCCCTAGTGTAACGGCATACCTGGCTACGTTCAGCACCGTACCCCCGTCGGAAGTTGCCGCGATCAAGGCGTTGTGGGGTGAGATCGATATTCGGGGACACATGCCGGTGACCATCCCGGGCTTGGCCAATTACGGCGAAGGAATCGTAGTTGCGGCTAGAGCTAAAACCCAGCCCAGATAAAAAACAAATGGTTCATCGCCGCCACCTTGGCAAGGAACGGAATCGATAGTAGTACTTTCATCGGAATTACCCCCATTTACCGGTACGAAGAGGCCTGATTCCTTGTTAATAGTTCTCACAAGCTCCGAAAAAAATATTGCAAACCTTCTGAATCCAATGATAGACTCGTTATGGTTGGTCTAGTACTGCACATGAAGCCGCGCGCACTCGGAGCGAAATGCTAGCCGGAGTTCTGATCATCGCCTTGTCGTCGGCGCTGTTCGTTTACTGGTTCCGGTACAGCTGCATCCTCGTTCTTCGCAACCGCGGCAAAATTGCCGCCGAGTCTACCCCGATTCACGACGCCCGATTCAGCTTTGGCAAAGTACTGGAGCGGCTGAACTCAGAGCCCACTCTCGATGCCATGCAAGCGTCTTTGGAGCGGGATTATCGGGTACTTAGGTACCTCCTCGAACACGCCGCCGGCCTTGAACTCGCATCGCTGGAAGATCGGTTGTTGGTCCTCGACTACCACATTATGCAGGGAGTCTACCGGCTCACCCGCACCGCGGCTCCCCAACAAGCCCGCAAGGCGCTGGCCGAAATGGCTTCAGTTCTCGGCGTCCTCGCACACAGCATCGGCGAGCAAGCCGGGGTTAGAACCGAAGCCTGATACCGTTCGCCTACTGCCCTCGCCTACTTGCGTTCACCCTGGAGATGCTCCTTCACCGCCGCTTTCGGCGTCAGCAACTGTTGAAATTGAGCAGCCGGCAGGCTCGCCGAAACATTGACCGTGGTTCCCTGCGCCGTCGCTATCAGCGATTTCGCGAACGCCGCGGCATCCGGATTCTTCGCGGCTTGCATCTGCGCAAGGTTGCCGGCTAGTTGCACCAACCCCGCCAGTCCAGCCGCATTCTCCGCCGTGTCGCTCTGCGCCTGCACCGTAAGCGCGACATTCGATCCGAACTTAACGCCCGCATAACCGCTCTGCAACTGCTGCAGTACATTGGCGGGCAGCGCGATGCCGCCGACAGGCGGAGTCTTTTGCGAGCCCGAAGGAAGCAGGGTCGCCGGGGACACGGTGAAAATGGCCCACGCATCCTGCGTTACGCTCAGTTGATTGGCCTGCGCCGTCAACGATGCCGGCAGCGTCACCGGCGCAGTCTGCCGGTCAATGGCCGCCTTCACGTTCGCCGCGCTTCCCGCAATCATGATCGACGCGTTGAGAAACGCCACGCCTTCCGACTTGCCGCCATGAAAGAAAATGGTCACGCCCCGGTAGATTTCGGGGGTGGCGCCGCCGGCTTGAGCAGCCGCGGCGATGGCCGCCAGATTGAAGACGCCGCTCACCAGCGCCAGGGAGTTAGCCATTCCAGAGGAGCCGTTCGATGCGATCAACAGTTCCATCAAGTCGCTGCGGGGGTCGAAGCCGGTGAGCCCCGTAAACTGCTGCAAGTGGGCGCTCTCCATCTGGCCCAGGAGAAACTGCCCAAACGGCGATTGCTTCGCCTGAGCCACGTTGATATCCGCCATCAGTTTGACGTCGGGCATCACCAGTTTCATCAATTGCGGATCGGCCGCCGGTAGTGTGCCGGCGAAAACGCCTAGAAGCGACGCGGTGGTAAGAACTCTTGCTCTCATACCATCCAGGACGGCGGGGCTGCTCCGATGTTAGCTGGAGCAGCGCCGCCGGCGCTACCACGGTTCGAGGACCACTGGAATCTGGTCCACAATTTCGATCCCAAACCCTTCCAGTGCGACCACTTTCCGGGGATGGTTGGTCAAAAGCCGGATGGTATGCAGACCCAGGTCGGAGAGAATCTGCGCGCCAATTCCGTGCTCGTATTGGGACCGTTGCGGCTCGCGCGCGTGCGCCGCCGAACGGGGCGGGCCGCTGGCATGCAAATAGACCAGCACACCCATGCCCTCCTCGGCGATGGCTCGCAAGGATGCCCGCAGCATGCGTCCGCAATCGCACATCGTGGATCCGAATGCGTCGCCATAAACGCAGCGCGAATGCATGCGCACCAACACCTGTTCGCGCCCCTGCACATTACCCAGGACCATGGTCAGATGCTCTCCGGGATTCAGATCGCTCGCATAGGCGATGCTGCGGAACCCTCCAAACGCGGTCTCGATGCAGCTTTCCGCCAGGCGATGAACGAAGCGCTCGGTCTTCAGGCGGTAGCGAATCAAGTCCGCTACGGAAGCCATCTTGAGGCCGTGAACCGAGCAGAAATCCACCAACTGTGGCACGCGCGCCATGGTGCCGTCCGCGTTCATGATTTCACAAATGACGCCGGCCGGAGTGAGTCCTGCGAGGCGCGCCAGATCGACTGCCGCTTCCGTCTGCCCGGCCCGCACCAGCACGCCGCCCTCGCGCGCGCGCAGCGGGAACACGTGGCCCGGCCGCGCCAGATCGTGGGGATGGCAGTCCGGGTCGATCGCTTTCCAGATGGTGCGCGTCCGGTCCAGCGCGGAGATGCCTGTGGTCACGCCTTCGCGCGCATCGATCGATTCGCAAAATGCAGTTCCGAAATTGGAGGTATTGCGCGGCGACATGGGCGGCAGACGCAACGCATCGCACCGCTCCGGCGTGAGCGCAAGACAAATTAGCCCGCGGCCGTGGGTGGCCATGAAGTTGACGATCTCGGGCGTGATCTTTTCCGCCGCGATGGTGAGGTCGCCTTCGTTTTCGCGGTCCTCATCGTCCACCACCACTACCATATTTCCGGCGCGGATCTCCTCGATAGCTTCCGCGATAGGGACGAAGGGCATTGGTAGATGTTAGCGCGGTATCAGCCGAAGCTGACCCGTTTCTAAACAACCCCTTTCAAACCGTGCGTGCGGTTTTCCCGCACA
>Ga0302325_10011435_pt1 | contig 19120 bp, 19 predicted proteins | sample Palsa_T0_2_FD_201948 | JGI IMG/M metagenome (GOLD analysis project Ga0302325, IMG submission 201948) | Peat permafrost microbial communities from Stordalen Mire near Abisko, Sweden - Palsa_T0_2 | ecosystem: Environmental > Terrestrial > Soil > Palsa > Peat permafrost | place: Sweden: Abisko...
CCAATCACGATTGAGGCTCTAAATTCGATGGTTGCTACCCCGGACTCTCGCAGGATACGGCCGACTTCTTGGCGGCTTCTCAGATGTGCCGAAAGTTCTCTCCCGCTGCCAAGTCCGCCGAGATAGATGATGCGCTGTACGCCTGCATCACGCGCCGAGACCGCGAACGCTTGCACTGATCGTCGGTCTTCCTCCTCAAAGGAATTCGCCGAACCCATCGCATGTACAAGGTAGTAGGCAGTGTGCACACCAACCATGTTCGACGGAAGGGACTTCGCATCGAGAACATCGCCTTTCACCACTTCCGTTGTGTGTGCCACGCGCTGATTTAGAGTTTCGGGATGGCGTGACAGGCAACGTATGTGGTAACCGGCACCTTCGAGTGCCCGCAGCAAGCGTCCGCCGACATACCCTGTCGGTCCTGTCAGCAGAATTAATTTAGAATCATTTAACAAGGGTCACGCCTTCATTCAAGGGTAGGAAATCAGGGTTTTCGACCGCTTCCGGTCTGCGAGAAATTACATGCTTATGGCTGTTGTAAAAGCTTTCCTGCCATTAACGCTATTCGGACAACGGAAGAAGAACTGTGTACTTTGGGACAAGTTCTTATGAGTTATCGCGAGCACAGATTTCGGTGAGGGAGGGTCCCGTGGTTCCGCGACGGCTGGTTCAACAATTCTAAGGGTAATGCACAAGCGGGAAGGACTCGAATGCGGGGTTTGCGAACAAATATTGACGGTAAACCGCAGATTTCTACGGGTGCTGAGTTTCCCAAAGAACCAGGACACTTGCCGACGTTTACCAATTCGGTTTATGCGGCTAGAATCAACCGAATCAAGACGACGATGGATGAAAAGAAACAATTCACTGTGGGCACTACGGTCTCGATCAAAAGCTCTGGTGCGACCGGAGTTGTCATTTTATGCGAGGACACGCCGACCTTCATCGGGGAGTATTGGCACACAGTCCGAACCGACGAAGGAGAGTACGACTACCCGGGCTCTGACCTCGAAGCAATCGACAAAGCCCGAAGCCAAAACGCCTGAGCCGTTGGAAATTTCACCGTATATCTGGGAGCCGCCCCCTCTTCAGGGTATCCCCCGGCATCAAATTCGGGCATCTGCGCCGGACCGCCACTTCTGCTAGGCCAACCCCAGTATCGCCTCTATGAGGCCCGATGCAATTGTGGCCTTATCCAAGAGCGCGACCGCTGCGTAGCTCGCTGCCAGAGCGCGTGCTTCGTCATCATTCCAGATCGACATCGCCAGCACTTGCGCGCCGGCTTCGCTAAGCTGGGATCTGACGAGGGCAGGGCTAAACTGGCGCTCATCCGGCATGTGAAGATCCAGCAGCACCACATTGGGCTTCAAATCCGCGGCCATTTGAAGAGTCTGGGAAAAATTGCCCGCTTCGCCCAGGAGCTGTATCTTGGGCTCCTCCTCCAGCAACCGCCTGACGGCCGAGCGTACGAAATCGGCGTCGTCAGCTAACAACAGGCCTATAGACGATCCGTTGGGCTTTTGCAGAACCGAACCTCAGGGGCAGAACAGATTGAGGACCTGCTATAGCACATAACTTGAGCGGTTGTCAGTTCACCTCGCACGATTCAGCTTTCCTATGCCGCTCTGTACGTAGTCCGCGATGGTTCTTCCCCGCACGCGCTGAACGGACTGTTCTGCCGCTGCTTTCCTATGGCCCGCGCCGGCCTTGATCATGGCGAATATCCGCATACAATGTTCCCTGAGCGAGTTTTAAAAAACGCAATTCCGGCGGCTGAATCCTCGATGCAGCTCAGACCAACTGTCAGGAGTGACTTCATGAATGTTCGCAACCGAAGAACCCTCCTGCTGGGCGCAGTTGGCTTGCTCGCATGCGCCATGGTCTGGCAGTGCTCCGAAGCCCTGACATCCCCTCCATCGACTGAAGCGGGCACACAGGCCGCCTCACTGGAGTTCGGCGGACGCACCCGCTCATACCTGGTTCATGTCCCGCCCGGCTACGATGCCAAGACGCCCCTGCCGCTGGTTTTTGTCCTGCATGGCGGCACCCAGAGTGCCGGAAGCGCGGAGAGAATGTCCGGGATGAGCGCGAAGGCGGATCAGGACCATTTCATCGCCGTGTATCCCAGCGGCACCGGTCGTCTGAGCGGAGTGCCCACCTGGAACGCCGGAAACTGCTGCGGCTATGCCCTCGAAAACCACATCGACGATATCGGTTTTTTCCGCGCGCTGATCGAAAAGCTTGAGCGCGATTACGCCATCGACGGGAAGCGTATCGACTTCACCGGCATCTCGAACGGCGCCATGATGTCCTATCGCGTAGCCTGCGAAATGTCTGATCAGGTCGCAGCCATTGCCCCGGTCGAAGGCGCACTCAACGTTGAGTGCCACCCGCCCGTGCCCGTCTCGGTGCTGATCTTCCACGGCACCGCCGATCACCTGGTCCCGTTCAATGGCGGCAGCACGCCGTTTCACCTCGGCGGCAAACGCACCGATGCCTCTGTTGCCCAGGGGGTCGATTTTTGGGTCAAGCGCGATGCCTGTTCAGCCACGCCCAAGCATGAAGAGACAGAGGAAGTCCACATCGACACATACTCCGGCTGTCAGGATCGCACTGGCGTCACGCTCTATGCGATCCAAGGCGGACACCACGTGTGGCCCGGCCACGCGCTCAGCGGCAACAGCGTGCCCGCCACTGATTTGATCTGGTCCTTCTTCGCCGCCCATCCCAAGCCATGAATGCCTACGCGTCGGCCTGGACAAAATCTCAACGAGGGAGAGTCATGAATGCGAAAGTAATACACGAGTTCGGAGGTTCGCAAGTCGCGGGGCCACGGAGTTTTCGAACGTGTCTCCCTCCGCGCGCTTTTCAGACGTGCTTATCGGTGCGATATTTATGACAAGCGTTTCTGTGACCGTCGCGAAAAATATGGATCGGGACTACGAGACGACTGTTTCTAGCATGCCGGCCTGGAGCAACTTGGCGAACTGCTCGGCCGGCACGGGCCGACTGAAATAGTACCCTTGCGCTTCGTCACATTGGTGAGACTGAAGAAACACCATCTGTTCGTGCGTTTCCACGCCTTCGGCAACGACTCGCAGCTTCATGCTTCGGGCCATACCGATCACCGCAGTGACGATGGTCGTATCGCAGGAACCCGAGGTGATCTCACGGATGAACGACTGGTCGATCTTCAGCGCATCGATCGGGAATTTCCTTAGGTAGCTTAAGCTGGAGTAGCCCGTTCCGAAGTCGTCAACTGCAACCTGCACTCCACTGGCCCTTAGTGTTTGGAGGACGGATGCAGCGGATTCTACACGCTTCATAAGAACGCTCTCGGTTAACTCCAACTCGAGAGATTTCGGATCCAATCCCGTATCCTTGAGAATTCCGAACACACTTTCCAGAAAGTTCTCGTTTCGGAATTCCACTGCGGAGATGTTCACGGCCATTGTTCCCAGGTGCAAACCGGCATCGGCCCAGGCCCGAGCTTGCGTGCACGCTTCATGAAGGACCCATTTTCCGATGGGCAGAATGAGGCCGGAGTCCTCCGCAACGGGTATGAATTGTGCCGGAGAGACCAACCCTCGGATTGGATGGGTCCAACGTATCAATGCTTCCGCGCCGGTAATTTCCCCCGTACCTACATTGACCTTCGGCTGGTAGTACAGCGCGAATTCCTGGCGTTCCAGGGCGCGGCGCAGACTCTCCTCAATCGATTGCCGCTCCACAGCTCGGACGTTCATGGTCGGCTTGAAAAACTGATAGCTGTGTCGCCCATTTTCCTTGGCCTGGTACATCGCGGTGTCCGCATTCTTTACCAGCGTCTCCGCATCCAGGCCGTCCTCGGGAAACACGCTCACCCCAATGCTTGAGGTGACGTGAAGATCGTGCAGCGCGATGGAATGCACATCTGCCACGGCCTGCAGCATTCTTCTCCCGGCAATGGCGGCGTCCTCCGAACGTTCCACCTCTGACAGCAGCACTACGAACTCGTCGCCCCCCTGCCGGCTTACCGTGTCGGTGTCGCGCACGCAATCCACCAGACGCTTTGCGACAGATTGAAGAAGTTTGTCACCGGTGGGATGTCCCAGGGAATCGTTGATGTGTTTGAAGCCATCCAAATCCAGAAACAACACCGCAACCTTTTTCATGTGACGCTGCGCGAAGAAGATGGCCTGGTTAATTCGGTCATTCAGGAGCATGCGATTGGGCAAACCGGTTAGAAAATCGTGCTGCGCCGAATGGCTCATCTGCAGCGCCATGGCCTGGGCCGCGCTCACGTCGCGGAAAACGATAACCGCTCCGGTAGCCTGCCCGTCACGGTCGTGGATCGGAGCCACGGAGTCTTCGATCGGAATTTCAAATCCGTCACGCCGGACAAGAATGCAGTTCGGCGGCAGGTGGACCGTCCGGTTTTGTCCGAGTGCCATTTCCATCGGGTTCGGAATGGCTTGGCGGTCTGCGGCATCCAGGATTCTGCAAACTTCGGCCATCGATCGGCCTGCCGCTTCTCGGCAGGACCAGCCGGTCATCTTTTCCGCGACGAGATTTAGGAAGGCGACGTTGCCCGAGATGTCCGTAGAAACAACCGCGTCGCCCAGGCTGTTAAGAGTGACTTGGGCGCGTTCTTTTTCCACAAACAACGCGTCTTCCATGTCCCTGCGGTCGGTAATGTCATCGCCAATGCTTGCAATGCCGATCACCTCGCCTGCCGGCGAGCGCAATACAGTGTTGCTCCACTGAATCAGCCGCCGACCGCCAGAACGGGTAATGATTGCGTTCTCGTGATGCGCTGCGGACGGCAGTTCCGCTATCAGCGCGACGAACGTGGCTCTCAAGTCGTCCTGACCGGGGGGAATGAATAGGTCGAACCAGTCTCGGCCAAGCACCTCCTTGCGCTGCCAACCCGTCAGCCGCAGTAGGTAATCGTTGCAATAAGTGATCCGCGCCTCGCGGTCGAGCATGAGCGAAATCAGATCCACGTTGCCGAGCATGTCGCTGAAGCGTCGCTCAGATTCCCGTAACTCCTCCTTAGCCCTTTTTTGCTCGGTTATGTTTAGATGCATGACTACGACGCCGTTTGGACGATCACCTGTCAGAGGTGTCACCGTTAACAGGAACCAACGCTGTTCCGTCGGCGAATGACACGGATATTCAATAGAGAAGGTTTTTTCCCGGCCACCCAACACCGAACGAATGCCTTCGGCGGCCCAATGTGCCTCTGATGAACCATCTCCCCGCGCACTGTCACAGATATGGAGGTAATTGAGGCCGATCCCGCATTCTGTGCCCTGGATCGCATTCGCGTTGGCGAATCGTCGCCATCCGTCGTTCACCGAGATAATGATCCCATCGGTATCAAGCAACGCGATATGCGCGGGCAGCGCGTTGAGAATGGCTGCCTGCCTGGCAGCCTCACTGTGACGCAGTTGTTCTTGAGTGCCCCGCAACAAAAACGTTCGGCCGTCGCGGTCCGTCACCGCATCCACTTGACCGGCCGTCAGTTGTTCAAGTCGTTGCCCAGTTTGGCGCAGAGTCTCGAGTAACGCGGACAGCTCTTGATCCTGATCCGTCGGCTCCGTTGGCTTTCTCCGTTTCACGCCGCGAGGATCCCCAGTCCCAAAGCTTGCAACACCGCCTGCGTCTGGTTGAGGGTTCCGACAATTTTCCGCATTGGAGACGGCCCGAGCTTGACGACAGTCGGAGTCAAAAAGATGTTCTCGGCGATCGCGCGCTTCGGTTCCCGAAGCACATCCACGACTTCGATGTCATGCCGGTTCGGCAAATATGCCCGGCAAAGCGCGGTAAGATTGGCGAGCGCCTGTGCGGAGTTCTGCGTGTCGCCTGCGACAAAGAGCCGGAACTTGAACCTCGGGCGTCGAGTCATGGTTTACTTCCGCCCCGGCATCGCCGCATCGGCGCCGCGCAACTCCCGTATCCGGGTGCGCCCGCGCGACAATTCGCGCTTGCGGCTTTCGGTGGTGCGGGCCAACAACGTCTTCTCTACCTGCTTCGCGACGAGTTCCGTCTGCAGCGACTTCACTCGTACCTCGAGCTCGGCCTCCTCGGCGTCGAGCCTGACTCGCTTGAGCTTACCGGCGACTTCGGCGGCATCATTCGCGCCACGCTCGGCGCTCTCCTTTTCCCACCGCAGCGTGCCCATCAGCACTTCGCCGCCAGCAGTATAGGTATCGGTCAGAGTCACCCCCGCATCGCTGAGGATCAGTTCGCGCACCTGGTTCGAATGTGCCGTGCCGCGAGATTTGATGATGGACAGGCCCCGGTTGCGCTCCCCGGCCTGCGCGAGGTAATTGAGGTGGATCCAAGTGTCTGCGAGCGTCGAGATCTGCAGTGGCGAGACGCCTCCCGTCCGGCTGGACATCTCGTCGACCAGGCTGGTGCAGACCAGGGTGGTGCCGTCGGACTTCGACCAGTCGATCAAACGTTCGGCCACGCTGTGCGCGGTCAAGTCATTGGCGGAACTGGACAACGTAGACACCGGATCGATCACTAGGCAACGAGCTCTATGCTCCCTCGCGTATGTCTTGATCCGCAGCAGGTAGGTCTCGGCATTGCCGGTGATGGTGCGGACTGAGACGATGCGCAAGAGCCCGCTCTTCACATAACGATCCAGCCGGATTCCGACCGAGGCCAAATTGCGGATCACCTCCGAAAAATCCGAATCAAAACTGACGAACATGGTCCGCTCGCCGCGCCGGCAGGCCGCCTCCGCGAAGGCACCGCACAAGGTTGTCTTGGCCGTGCCGGGGAAACCGGTGATCAGCACGCTGGCACCGCGGTAGTAGCCGCCGCCCAGCATGGTATCCAGCCGCTTCACGCCGCTGGAAACGCGCTCATTGGCTACGGCAGCGTACACATGGCCGAGGGTGCGCGCACCGGCAACCTCAAATCCACTCTTGCCGATCAGGAACGGTGATTCATGTTCATCGAAGCTTGAACCGCGATACTTCTGCACACGCAGATTGCGTTGCGACACTCCTTGGACCACGCCGTGGTTGAGGATCACAGCACAGTCCACCATGAATTGCATGAAGCCGAACGGCTCCTGATTGATCGAGCTCGCCTCATCCCCGCCGGCCTTCGCGGTAATGAGGCCCGTCAGTTCCCCCGCCAGCAACCATTCGTGCAACCGGTAGACCTCGCGCCTTATCGCTGCCGGGTCCGGCAGCAGCGCCAGGACGATATCCAGGGCGTCGAATACGATGCGCCGCGCCCCCATTTCCTTGATCTGAGCCTCCAGCGCCGCAAGCATTCCGCTGAGATCGAAATTCCCAGACTGGATCAGGTCCGGGCTCGGCTGGGCATCCAAAAAAAACAGTCTTTTTCGCCGCAACTCCTGGAGTTTCCAGCCAAACGCTTCGGCATTGGCGACGATGCGATTCGAGGTCTCCTCAAAAGCGACAAAGATGCCGGGCTCCTTGCAATAGCGCGCGCCGTGCACCAGGAACTGCAGGGCGAATATGGTCTTGCCGGAGCCTGGCCCGCCCTCCAGCAACGTCGTGCGGCCGCGCGGCAAGCCTCCACCGGTGATTTGATCAAAGCCGATGATGCCGGTCGGCGCTTTCGTTCGCGATCCCAAGAGTGGAAATCGTATGCATCTCATGCGGTGTCCTTTTGGCAGAACCCTGCTTCAGGCATACCACCAAGATAGAACTACCGTGGCTAAGCACTATGTCCACTACGGCACATACCCACGCCACCCTCCGTTCTCAGGCATACCGATACGTGAGATATGCGAGCAAAATTGGGGCCGGAACGGGGTTTGCAGACAGGTGTCGAATAGAACACGAGCCGAAAGACGGTTGCGTTTAAATGCTTGGGACCCTGCGGTCATCGACAGACACATCGACGCAGCGCGCGTGCAGCCTCCTGCCGCCTTCAGCCCTCGCCGATCTCAGTGAAACCATTCAATCCGCTGTATCGCTCAATTGACTGAACTCCATGCGTTTAACGGGATGGCACAGCTACACAAACGTCCAAGACTTCACGAACCTTGCTCGTGAGCTCAAGCTGTGTGAACGGCTTTTGCAGAAAAAATCGCCCGAGGTGAGAAGTCTGATCGTGGCCCGCCGAAAACTCGGTGTAGCCCGACATGAAAACTGTCTTTATTTCGGGATGTATCGAGTTCACCTCGTCCGCAATTTGCGGGCCGCTCATGCCGGGCATCACGACGTCGGATAACAGAAGATGAATCTGACCACGGGGCTTTTCCCGAGCGATGGTCAATGCTTGCGCGCCGTTTACAGCTTCGAGAACTGTATAACCGATCTCGGAGAGGATCGTGGTCGCCAAGCCCCGGAGCGAATCGTCGTCTTCGACCAGCAAAATTGTCTCCGATCCCGATCGACCGCTTCGCAAATTGGCGTTCTTTAGCCCTATGTGCACTGGTTCGTTCACTCGGGGCAAAAGAACTTCGAACCTTGCGCCATGTCCGAGCTCGCTATCCACCCAAACGAATCCGTAGCTCTGCTTCACCACCCCATAAACGGTTGCGAGTCCCAGCCCTGTGCCTTTGCCCAACTCCTTAGTCGTGAAAAATGGCTCGAAAATGTGGGATTGGGTCTCGGCATCCATGCCCATCCCGGTGTCGGTTACAGCGATCATGACGAATGAACCCGGATTTATGTAACCGCGCTGAAGCGCGTACTCCTCATCCACCTCAAAGTTTTTGGTCTCGATAACCAGCTTTCCCCCGCTCGGCATCGCGTCCCTTGCATTCACGGCCAGGTTCATGATCACCTGTTCCATCTGTCCTTGATCCGCTTTGACGTTGCCGAGATTCGCCGCGAGCTCCGTCGTCAACTCGATATCCTCACCGATCAAACGCCGAAGCATTTTTTCAATGTCGGACACAACGAAGTTGAGCCTCAGAACCTTGGGTTCGAGCACCTGCCGGCGGCTGAACGCCAAGAGCTGCCGCGTGAGTGAAGCGGCGCGCTGGCCGGCTTTCCGGATTTCCACGATGTTTTTGAGAAGCTTTTCGTCGTCTCGGAGGTGCTCCTCGAGTATCTCGCTATACCCGATGATGACCCCCAGCAGATTGTTGAAGTCGTGAGCGATCCCACCGGAGAGCCGCCCTACCGCCTCCATCTTCTGCGCCTGGCGAAGTTGCTGCTCTAAAATCCGCCGTTCTGTGATGTCATCCACGATCACTTCCATTTGCCGGTTTTCCTGATCGCCTTGACGAATCATTCTGCCGCTCATTCGGACGTCGATGAACTTGCCATCCCGGCGTTTCCACTTGACCTCGACGCCGTCCACCCTACCCGCGATTCTGCACGTCTCGATCGCTGCATGCCGCTCCGCCGGGTTCTCATAGATGTCACGGTCCAGATTGCGCGTCATCAGTTCTGTTTGTGAACCGTAACCCAGCATCGACACGAGTGCCGGGTTTGCGTCCAGCAGGCTTCCATTAGGACTCGATCGAAGAATTCCGTAAGTTGCGTTTTCGAAGAGTTCGCGGTATTGGCTCTCGGAGTGTCGCAGGGCTTCTTCTGCGCGCGTTCGGTCCGAGATGTCTAGAAAAGTCACCACCGAGCCCACAAGTTCCGTTCCTGAGGACATAGGGTACGACCAGTACTCGGTCGGAAAACTTGATCCATCACTGCGCCAAAAGACCTCGTCGATGTGATGACTGGGTCTTTTATCACGGATGGCGACATAAATCTGGCACTCTTCCCGCGGATAGGCTGTTCCGTCCGCGCGGGTGTGATGCATCAGGCCATGCATGTTCTTACCGAGCAGTTCCTCGGGCGCTTGATAACCCAGCATCCGCGCGCACGCGAGATTAGAGAATGTGCACTCACCCTGTAAATCGAGCCCGAAGATCGCTTCCGCAGTAGAATTCAAGAGCAGTAGATATTTGGCTTCACTTTCCTCAACCAACTGCTCCGCTCTCTTCAGGTTTGTAATATCGATCCCAACCCCAATCATCCTCGTTGTCCCATCACGAACAACCACGCCGTGAGCATCGATCCAGGATCCGGTTCCATCGGGCCGAACGACTCGATACTGCATTGCGTATTGCGCCCCTCCCTCCATTGCCGTTTGAATCGCGGCCTCGACACGAGGACGATCTTCCGAGTGAATTCTCGCAACAGCATCTTCGACCCGGCCCGAAAATGTACCTGGCACATACCCAAATTGACGGCACGTCTCGTCCGACCAGATTACCGTGCCCGCGGCTGTGTTCCAATCCCAGAAACCCATCCGCAACCCGGCCCGCTCCGCCAGCTCCAGGCGTTGATGCCACTCCTGGTTAGCCCGCTCCAGTCGCTTGCGCTCGGTGATGTCTCGCAAAACACAGGCTGCTCCCGTGACTCCACCGGGAACTTCGACCGGCAGATACGTTACCGATAAATCTCGGACGCCAAGCTTTGGATAGGTATAGGTCAGCTCGTATTTGACCACTCTTCCCGTGAAGCACTCGTCCAATTTCTCTTTAGCAACCGTCTCGAAGAACACTTGGTCCAACACTTCCGACACTAGCCGGCCTACCACTTGTTCGCTTTCCATGCCTCGATAATTCAAAAACGCGCGATTTGCGACGACATAACGATAATCCCGGTCAATCACCGCGATCATTTCTTCTGAAACCTCTACCAGTCTTTCGTATTGCCGTAGCCTTTCCTCCGCCCGTTTTCGCTCGCTGATATCGCGCAAGACCACCTCGATCGCCGGCAAACCTTTCCATGTGGTGAACATGGCGCTGGCTTCGGTCGGGATGAGCAAACCATTGAGCGAGACAAGAGCGTGCTCCAGGGGAGGAGGCGTCGTGCGATTTTCGTAACACTCTCGAATTCCGCGTCTGATGGTTGGCAGCGAATCGGGGTGAATGATCTCGGAAATGTCTTTGCCGATTAGCTGCTCCGCTCGTTCGGCGCCCAGCAGTCTCATGCAGGAAGGATTGACAAAAACAATTCGATTCTCGCTCTGAACGAGAATCGCGTCAGGCATCGTCTCTACGAGATGTCGGAAATCATCCTGCATTTCCGGGGGCGAGTTAGGCGGTGGTCGGATCATTGAGGGACGCCAGGAAATGCCAAACTAGATTTTGAACTCCACTTTGCGGCGAGCGATTTATAATGCCTTACAGAACCGGCCGGAGGGTGAATATGGGTGAGGCCGCCCACGTCACGTGATCCTATACCCGTTTCACACCCACACATGTACGGTTTGACACACATTCTTATAAGGCGCCTCTTGCGCGTAGTCTCCCGGTGCACTTCACAACCCCGGCCCCGGCATCCTGGCGGCCGTTAGCACCGCTCTCCAAGAGCGGGCGGCATCTTTCTCAATTCATTCTGCGAATCGAACTCCACCCTTATCGCCACACCAGGCGCTGGTCGCCGCACATTCGTACAGAGCTTGACGCAGAGTATGCCCTGACCACCTCCAGCCCTCACCGGCTCGAAGCAACACCGCGTAAACCGGTCCCTTATCGCCCACTCGACCGCGCAGACATCCCGCCATAGGCGGGCAACCACTCCCCCTCCAATTCCCTGCCCCTCTGTCCTCGCTCTGCAATTCGTAAAGAGCCATGGGTATCCTTTCGACTCTTTTCATCACCCCGCACCATCAAGTGCAGCCTCGACAAGGTGAACCTATTTCAAGGGACCAGGTTGCAGGAGCAATGCCGCGTATAAACAAAAATTTTTCCCTGCGTCCGCGTTCCCTACACGGCGAGCCATTCGGGACCCCGGCGGGCGCATTCCTCGCGCTCGCTGCGCTGCAAAATGCCTGTCGGCCCTTACAGGTTTTATGTACACCCGGCAGTCCGTGAAATGGACGGTTCTTGTCGGGGCCGCATTGGGCGGGCTCACAAACTCGAAAGGACTACAACATGGCTACGATTGCAACTCTCGCAAGACAGAAAGACGGCAGCTTCTCGGGCACTCTGATCCTTCCATCTCTCAACGGCGCGAAGATCCTTTTCGCTCCGGTCGAAAAGCAGAGCGATAAGGGACCGGCTTACCGCATCAGCATCAGCGGTTTCGAGGCTGGAGCGGCTTGGATGAAAACATCCAAGGCGGGCAAAGCCTACATCTCCGCAAAACTCAGCGAACCAAGCTTTCACGGCGGCAGCATCTACCCGGTGCTGGTGAAGAGCGACACTGCGGGATATCTGCTGGAGTGGAATCCTCAGCCAAGAAAGAGCCGTCCGCAGGAAGACGAGCGGTTCTAACGCCTCTACCGGCCCCGGCATCTCGCCGGGGCCGGCCTCTTATCCAGAAGGAGAATCACATGCTCGACATCGCCCAAATCGAAGACATGATCGCCAACGCCGAGCCGCTCGAATTCTTCGAGCCGGACGACTACGCAGACCAGGAGGAAATCAGTGACGCGCTGCGAGAGATGCTTGACCGCGGGCTGTATTAGGGACCGCACACGAGCATCCTACGAGCCCGAAGCCGCTCTTTTTCGCAACCATGGAAGGAACATCGCATGACAAACGAAACCCCGACCAAGCATAAGGGATTCTCTCTCGGTCAAATCCTCGCAACCCCAGGCGTTTTGGCCGCCTGTTCACCCGAACATCTGCTGAACTGCCTGAGGCGTCACACCAGCGGCGACTGGGGCTCCATCGACAAGGAGGACCGCGCCGCCAACGACGAGGCCGTTGTCAATGGGAGCCGCCTCTTATCCGCCTATCCGATCGATCCAGGCAAACCCTGCAAGGGCTACGGCGAGAATTGTCTCTGGATCATCACCGAGGCCGATCGCAGCGTGACCACATTCTTGTTGCCTGACGAGTATTGAAGATTGGGGCGGCCGTAAGGTCGCCCCTTTTCCTTGCATCCCACAGCATGTCCGCCAAGATCGCCGACGCTGACGCGTCTGGTCTCGCAACCGCGGCTACCATCTGCTTTCGACGTTTTCGAAGGACTCCAGTCCCATTCGGTCGGCGTCAATGACCGCCGTGGGTGCTGACTTATAGGTACGTGTGCCAGAAGTGACAGACCAAACGCGAGCTCTGCTCATAGCTTTATTCCTGGAGGGAATCATGGTGGCGAGAAAAACAAACCTAACCTTCGCGGTCTTCCAACGGTCAGAGTTGTCGCTCATGGATCGGGCAAAGGTGCTGATCGAATTCGACGCTTGGGAGCAGCAGCATCTTGACGCCGCAAGAACGAGCGAAGAGCGCCTGAACATATGGGACGAACTCAGAACGCAGGTAGGCTCGCGAATTTGATGAATGAGCGTGAAACCCTGAGCGCGGCACTACATCGTTCATTACCTAGGGCCGCAACGGGCTGACGCGATTCAGGCGTTCTGGCTTTGCGCTTTAGCGGCGGGTTCGAGGTTAGAACCAGGATGGTCCGACTCCCCTTCGTCTGTCCGGACGGTGTGCCAATATTCCCCGAGCACACTTGGTGTGTCCTCGCACAAAATGACGACACCAAGCGCACCAGAGCTCTTAATCTCGACGGCACTCCCAACGGCAAATCGTTTCTTTTCGTCCATAGCAGGCTGGGTTTACTCTAAGAGTTAAGTAATACAAAGTGGCATCTGCGGTCAACCGTACTAGTTCTGTGGAAACTTCGATCCCTGTGGAAATCCTTCACGGGCCGACCGTCCCTAATCTCACAGTCCCATCCACACCAGCCGCAACCATAGCCATTGCTGGCGCATTCCCCTGATCATCCTTCTTCCCGCCCACATCCTCGTGATATCCCACTCTGCGGCCCGCCCTGCATACCGGCGCATGAAACATGCCCGCTCGACGAATTGCCAGAATCCCGGCAGGATTTTACGTTGCGTGGCCGAATCGCCGCACATCACCACCAATAACGGAGTTATCGAAGCCCACAAATAAACAACCCGCCTGGGAGGCGGGCTGCATATCGGCCGAAGCCGGGAATTCTCGAACGACGCAACACGAGAATTCCCCAAAATCGCCGCTTTAGCAAGAGTGTTTCTTGCCGCGGGCGAACGCGCGCCGATTTTCGGCCCATCCGGGCGGTTGCTTTGCAACCGAAACGGAGAGAGAAACATGCGATTCGACCATCGTCCAGACGCCGCCTGCGAATCACGCCGCCGCGAAAAACTCTTTCGCGAGAAGCGCGGCATTCCGCTCGATCGGGAGGCCAAGGTGCGCATTATGGCCTACGCGAAAGGCTATAACGCCAAGCACCGCCGCGAGGGACAGCATCAAGGCCCCATCACCTGGGGGTTTTTCCGGGTGCTAAAAGCTTTGCTGTGGGAATTCCACAACCCCAAGACCGGGTATTGCTTTCCAGGCTACGAGACGATTGCCGAGAAGGCGCAATGCTGCCGGGATACCGTCTATGAAGCGATCAAAGTCTTGGAGGAATGCGGTATCCTCGATTGGGTCCACCGCTTCGACAAAATCTTCATCCAGGGAAGCTGGCAGGTCATCCGCACGAGCAACGCAAATCTGTTTCGCGATCCTTTACCTTGCGGAAACACCGTTGAAAACCGCAATAGGTCGGAAAATCCCCCTGGAACTCTACACACCCAAGTTGAGTGCTTCGGTACGGTAGGCAAACTCACGGGGAGCGTTGATCTCCGAACGGTTCCTCGAGACTGCCGAGACGAATGAGATGCAGCGAAGTGGTTTGCTGAAGCAGATTCGCCTCGAGATTGGCGATTTCGTGTTGCACCCAGCCGCGCGATCTTTAGAGCGCGACTACAATACACGCCGATATTGCCAAGACCACACCGATCAACTGGTGGAGGGTAAGCCTCTCGCGAAGCAAGAACGTACTAAGCACCGCAGTGAAGACCGGCCCGAGGGTTGATAAAGGTACAACGACAACTGCCTTCCCTCTTTCCAACGCCATGAAGAAAGTGAAATAGCCAGCAAACGCAGTAATCCCCGCGAGAAAGGAGAAAGTAAAGGCTCGTCCGGACCACGGTATGGAGAAGCCCATAACACACAGAGCGACAATCGCGAAGGCAAGCATGCCGACCGCTTGGAAAATCAGGACGTGACGAGGTTGCGCTGACCCTACCGCCAACTTGCTGAACAACCCCCACAGTCCCCACACGAGAATGGTGAACAGCGTATACGGAAGCCAAGCATTCATATCATCTCCTTTGATATCGCGTATTCGGGTAACGCCTTCGCATTTGCAAACCGTGCATGACGGTCATCCATCACGAGGTCTCCCGAAGAATCGGCATCACCAGGCGAGATGGGTATCGTGAGCCATGAAAGATCCGCTGGTGAGCAATGATCGGGTTGTGGTCGAGGTTGATCGGCAATCCGGAATTTAGATTGGGATCGTACCTGGGAAACGCACTACTGCTGATCTCTAGTCGTATGGAATGGTCTTTGGGAAACTCATACGCGGTGGCCCAGCAGTCGATGCGGTATTCGTAGATTCGGTCGCACGCGATAGGGGTTGGGTGACTGTAGGACGATCGAAACTTTGCCCGTACAATTCCGTCGTTCAGGCGCATAGCAAAGCCATTGGGATGAAGGTCGATCAGGCGCGCCGTAAAATCAGTATCGACCCCGGAAGACGCTGCGAAGAGATGAACCACTATCGGGCCCACGACGGTGAGGTTGCAGTCCAATGGATCAGAGGTATAAACCAATACATCCTCGCGCAGCTCGACTGCGCGGTAGTCGTCCGGACCGCCCAATTGAATCCATCCCGGATCCGTCAGAAACGGCACCGGATTCACAGGATCGTAGTCAAACTGGTCATATTGCGTTCCCATCGGAACGCGCGTAACCAATTTTCCGTCGCCTCGGCTGGAATTCGAGTTTCCGCGGCTGTCCAGGTAGTAGTCTTGTGCCTCCAAATTGGAAGGTGGCCACTCCACATCGCTCCGCCATTCGTTCGCACCCATCACAAAGAAGTTGACCTCGTTCTTCGCGGATGTTCCCGGGACCGAGTCTTTGAGCCAACGGTCGAACCATTCTCGTTGAACTCCAAAAAGATCGACCAGACCTTTTGGGCCGAAATCGATCTCTCCGAATTTGCTGGTGGTGTTCAAGCGATGCGGCCACGGACCTATTAGCAGCTTTTGAGTAGAGCTGGTCGTTTTCAGCGCGGAGTAGTTTATGAGGGTGCCGTTCAATACGTCATCGTACCAACCCGAGACATGGAATACCGGGATGGTCACCCGGTGCATTTGACGATTGAAAGCGATATCATCCCAGTACGCGTCGTACCGATCGTGCTCCAGCCAATCCCGCCAGGCCCTAATTTCGTAACCAGATGCCCGATCAACATCCCTGAGCGGACGGCCGCGCAAAACGGAGTCCCACTGAATCGGGTTGGCTTCACCGGAGCGGCGGTAATCGAGTTCGGCGAGCCAACTAAGCAGAGGTAGCGAAAACGCCCCTCCCTGGTACGGGAGACATTGGAAGAAATCCGGAGGAGACGCCTCGGATATCATCGTGACAAGATTTGGGTGGGCAATTGTAGCCGTGAGCCATTGAGTCCACGCACCGTATGAAGCACCGATGGTTCCGAGTCTTCCGTTTGACCATGGTTGCGATGCCGCCCAGGTCAGGGTCTCAAATCCATCCTTGCCTTCCGCGAAAAACGGATAAAAGTCTCCCTGTGACTTGCCTCGGCCACGTACATCCTGGATTATGTAGACGTAGCCATGATCCGCAAAGTATTCGGCGCGAGCGGTGAAACGCGCGGTTTCCTTTAGGTAAGGAGTTCTAGTGATGATTACGGGGCGAGAACCTGCTGCCGTGGGCCGATAAACGTCAGCAGACAGGCGCACGCCGTCGGACATCGCCACAGAGACATCTCGGTCAATCGTTACATTCATGATTCGCAGCCAGCGAAAAACTTCGCGACACGACAATGGGCGTAATTCAGCAGCTACTCGCCCCAGATTTCTCGAAAAACGCGCAAGATATTCTCGCCGAGAATTTTCCGTATTTCCTCAGCGTCATATCCCCGTATCAGCAATTCTTGAGTAAGGTTGGGCAGGTGGGTTATTTCGCTCAGGCCATCAATTCGCGAGAAAGCAACCTCTTTGGTCATATTCCATTCCTTTACCGGGGTATGTTCGATGCCGGTGAGATCGGCGATGAAGTCAGTCCCGACCGCCACATGGTCGATTCCCGCGACCGCAACCAGGTGATCGATATGATCGACCACCCGCGAAACCGTCGGATTCGAGGGGTCGATTACCGCCGGATGGATGAAGATTCCGATCACTCCCCGCCGTTCGGCAATGGCCTTTACTTGTTCGTCGGTCAAGTTGCGAACGTGGTTGCAAATCGCCCGAGCGGAAGAATGGGAGGCGATCAGCGGTCTTTCGGCAATCTCCAAGAGCTTCCAGAAGCTTCCCTCCGACAGGTGGGAGACATCCACGACAATTTTCAGACTTTCCAGCTTACGAACAAGCTCGGCGCCAATCGGGGTCAGCCCGCCTGAACCCGAGCCCGAGTTCGCGCCGTCAGCAAACAGTGTCCGGCGATTCCAAGTTAGGGAAACCATCCGAAGCCCGCACCGAAACAGCACACCGAGGGCGTTAAACTCTGGATCGATGGCTTCCGTACCCTCCAGGGCGAGTACCGCTGCTATTTTCCCTGCCGCCAACGCTCGCTGAATATCCCGATAATCGCGGACCAGGGTGATTTCGTCCGGATTATCGTCAATTTCTTCGAGGAGGTGGTTGACGAGCGCCAGTTCACGCCGTAGGGCCATCTCCGGCAAGAAAGCGCTATCGATGAAAATTGGAAACACCTGAACCTTAATTCCAGCCTCGCGCAACCGTGGCAACCAAACGCGGCGCAACACCCCCTCCTCGCCGAGTTCGCGGCGGGCCAATACATCCATGGCTATGTCATGGTGAAGGTCCACGACGACGGACGAGTTGTGAAGTTCCAGGGCTCTGGCGGAAAGCTTCGGCATTGGCGGTTTCGCTCCCGGTCGGCGCGCGGTTATCGATCGGACGCTAGCGCAAATCCCAGGAATAAATAGCGTTTGAGAAAAACCGGTAATTGCTTATCCATTGAGCGCGAAATCCCAGATTCGTCCCGAATAGAACCAGACTTCCTTTGCCCACACGTTGATAAACGATTGCCGCATGCTCCCGGTTAAGGGAAACCGGATCGCGCTCCATATTCTCAGTCCATAGCTCGTAATCGGCATGCGTAAATGATGCGAGTGCTGTAGATTTCGCGCCGGTTTTGAACACCGGGCCCGAGAAGTCTTCCATTCGAGGCCACAACTGCTCGCAGAAATAGAATGACGGAATCTCGCGCTCGTGCCAGTTCCCTTCTTGATCTCGATAGCCGTCGTAGCCAAGCATTACCGGGTGGTTAGGAGCTTCCGAGTGCATGTAGATGCGCGCCTGGCCCAATCCATGGTCGGCGATCGTTACGTCCGCGAAGCCTCCCAGCTCCCGGCATGCCAGCGAGCCTCCGCCCGAGCTAATACCGATATATCGCCCACCCCTCCGCAAGAAAGAAACGATCTTGTTAATTCCCGTTTTTCCGAGCCCGACGGGCTTGCCGGGCACCTGCCACGGAGACTTATAGTTTTGGACGGTTACGTTCCATCCATTCAACATCTCGCTGCCCGATCCACCCGGAACGATCAGCACATCGCAATGATCCAGCGAACCGGAGTGAATATCTTGTTCGGAAAGCTGCGCGTACGAAAACCCTAGCGAATCCAGCGCCCAAAGCGTTTCGCCAGATGAAGTCCCGCATTTTTCGTTGGCGCCTTGTCCTACGTAGACAGCCAGCCTCGGAAGACTCAGCGAAGCCGATTTATTGGCGGGAAAGCGAGGCTCGCCAGTTATCGGAATTCCATTTTTTCGGCCGAATTCCTGAACGATTCCATGTGCGTCTCTGATGCAGAACGTTCCTGCTGGGAGGCCGCCGGATTTGAGTTTGGCCTCGGTGAGCAGCCATCGGACATCAGCTCCCACCTTTAGCGCATGGTTAACCAGCGGGATCGCCGATTCATGGTTTCTCACAACGACCACCGGCGCATATTCCTTCTTCCGCGGCGGCGCGGTCACGTACTCGCGTACGCTTGCTACCGCTCGCAACGGCGATTTCAGGAATCCGTTCTTTTGGGATGCCGGAAGGGACGCGAATTTGAGGCATTCCGCTCCCAGAGCTGGCGGAAGGGACAGTGCATTC
>Ga0302325_10011436_pt1 | contig 19119 bp, 18 predicted proteins | sample Palsa_T0_2_FD_201948 | JGI IMG/M metagenome (GOLD analysis project Ga0302325, IMG submission 201948) | Peat permafrost microbial communities from Stordalen Mire near Abisko, Sweden - Palsa_T0_2 | ecosystem: Environmental > Terrestrial > Soil > Palsa > Peat permafrost | place: Sweden: Abisko...
TAGTGATTCGCTTGAAACGGGGAAGGCTTGGAATGAGGATGGAACGCAGAGACCGGGAAGATTTTAAGGCGTTTGGGACCAGCTCCTCTTCGGGTGTGTCTTCGTAGCGTATGTAGGGGATCACTGCAGATGCCCGCCGGCGTTTTTTGGAGTTTAAAGAGGCTTTGAAATTATCAAAGACCATTTTGGACCCTGGGAGCACAGCAGTGACGCGTCGGGGTGGGGTAGTGTGGTGTGGTGTTAAGATCGGTGATGTGGGAAATGCGAGAAAAAGGATATATTTCCAAAATTCAAATCCGGAGTATTGTTATGCCGGATTAGACCAATTCCCCCTCGCTGTTTTAATAAAATAGGACGCTGAATTATCGTGAATATTCACTAATTGTGAATCAAGGGCCTCTTAAATATCTTTTGCAGGTCTAAATATTCACTGCTTTACTTGGGAACTTTGGTTTTCCAAATGCAAGAACTGGTAGAAGAACAATAGAATATGAGTTTAATGCTTTCAAGGGTTGATATTGTTCAATTCAGGTATAGCTATTGAGTCTACGAAATATCTAAGCTGGGTTGAACATCGGATTTAGTCTATCCTGCCCAAATTTACTTATCCAGCCTAGCAAGTGATCCGGTTGCTTCCTAATATTCCTCCACATTGTCTCCTGCAAATTTTTGAGGTTCCTGGAAGTCATTGGACCAGGGAACTCGAAGCGCTCAACCGCCAGGGCGGAGTTTGCTTCTGAGGATATGAACTTCTGCATGACTTCAGCAGTAAAAGAGAGCTAAGAACGCATCCCCTCTTGCCTCTGAGCTAGGGTTAAGAAACAGTCAAATTTGTTTCATTTCCAATATCATCAATTTAAATATTAATAATGCAGGTAACAGCAAATCAACTTCCAATCTCGGCCATCACACTGCCTCGAGAAAGGCTCCATTTTGTTACATTTGTAGAATTTAAGAGTTTCAGCAAGCACATAACTTTTACAAAGGACGAGATTCTGTATTTCTAGTGATATGGATTTTCATGGACTCTAGTTATTCGACGCATTATGCAAGCAGCCCCTATTTTTGTTGATGAGGACGGTCACGTGATTATTATCAACCTCATCAAAGTATGAGCTGCTAGCTCAGCATGCAGGGCTCTTCATGATATCAAACAAAGGCGTGTCTAATGTTTCAAAATAGTGGAATAATCGAGGCAACAATGAACGTCGAAGCGCCGGTAAGCGCAGTATTGGGTTTCAGAAAGTATAGGATATCAATGTATCATGATTCTATGGTTTTCAGAAGCGACCTGGTCCCGCTTTGGGAAATGAGGTTCGCACTCTCGAATGAATAGTTTGACACCATTCGAGGGGGAGAATTGTTACTTGAGAGAAAGGGTGACCTTGCCCTTTTTCACCTTGTAGAAATCGTAAACCAGCTTCAACATTTGGGTCTAACAAGACCTTATTTAAGTAGGCAATTTGAACAGCAAAAGCTTCAGATGAATTAAGTGGGAGGAATCTTTTAATTTATTAAATAAGCCCTCTCCAGGTAGAATAGATTCCACTTAAAGTTTCAATGCTTGGTCTATAATAGAACCAAATAACTCGAGGTCGTTCAGAAGCTAAACACCATTTGTCTTTTAACTCTACGGAAGGAATCTTGAAAATTAATCAGGCCCATATTCCAGCTATAGAATCCAGAGAAATTGGAAATTAACTTTGTGCATTTTACAATCTTTCAAAGATAGGGTATCACTCAAATAACCGAGTCGACAATTAATCTTCTCTAATAGGTACAAAATATTTGCCTTTTTAACAGTCTATTTGTCTAAAAAAATTCTAATACTGATAGCTTTCTTACCAACTTTTTCTTTATTATATATTCAGAATAATGCAAGGGTGCAGTTGTGCTAGAAGCGGCTCGCCTTCTGTTGCACGCCTCACACCCATTCATTTCAAGGCGAACCGGCAGAAATTATACAATTAACTTTATAACCCATTTAGAACCGGTAAATTCCGACTTTTAAGCTCACTTTCTTTCGACCTTAGGTTCCAACCTTTCGATCTTTCAAGATTTTCCATCGACACCCCCAACCAACCCCTTCGATGACCTCCACAGTATGATTTGGGTGATCAATTGATTAGCGTGAACCTCTCTAACATTGTAAGTTGACTTCTTCAAAGGACTTAAATTATAACTTACATTATAATAAAGCTCACAGTGACCTTTGCAACTATGCTACCCGAATATCTGTCCGGCAGTTACAGCCAGTATAAAGAGGATACAAGCGTCTTTGCTACATGGTTATTCAATACAGCCAGAGACTGTGGTTACAAGCATCCTGGTGCTTCGCAAGATATCCCGTCCAAAGAGTTCACAATCGGAGGTACCCCCGCAAGCACCCGTCTCAAGGGAAAGGCGAGGAAGGAGGCGAAAGCAGCAGAGGCCTCTGGACCTGCACCGGTTACTTCCCCTACAATCAAACACACACTCCCCACTGGAGAGATTATTGTTCAAGCTAGGATTATTGCTGGGTCCAAGAAACCAGCAGTCAAAGTACCTCTTGTAATCCAAGGTGTTCTGCATCGTGCCATCCGGGCTCGCAAGAGATGCACGCTTTGGTTCCAGTCGACGACCTCCAAGGCCAACAGGTCTGAATATGAGGCATCAAACTCGGCGCACGAATACTTCATCAAGGTCTTGGAGAGAGCATTCGAGATTCTGGAGCCTTGCTTTGAAAAATCAGCACCGAAAGCAAAGCAAACAACCCCGAGGGACAATGTCCAAATATCCAATCCGATTACCCCTCTCAGCAATCGATTCGAGAAATTGGAGGTTGAAGACACTACAGACCAGAATCTTGACATCAGTGCAGCTGAAACAGCACTTTCCACGGTAAAGAGCACTGCGGCAACGAAATTTCCCAAAGGAACCTCTGTCGAAGTCTACGAATTGGATCGCAGCATCGACATCGACCTCCCATTCATTGTCTTCTGTTTTTTCGATGATCTACATCGTATTCGAGATTTCATCAGGCAGACCTGGCAGCAATTTTCCCATGGTCAGATCGACCTGATCACCGCCTCCCTCGTCACCAACGTTGCACTTACCCTTGTCCGCGAATCCGAGGAAAGAATCAAAAATCTATCTCTCAAACTCAATGAGGAAGATTCATACGAGGCTTTTATCTCTGTCATCCATCCACTCCCTGCTGATATCAAGAGTGTGGAAGGAATTAGAGCAATGCTGCAAGGCACACCACTTGATGCATTTGTCTTCCGCCATACCTTCATATCGATGCTGAAATCGGTTGAATTTTGGGGCACCAAGGCAGATGGAGCTCGTCCTGCCTCAGTAATCTCAATCTCTTGCCTCTATCGTTCCGCTGGAATGATACCACCAGAAGGTGTGATAGAAGATGACATTAGTTTGACCCAATTCTTGCTGGATCTGATGCCCATTATCTGCGCAGATGCGTTAGAGGAGAAAGTCAACGAAGCACGGCGCACAGGTGAACTTGAACCAATACCCGACGCAATTATTCAACCCTCTCCCTATGGGGACGAGTTAATTGATGGACTGAAATCCTCAATGTTCAAGGGGCTCATTACCGTAGCAAATGTCTTCCAGGCTCACTTGCTTCTCGATATACAAAAGATCGTTGGCGACCATTTACAACAACCTTACAAGCATTTGCGAAAAGTAGGTGCAGCTTCTGATGCAGCCCTTGGCATTAAGTGGAATCAAGCGAATCACATCTTTGGGCCGGCGATACCAGGATATAATATTGAGGAGCTGAAAAAGGATTGGGGAAATTCCGACATTTTCAAAGCCGCCACCACAGTTTCCTTCAACCTCAAGTTGAACATCAAGGAGAACTCTGTTGTAAGCATTAAGCAACGTCTTTTATCTATTCACAAGAACGATCGACAAAATGAGTTGCTCTCAGAGGAGATGCTCTCTTTTCTGCTTGAAAAATGCACTGGACTCGAGAGGATTGTGTCCTCCCCAGATCCTGCTTTTCTTTATAACAGCAACCCGGTCTATTGTGGCATGGAAACACTCAGACTTTTGATTAGTATGGAGAAATTAGGTGTGACTTTGTCCAATCAACTCTGCTCGTTTGCGCCTATGGCACATCTTTACAATGCTCTCCAGCAGATGAAACTCCTCACTGAGAGCTGGCCAGCAATGGATCGCGCCATCGAACTCAACATTGGGTTGCTTTTCAACGGCAGTCTACCAACAACAGAGGATGAAATCCTAACTCGATACCTCCTTTGCATGAAATGGCCCGCTTCAGCTTTTGCGCGAAACCATAGGGGTCACAGTCGGGATTGGAGGGAAGTAGTGAAGAAGCTTGATATTGGCCATACCACTACAGACGCTTCTAAGCATATTGAAGCTTATCTAAATGGTGTCGACTCAGCCGAGAAGCTCCTTTTCAACCTCGTCAAGCAAAACAACAAGCGATCTTCACCCAGCAACCGCGGTTTGTCTCATCTGGAAATGTTGAAACAACTTAGAGAATCTCTTCCGCAAACAGTTATGAGAATCGAGCTAGACCGGATTACATTGGCGAGGAAGTGCAGCGAGCTTTTTCGTCGTATTCGAACGGCTTTCAAGTCAAAGCTCGGAATCGAAAATGTCTACGGAGGAACGGAATGTGCGGAAATATTTGAGAAGTGGAACTATATGACAGCGATGGAGATTATGGAGGACGTATTCCATTCAAAGAACAGGGAGAGGAATTCTCGTCAAGGCCAACACCGCCAAATGAATGGTGAATCTCGGCTATCAATTGCGGCCGAAGTAACAAGAACCTTCCTTTCAGAGGTCAAATCTGAACCAGTTGTTGAGCCTTTCGATGTTATGGCGGCCACATTCCGAGAAGACTACGATGATTCGAACTTACCAAAAAATCTCCAGAGATTGCTTCGCAAATGGAAAAAAAGTGAGGATTAAGATCTTGGTTGAGACTCTCCCAAAAGGTCTTCAGATATGTACTTGATGGATGGGAACATTTACTGTTGCTGTGCTCAGAGATGACAAAATGAATAGTAATCCTTTCATAGCCTTGAATGGAATGCAGTTATGATGAAAGAAGCAGTACTGTTGCCAAATCTCTGTGAAAAGGATGCCGCTCAAGTGAGCATCTCAATATTTCGAAACTGGGTAATGCGAAAGAACACTGACAGTACTACTGGGCTACAGCGCCTTCAAAGCAACGTATATTTGGTTTCTAAGGGCATGACTAAATTACGGAAAACAACGTCCTGCCGACAGCAACAACTACTTTATCTATGTCACCCTTAGAGCTGATAACCACAAGATTGCTTCAGTTATACCTGATCCCTCCCTTCAGGCCAAAATGTCTGATTGCTGCCCGCTCCATCGCCTCGATATCACTTCTACCTCTATACCATTTGGAGCGTCGATACAATGCACTCTTCGCCTTCTCCGCAGCCCCAAGCTTTCCGAGTACCATGTATTTCGTTGCCAGAGCGTTGATCATTCGGTGAGTTGGCCACGTTCCCCGTTCCTTGTCATCGTCTTTCTTACTTTCGGAGTCATGTTCCTCACCATTGCCACCCGACATCCAAGTATCCCACTGCTCGGCACCATAGAACTTGACAATCCTATTCTCAATATTTCTCCTCTTCCCCCGAGAGTGGTACAGATATTGGTCTTCCAGCCAAAACACATCATAGCGAGCTTTACGCTCTGCAGCCATTTTGCCAAGCCAAGGAAAGCCGGCAAGATATTTTCCTCTCAACGCATAGACAGGTCTTGGGTAGACGGAGTTTCCTTTTGAGTCGGTTTGAGGGTATGTTCCTTGTTCTATCAAACTCGGATCTCGACCCGGTACGGCGTAGCGATCGTCAAGTTCAGTTCCATCATCAAAGCCCCATGCGTCGTAGAAATTTATGATGTCATCATCATCGAGCTTCGTTCCTAAGACGTTCCGGTGTTCATTCCACAGGAAGTTGCAGTCCCGCTTGACCTTTGCATCGAGTGCACGCCTTTCCAGCCACGGAAAGCTTGCAAGATATTTCTTCTCCAGCGCAGTCCTTGCCCTTCCGAGACGATTTTCCTTGGAGTCAATGTCATTCGGCTTATCTTGCGAGTATTTTGAAGTCGTGTAGCCAGTATTCTGGGGATTTTCTGCAGAACTGGTTCGTCGTTTGGCCATGAAATCGGCTCGGATCTTGGCAGCGGCTCCTAAGCCATGGACCTCATCAAAGCATGGACAGGTATACCCAAGTGGGAGAATCTCATCCTCAGAGAGGTGGCTATACTCGCCGGAAGCGACTACCGCAAGGTTGGACATTGAACTTCGGCTATTCTTCAGAGTCATCAGATACCAGACTCGCCTCTCACGATCGAGTAATATCATTTTCCCATCCTCCCCTTTAATGATGCTCGGCGTTGCGGTATCTTGTGGGGTAGCTTCATGATGTGGACGGCGAGGAGGCTCACCAGGCGCGGTCGGGAGGATGGGGCTGGTGCATTCCTCGTGCCTGCAAAGCAGGGATGCTTGAGAGTGCCCTGAAGATTTAGGTAGAATTGGAACTCCAGCTGCAAAGGAACGGGAAGTGTGTTCGATGTACCTCTCCCTCAGAATACAATTTAGATCTTTGCAATGGGCATGCTTCTCCAGAGTAGACGAACTAGAGCTACGATGTAACTTCGCATAAGATGATAAGACCTTGTGCAATGGAAAAGCACTGAACAATCGAGGTGAGGCCAATGGAGACCTTTGATAGGATGTGGGGGAGATGGAGGGTGACGGGCGACGAGGAGACGTTTCAAGGAAGGTTGGAGGCGACCCGGGAATTCGTCGTTTTGAAGATGAGCGTGAGCGTGGAGGGCTTCTAAAAAAGCCTGGAAGCGATCGAGAAACCCTTCTTGAGAATAAAGGTGACTGTGAGCGTCGTGGAGGGGTTCCAAACGGGCCTGGAGACGATCTAGGAATCCTTCTCATTGAAGGTGAGGCTGAGAGCGAGCGTGGAGGGGTTCTATATATGCCTGGAGGTGATCTAGGAATTCTTCCCATTGAATATGAGGGTGAGAGCGACCGTAGAGGTGTTCCAAACAGGCCTGGAGAAAACGTTCTCCAGTATGAGGGTGAGCGTGAGGGTGAGAAAAGGGGAGGAGTATCCACGATAGCTGAGGTTACGCCAGGTGACATAGGGATAGAGGTCCAAGGATAAGGCGACGGTGAACGGGCTGGCGGAGATGGGCTTCTTCTAAACCTGTTTCTTCCTCCCGTTGGAAATCCCAGGATAATGGTAGAAGGAGCTCTATGGCCGCCATGCCTTGGTTTTGGAGACGGCGTTGAAAGGAGAGACCGAAACTGAATGTTTCCTGACTCTCTCCATCGATGGGTGGGTAGGATCATCGACGAGCGCGAGATATTCGATCCCCGAGGTGAACGAGTCCTGTTGCTGCCATCGGTACGCACTGGCGATGGACTGTGAAGGAAAGATCGATGGTACGAGACATTTGATCTCAGGGACGAACGCGTTCTGGTGCTGTCGTTGCTACGCACTGACAATGGACTGCGAGGGAGGGATCGGTAGTAGTGCTCGAACAGACTTTCTCGTGGCTTCGAAAGACTGGGGAAGGATGAGCTAGTTCTAATGCTTTTGTTCTTGCCTAGCTGCAAAGGGGATCGAGTAGCGTTTGAACGCGGGCTGGTTGGAGGCCTTGAAGACCTGATACTTCTTGTGAAGCGTCCTCTTCTAGAAGATCCGGATCCTCTGTGACCCCAGGCGTTCACTGGGGAGAAAGTATTTGTCAAGCTTCCTCTTCCTGATGTTGGTGTCCCAACATCTCTACAAACGACACAGCCCCCGGGACTACAGAAGAAGTTGTCGGCAGAAGAGGACCGACGTTTTTGAGATGAGGACTTGTGTTGATCAGAATGACGAACAACACGCTTGACGTGCCGAGTGATCTCGGGAGAGCTCATCCTAAGAGCCGAATGTAACTTGTTGACGAGAGGCGTTGGTGCTTTTGGTTTGGAGTTGTCACTATGGTCTGACATAATGATATTGAAGAAATTTCGGTCAGAGAGCAATATCAGATAATGTCAAAGGAAAGTGCGGATGATTGTGGAAACAAAGAGGAGAAGGAATTGAGCTCTATCAGTCCCTTTGTAGGCAAGGCCTTGGAAATAATTTGTGAATCATAATATGAGGAGCAAGGAGGTGCAAGAGAGTATTTGTGATTGAAGACAATTTCGTGATTCACAACTTTATAAGTTATTTCTAGATGTGCGTCGTCGGCTAGGATGTTTCGATTCAGAACACTGTATCTAGCATAGCACTTGCTAGTCTCAATTCGCTGGGATCTTTGCATGCCTGCAGAATCTTATTTTCAACGAGGTCCAGTTGCTCATTGGCAGCTTTACTTGGGACTTGAATGAGATCCATCAAAGATACCCACTTCCTCAGGCTGCAGAGGGGAATTATTGTAGTGTCGCGACTTACTGGCCTCTCCCTTTGTTCACCAGACCTGGGATCTTGCTGAAAACTTTGACAGACAGTCATTTTATGCATCATGAATGCGATCGAAACGAACTGGACAGCCAGCAAGCTCTAGAAGACAGCTCGGTCCCCAGATAGGCTTTGGCAAAACTTCCTGCCAGCACTTCAATGAACATGTCTTGCTGAAGAGAGCGACGGAAAACACGCAGATACTCGAACTCTCAATAAGAAAACCCTCGACTTCATCGATTTCGGGACTTGGAACATGACATGTTGCAGAGTGGAGTTGATACAGAGAGCGCAGTGAAATTTCTGCTCTTTAAAATAAGCTTGCTTAGCGGCTCCTAATTTGGCATAGTGCAGGGTAATGACAACCCCCTCCCCCCAACCCAAAAAGGGATTGTAGTCTTTATATTCATGGTGATTCGCAAGGTAGCTGCTACCTTGCTGGGGAAAGAGCGCACGAATCATTCAAAGAAATAATTTCAATGTTGTTACTCGACTGTAAGAGGTACAAAAGGTCGGTGATAATATACCTCATCCTACCGCTAACAAGTCAATTGCCTGTCAATTGTACAGAATGCCATGCACACTGGATGACTGATAGATGCTCAGTTGGGCAAAAAATGCCTTGTACTCTTACTATCATCACAAACTTCCTCCCCGTATTTGGGAATCAACTTTCCCACTTCCCAGTTGAAATATCTGACACTCCTTGATCGCGGTCATGTGACTTTTACCCCTGCGATCACTTCTGGACGACATACCCTATGAAGTATTTGAACAGTTACGGGAAGTCCTAACTAATCTATATCCGCAAGATTCATTTTTAAAAATGGCATTAACTCCACTAATAAAAGAGGGCCAAGAGGGCCGAGAAGATACACGTGACTCTCTGTGTCGACTTTCCTGCCATTGGCTATCCTGTGAGGTCGCGTACTTTTAAAGCCAGCTGCAACAACCAATATACCTCAAGTACTTCTTCTAATCTGTAATGACAACCCACTAGAATAAAAGCAATCAAGCGGCCACAAGGGCTCATCTGTGCAAGGGGCCCACGGAGCTTCATGGCTTGGGCATTTCACACTATGCTTGAAACTACGCTATCACCCAATCGTCCACGATGCTAGCATCCAACACGTGTCATGCTATTTGACCAGTCTCGAATTCGAGCTTGATGGCTGCAACGAAGGGGCGTGCTTGAAGTTGAGCAGCAAGTGGGAGCAGCAAGTGGGAGCAGCAAGTGGGAGCAGCAAGTGGGAGCACCTTGGGCAAAAAAGGAAGTTAAGCTCGTCAGGACGCGCTGAAAGGTGACGACAGGAGATGCTTATTAACACCTAATACCTGCTAGAAAGAAAACTTTGATAGGATCCTTAGCCAAGACCCAATGGACCATTAAGCTGGTAAATCGCCACCCGTATCCAAATCCGGTATTCAACCTCCTTGCCAGCCGAACCCGAACTATGTCTGGACCCTCACACCATGCAGCAAAACCCTGCTTACGAGCTTGAGCTACGAAATGGACATGGAAGGGGGGTAAGAGGCTATGCTAGGAAGTCGCCGGAGCGGCGGTACGTGGAATAAGCTCGCTCGAGCTGGGGATTACCGGAAGGCCCGGATGGGGAAATGCCGTTCGAAAAATCGGTGAGCAGAGAGCCTCAGATTGTGCAGTTTAGGATGGAACAAGAGGAAGTAATGTGATATCTACGGATAAATAGAATTAATTGCCCGCAAGACTAGAACGATATCATGGCTTCAACGCTCGCTCTGTGATGTGACACCGGGTCGCCAGTATTTCCTATGTTACCCATCCTGCCATGCATATGTTTCAACCTAAACCCTTGTGTTGATGCCCTCGGAACCCTAAGCCTAAAGCCTAGATTGGCCTTCAGCCTGCCTTAGCAGTCTCCTCCATTTTTCAAATTTCAAGACCAACGTCCAACATCCAACACTCATCCGTCAAACGTTATTTGCACTCTCCCTCTCCTTCTCCCTCATTTCCTTCAAAATCTTCATATCCTCCTCACTGACCGGCACGCCCTCCACCTTCTTGACTCTCTTTCCTTCCTTGAAAATAACCCACCCAGCAGCACTAGCTACAATACAAGCTAAACTAATTATCAAGCCCACCGCAGCACCAGAGCGTTTCCTTCTCCCAAATCCCCACATCAAACCACAGAGCACGATCTGCAAAAAGGTATTCCAGACAAAGCCCCAGATGACGAAGTCCAGTAGCCAGTATTTTGACGGCGATGCTCGTTCACCAGTGAGAGGTGGATCAGGAGACAGCTCGACAGGAAGTGCAAGTACGTTCTCGTTGACACCAGCGGGGATTGGATCCTCGGTCTGATGCCAGTGGACGTCTACAAACTGCGAGCCTTCAAGACGGAACCAACCACGGTGAATACCGGCTAACTTCCTCAAGCCATCCCCGTTCTTGCGGTATCGCCACTGGATGAGGTACCAGAGATCTCTGAAGCGCCACGGGATAAGGCCAAGACCTGTGACGCAGAAGAGCCCATTTAGGATTTGGGCGTCAATCTCGAGCCACTTCTTTGCGCCGGAGTTCCAATTATTGTAGCTGGGGTGAGCCATCGCGGGTGTGGCGTGGATGAGGATCAGGAACAACATGCCGCCCCAGGCGACGATGTTGAGTGCGTAAAGCGTGAGAAGGAAACCGAAGGGTGTTGTGACGAACTTCCAGGATCCTTTGGCAGCGATGGTGGTGGCTTGCCATTTGGTATGCTTTGGTGGGAATTGATACCCGTTTTCGTAAGGAACGGAGGGGTCGTGAGGTGTGAGAGTCACGGTTTCTTCTGTTTGAGGAGTGAGGATTCCCTCACTTCCATCGGCTGCTTTCTTCTCATCGATCACGGCGGCTTTCTTGGGTTCTTGGATGGGCTCCAGGGTTCGAGATCGATAGAGGCTCATAACTTGGATATCTGAGTCGCGACGCGCTTTGCTGTTCCTTCGTTGGCCTGGTCCTGACCATCCATTTGAATCATATTTGCCAGACTGGATATCATCCAACGCGGGAATATTTGAGCCAACATTTCCGAAGGCATGGAACATGCCCACTGGAGGCCTCGATTGACTGAATGATTTGCCGGCCTTTCGTAGTACGCCCGTTACCGCGGGTTGGCTTGTCGTGGTGTTCGAGCGCGAACGAGGGGAGGTTTTGGAGGTGGGGGAGCTAGGGGAGCCAAGCTCCGGGACCTCATCAGGAGCCACCTCTAAAGAAGGCATTGTTGATACTTCGAGCCTCTGAAGTCGGAGAGAGAGAGAGCGGACAGCGAAAATACCAGGCCACAATCGCTTTTTAAAAGAGGAGGTCGATTGAAGATGGGTCGTGCTTTAACCTTATCCCGGGGTCCCGAAAATATACGGCGCAAGCATGATTTGACAGGATCTATCTTCGGCTATCTACCCTATCTCACAGCGTTAACAGGCTTGTCATCAAATGACTGCTGACTTAGTGGCTGCACCCTGCTTACAACCACCAATCACTGCGACCTTAACCTGTCAGGTTTCAAGATTGCATGGAAATGATGCAAATCAGCGTAAGGGTGTCCCTTTTAGGATTACGACCTTCCTCCCGCGACTTTTTACCCTGGCATTTGGTGCAACGGCCTCTCGAAAAACGAGAAATCGCACGAGCCAAGAGTTGGACAGAGCTCCTTTCTCGGCGAGATGAATAAGAGCAACACAGTGGGTCGGACGGGTTTTCAATGGGGTGGCGAGGAAATCAAAACGTGGAAGGGAGATCACTTTATTTATTTGCAGATCTAGGTGTCGTTGATCACCAATTCCAGACCAAAGCCTTGGACAATCATCTTCACCAAGGCAGAAAACTTTTGTTTCCACTCATAGTCCCGGTTTCTCCGTCTTTCCCCAATACGGCCAAACGGACCGCATTCTTAGCCCCCAACTTCGCAGGTTGCGGGTCCTTCCCCTTGAAATCCGTCTTGTGGGCCCAGGACACGTGACATCGGTTTTCCACCCCGCTCCTCGCCCCCTTTCCATCTTTGTCCGCTCCCTACCCCGAACCGAAGTCCGCTGCATAATACAGTGCCAACATGGCCAGAGCAGCTGTGCTGGAAGCGTAACCCCTGAGCGAACTCTTGAAATATAAGTGGTTTTTAGTCGTACTTTGTCTCTAACCTTCCCAGGTCGCTGGAGATGAAAAAGATCCTGGGCGCTGGATCAACTGACTTCTTGAGCAGAGGAAAAAATGCAAATGCATCTGTAGCAGCGGCAACGCCGAAGATGTTTGTATAAAAAGTGTCTTTCCATGCCTGGCGGGCAGGACGATCACCTAGATATTCTACGGCTATGCCTGCATTGTTGACAAGGACGTCGATATGTCCTGGTAGGTAATCTCCGACTTAGCATTGCCTAATGGGGAAGAAATTTGGGGCTCGCAACATTGTTTCACGAGTCGTTGACTCTAAAGACAACTCGCGACACATCTGGACAGGGAAGTTTGTGCTCTGAGAACACCGACCGTACTTCTTGTTAACCAGTTGTGCAGCAGCAGCAATCCACTCATCGTGGGTAACATCGAGGGTTACGTTTTCAACAAAGTCCTCCCTTACAAAGAGAGGCAGCAGCTGCCTCTCCACGACCAGGGTCACGGCTTGCCATCTAAATATGATAATTGTAGGGTGTCGAAGCAAGTTGACGTGAAGTTTCCAAACCAAGCCCTTTATTCGCGTCTGTAATAAGGACTGGAGTTGTAGTGGGATTTGCTTCAGACATCCTTGTCTTTGCTTTATGCTGTGATATGAAAATGAGGAGTCGTGTAGGTTGCCTCTCATAACCGAAGAAACGTTCCAGGGAAGGATGTCGCTGAGAAGATGACTGCGAGGAGAACCGCTGCGCCTAAGTGCGCAGGTACCGGCCAGCTGGTCGCCCATCTGACAGGATGTCAAGGTACGCTATGGTTGAACCAATACAGCAGAAGAAATCCGAGAGTGTGGTATCCAAGGTGATTGAACCCGTGTAAAATGTCCCCCTTTTCTGGTGTAGCTGGCTAGCTGCGAGTCGTCCGGACAAGACTTGTTTGTAATGACCATATCAGACCAACTCCACCTCCCCTTTCTCAACCAAGTCCCGCACGTCTGACCATCGAGCCACTACCACCTCTCCCCTCTCAACATCAACCTCTCCATCACCATCTCTCCCTCGTCCCCTAACGACGACTCTTCCTTCGCCTCCAATGTCTCTCGAGCCCAATCCCCTAACAAACACACCACCATCCTCGTCTGGCCCCGAGATCATGCTTATGCCTCCTGCCGTATCATTTAAATTTTGCAGATTCTGTGGGAAACTCCCAAGGAAACTGCTCAAATAATGGTTGTGTAGCAACTGTTGGTGTCTTGTTGCATATGCGACTTCAGTCTCACTCAGCCGTTCCAACCATCCTTGAGTGGAGAGGTAATGTAGAGTGTGCTTGTCGATTTTGGCAATTCGAGCTCGTAGATAGGAACGGATGAGGAATTTCCAGCGTTCGACTTCGGTTTGGATGATGATTAGGCTGAAGTTGGTTTTTGGGTCCATGTCCCCAGTCATCTGTTCGACGAGCTCGATTTGTTGCTTGATGCGGTTTGTTGCACGTTCAATTAAGCCATCTTTAGGCCAACTGTAGAAGAACTATACATTAGCACTTGTTCATCAGGGTTGTCGGCTTTTTGTCGGCTTTCTGCCAAAACTGTGGTGGGGTTGCTGTACGGTAGAAGTTCAGCGGCGCCGCGCTCGTTGACCCAAGCTCTTGTCAATGCTTGTAAATCTGCTTGCCCTGACTGTTGCCCTCTTTCTTCAGTAAATGGATCGTGATCTTCGGCAAAAGGATCATGGTTGGCGGAGCGTGAGCTGAGCCCTTGAAGAATATCTGAAATGTCCGCCATATTTGCGGTCAAGGGTTATTTGCCGGGGGAATGGATCAAGCAGGTCCACAGAAAGAAGTTAGAAGGAATAGATGCTATCGTGTAATCATTACACGCAGTTCTCGATGCAAAGGACGAGGTGCGGTAGGTATTTGGACTGGGGTTGTTGAAGGTTGACCGTGGACGCGGAGCGCGTCGAAATATCTCCTAAGGTTATTTTGGATTCTCGCTTAGCTCGACGTGTCAAGAAACCCCCCGTAGAAAAGGATCAAACACCAGTTGGACAACAATTCAAGTCATCATATTACTCTATTTAAAAACGCAAAAAATTGGTAGCTTCTCTTTGATTGAGCGTGTCTAGTGCAGGAGCCATGTTAATCGCACCACGGGCTCCCACAAGTGAAGCCTTCTACACTCACGATCGACACCGCCTCCCAAAAGTCTTTAAAAATTTGATGCCGACATCAGGCTTCACGGGTTGAATTCAGAATACTCCCCGCCACCGCAACGCGACCCTCAGAAGCCGTTTCCCTCAACCTCTCCCATCGTTAGAAATTTCCTGCGTCAGCCAACACAATCCTCCATGTTATGCGGATGTCGTTCAATCCGCAGTCAGTCTGTTTCACTTGCGGTCTGCTTTATATATTCAAACCATCTTCAAGACTCTACGTAGCGTCGAAGAAAATCTGCGATTTTGCGAGTGAGTATCAACACCGCTCAAAGCGGATACTGAAGGCGTCCAAGCGAATAATTCGATACATATTCTGTTTCCTTGCATTTCTATTTATGCAAGCATATTAAAATCTTCTCTCTCTGCTACGGACATTGCCACAGGCTTAACTAAGTGCGACGTTGATTTTGTTGTAATCGATCAGGTATGAAGAGTACACCAAAAGGTAGTCCATACCCCGCGCTATACATATGCCCAAGTGGCGGACCTTATATCTTTAGCGGGTGTACCTGGGTATATTCTTTCTTCTTTGAGGTTTCACTAGCTACAGACTGCGTTAAGTATTCGATCCAAATTGCTAGATCTCTCGTCACAAACGTCCCTCACCTGTGAGGAGAGCTATCCTCAACCCCACGCAGGTCAGCGACCCCGATTGCAGACGTACAGAATTTACACACCTCTTCAAATGTTGCAAGCTTGACTATTAGTGGAGGCTCAGCGATTTATTCATATCTCGAAGTCGAATAATTCCCGACACACAATGTTCACGACATTCTGGAACATCTGGTAGTTTCTGACCAGTAACCATATTTGTCATCTCACATCGAGCTCCATCCCATATATAAGGAAGCAATTGTAAGATATTTGAAGCCGATGCCTTGAGATGCAAAACGTCTCAAAACGTCTTCTCCCAAAGCTTATTCGTTGTCTACATTTTCAACTTCCATTTCTCGCTCTCGGGCGACTTGTTTCCCCGATTCCGCTTCAACCAGTTGTCAGAATAATGGTATGGTGGCACGTCAATTGCCGCTAGGGCCCGCTCGGTTGTCCTGTATATATATGGTGTTTGCACCCTACTTAACTTCATGATCTGTACAAAATTCGTACGGTACACACATCACTGCAATCCCTCTGCAATTTCGTCCATTTATACAATCATTCCGCTGCCGATTAAGCTCATACTCAACACCAGTAACAACAGCAACGGGAATCGGTGTACCGCACTTTTCCGCCGTGTCCGAACAGCAGTACAATTTATACTCCCATCTCTCCCATCGCGCTCTCTTCCATGTTCTTGTTTTTATACTACCACAGGTCGATGGAGCCCCATAACGGGCAAAGACAGTCACGACTCTATAGCTTCATCCTTCACATTCTCGGTCTCACATCCTTCGTACTAAGCTTCAGGTTCCTATTCTCGCTCTCCACCATATTCAGCAACAGCTTCGGAGGTCGCTTCCAACATTTCACCAATCTGAGTAAGTTCACAACTTACTTCGCGTGACCTCTTCACCATTCAAGCAGAAGGACTGACGGATCCAAGGCCTCCTCTTCTCAACAATCACTTTCGCACTCGGTCTCTACGCCGATCTCACGGCCTCATCATCAATTACCAGAGTTAAAAATTGGCTGCTAAGTTTTATTACCCCCGTTAGTCTAAACCTTTCTCAATGTCTCGTCAATAGACGGAATGTCACTTACAATCTATAGATGGAAATCGTAGTCACGCTAAGCTACTGGTCAATACTATTCTACAAGCCGTCCCTCATCCTCGATTCACGATCCTGGGGACAACCACCACTTCTTACCGACATGGGCTTTCACCTCTTTCCCGCAGTCTTCCTCTGCATTGATTCCATCTTTCTAACTCCGCTTTCCGAGATTAGTAAGTGGCAGGCCTTGGGAGTTATTGAGGGGTGCATCACGGCGTATTGGGGCTGGGTGACGCTTTGTTTTAGGAAGAATGGGTTTTGGGTTTATCCCCTGCTTGGGAAAACGGGGGTGATTGAGAAGGTCGGAGGGTTTTCGATTTGGGCGGTGGTGATTTGGGGGGCGTGGGTTGGGGTTGAATGGGCCAAGTGGTGGGTGCAGCGGGCTGAGCAAGAGGAGAGGGGGACTGGGACGGAGAAGAAGGTCAAGTAGGGGTTTTGTGATTATTCCAAGTACCCCTCCCAACAAGTATAACGGGCCCATTTTGTCAGCATAATCAGTATATTCCGCATGGCATGGCAGATGTTGGTATTCTGATAATTTTCATTATCTAAAGACTACTTATGGGGATAGTCAGTATATTCAGATCGCGGGGTATGGGGTATGGGGTATGGGGTAGTGGTCCAGTGGAGATGACAAAGCGGGGCCCTAGTTGACCGGCGCTTGAATATGGAGTATTGTACATCATCACATCAAATGTCATCTTCGTCTAAAAGCGGAAGGAGTATCTTTTTATTTTTTATTTTCAATACATAGTCGCAATGCACTTAAAATTTCGGCCTTGTCCTTTCGTTTTCAGCATGTTAGGCTCTCTCCACCGTCCGTAATCTGCAAGCTGATCCTGCATGCTTCACGTAGCCTTGTAGCTTGCGTCCTAACTTTTGACCTCTCTCAACCCAACAAATCCTTTCCAATGTCAAGATCTCCTCAGGCATGTCTCTGCAAAGCATTCAGAGGCCTATCCGAGCCTAGAAAAGTTCCTTTCGATTTCTCAGTGCGACATGGTCCTCGATCCGCTGACCGCCATCGGGCTGGCTGGCAACATTGTGCAATTCGTCGATTTCAGCTGCAAAGTGATTGACAAAGCCCAGGATATACACAAAGCTGAAGATCAGTCTTTGCCTGAAAATACGGAAGCAGAGACAGTGGCCAAAGCCCTCCTTGCTTTAAACTCGAAAATCAAAGACGGCATTCCCTCCCCCAGTTCCGGGAGCGAAGAGATCCTCCAAGCGCTGTGCGATGGTTGTGACAATGTTGCGCGGGAGTTGGTGGCAGCCTTGGAGAAATTGAAGGTGAAGGGGGAAAGAACAAAATGGAAGAGCATGAGGCAGGCACTGAAGACCGTTTTAAGCAAGGACAAACTAGACTCAATCCTAAAGAGACTTTCAAGCATCCGGGATCAGCTGAATTTGAATTTTCTGGTTACTTTGAGGTATGTTGCAAAATGTGCTTCACAATTAAACCAATTACTAATTCTTCGTTGACAGCCACCGAGTAGACCTGGCGGCAATTGCGACCGCGAAGAGTTTCGAGACACTAGAGGAAAGCACCAAGACAATAATAAACCACATAATTGAGAATAGGAATGGATTCGACGAGGTTATTGTTGCCCAAACGGCAGAATTAAAGGAGCTCCATTTGAAAGATCGTAGCATAGGAGATGTTCAGCACAAGACCGTGTTGGCCACGGTCGTCGAGTCTAATGAGCGCACGATTTTGTGCATAAACGGACACACGATGAGCAATCAAAGGCCGCAGAGGAGGCTCTCGATTTGAGGAAAGATATGATGAGCCAATTCGAAGAGCTCAAAATGCTCATCAAAGCCACCGCACAAGCTAGGGGAAGCATCGAACAGAAGAGATTGCAGGAAAACACGACGATGTTGACTGCGTCTTGGCTCGCCAAACAGACTGTCTATACGAATTTGATAGTAAGTAAAATGGTTATAATTCGCCTGGCATTGATTGACGATTTGAGGAATCATTGGAGTATCCTGGGGCATTTAGGATAAAAGGCGGGCGGAAAGAGTTACAGGCAAGCTCTCGCGCCGAGCATCTCATTTATCGCCACAAAGACTCACAACAGCCTCCCCAAACTTCCTTCCAAACTGGCACCAAAGTCGATACCCATAGCACTAAAAGCCTCATGGTGCCTGAATTTGGACATAATCATAGTTCTCGACAGCCTGCTGCTCACCAAAATCAGGACCTAGTGAAGAGAAGTTTCAGTCCCTCACTTGAGACACTTCCAGATGTCGACTGGAGTCACTTAATTGGCTCAACCTTACTTTGCGACGGTTGCGACGGCGCACTTCTTGGCATGCACTATCATTGCAGCATCTGTAATGATGACGATTTCGATCTATGCGACCAATGTGTGAATGAGGGTGAACATTGCCTCAAGGTCGAGCACTTGATGACCCAGCGCCTCATTCCGGAGCAGCCTGAAGCCTCGTACGATACATGTAAGTCCGTCAAAATCTCATTCCACGGATAAGAAGTGTTGAACTTTGATGGATTCAGTGCCTCAACCTTCCAAAGGCAGGTTGAGCGGTTGCTTATATACATGAAGTCAGGCTTCTCGAGCCTTCTATAA
>Ga0302325_10011437_pt1 | contig 19118 bp, 21 predicted proteins | sample Palsa_T0_2_FD_201948 | JGI IMG/M metagenome (GOLD analysis project Ga0302325, IMG submission 201948) | Peat permafrost microbial communities from Stordalen Mire near Abisko, Sweden - Palsa_T0_2 | ecosystem: Environmental > Terrestrial > Soil > Palsa > Peat permafrost | place: Sweden: Abisko...
TGATGGCGCCGAAGATCGCGGTGACGCTCGGCATCGGCGTCGAGGTGATCGTGCTCGCTTTCGCCGTGGTTGCTATCGGCGGCATGGGCTCGGTCGGCGGCGCCCTCATCGGCGCGCTGCTCGTCGGCGAGTGCCGGGCTGCGGCCGTGCACCTGATGCCGCAGGTCGAATTGTTCGTCATCTACGCCGTGATGGCGCTGGTGCTGGCGTTCCGGCCGCAGGGCCTATTCACCCACGCGCAACCGCGAAAGATATGACGACGATGTTGCGTCCACTCGTCATCGGCACGCTCGCCTTTCTCCTTGTCGCAGGCCTGGCGCCGGCTTTTCCCGTCTGGATTGTTTCGCTCGCCACGCTTGCGTTTGCCAACGCGCTGGTGGTGCTCGGTCTCATTATCCTGTGGCGCGCCGGCCTGGTGCCGTTCGGTCAGGCGCTGTTCTACGCCATTGGCGCCTACGCGGTGGCGCTGATCACCCGTTACACCGGCGTGCGCGATGTGTTCGTGCTGATCGCCGCCGGCGCGGTGCTGTCGTGCCTCGCCGCATTCCTCGCCGGCCTCCTGCTCGCGCGCTACCGCGAAATTTTCTTCTCCATGCTCAGTCTCGCCATGTCGATGATCCTTTACGGCGTGTTGGTGAAGACGGAGACGCTCGGCTCGACCGACGGCTTCGGCGTCGAGCCGCCGACCTATTTCGGCTACGCGCCGCAGGGCGCGATGCAGCTCCTGGTGCTGTTCTGGCTGGTGCTCGCGTTCGGCGCCGCGGCGGCTCTGCTGGTGTTCCTCTATTTCCGCTCCGTCGCCGGTTCGCTCGCCGTGCCGGTGCGCGACAGCGAAATCCGCCTGGAATTCCTCGGCGTCTCGGTCAACCGGCTCATCCATCTCAACCTGATGATTGCCGGCATCCTCGCCGGAATCGGCGGGGCGCTGGCGGCACTTTCGATCGAGCACGTCGATCCCAACATGGCCTATTGGACCACGTCCGGCGGTTTCGTGTTCGTGACCATTCTCGCAGGCGCCGGATCGGTCGCCGCGGCTTTCGTCGGTTCGTTCCTGTTCGAACTGCTAAAGTCGATCGCCTACGATATCCTTCCCGGGGCCTGGCAGTTTTTTCTCGGCGCGGTGCTGCTGATCACGATCCTGTTCCTGCCGGAAGGCGTCGGGTCGGTGTTCGCGCGGCTACGGCGGCAGAAGCCGCAATCGACGGGCGCGACGCCGTGAGCGCGATCCTCGCCGTCCGCGACCTGCAAAAGAGCTTCGGCTCGGTCGTTGCCGCGCGCGACATCAATGTCGCCGTGCCGCCGCTGCAAACCGTCGGCATCATCGGCGCCAATGGCGCCGGCAAGACCACCTTCGTCAATATGATCACCGGCCATCTGCGGCCGACCAGCGGCACGATCGTCTTCGCCGACCGCGATATCACCGGCTGGCCCTCGCGCGAGATCGCCCGGGTCGGCATCACCCGCTCCTTCCAGGTGCCGCAGATTTTTTCCTCGCTCACGGTGCTGGAAAATATGTGCGCGGCGACTGCGATTGCGCATGCCTCCGGCGGGCTATTCAACCAGGCGCTGACGCCGCTGCATTCGCCGCGGACTCTTGCCGAGAGCCAAGCCGCGCTCGAACTCTTCCGCATCGCCGGCTACCGCCACGCGCTCGCCGCGACGCTGCCGCAGGGCGTGCGCAAGCTGCTCGACATCGCCATGGCGGTTGCCGGCGCACCGCGCGTGCTCCTCCTCGACGAGCCGACCAGCGGCATCTCGATCGAGGAAAAATTCGAGCTGATGGATGTGGTGATGACGGCGCTCAAAGATCGCCGCGTCACGGTGCTGTTCGTCGAGCACGACATGGACATTGTCGAGCGCTACGCCGACCGCGTGCTCGCGTTCTACGACGGAGCGGTGATCGCCGACGGGCCGCCGCTGGAAACGCTGGAAAATCCGCGCATCCAGGAACTGATCAGCGGGCCGAAGCTCAAGGCCGCGACAGCGGGCGCCGGCCATGCTTAAAATCGCCAACCTCAATGTCTCGATTGGCGCGGTCGCCATCATTCGCGATGTGTCGCTTAAGCTCGACACGGGCGAAATGTGCGGGCTGATCGGACGGAACGGCGCCGGCAAGACGACGCTGATGCGGGCGCTGATGGGCGCGTTGCCGGCGAGCGGCACGGCCGAGCTTGAGGGAGTCGATCTGTTGCGCCTGCCGCCGCATCGCCGCGTTGCCCACGGTATCGGCTACATGCCCGAGGACCGCCGGCTTGTCCCTGAGTTCACCGTCGAGCAGAACATTCGCCTGCCGAGCTGGACGGCGAAGTTACCCGGCGTCGAGGAACGGCTCGACTGGATTTTTTCCATCATGCCGGAAGTGGCGCGCTTTCGCGACCGGCGCGCGCTCGAATTGTCCGGCGGCCAGCAGAAGATGGCGGCGCTGGCGCGCTCGCTCATGGCCGGTCGGCGCATATTGCTTCTCGACGAGCCGTTCGAAGGGCTGGCGCCGGCGCTTGCGCGGCGGCTCGGCGAAGTCTTGGCCAACCTCAAGGCCCAATCGGTGTCGGTGTTGCTCTCGGAATCGAACGAGGTCCACGTCACCGACTTGCTCGCGCGCGTCTATCGCATCGAGCGCGGCGCGGTAACGCAAGCGCGATGGCTTCCGTCATCCTGAGGCGGCCGCGAAGCGGCCCTCGAAGGATGCGGCCCGAGCGCCCGGGCTGTCGCCCTTCGAGGCTCGCTACGCTCGCACCTCAGCGTGACGGAAATTAGCTCTTCCCCAAAAACGCCTTGAGCGCCGCGACGGCCTCCTTGTCCGCGGCAAAGTCCCCGGCGATGCGCTCGTAGAAATGCGCGGCGCCTTGATAGAGCTCGCGCGCCGCGGGATCGTCACCGACGAAGCCGGCGATCTCCTGCATTTCCGCTATCCAGCGGTAGGCTTTCGCCGGCATGAGCGGCAATTGCTGCCGAAACAAGGCCAGCAATTCCTTCTGGCTGAAGGAAAGCTCCTTGAACAATGCCTCGGCGGAGCCGCCGCGCGTCGCCGCCAGCATCATGGCCGCGCCGATCGCCTGCGTACCCTTGGTAATGCCGGCGTAGGACATCTTCAGCGCCGACGCCGCGCTCAATGCCCCGTCAAGGACGCGCACGTCGAGACCGTATTGGCGCAAGGTGGCGAAACGCGCCGCCGCCGCGCCGGAGGCATAGAAACGCGGTCCGGCATCCTGGCCCTTCGGCGGCGCGCCGATGATGCCGACATCGACGAACGGGCAACCGGCCGGCGCGAGCGCCGCCGCGACGCGCTCGACGGTCAGCGGATTGATGGCGTTGCAATCGACATAGACGGGCTTTGAGTTGCTCGCTTTAAGCGCCGGCGCGAAACGCTCGGCAAGCGCGAGCGCATCGCCCGGCGGCAAAATTGAAAGAATGAAACCGCACGCCGCGATCTCCGCATCGCTCGCGGCGATCATGCCCGCTGCGCGCGCCCGCGCCGCACTGCTCTCACTTCGCCCCGCGAGCGACGTCAGTACCTTGACGCCATGATCGGTAAGCCTTTTGCCGACGGCGGCGCCCATCGCGCCGGGCGCGATCACTGCGACGACAGGAGTCATGGTGTCCTTAAGGAACGAAAGCCGGATCAAGCCAACAGGGCTACTTTATACCGCATCGTGCACCCTCACGGCAGGGGCGCCTTGCAGCCGGCGGCGCAGCGCCGGCAGGCGGCCGTCGGCGCTCGGCTGATAGAACACGCTGAAGCGGGCTGCGGCTTCGGCGAATACGCGCGCATCGGCGGGCTTCTTCACCTCGAAGGAATCGAAGCCGGCGCGCAGCAGGAACTGGAACTGGTCGCGCAGGATGTCGCCGGTGGCGCGCAGTTCGCAGCGAAAGCCGTAGCGCTCGCGCAGCAACCGCGCCTGACTGTAGGCGCGGCCGTCGCGGAACTTGGGAAAGTCGAGCGCGACGAGCGAAAGATCGTCGAGCCAGGGCTCCAGTTCCGCGACCCGGCGATCGTTGGGCCAGAGCACACCGATCGGCGCATCGCGGACGACGAGTTCGCTTGCGTCGGAGAGAAAGCGCGGTCCCGGCGCGATGACCGGCACGCCATCTGGAATCGGCGCGTCGTCGAGCGCGCGAACGTAAGGATCGTTGACGATCTGGCCGGCCTTAACGAGCGGCATAGACGCGCTCCTTGAACGGTTCGACGCCGGTGCGCTTGACCGTGTCGATGAACAGTTCATCCGGCCGTTCGCGCAGCTCGATATACGCAGCCGCGATATCTTCAACGACATCGGCCACCTGCGCGTAGGGCACCGCCGGACCGATCAGCATGCCGAGCTTGGCATCCTCGTCGGCCTTGCCGCCGAGCGTGATCTGATAAAACTCCTCGCCGTTCTTCTCGACGCCGAGAATGCCGATGTGACCGACGTGATGATGGCCGCAGGCATTGATGCAGCCGGAAATGTTGATGTGCAGCCGGCCGAGCTGGCGCGCCAGATCGCGATCGTGAAAGCGCCGCGCGATCTCCTGCGCGATCGGAATCGAGCGCGTATTGGCGAGGCTGCAATAATCGAGGCCAGGACAGGAGATGATGTCGGACACGAGTCCGACATTGGGCGTAGCGACGCCGACCGCTTCGAGCGCGCGCCACAGCTCCGGGAGATCGCGCTGGGCGACATGGGGCAGGCACAGGTTCTGCTCATGGCCGACGCGGATTTCGCCGAACGAGTAGTGGTCGGCAAGGTCGGCGACGGCATCCATCTGGTCGGCGGTGGCGTCGCCCGGCGTGCCGCCTTCCGGCTTGAGCGAAAGCGTGACGATGGAATAGCCCGGGACCTTGTGATTGGCGACCGAATTGCCCATCCACGCCTCGAAGCCCGCGTCGGCGCGGCGCAGCTGCGCCAACTCTTGCGGGTTGTCGTCGAGCCGCGCATAGGCCGGATAAAGAAAGCGGCCGGCAATTTCGGCGAATACCGCGGGATCGAGCGCCAGCGCGCCGTCCTTGATATTTTGCCACTCGGTCTCGACTTCCTTGGCGAAAGCCTCGGGGCCGAGTTCGTGCACCAGGATCTTGATGCGCGCCTTGTAAATGTTGTCGCGGCGGCCGAACTCATTATAGGTGCGCAGGATCGCTTCGACGTAGCTCAACACATCGCGCTTGCGCAGGAACGCCTTGATCGTCTTGGCTAGGAACGGCGTGCGGCCGAGCCCGCCGCCGACCATGACCTCGAAGCCGAGCTCGCCGGCGCCGTTGCGGTGCAGCCGCAGCCCCAGATCGTGGATGCGCAACGCCGCACGATCGCGGCTCGATGCGCCGACCGCGATCTTGAACTTGCGCGGCAGAAATGAAAATTCGGGATGCAAAGTCACGTGCTGACGGACAAGCTCCGCCCAGATGCGCGGATCCTCGATTTCGTCGGGCGCCACGCCCGCCCATTGGTCAGTGGTGAGGTTGCGCACGCAATTGCCGCTCGTTTGCATGCCGTGCATGCCGACCCTGGCAAGATCGGCCATGGCGTCGGGCAACTCTTCGAGCTTGATCCAGTGGTACTGAATGTTCTGCCGGGTGGTGAAATGCCCGTAGCCGCGATCGTAACGGCGCGCCACATGCGCCAGCATGCGCAGCTGCGCCGACGACAGCGTGCCGTAGGGAATGGCGGTGCGCAGCATGTAAGCGTGCAGCTGCAAATAGACGCCGTTCATCAGCCGTAGCGGCTTGAATTCGTCCTCGGTCAATTCGCCGGACAGACGGCGCGCGACCTGGTCGCGGAATTCCGCGACGCGCTCGGTGACCAAAGTCCGGTCGAGATCGTCGTAGACGTACATGCGCTGACTTCTACCTAGATGCCGAAGGTCACCGGCAGATCGATGGTGGGGCCGTGACGCCGAATGAGCTCGCGCAAATTGCCCGGGCGCACTTCGCCGTCGCGGGTCAGCGTCACCGGCGCGATATAGGGACCGACCGCGCGCAGGTCGTCGGCGATCGCGGCGGTGACCAGCTCGCGCGCGGTCGCCGCATTGGCCGTGACCGCGGCGTCGTGCAGATCGGTGGTCCAGCCGCCGTCGCCGCGGCGATAGACGACCGCGCCGTCGCCAACGCGGTTTGCGGTCACCACGACCGGGCCGGTGATCTTGATCTTTTGCTCGAGCGGCGAGGTCATCGGGAGCCTCATGCTTTGGCGCCGGTTCGGGGAGGAGGGAAAATCGGCGCGAAACCTCGCTGCGGCGGTGCTTCCGCCCGCGTAAGGAAATTATCTTCTATATAGAGGTTTCCGCAGCGCCAAAAAGAAGATTATTCTACCAAATAGCGCAGGCGTAGGAGCATGGTTCGACGGCGCGACCAGCATAACCGAGCAGATCGTTCTACGCCGAGGCGTTCGCCTATCGCGTTACGCTGCGGGCGCTCCTTCGCCGCCGAAGCGAGCTTGCGCTAGTATTTGTATGTCATCGCGTGCTCTGCCTTAAGCGCTCTCAATACCGGCAGTGCCCGTCGCGATTTGTCGAACGTTTCTCGTAGTCGACGCAAACACATGAACGGCGAACCCAACCTGGCGCCGAAAGCGACCGCGAGCGTCGCGCCCCGCGGCCATCCCGGGGAGGTCTTTGCCGTCTTTCTCCGGCTCGGACTCACCAGCTTCGGCGGCCCGATTGCGCACCTCGCATATTTCCACGAGGAATTCGTCGTGCGCCGCCGCTGGCTCGATCAGCGGACCTATGTCGATCTCGTGGCGCTTTCGCAGTTCCTGCCGGGACCGGCGAGCAGCAAAGTCGGTATCGCCATCGGGCTATCGCGCGCCGGTTATCTCGGCGCGCTCGCGGCATGGAGCGGCTTTACGCTGCCGTCGGCGGTAGCGCTCGTTCTGTTCGGCTACAGCGTCGATGCCCTCGGCGGTGCGCTGCATAGCGGGTGGCTGCATGGACTGATGATTGCCGCCGTGGCGGTGGTGGCACAGGCCGTTCTATCGATGATGCGTTCACTGGCGCCCGATCGCGAGCGCGCGACGCTTGCGGTAGCAGCCGCCATCATGGCGTCGGTACTGCCGTCGTCGTTCGGGCAGGTCGGCGCCATCGTGCTCGGCGGCATCATCGGGCTGATATGGCTGCGCGGCGAACCGCCCAGCGATCATGTCGGCCTGCCGCACCCGGTGAGCCGCGGCGCGGCGGTCGCCGCCATCGTCGCCTTCTTTGCTCTACTGATCGGCTTGCCGCTCGTGAGCGCCAACGTACCCAGCCACGCGTTGCAATTATTCGACGCGTTTTATCGCGCCGGCTCGCTCGTCTTCGGCGGCGGTCACGTGGTGCTGCCACTGTTACAAGCCGCCGTGGTGCCGCCGGGTTGGGTTGGCAACGATACGTTCCTCGCCGGTTATGGCGCCGCCCAGGCGGTGCCCGGACCCTTGTTCACGTTCTCCGCCTATCTCGGAACTGTGATGACTCCGGCACCGAACGGATGGACGGGAGCAATCCTTTGCCTCGTCGCCATGTTCCTGCCCGCCTTTCTTCTGGTCATTGGTCCGCTGCCGTTCTGGGACACGTTGCGCCAAGCGGCGTGGGCGCGGGCGATGCTGCGCGGCGTCAATGCCGCCGTCGTCGGGCTATTGCTGGCGGCGCTCTATCATCCGGTCTGGACATCGGCGATCACGACCACCGGCGATTTCCTGCTCGGCGCGGCTGCGTTCCTTTTGTTGTTCATGTGGAAGACGCCGCCATGGCTGGTCGTCATATTCTGCGCGATCGGCGGCGAGGCGCTGCCCCTGTTGCCGCTCGGCCGCTGAGCCGCCGCGAATACAATGGGAACTCCGCGAGCCGGACTGGTTGTATGTCAAGCCTGCCGTAACTAATTGGTGTCTTGCAACCTGCGATTAAGTTTTCGCGTTGTATTTTATTCAAGGCCGATTTTTCGTGGTGGAAGATGCGGCCATCGCTCTTTAACAGAAGCGGCACCGCGACGGCGGTGCGCGTCCTGCAAATCTCGAAGCGGTTACGGCAGCATCCGAGTCTTGGCTACGCGATGGCCTTTGTCGCCGTGGGATTGGCGACGCTCATCCAATGGCTCGGCCAGGACCAGTATGGCAACGCCCCATTCCTGACCATCTACCCGGCAGTGATCCTGACCACGCTGGTCGGCGGACTCGGAGCCGGATTTCTCTCCGCGCTTCTCGCCGGCCTGTCGCAATGGGGTTTGTTCCCAATCTTTTGGCGACGGAATTGCATCATCGCATTCAAAACCTCTTTACCGTGATTCAGGCGATTGTTCGGTTCAGTTTGCCGGGCGACGGATTGATCCAACAATCCGTGATCAAGCAGCGGTTGATGGACAGGTTGCAATCCATGTCGGCCACCAATCGCGTGATCACGGATTCGATGGGCGACGGGGTTCGGCTGATCGATCTCATCAAGAGCGGAATTCACGGCTTCGAATCCCAATTCGAAATCAGCGGCGCGCCCGGGTTGGTGTTGGGTCCGCAGATGACGCAAAACTTTTCCCTGATCCTGCACGAGCTTCTGACCAATGCGCTCAAACACGGCGCCTTGTCGGTTCCGGCGGGCCGCGTCAGCTTGCGGCTGGATTGGAATTCGTGGGTACTGACATTCATGTGGCAAGAAAGCGGTGGACCCGCAGTGTCGCCGCCGGCCGGCGCCGGGTTCGGCACCCGCATTCTCGGCGATTTCGCCAGAAGCTTCTGCCAGAATGTCGATGCCAGCTATGCCCCGACTGGGTTTCGCTACACCCTACAAATTCATTCCGACCAGAACAGATTTGCCGAGCCGAGGCTGGCTACGACCACTGCGGTTGACTCGACTCCCGGAGCCGCCGCGAAGGCGGCCGAAGCTCACCTATCTCGCGCCTCAGGGTTCGATCATGAGGCGGCTGCCAAGCAGCAGACGGAAGTCGTGCTGCACGATTGGGAGCTGTATCAGGCGGGCAAGGAGAAGCGCTAAAGCCGCAATGGCGCCGAGCCGGCTACCGGGCGCAAATTGTCCAAATAATGCGGGCGCCGCTTCGATCAATCCTCCGGCACCGGGCCGCACCAGCCTGGCAGGTAATTCGCCTCGGCGCTCTTGGCCAAGGCCAGCGCTTGCTCGATCGCATGGTCGAAGTCGCGCTGGACCGCCTTGCGCTTAAGACGCCGCCGCAGGAAATCCGCCCAGAGAAACTCGCTGAACGGCGCGGTGTCCTTGGCGAAGCCGCCGGCGCGGCGCAATTCGCCGGAGAGCGAGCGGAACGGATCGTCAATGAGCCCGGTCACGGATTTCGGAATGTCGTCGTAGTGGCGGCGGCGGCCGTCGGCATCGTACGGATGCATCCAGTTCCTGTTATCCATCACCGTCCAAAACGCGTCGCCGTCGAGGCCGCTCAAGTTGGAAATGACGGTGACGGCAACATCTTTGACGCCCTCGTCGTGCAGGGCGCGGGCAAGGTGGTGATGATCGACGACGTAGTACCGGTGCTTGGGCCCGAGCACCACCGGAATCATGTGCTTGCCAAGGAATTTGCCGCCCTTCTTGCCGGCGGTTTCGCGCCAGCGCTTACGCTTGGCGAGGACCTCGCGCATACCGATGGTGATCTGCGTGGGCCGCAGGTCAACGATGGCGACCGTCGTCAGCACTGGTTCGCGAATCGCGGTCATATCAGTTTGCCGACGTGTTGACCGCGCCGCTCAGCTTCTCGAACAGTCCGGTGATGTCCTTGCGGATCGTCGCCAGTTTGGAAAACTGCTCGGTGAGGTTCGATACGCGCTCTTCCAGTTCGCGTTTGGTTTCGCTGAACTTCTTGACCCTTTCGGCGAGGCCGCCGTCTTCGTCCTCTTCGATCTGCCTGATTTTGGCGAACAGCCAGTCGCGAATTTCACGCACCTCACCGACAAGGTTGGCTACACCGCCTTCCTCGGCTTGCAGCGGATGAAGCCGCGATTGCAGTTCGCCGAGCTTGCCCTTGAGCTGGGCGAACGCAACCGCCCGGCGTTCGATCTCATCGAGGTGCGCTTGCGTCGCCTCGATGAAGGTCGCAAGCTCCTCGACGCGGTCGTCGATAGCGGCGGCGCCCTCGCCTTTCGCCGTATCCACATCCGCGAGCGCATCGAGGGCGCGATGGAAATGGCTAAAGAGTCCGGTAATGTCGCCGCGCAATGTCGAAAGCGCGGTGAACTGCGCATCGAGCTGCGACAGCCGACCGTCGAGCGTATTTCGTTCTTCGGCAAAGCGCTGCACCCGCGCCGCGAGCGGGCCCTGCGGCGTTTGTTCGAGCGAGCCGATTTCCACGGCCAGCCGGTCGCGCGCCGCGCCTAAATCCTTGACACGCCGCACCATGCCGTCATCCGCCGCCGCAAACGGCGCCAGCCGCTTCTGCAAGTCGCTATAATCCTCCTGCAAGCCGCCCATCACTTTCGAGGCGCGCTCGATTTCGTCACAGCGCTCGTGGCTTTGCCTGACGAATTCCGTCATCTTTTGCAGCCCGATATCGAGCGCGACGGCGTCGTTTCCGCCACCGACCTCGGCAAGCGTGCATTCGATATCGTGCTGTCGGCTGTCGAGCTCGGCGAACAGCTGATCGATCGCGCGGCGTTTCTCCAGGACCGGCCCGAGCCGTTTTTGCAACGCCTGCTGCTGGGTGCGAATCTCCTCGACGCGGGAGCCAAGGTCGCCGATCTCATTGCGGCCTTTTTGCACGTGCGCGACGCGCTCGGCTTCGCCGAGCCGCTGCTTCATGGCGCCGATCGCTTCTTCCGGATCAGAGCGGATCAATTGATGCACCGCTGCATCGGCATCGGCCTGCGACCTCACCAGCGACTTCACGCCTTGCCGTACGCCGTCAAGCCGCAATTCGAGCGCGTGCGCCGCTTGGCGTTGCCGCACCAGCGTCTCGCCCAGCCAGACCGCGGACGGAACCACAATCAGCGGCACCAGCACGATGATGACCCAGGCGAGTTTGGAGAGAAGCGACTGCGAGCGGAACACGTCCAGCACCGCGCCCGCTTCGCGTCCATCGGCCAGAATCAGGAAGGCGAGTGCCAGCACGAAAAGCGCGCCGAAAACCGCCACAACATTGCGCACTGAAAAATACGTCACGCCACGATACCCCGCTCGCATTGTTTGGTACGACAGCGGCGCGTCGGGCACAAGTGCGCGGGCGCCCGCCGGCACGGCCCCTGCCGGGCCCATGCGCGCGTGGACAATGGGAGCGAAGCTCGTTTATGTGCGACGACAAGCCAGGATGATGGGTGGCCCGTGCCGGGGAACCGCGCGCATAAGCATCTCGTGAGCAAGCTCCGGCGCAGTGGAGCGGCATGGCTCGCCATCCTCGCCGTCCTTATACTTGCCGCCGCGCCGCGTCCGGCGCGAAGCGAGGTACTCGCCTCGCAGGCGGCCAAGACCGCGGACTGCCAGCGCGCGGCCTTCCGCGTCGTGATTGACGTCGGCCATACCGTTGCAATACCCGGCGCCGACAGCGCGCGCGGCGTTCCCGAATATACCTTCAATCTTGCGCTTGCCGATACGATCAAGCAGGCGCTTCTCGACGCCGGTTTCGACAAGACCGTTCGGCTTATCACCGCGACGGCCCCCTGGCGGGGCCTGAAGGAGCGGGCGGCGCGCGCCAACGACATGCACGCCGATCTTTTCATCGCCATCCATCACGACTCGGTGCCGGATCATCTGATCGAGAGGTGGGAATATGAGGGACAACAGCACCAGTTCAGCGACCGCTTCAGCGGCTACGCAATCTTCATCTCGAACGACAACGCCAATCGCAAAGGCAGCCTTGCCTTCGGCCACTTCCTCGGCGAACAGATGCAAGCGCGCGGTCTGTACTTCACGCCCCACTACACGCTGCCACTGATGCGCCATTACCGCCGCGAACTCCTCGACGCCGAGGCCGGCGTCTATCGCTACGATCAATTGATCGTGCTGCGCGAGACCCGCATGCCCGCGGTGCTGCTGGAAGCCGGCTCCATCGTCAACCGGCGGGAGGAGTTGGAAGTGGGGAGCCCCGAACGGCGTGCGCTCGTCGGCGCGGCCGTCGCCGCCGCGGTCGAAGACTTTTGCGCGGCGCGAGCGCGGCCGAGTGCCGAGCGGTCCGTGACGCGGCCGCAGTCGCCGAATGCGGCACCCCATCGCGCCAAACCGGCCTCGCTTGCACGCTGAAATTTCCGATCTCCGCCATCGAAAGAAATTCAAGCGCGGGAATAAATCGCCGCGTCGCCCGGTCTTGTCCTCGGAAGCCGCTGAAGACTCAGCACGGCGGCCCGGAAGTGGCTCGGCGCCACGATTACATCAAGAGGAGAATCAAAATGTTGAACAAGCGCAACACGGCCATCGCCGCGATCGCCTCCGCCTCGCTCTCGCTGTCGGCGATGTCGGCGGCGCAAGCCCAAGGCAGCGAAAAAAAGCCGATCCATAAGGCCATCTATAACACCACCCAGGATGCCCCCACGGTCAACCGTTCGACACCGACGCTGGACGGGACATTCCACATGAACCTCACGTGGCCGGAGGGAAGCCCGGATTATCACGGCTCCAACGGCGGTTAAGCAGCCATCAAGGCGGTAAAGCTTTGATCGGCGTGATGTCCCTCGCGCACCCCCGCGCGGGGGCACTCTTACGATGCTCATCCCGGCACGAAGATTGTGAACGAAAGTTTTTTTCACGTCCTGGGGAATAAATCGCGCTGGTGTCTGATCTCGTCCTTGGAAGCCGAATTAGCCTGACGTCATTGGCTTCGAGGAGAGACGAAAATGAGCGAATTCGACCGTGAGGACAGCGTCAGCCGACGAAAAGTCCTCGAATGCATGACCTGGGTCGGCACCGGCGTGCTGTGGACCATTTCCGGCGGGGTTCCCCACTCGCTGGGCCTCATCGATCAGGCCGTCGCGCAAGAGGCGAGCGGCCTGACGTTTCTGCAAATCAGCGACAGCCATGTCGGCTTCGACAAGCCGGCCAACCCCAATGCGCTCGGCACGCTGGAGGAAGCCATCAACAGAGTCATTGCGCTACCGAAGAAACCTTCCTTCATGATCCATACCGGCGACATCAGCCACCTATCGCTTGCATCGCAGTTCGATGACGCCGACCGCATCATTTCGCAGACCCGGCTCGACGTGCATTACGTCCCCGGGGAGCACGACTTTCTCGACCCGGAACAGAAATTTTACCAGGATCGTTACGGGCGCGGCACCAAGGGCGCCGGCTGGTACAGCTTCGACGCCAACGGCGTGCACTTCATCGGCCTCGTCAATGTCATCGATCTGAAAGCCGGCGGGCTCGGCTTTCTCGGCGCCGAGCAGCTCGAATGGCTCGAAAGCGACCTTAAAAGCCGCTCGGCTTCGACTCCGATCGTCGTCTTCGCCCACATTCCGCTCTGGACCATCTATCCGGACTGGGGCTGGGGCACGGACGACAGCGCCCAGGCGCTGTCATACCTCAAGCGCTTCGGCTCGGTGACGGTGCTCAACGGCCATATCCACCAAGTCATGCAAAAGGTGGAAGGCAACGTCACCTTTCACACCGCCCGCTCGACGGCGTTTCCGCAACCGGCGCCGGGCACCGCCCCCTCTCCGGGACCGATGAAAGTCGCTGACGACAAGCTGCGCAGCATGCTCGGCATTGCCGACATCACCTTCAAGCGCGGCGAACAACGCCTCGCGATCGTCGACACCCCACTGCAAGCCTGAGGAGAACCGCATCCATGTACACCACATTACGCGCCATGATCGTGGCGGCTGCCCTCGGCGCCGCCGCCGCGCCCCTCCTGGTGGCAACCGTGCTGCCTATCCAAGCGCAGAACGCGCCGACCGCTGCGTCGATCGACAACTTCACGTTCACGCCGCAAACCGTGACGGTGAAGACCGGCACGACGGTCACCTGGACCAACAACGATGACATCCCGCATGGAATCGCCTGGATGAAGAATGCCTTCACCAGATCAAAGGCTCTGGACACCGACGACAGCTACTCGCTCACATTCACGACGCCGGGCACCTACGCGTATTTCTGCTACCTCCATCCGCACATGACCGGCACGCTTGTGGTAGAAGCCGCGACAGGCGACGCTGCAGACTGATGCTCGATAGACGCAGCCGACGGCTTTGACCGTACCGTGGACAGCCGAGCACGAGACCATGTCACATGTCAGCTGACGGCGACGCCGACAGGGCTAGGCGTTTTCGCGAGGCGGCGCTGCCGCATCTCGACGATGTCTTCACCCTGGCGCGTTATCTCATGCGCGACGCCGTGGACGCCGAGGACGCAGTTCAGGAATGCTACCTTCGCGCGTTACGGCATTTCGACAGCTATCGCGGGCCGGCCATGAAGCCGTGGCTGCTGGCGATCCTCAGAAACGTTTGCGTCGGCGAGTTCGCACGACGTAGCAAACAGCCCGCGCCGGCCGAAAGCGCCGCAGCCGATCCGCACGAGGACGAGACACCGATGTGGCAAGAGCCGCAGGCATCGCCGGAAGCCGCGTTGTTGCGCCAGCACGACGATAAAACGATCCGCCGGCTCGTTGCCGCGCTGCCGCAGCCGTTCCGCGAGGCCATCGTGCTGCGGGAGGTCAATGATTTGTCTTACGGCGAGATCGCCGACGTGGCCGGCGTGCCTGTCGGAACGGTGATGTCGCGCCTGGCTCGCGCACGCTCGATGCTGCGCGCGGCATGGAATGTCGAAGAAGGAACGCCGAGATGACTTGCGAAGAATCCGAAGTCCTGCTGCACGCCCTCATCGACGGCGAGCTCGACGCCGGACATGCGCGCGAAATCGAGGCCCATCTGGCGGCTTGCCCGACCTGCACCGCGAAACTCGAAGCATTCGGCGCGATGCGCGAAGCAATGGCCGTGGCACACCTAAAAGAAGCCGCGCCCGCGCATCTGCGCCGCCGCATCGACGCAGCGATACCTGCACCGACGACGCGCGTGGTCGGCCTGGGCAAATCCTGGCAAACGACCTGGCGCACTTTCTTCGGCGGCTTCTCCATCGGTACGGCGCTTTCGGCGGCCGTGGCGGCAAGCCTTGTCATCGCCGTCTTTCGCGACGATCAGAATCAGCAGATTACGAGCGAAATCGTTTCCGCACACTTGCGCTCACTCCAGGCCCACCATCTGACAGACGTGGAAACGAGCGACCGGCATACCGTCAAACCCTGGTTCAACGGCAAAATCGACGTTTCACCGCCGGTCATCGACCTCACGGCGCAGGGCTTTACGCTGATCGGCGGCCGTCTCGACTACATCGACGGCAAGGAGGTAGCCTCGGTCGTTTATCGGCGCCGCGAGCATGTGATCAATCTGTTCGTGGCGCAGGGCCTGGGCACCGAGCATGCGATTGCGGCCAGCGAGACCCGGCATGGATTTAACGTCCGGCATTGGACGGAAGGTGGTCTCGATTTCTGGGCCGTCAGCGACATCAATGCGGGCGAGCTCGACGAGTTTTGCCAGAAATTGACGGCCGCCCCGCACCCCCCAGCTCCGCCTTCCTGACTGGTTTCCGCGCCCGTTTGCGGCTAAAGGTTGTGCCGAATCGCTCGCATTGAACGCCTCTGCCCGCGTCGGGCAGGCGGAAACCCCTTTGGCGCGCCGGACGTTTATTCCGATCATGGATCAGCGCACCGACAACGAACGTCGCCAGGACGCGGCGCCCGGCCGTGAAGCAAGACCCGCCATCGCCGCACCGTTGCAGACTCAGCCGTGGATCGATCGCCTGACGAAGCGACGCCGCGCGGTGCTTGTCGTCGCCGCGCTGACCATCGTCGCGATCGTCGCCATCGTGATCTGGTGGGTCAACACCAGCGGTTATGAAACAACCGACGACGCCTTCATCGACGCCCGCACCGTGTCGATCAGCGCGCAGGTCGGCGCCGCCATCGTCGATGTGCCGGTGACCGACAACCAGCTGGTCGAACCCGGAACGGTCCTGGTGCGTCTCGACGACCGCGACTACAAGGCGCAAGTCGATCAGAGCAAGGCCAACATCGCCAACATCGACGCCCAGATCGTCGCGCAGCAGGCCCGCATCGAGCAGGCCGAGAAACAATCCGTGGAAGCGCAAGCGAACCTCACCTTCGCCCAGCAACAAGAAGAACGCTACACCGGGCTGGTCAAACAGGGCGCCGTTACCGTCGAGCAGGCGCAGCAATACGCGTCGGGTCTGCGGCAAGCCCAGGCCAATTATTCCGCGGCACAGGCCAACACGATCGCCACGGCGAAACAGCTGCCGGTGCTGCGGGCGCAGCGCGAACAGGCCGAGGCACAATTGGAGCAGGCCGAAGCCAATCTGTCGCGCACGCTTGTCAGCGCGCCGGAGGCTGGCCGGGTGGCGCGGCTGACCGCCGCCAAGGGCAACTACGCCGCGGTGGGCCAGGCGCTGATGATGTTCGTGCCGCGGCAGGTCTGGGTCACGGCGAATTTTAAGGAGACGCAATTGCGGACGGTGCGGCCCGGCGATTCCGTAGAGATCACGATCGACGCGTTTCCCGGCCGCTCGTTCAAAGGGCACGTCGACAGCATCCAGGCCGGCAGCGGCACCGCCTTTAGCCTGTTGCCGGCGGAAAACGCGACCGGCAATTTCGTCAAGATCGTGCAGCGCGTGCCGGTCAAGATCGTGTTCGACCAGCCGCCCGACGTCATGCTCGGACCCGGCATGTCGGCCGTGCCGGCAGTTCGGATCAGATGAGCGATACGCGGCAATATTCCGGCCGCGCAAGCCGCTCCGCCGCCGGCGACCGCAGTCCCTGGCTCATCGCCATTGTCGTTTCCATCGCCACCTTCATGGTCGTGCTCGACACCGCGATCGCCAACGTGTCGCTGCGTTACATCGCCGGGAGTCTGGCGATCAGCGTCGACGAAAGCACCTGGGTGGTGACGACCTATCTCATCGCCAACGCCGTCGTGCTGCCGGTGAGCGGCTGGCTGTCGAACGTTATCGGCCGCAAGCGCTTCTACATGATCTGCGTGGCGCTGTTCACGGTGGCGTCGCTGCTGTGCGGGCTGGCGAGCAGTCTCAGCGCGTTGATCGTGTGTCGCATCCTGCAGGGACTCGGCGGCGGCGGCATGCCGACCAGCGAGCAGGCCATGCTGGCGGACACCTTCCCGCCGGAGAAGCGCCCGCAGGCGTTTGCGCTGTACGGCATCGCCGTCATCGTGGCGCCGACCGTCGGCCCGACGATCGGCGGCTGGATCACCGACAACTATTCCTGGCACTGGATCTTCTTCATCAACGTGCCGATCGGCATCGTCTCGCTCATCCTGGTGCAGTGGCTGGTCGTGGAGCCGGAAGTGCTCGAGCGCGAGCGGCAGGAGCGGCTCGCCGGCGGCCTCAAGATCGATTGGGTCGGATTTGTGCTGATCGCGCTGGTGTTCGGTTGCCTCGAGATGGTTCTCGACCGCGGCCAGATCGACGACTGGTTCCACTCGACTTACATCGTCACCTTCGCGACGATCTCCGGCTGCGCGTTCATCTTTTTTATTCCCTGGGAGCTGACCCACGAGAACCCGGTCGTCGACCTGCGGCTGCTGTTCCAGAGCCAGTTCGCGATGGCATTCATCGTCATGCTGGCGGTGGGCGCCATCCTGTTCGGTTCGAACCAGATCACGCCGCAGCTCATGCAGACGAATTTTCCCTACACGGCGATGCTGTCGGGGCTCGCCATGATGCCAGGCGGCTTGGCGATGCTGATTATGATGCCCGTCGCCGGCCAGGTTATCGGCCGCATGCAGCCGAAATACTGGATCGCGATCGGCTTCGGAATTATCGCGCTGGCGATGTGGTACTCGACCTCGCTCGCACCCGACGCGAGCTTCGGCTACTTCGCGACCGTGCGCATCTTTCAGACGATCGGCATGCCGTTCCTATTCATTCCGATCAATTCGGTCGCCTATGACGGGCTGCCGCAACGAAAGACCAGCGACGCTTCCGCGTTGGTCAATGTCGCCCGCAATCTCGGCGGCAGCATCGGCGTATCTCTAGCCAACACCGAATTGGTGCAGCGGTCGCAATTCCATCAGGCGCGACTGGTCGAGAACGTCTTTCCCTCATCACCGGAATACCAGTCTGCGCTTCATAATCTGACGCAGTATTTCACGCAATTCGGTTCGCCAGCGGGCGCCCAAAGCCGGGCGTTCGGCTATATCGGCCAAGTGATCAGCGATCAGGCGTCGCTCTTGGGCTATATCGATATTTTCTATAGCTGGTCCGTTTTCGCCGCCGTGCTCGTTCCGGTCACGCTGCTGCTGATTCGCCGAGTGGGGCCGCCCAGCGGTCCGGCAGCGCTCGGACACTAAACCGCTCGCTCCGCAAGGGCGCCGTCGGAATGGCCGCCTTCGTCGTGGGCAAGCCGATGAAAAAATACGCCTGAGCCAAACATTCGCCGTAGAACCGCGTTGGCATCGCGACGGCAGTGGCAAGCGGAGGCAAGCTGCCGGCGAGGCGCATTGGCATGAGAAAGCCCAATTCGTGAATGGTCCAGTCGTGAAAGGTGCAGTCGCAATTGCGCCACGCTGCTGGCGGTCAAATGTCTGGCGTGCTTCGTCGACGGCACCATTCTTGCTTGACCTCTTTGCCGGAGGGGTGGTGGGGGGCCTGACGGACCCCGGATAACGATGCCGGGAAGAAAGGAGTCGCCACAATGTGTGACTTTAGCCTCCAAAGCGTACGGTCGCGACCCGCGAAAGTCGGCGACAAGCTTGTGACGCGTGACTTCGGCACCGGAACACGCGGATTCGCCGCCTCGGACGATCTCGGCATGGCCGTCTGTTTGTTGCCGGGAACGGAGTTGGCATTCGCCGGCGAAGTCGCTTGCCTGCCTGCCGGCCTGTTGGGCTGGAAGACCAAGACTATCAGCTACCAGACCGCCATCTTTCGCCAGGTCAACAAAGAGAAGTTGGCGGCCCATCATGACGCGCTCGAATTTCCCGATGGGCGCACCGTTCTCCTGACGCTTCTGTGCGAAGGTCAGGCGGCAACCGTACTGCAACTGCCGGCGCAACCGAAGAGCGAGGTCGAGGCCCGCGAACAAGAGCGCGTTGGTTTCCTTGGCTGAGGCATAAGCGCTTACCGCCCACGCCGCCAGCAATGGCGGGTGGTGAGGCGAAGTGTAAAACCGGCCGCCCTGCTCGGCGGCCGGTGTTTTTTTGCGCCTTTTTACGCGCTAT
>Ga0302325_10011439_pt1 | contig 19117 bp, 8 predicted proteins | sample Palsa_T0_2_FD_201948 | JGI IMG/M metagenome (GOLD analysis project Ga0302325, IMG submission 201948) | Peat permafrost microbial communities from Stordalen Mire near Abisko, Sweden - Palsa_T0_2 | ecosystem: Environmental > Terrestrial > Soil > Palsa > Peat permafrost | place: Sweden: Abisko...
GAGATCACGGTGTTGAACGGCTGGATGAGTGGGTCATCGTTCATGCCGCCATGGGTTGCGCCGTTGGCCGACTTTGGAAATCAGAAGGCGGGGAACATGTTCACCTCCGCCGCGGTTATCGAAGCGGAAAAGCTGCTCTTTCGCAGAATCGCGGAGACGATTGGCGGACATCGACGGTTTCTTGGTTTCGATCTCGGCAACGAACTCGGCGTTCTGCAAAACCCCAATAGCAACCCGGTTTCGACCATCGAGGCCGATGCCTGGGCCACGCAAATGCTTCGTTACTGCGACGAGATTGCGCCCAACAAATTCCACGTCAACGGCGTCGATCACGTGCACTGGTTCAATGATTTCGGCTTCAGCCGCGAACAGATTGCCACCACCGGGCACGCGTCGGTGGTGCACTCGTACATTGTTTTTGACGGCGTGCTTGAGCGCTATAAATACTCCGATCCCGCATCGCTGCATCTGGCCGAATATGAGATCGAACTTGCATACGCTTACCACGCCGATCTCAGCCGCCGCGTTTGGGTCGAGGAAACCGGCATCGCGCCAGGTGAAGTGCCGGAGAGCTACCTCCCGGAGTTTATGGAGCATTCCGTGCGCAACATGGCGGCCACCGGCAAGGCGTGGGGCATCACCTGGTGGTGTTCGCACGATATGGATCCGGCGATCAAGGGGTTCGACAAAATGGAGTACATGTTGGGGCTTCTCGATCTGCAAAACCGGCCAAAGCCCATGGGCAGGAAATTCGCCGAGCTTGCAGCGGAGCTGCGGCGGTCGCGGCCCGAGCCGGCTCAGCGGAAGACCGCGCTCGTCATTCCTGATCGAGGCCTCTCCACCAAGCCCTGGCCGCCGGATTGGAAGTTCGCTTCGCCTTACATGAAGCTCATCGATCGCGGAATCTCACCTGCGATTGTCCTCGAGAGCCGGTCGAAGGACGAGGACTATCTGCGATCCCGCGGCATCTCCGATCTGATCCCACTACGCGGCTAGAAACGCCCCGATCATGGAATGATTCAATGACCATGGCGAATCCGAATTGGAAAGGCATATGATTGGATGTTCACGGGTATTTGAAGCAGATAGCGGCGAATGCGCCGTGAGCACAAGAAGGAAATCCACGTTGAAGAAAGCACTTCTCTCAAGCTTATTTATCTGCGCCGGCGTTTTCTTCCACTTGCAATCCATTGCACAGACTGCACCGTCAGCTCCCACGCAACTCACCGCGACTGCCGTTTCCGCCACGCAGGTCAATCTCAGTTGGACGGCGAGCACCGGGACAACGGCCGTAGCCGGATATTACATCCTGCGCAACGGCGTGCAGGTGGGCTCGCCTACAGGCACTGGATGGCAGACCGCATCCGGCACCGCGACCGCTTACTCCGATATCGACCTCACTCCAAGCACCGTCTACACCTACACGATTGAGGCCTATGCGGCAGGGGGCGCCACGTCCGCGCCCTCCTCTGCGGTAACTACCACTACGCTGCCGCCAGTTACGATTCCGGCGGCTCCCAACATTTCGGCATTTTATACATGCGTCACTAACTATTACGTTTCGAAGACAGGCAGCAACTCCGGAAATGGATCGAGCGCGAGTCCGTGGTATTCCATTTCCGATGCCATCAACTTCCTCTCCGCTCAAGGGGGCACGCTCGGCGGCGTGTGCGTCAACGTCGGTCCCGGCACTTACACGGAATCGGTCTATGGTGAAGCGCTCAGCGGCAGCGCCGATACTCCAACAGGCTACTTTGTCCTGCGCTCCACCACGCCGCACGCCGCCATCGTTCAACTGCCACCGAATTCCTCCGACTACACCACGGGCTTCTACTTTTACAATGCAAGCTACATTGTGATCGACGGTTTTACCGTGGTTGGAAGCAATGCCGCGCCGGATATTGATGGCTCCGGCATTTCCGCAAGCGGGAGCAGCCTCACCCAATGTACAGCCCACCACATCCGCATCTTCAATAACATCGTTTACGGCTGGGGCGGAGCCGGCATCGGCACGGGGATGGAAGACTACTTCGACGAGGAAGGCAACGTCGTCTATAACACGTCGAACACATCCGTCTACGGTGTAACAGGCATCGACACCTATGAACCCGTTGCGTTGGACTCGAATACCTGGAGCAGCAGCACCATGGACAGCGCCAGCGTGCAATTCCATACCATCATCCGCTATAACATCGCCTACAACAACGCGGAACAAAACATCGGAGCCAACACGCACTACGACGGGAATGGCATCACCCTGGATACGTACAACCCCGCTCCCGGTTATATAGGTTATGCGCCGAAAACGCTCGTCGACAGCAACCTATCTTTCGACAATGGCGGCGGCGGAATTGTTACGGGCGGGTATGGAGCAAGTAACGTCACCATTCGCAACAACACAGCCTTCAATAATTACATTGACGCACAGAACCCATCCACCGGCCACGGCGACATAGAGATCGCTGGATTCGTGAGCTCGCACGATAATGTAGTTGTCAACAACATTGGTGTCCACAACGCCGACGCTGTGCCCGCAAACTATGCATTGATCGATGTCGGCATAGGCTCCGGCGCCGATGACGAGAACGTCAACGAGATCTGGGACAACAATCTCTCATTTAATGGCACTCCGGGACCGGCGTCCACGTATCTGTTCAACACCACCGCAACCATCAGCGCCGCAAACGGCAATGTCCTGGGTGCCGATCCATGGCTTGCGAACTACCTCAGCGGCAATTTCGCGCTGCAATCCACAAGCCCCGCGGTTGGCGCAGGCACTACTGCCTATGGGGTAGCTGCCATCGACCTCGCCGGCAATCCGCGCGTCAATAACGGAGCCGTGGATATCGGCGCATACCAGTATTCGGCCTCCGCAGCACCTGTGACTCCAACCAGCGCCATCATTCTCAATGCGCCGGCCTCTACCACGGCCGGCGCGCCGATCAGCGTGCAGGTCTTTCTGCTCAGCAACGGAAACGGAACGCCAACCGGAAATGTATCTATACTTGCCGCGGAGAACGGTGGCGCGGCACAGCAGGTTGCGCAGGTCTCGCCGGCAACAGCGTTGACAACGGCATATGCGGCGGGAGGCACCGGGGCCACAACGTCTGTGACGTTGCGCCAGGCTGGTACTTATACGCTCAGCGCTTCGTATGCCGGCGACGCGAACTTCACCGCTGGTACTTCTCCAAACTACAACCTCACCGTAACAGGGATTGCGCCAGCTCCCACCTTCTCCATCTCCGTCGCTCCAACGGCCTTGACCGTCGTCTCGGGGCAGAATGGCTCGACCACGGTAACCGTAACGCCGCAGAACGGCTTCAACGCCGCGGTTTCCTTCGCCTGCTCCGGATTGCAAGCTGGAGCGTCGTGCGGATTCTCCCCGGCAACCGTTACGCCTTCGGGCGCCGCGGCCACAACCGCGCTCACAGTTTCCGTATCCGCCAATGCGAGTGCCGATCCCCATAACTCCAGCCCGCTGTTTCCATCCGAGGGAGTAATCGTTGCGGCGGCTCTTTGTTGGATAGGCCGGAAGAAATCGCGCCGCATCCAGATGCTGGTGATACTCGCAGCGGGCATGCTCACTTTCTGCGTGCTCAGCGGGTGCGGCAGCAGCGCATCGCCTGCTCCTCCCCCGCCGGTTACATCCACGGTAACAGTGACGGCGACGGCCGGATCGCTGCAACAAACGGCGACGTTTTCGCTTACCACCAATTAGGAGCAGCCCGGCGAATACGTCGTGCCGCTCACATTTCGCGATAGGGCACAACCCAAAACAACTCAATCGGGGGCCGAACGGGTGACTCTTCAAGCGCCGTTGCAGGAAGCGACTGCTTCGGCTTCCGTCTCATAGACGCTGAAAAGGCCGAGAATCCCGCACATCTTGAAGGTCCTGGCGACAAAGTTGGATGGCTTGACCAGTTTTGCGCTGCCGCCGACTTTGGAAGACATCCGAAGCGCATTTACGACGGACCCGATCCCCGATGAGTCCATGAAGGGCGCGGCCTCAAGATCGAGGATGAGAAAGATATGGCCGCTGGCCAGCGCGGATTGAAACGCGCTCTCAAATTGGTTCACGGGCTCTCCGCTGACGAAGCGCCCTTTCAGCTTGAGCGTGCAGATATTGCCGCTCTCTCTAATGTCCAGGTCCACTCGGGTCCCCAATCGCTTACGGAGATTTTGCTTTACAGCGGGGAGATGGCTTGTTAATCTCCAGCTACTCCAGAATCGCTATCCCCGAACCCCTTGTCAAGCAAAGTTTTACGTTAACCACCTGACTGCCCATGCTGGTTCCTCTCAATGATGCTGCTGCCGAGGTCGGCGTTCTGCTGCTGGCCGCACCGGATAGCGCCACGCGCGCAGGCATTGTCGCTTCAGCCCTCGTCGATCTGATTCCGGACTCCGCATGCGTAGTTCACCGCTTCGTGCTGACCGACGGTGAGGCCGAATGGAGGGCTATCGGCGCGGCTGGCGACGTATCCGCCGAGCCGGAATCGCTGAACGGCAGCGGCGCGTTGATTCTTCCGCTCCTTTCCGAGTCGCCGGAACTCATTATTTATGAGGGAAGCGCGCTTCGGCGTGAAGACTACGCACACCTGCACATCACGCGTTCCATGGCCTCGCTTGCTTACCTGCCGCTGATGCGGGGGGAAGAACTGATCGGCGCCCTCGAGATTATTACCTTTTCCGATGTCCTCGATCCAGAGCAACTGGAAGAAATTGCTCCGCTGCTGCAACTCGCTGCGCCTGCGATTCTGGCTGCTGAGGATTCGGAACAGGGGCGCGAACAACTGCTCGACTCCCTGCATCGCATGTCGCAGCTTTACGACCTTGAGAAGTCGCTGAATTCAACCCTTGAGATGGACACAGTGATGGCCATGGTGCCTGTGAAGGCTTCGGCCATGCTGGCTTGCCAGGCCATTCACTTATGGCTATTTGAGGGGAATGTGCTGCGCCTGATGGCCAGCCACGGTGAGGATGCGACGGTGGAGGAGGGCGTGACGCAGTCTGCCGGCGAGGGCTATGTGGCGGACATGGCGGAGGAAGGCGAGCCGCTGCTGATTGACGATCCCGAAGACGAGCGCCTTGCATTGCGCAACGCCAACCTGGATGAGAGCAGCGAAGCTTCCCCGGTGACGAATGCACTGCTTGTGCCGCTGATTCAGGACGAAGCCGAGATCGGCGTGATCGAGGCCATTAACCGGGAAGGACGGCCGTTTGACGAAGACGATCAATTCTTCCTTTCGTCGATGGCGGAAACCGTAAGCAGCGCTCTGAAAAACGCCAGCCTGTTGATGGCCGAGCGCAAGTTGGAGATTCTGGAAGCGCTGGTCCGCGTCAGCTCTGAAATCACTTCGACGCTGCGCCTGGATCGGCTGCTGCAACTGATCGTCAACAGTCCTCAGGGTGTGTTGCCCTTTGAGACGTGCGCCATTGCGCTTGACAGCCGTGGACGCCTGCAATTGAAAGCTGTCTCAGGAATGGCCAGCCTGCCCATGGGCGATGCGCAGGTTGAGCGGCTGCAGGAACTGCTGCGCTGGCTCTCTTCGGAGCCCAGTTCCCTGCATCTGAAACAGACCGAGGAATCCGGCGAGGAAGGGAAGCCGGATCTGCCGGCAGCCGTTCTTCGCCACTTTGAAGAAACCGGCTATCGCGGGCTTTACTCGCTGCCGCTCACGGACGATCAAGGCCGTGTTGGCTTGTTGCTGTATGAGAGCAGCGATCCCGAGTTCCTCGACCTGCCGCACGTGGAGATGATCAAGATTCTGGCCGGACAAGCGACGGTGGCGATCCGCAATGCGCTGCTTTATCGCGAAGTGCCGCTGATCAGCTTGCTTGAACCGTTGATGCAGAAGCGCGCGGCGATGATGCGCACCACTCGCGGACGGCGCTTGACGTTTGCCGCAGTTTTGGCGGCGATCACTCTGTTTCTGGTCCTTTGCCCGCTGCCGATGCGCGTTTCGGGCGATGCAGTGGTTGCGCCGCAGCACCTGGTTACCATCGCTGCGCCGGTGGACGGGAATGTGGAAGCGGTATTCGCGCACGAGGGCCAGCGCGTTGCCGCGGGCGAAGTGCTGGGATCGTTGAACGACTGGCAATGGCGCACAGACCTGGCCGCAACCCAGGCGAAGTATCAGGAAGCCGTGCTGACGATGCAGGACGATCTGGCGCACAACGCCGCGCAGTCCGGTGCAGACCGCGCCCAAGTGGAGTATCTTCTCTCGGAAGTGGATCGCGCGCGCAGCCGCCACGACAGCGCGCAACTGCGCTCGCCGATTGCGGGGATCGTTGTGACGCCGAACGTGCAGAATCTGGCCGGGCAGCATCTCGACGCCGGCGCGACGTTTGTGCAGGTACTCGATCTCAGTTCCGCGAATTTGCAAATTGCCATTCCCGAGCGGGACGCGTCGCTTCTTGCTGCGGGCCAACTGGCGGCCATCAAGCTGGACAGCTATCCTCAGCGCACCTGGCACGATCCTGTTTTCGTCGTCAGCCCCGTGGCGCTTGCGGGCGATGGCGACCGCACGTTCAGCGCGGAAGTCCAGGTGCGGAACTCCGACGCCCTGCTGCGCTCCGGTATGACCGGGAAGGCGAAGATCTCTATCGGATGGCGCCCGGCCGGTTACGTGTTGCTGCGCGGGCCCGCGCTCTGGGTATGGCAGACTCTGTGGAACTGGATTGGCTGGTGATTGCTATGCATCATCGTTCTTACCTCCGTAAACTTTGCTTCGCCGCGAGCGGGCTGGCTGCCGTTTCAGCTTTGCTCGCCGGGTGCGATTCTCATCCACAGGTTCAGGCCGCGCATTCCGAAGCTGCAGAAGCCGCGGCGCCCGCCCCGGCGGCTCCTGCCGCGTATGCTCCGCCGCCTTCAGTGCCGGCAGACGCCAGGAGCTTCACCACCACCGGCCCGTTGGTGGCGGAGCAACAGGCGGACATCGCCGCCGAGCGCACAGGCCGCGTGGTCCAGATCGCCGTGCAGATTGGGGACCACGTAAAGGCCGGCGAGCTTCTGGCCCTGCTGGACGATCGGGCATTGCGCACCGCATGCGATGCACAGCAGGCGCGCATTGCCGCCGCCCAGGCAGAGGTGGCCGATTGGGATGCCGAGGAGAAGGGCGCGACCGCCGATCTGCGCCGCGCCGACCAGATGCGCGCCGACAAAATCATCAGCGAAGAGGACTGGGAGCATGTGAAATACAAGCTCGACGAAACCATCGCTGAAGTCGCGCGCTACAAAAGCGAGGCCGCCGTTGCGGAGTCGGACCTGAGCAGCGCCAGGCTGCAACTGGAGCAGTCGCGCATTGTCGCCCCTTTCACCGGAGTGGTCGGCCGCAGTTCTGTGCGTCCCATGCAGCAGGTGAAGGCAGGCGATGTGCTTTTCTGGGTTACGGCCGAGGCGCCGCTGCGTGTTTTGTTCACCGTTCCGGAGAATTTCATGGCTGACTTCTCCAGCGGCAGGCTGCTCGAACTTACAACTCCGGATTACCCGGCGCTGCGCCAGTCCGGCCGCATCGTCCGGGTCAGCCCGGTTGTCGACCCAGCCAGCGGCAGCGTGCAGGTGATTGGCGAAGTGGTGCGTCCGTCCCCGCGGCTGAAGCCCGGAATGTCCATGCAGGTTCGTCTCGCGCCATGAATCTAAGCGAAGCTCTCGACGCCGCACTGCCGGAAATAACGCGAACTCGGTTGGCGCTCGGCCGTCCGCCGCAGCTTGATCCGGACCTTGTGGTGCGCGAAGACGCCCTCGATGGCGTCCCATTCATCGGCGTGTTTCAGCGCGAGAGAAACAGTTTTTTTCGCCTCTCGCCAGAGCAATGGCACCTTGCGACTCTTTTTGACGGCGTGCGTTCGTTTGACGAGATCGCCGACCTGTATACGGGACAGACGGGCGTCGCAATGAGCGGGGAACAGGTGCGGGAGTTTGCCGACAACCTTGAAGAATCAGATTTCTGGTACAAGAGCCCGCAAGAGAAAAATCTGGCGTTCAACGAGAAGCTGAAGGCTCAGCGTGGCCGCCGCGCCGGGCGCACTTCAAAGATCAACCTGGCCCACATCAGCTTTTCCGGATGGGACCCCGACCGCTATCTGGGATGGCTCGACGGGGTGGTCGGCCGTTACATCTACAGTCCCTGGTGCATGCTCACCGTCGTTCTGCTCTTCGTGTTTGAAGCAACCGTCTTTATTTCCAAGTGGAACCTCATCGGCCCCGACATTCCGGTGTATTACGGCTTCACAAACAAAAGCGTGGCGGATGTCGCGCAGTTCTGGCTCTTGTTCCTGGCACTCGGCTTCTTCCATGAGTCAGCCCACGGCTTGACCTGCAAGCATTACGGCGGACAGGTGCACAGCATGGGCCTCATGTTTATCTATCTCATGCCGGCTTTTTATGTGGATGTGACCGAGGTCTGGGTCTCAGCCACCAAGCTGCAGCGGCTGGCCACCATCATTGCCGGAATCTGGGTGGAGATGATCATCTGCGGCCTGGCCATGATTGTTTGGTCGAATACCGTGCCGGGCCAGTGGATTCACGATTTCACTTACCAGATCATTCTGATTACCGGCGTGGCGGTGATTGTTGTCAATCTCAATCCGCTCATCAAGCTGGATGGCTACTATTTCCTCACCGAGGCCATCAGCATGCCCGACCTCAAGGAGCGTTCCACGTCTTTCCTCACCGGTTGGTTTCAGAGCCGCATCCTGCGCATCCCGGCCGAGACACCGGTTGTGCCTCGCAGTCGCGCGCCGTTCTTCATCCTGTACGCTCTCATCTCGGGAATTTATAGCTATACGCTGCTGTTCTTTGTGATCCGCCTCTCTTACAACGTGAGCTCGAAATGGCTGGCCGAGTTCGCGCTGATTCCAGTAAGCGCGCTGGCCTTCTTCATGTTCAAGTCACGCCTGCGCACTCTGCGCAACGTCGTCGGGCAAGTATGGGAGCACAACTTCTCGTCCGGCCGCATCCGGCGTCCGAGATACATCATCGCGGCTCTCCTGCTTGCGGCAATCATTTTTCTGCCGATATGGCGCGATCGCGAGAATGCCTGGTACGTCATCGAGCCGATGCGCGCCGAAACGCTGCATGCTGCAGTTCCCGGAAAGGTGATTGCAGTATTCGCTCAGCAAGGCGAAACGGTGCGCGCGGGCCAGCCACTGCTTCGAATGAGCAGCCCTGACGCCGCCTCGATGCATTCCGCTGCCGCTGCTCAGGCCAGCAACGCCAGCTTCCGGGCGTTCTCTGCTGAAATCCAGGGGGACAGCATCGGCGCCGCAGCCGCCGGCCAGACCGCCTCCGCCCGTTCCACTGCCCTTGCGCGCGAGGCTCAATCCTCGCTGGACATTACCGCGCCGGTCGACGCGACCGTGTTTACCCAGAATCCTGCCGCATTGCTCGGCCAGCAAGTTGCTTCAGGCCAGGCTTTGCTCGAATTGGGAGACGCGGGGCCGCGAAGCGTCAGGGTTTATATTCCTGTCTCCGCGTTGGAACGCATTCACCCCGGCGCTGAGGCTGCTCTCCGTCTACCGGACAGGTTTTCCATTGTTCGCGTCGCCCTGCCGCCTTTGGGAGGAGACGCGGTCACCCTGCCGCCGGGCCTGGTCGCGAGCCAGGATTACAAGGGCATCAAACTCCCTGTCTTTTACAGCGCGCGCATGACTTTGCCCGCCTCCGCCGGCGAGCCCCTCTTTGGCGTCTCCGGACAGGCCAAGATTTTTGGGGAGCGGCGAAGCTTTGCCGAGCGTCTTGCGAGCACTGTCATCAACCTGATCAAAGCGCATGTTTGGTAAAACAAAAACGGCAGCCGGGTGGGCGGCTGCCGCTCTTGCTTCAGAATTGTGCCCAGGCTGACCTGGCATCGCTTGAGCGGAGGAGGGGATTGCTGTCCCGCTGGAATCTCTGGAGAGCATCCTTAGCGGAAGCTGCCTCCAAAACCGCTCGCTGCCGTGAGATCAGATATACACTTTGCCGAGCTTGATCATGGGGGCCTTGCCAAGCTTGATCATCGGCGCTTTGCCGAGCTTGATCATGGGCGCCTTACCGAGCTTGATCATTGGCGCTTTGCCGAGCTTGACCACGGGGGCCTTGCCGAGCTTGACTACGGGGGCCTTGGCAAGTGAGAGCGGGCTGCTCGAAATCCGTTGAGCGGCTACCTGCTTGTTGGCGGCTACCTTCTTGTCTGCGTTGCTGTTGCTCAAGAGCGATTTCTTTGTGATTGCCATTGTCGTTTCCTCCAGAGATTTTGATTTCGTTCTTACGTCTTTACCATATGCATCCCGCGTGCCAAACTTGCGCCTGTCCCATGGTTTTCTTGCAAGTGATTGATGCGCAGACACTTAAGTTGAGACTAAGATTCTTGCGTCCAGGCCCAGGATTTCGCCGCTTGGGTTAAAAATTAACCAAATGATGGTTAATTTTTCACCTATCGAGCAGCTAGAGGGAGCATTTGCGGCACATGTTCTTGATTCGCTGGCCGTCGATTCGAGACGGTCGCGCAGCGGCGAAGTTTTGCGGAGCGTCTTGCGAGCACTGTCATCAACCTGGTTAAGGCGCATGTTTGGTGAAACAAAAACGGCAGCCGAGTGTGCGGCTGCCGCTCTTGCTTCGGATTTGTGTCCAGGCTGACCTGGCTTCGCATGAGCCGGGGAGGGCATTGCTTTCCCGCTGGAATCTCTGGAGAGCATTCTCAGTTGAGGCTGCTTCCAAAGCCGGCCGCCGTTTGAAAGTCAGATGTAGACCTTGCCAAGCTTGATCATGGGGGCCTTGCCAAGCTTGATCATCGGCGCTTTGCCGAGCTTGATCATGGGAGCCTTGCCGAGCTTGATCATTGGCGCTTTGCCGAGCTTGACCACCGGGGCCTTGCCGAGCTTGACCACGGGGGCCTTGGCAAGTGAGAGCGGGCTGCTCGAAATCCGTTGAGCGGCTACCTGCTTGTTGGCGGCTACCTTCTTGTCTGCGTTGCTGTTGCTCAAGAGCGATTTCTTTGTGATTGCCATTGTCGTTTCCTCCAGAGATTTTGATTTCGTTCTTACGCCTTTACCATATGCATCCCGCGTGCCAAACTTGTGCCCGCATCCGTGGTTCCTCGCAAGTGATTTATTTAGAGTCACTTAATGGGAGACATGGGTTCGTGCACCCGGACTCCGGATGTCGCCGATTGGGTTAAAAATTCACCAATTGACGGTTAATTTTTCACCTGTCGAGCAGCTAGAGGGAGTATTTGCGGCACAGGTACTTGATTCGCTGGCCGTCGATTCGCAGCAGTCGCGCGGCGGCGGTCTTGCTTCCCTGCGTGCGGCTCAGCGCGGTTGTCAGCAGCGCAACCTCGAGGCGGCGAATCTCCTCGTCGAAATCGGCGCCTTCCGCGGGCAGCAGGATCGCCTCCTGTCCGGCGATGCTCTGCGCCAGCACCCGGGGAGGCAAGTCGCCGACACCAATCCCATCTCCGCGAACCGTCACGATCAAGCGCTGGATCAGGTTTTCCAGTTCGCGCACATTTCCCGGCCAGGAGTGCTCCTCGATTACCGCAAGCGCCTCGGCGGTGAGCCGTTTCAGGGGCAGGCCGTTGGCCACGCTGTGGATATCAAGAAAATGTTCGCACAGCACGGGGATGTCGCCACTGCGCTCGCGCAGCGGAGGCAGCAAGATGGGAACAACCTGAATGCGGTAGAAAAGGTCTTCGCGGAATCGCCCGGTGCGCACCATCTCTTCCAGTGGCTCGTTGGTGGCGCAGATGAGCCGGAAGTCGATTTTGCGCTGGGTGCGCCCGCCCAGGCGCTGCACCATGTGATCTTCCAGCACGCGCAACAACTTGGTCTGCAGTGCCACGGTGAGAGTAGCGATCTCATCCAGGAAAAGCGTGCCGCCGTCGGCCAGCTCGATCTGCCCTGGCCGCGACTCGGTGGCTCCGGTAAACGCCCCGCGCTCGCTGCCGAAAAGTTCCGATTCGATCAGGCTTTCCGGCAGTGCCGCACAGTTGACGCGAATGTAGGGCTTGCTGGCTCGCCGGCTCAGCGCCACAATGGCCCGTGCGGCCAGCTCTTTGCCCGTGCCGCTTTCTCCGCGGATGAGCACGTTGACGCTGCTGCCCGCCACCTGCTGAATTGCGTCATACACCAGCCGCATTTGCTCGCTTGCCCCCACAAAATCCTGGAAGCGGCTAGACTCGATCGACTGCTGGCGCATCCGCTCGCGCTCGGCGTCGTCGCTGCGACGGCGCATCGTCTCCACCAGCGCCATGCGCAAATCCGTCACGTCCACCGGATTGCGGAAGTGCGCGTCCGCGCCCGCGTTCAACGCCTGCTTTTCCACGGCCCGGGTCCGCGCACGGCTCAAGGAAATCAGGGTGAAGTTCTCATTCAGCCTGCGCAGCTCGTTGAGGACGGGCAGGCCGCCTAACTCATCTTCTCCCTGGGTGTCGATGTCGAGGATCACCGCGGCTACGTTTGCTTCCCGCGTCAGACGCGCCAGGTTCTCGTAGTCATCGCCCACGAGCACGTCAACCCATGGCGATAGCTCGGGGATCACGACTTCCAGAAAGTCTTCGTCCGCCGTGACAATGCACGCCACTGGAAGCGCACTTTGTTGATTAGATGTGGGTCTGTTCTCAGCCCGATTGCGACGAGAGGTCATATCGAATTCTAACGTCGAAGTAGAATTCCCGCGAAACATTTCGAGCAGTCCGCATTTCTCCCAGGCCGCCAAAAATCGTAGCGCCGTGTCGCAATACCGGCTTGCCTGAGCGCCTCCTGGCCCTCAGATATCTCGTCAGGCCTTGAACTCCGGGCCCTAGCGCCGTCCGTGAGGGATGCGCGTAGACGTCTTATCGGCGATTGAGGGCGTTCTACATCATTCACACCTTCAAAAGGGGTGCACAAGCTGCCTCCCGGCATTGTTGCGGCGCGGCTCGGCGAACCGAGGGATCGAAGAATCATTTATACTTCTGGCACCACACCCCCCTCTAAGCTCTGACGCAGAGCTTGGTGGCCAGGCTGTTCCATTCAATTTCCGGGAGTTTGCGAAGCGCGATATGGAAGAAGTTCCCTCGGGCAAGGACAAAAAGCGCGTCCCAGGAAAAGCTGCGGCTCGCGGTGTGGGAGCAGCAGTTTCTTCGGACCCCGACGGTTCGCTGCCTCCTCATGGCCACGATCAGTCCGCGACGCCGCGAGACTCCGAAGCAACAATCATCGCTGCTTCGCCGCTTCGCCCCGATTCTGACCCGGCGGCGGCTGCCGATTCACCGGCACAAAAGCCGGATGCAACGATAGCCGGCGCCAGGCCGCGCAAGAAGAAGAGTGCGGCCACCATCGTGTCGGGCGATGCCACCATCGTCTCGGGAACCTCCGCCCGCCGCAGCCCGTCTACGGAAGGCGGGAAGGGGCCCGGGGAAACCGTGATCGGTCCGGGCGCAAGCGGGATTCTGCTGCAAATCGGGACTGTTCTTGGCGGCCGCTATGAGATTCTCGAACTCCTCGGAGAGGGCGGCATGGGAGCCGTGTACAAGGCCGCCGACCGCGAAGTGGATCGAATCGTGGCCTTGAAAGTCATCCGTCCCGAGATGGCCTCAAATCCCGAGATCCTGGCCCGTTTCAAACAGGAGCTTCTGCTCTCATCCAAGGTGACTCACCGCAACGTGATCCGGATTTACGACCTTGGCGAAGCCCAGGGTATGAAGTTCATCACCATGGAGTTCATGGAAGGCGAGACCCTCCATCAGATCGTGAAGCAACGGGGCAAACTGGAAGTTGCGGAAGCGGTCGACATCATGGAACAGGTGGCCAGTGGGCTGGCTGCCGCTCACCGGGAAGGAATCATCCATCGCGATTTGAAACCGGCCAACATCATGCGCGACAAGAGCGGCCGGGTCGTGGTGATGGACTTTGGATTGGCTCGCACCTTCTCCGGCGATGGCATGACAAACACCGGCGCCATGCTGGGGACGCTCGACTATATGTCTCCGGAGCAGGCGCAGGGCATGGACGTGAAGGCCAGCTCCGATATCTTTACAGTCGGCCTGATCCTCTATGAGTTGCTGGCCGGGGTCACGCCCTTCTATGCGGAGAGCGCGATCGCGAGTTTATTGAAGCGCACGCAACAACGCGCCGTGCCGTTGGTAGATGTGGATAAGAATATCCCCGGCACGCTGAGCAATATCGTCGTCAAATGTCTTGAGAAGGACCCGGCAAAGCGCTACCAGAACGCGGAAGAGCTGGATGCGGATCTTTGCGCCTGGCAAGGCAAGAGCGTGATCGGGAGAGTTTCTGCTTCTCCCGGGCAACTGCGCCTGAACCGGATGCGGGAGCATAAATGGCTGCTTCTCTCGGTCGCGGGCGTTCTGATTGTGGCCATCGCAGCCGGGATTACCTGGTACGTCAACAAGAGGCAGCAAGCCGCGAAATCGCTGGCGCACGCCCCGGTTTCGGTACTGGTTGGCGACTTTGCGAACCATACCGGCGACTCGGTTTTGGATAACACGCTGGAGCCGATGCTCGGCGTGGCCCTGGAAGGCGCCAGCTTTATCAGCGCTTACAGTCGAGGGGACGCGCGCAAGCTGGCCGAGAAGCTCCCCAATCCCACCGACACTCTCGACCCGCAGTCGGCGCGGCTGGTGGCCGTAAACCAGAGCGTCAATGCAGTGATTACGGGCGACATCAACAAGCAGGGCGACAAGTACGATATTTCGGCAACCGCCGTGGACGCCGTGAGCGGCGACGTGCTTGCAAAAGCGGACATCACCGTCGCCAACAAGCAGGATATTCTCAGCGACCTTCCCAAGCTGGCGGCGCCGCTTCGCAAGGCTCTGGGCGACACCACGCCGGCCTCGGTCCAGTTCAACGAGGTCAGCGGAGGCTTTACGGCCGCATCGCTGGAGGCCGTCCATCAGGATTCTCTCGGTGTTGACGAACAGTTCGCGGGCAAGTTCCAGGAGGCGTTCGATTCGTTCCAGAAGGCCGCGGAACTGGATCCCAAATTTGCGCGAGCATACACCGGCATGGCGGCCATGGCCCAGAATCTGGGCAGACCCGATGACGCGGCAAAGTACATGACCCTGGCGATGGAACACGTGGACCGCATGACCGAGCGGGAACGCTTCCGCGACCGCGGCCTCTACTATCTTACGGCCGGCGATTGGCAAAAATGTGTTCAGGAATTTACTCAGCTTGTCACGCGCTACCCCGCCGATCGCGTGGGCCAAAACAACATTGCCTCTTGCTATACGCAGTTGCGCAACGCGCCCAAGGCACTGGAAGCGGCGCAACACGCAGTTGAGATTGTCCCCCGGGGGGTTGGGCAACTGGAGAACCTGGGATTCATCAGTGCTTTTGCAGGAGATTTTGCAGCCAGCGAAAAAGAGGCGCGTACGGCGCTGGAGATTAGTCCGTCGGCCGCGCAGGCATACCTTGTGCTTGCCGAGGCGCAGGTTGGGCAAGGGCAGATCGAGAAGGCGGCCGAATCGTACCATCAGCTTGAGAAGTTCGGTGCGCTGGGCACATCGACCGCGGCCGCTGGACTCGCCGACCTTGCTGCATATCAAGGGAGGTACGCTGAGGCAGCGCGCATTCTTACCGAAGGAGCCACTGCCGATGTGACAGCCAAGATGGCCGACAACGCCGCAAGGAAATACGCGGCGCTGGCGAATTTGGAACAGTTGCAGGGACACCAGGCGGCAGCGCTTTCTGACCTTGACAAGGCGCTCGCGAACAGCCAGTCTAAGCAAATCAAGTTCCTGGCGGCAATGACCTACATCGATGCTGGAGACCCTGCCAAAGCGCAAAAGCTTGCGGCCAGCCTCTCTTCTCAACGGTCAAGCGAGCCGCAGGCTTACGGCGAAATTGTGACCGGGCTGATCGCACTGAAGAAGAAAGACGCCAACGAAGCAATCAAGCAGATCACGGCTGCAAACCTCTTGCTGGACACCTGGATCGGCCGCTTCGAACTTGGCCGGGTCTACGTGGACGCGGGAGCGTTCACTGAGGCTGACTCAGAGTTCGATCAATGTGTGAAGCGGCGCGGCGAAGCCATCGAACTGTTTATGGATAACGTGCCGACGTATGCTTATTTCCCGCCCGTGTATTACTACCAGGGACGCGTGCGGGAAGGTATGAAGAGCGATGGGTTCGCGGAATTTTATAAGAACTATCTCAGCGTCCGGGGGCAGTCGACGGACGATCCGCTGGTTCCCGAAATCCGCAAGCGCATCGGTCAGTAACCGCCAGCGGAGTCAAGGCTTCTATCGCTTGTAGCGCCGGTCTCCAGACCGACTGTCCTGAGGGCCTCCTGGCCCTCAGACCCCTCGCCAGGTCTGGAATTCCGAGCTGCTGCACCGTCCGTAATAGACGCGCGCCAGTCGAATAATGCTGGAGGCCCTGGGTGAAGCGGCGCTACTGCACGGTCTTCGTAACCTGCGCCGCTGCCGAGTAGTTCGTATTGCCCGTCTGATTCGCGATCACCGAGCATGCTAACGTCGCGCTGGTCATCTTATAGGTCGCGCCTGTATTAGTACACCCGCCGGAACTGGTGAAGGTCACCGCGTTCCCGCTGGCGCCGCCGGTCGCCGCCACCGTGAAGCTGCTGTTGTTGGCAGCGCTCGCGGGTGGGTTGGTGGTGAACGTGATCGTCTGCGCCACCAGAGTCGCGCTTACGGTCTTCGTAACCGGCGTCGCTGCCGCATAGTTGGAGTTGCCTAGCTGACTGGCGATCACCGAGCAGGTTCCCGTGCCGCTGGTCATGGTATAGGTTGCCCCTGAATTAGTACACACTCCTGAACTCGAGAAGGTCACCGCGTTCCCGCTTGCGCCGCCCGTGGCCGCCACCGTGAAGGTGCCCTTGTAGGGGGCCGTCGCAGGAGGGTTGGTTGTGAACGTGATCGTCTGCGCGACCAGAGTCGCGCTTACGGTCTTCGTAACGGTCGTCGCTGCCGAGTAGTTGGTGTTGCCTGCCTGGTTGGCAATCACCGAGCACGTTCCCGTGCCGCTGGTCATGGTATAGGTTGCCCCTGAATTCGTACACACCCCGGAACTGGTGAAGGTCACTGCGTTCCCGCTTGCGCCGCCCGTGGCCGCCACCGTGAAGGTGCCCTTGTAGGCCGCGCTCGCCGGAGGATTGATGGTGAACGTGATCGTCTGCGTAGCCAGAGTCGCGCTGACGGTTTTGGTAACCGCTGCAGCTGGCGAGTAGTTGGTGTTGCCCGCTTGATTTGCAATCACCGAGCACGTCCCCGTGCTGGCGGTCATCGTATAGGTTGCACCCGAATTGCTGCACGCCCCGGAACTAGTGAAGGTTACCGCATCTCCGCTGCCACCGCCCGTGGCTGCCACAGTGAAGGTGCCCTTGTAGGCTGCGCTCGCCGGAGGGCTGTTGGTGAACGTGATCGCCTGCGCGGCCAGGGTCGCGGTCACGGACTTCGTAACCTGCGTCGCTGCCGCATAGGTAGAGTTGCCGGCCTGGTTGGCGATCACCGAGCAGGTTCCGGTGCCGCTGGTCATCGTATAGGTTGCGCCCGAATTGCTGCACGCCCCGGAACTGGTGAAGGTCACGGCGTTCCCGCTGGCGCCGCCCGTGGCCGCCACCGTAAAGCTGCTGTTGTACGTCGCGCTCGCCGGAGGATTGGTGGTGAACGTGATCGTTTGCGGGACCAGAACGGTCGCGCTCAGCGTGACCGGCTGCGGACTGCCTGGGGCATTGTCCATAATCTCCAGGGTCGCGGTTTGCGGCGTGTAGTACGGACCCGCGAGGAAGGCGATCGTAATTGTGCAGCTTTTCCCTGCCGCTAACGGCGTCAGGCAGAGATTGACTGCCACAAATTCATTGGAGTTCCCTCCATGCACGATCGAAAGGATGGGGTCGCTGACGGTAACGGACGCCGTGCCATTGTTGGTCACCGTGATGTTCTTGGTTGTGATGCTTCCCAGAGTCACCGAGCCGAAGGCGATGCTCGACGGAGACACAGTGACCGATGGTCCGGTCGCGGATACGGTGTCTGTAACCGGCGGTGCTGCCGAGTAGTTGGCATTGCCTGCCTGGTTGGCGATCACCGAGCACGTGCCCGTGCTGTTGGTCATGGTGTAGGTTGCACCCGAATTGCTGCACGCCCCGGAACTGGTGAAGGTAACCGCATTCCCGCTGGCGCCGCCCGTGGCCGCCACCGTGAAGGTGCTGTTGTAGGCTGCCGACGCTGGAGGGCTGGTGGTAAACGTGATCGCCTGCGCGACCAGAGTGGCCGTGGTGGATTGGTTTGCCGTCGCGCCGTTGTAGTTGCTGTCCGCCGCCCAGGTCGCCATGAGCGAGCAGGTGCCTGTACCGCTGGTCATCGTTACGGCCGTGTTCGCGTTCGAGCATGCGCCGCTGCTGGTGATCACAGCGGTGGTGCTGGCGTTGGTCGTCGTCGCCACTGTGAAGTGGCTGTTGTACGCCGCGTTGGTCGGTGCCCCCGTGAACGTCACCGTCGGCGCGATCTTACCCGCGATGGTGGATTGGTTTGCAGTGGTGCCGCTGTAGTTGCTGTCCGCCGCCCAGGTCGCGATAAGCGAGCATGTGCCCGTGCCGCTGGTCATGGTTACAGCGGTGCCGGTGTTTGAGCAGGCTCCGCTGCTGGTGATCACCGCCGTGGTGCTGGCGTTGGTCGTCGTCGTAACTGTGAAGTGGCTGTTGTAGGCGGCGTTGGCCGGCGCTCCCGTGAAGGTCACCGTCGGCGCGATCGTGCCCGCCGAGGTGGATTGGTTTGCCGTGGTGGCGCTGTAGTTGCTGTCCGCCGCCCAGGTAGCGGTGAGCGAGCATGTGCCCGTGCCGCTGGTCATGGTTACGGCGGTGCCGGTGTTTGAGCATGCGCCGCTGCTGGTGATCACAGCGGTGGTGCTGGCGTTGGTCGTCGTCGCCACGGTGAAGTGGCTGTTGTACGCCGCGTTGGTCGGCGCTCCCGTGAACGTCACCGTCGGCGCGATCTTCGTCGCCGCGGTGGATTGGTTTGCCGTGGTGCCGCTGTAGTTGCTGTCCGCCGCCCAGGTCGCGATGAGCGAGCAGGTGCCTGTGCCGCTGGTCATCGTTACGGCCGTGTTCGCGTTCGAGCATGCGCCGCTGCTGGTGATCACAGCGGTGGTGCTGGCGTTGGTCGTCGTCGCCACTGTGAAG
>Ga0302325_10011442_pt1 | contig 19114 bp, 19 predicted proteins | sample Palsa_T0_2_FD_201948 | JGI IMG/M metagenome (GOLD analysis project Ga0302325, IMG submission 201948) | Peat permafrost microbial communities from Stordalen Mire near Abisko, Sweden - Palsa_T0_2 | ecosystem: Environmental > Terrestrial > Soil > Palsa > Peat permafrost | place: Sweden: Abisko...
GTCGTGACCCTGGGTCTTGCCTATGACATCGATGCGATCGCGGACAAGGCGAAGCTGCTGCCCGACAACTGGCAGAAGCGTCTTCCCAACAACAGCACGCCTTACACCTCGACCATCGTGTTCCTCGTGCGCGCCGGCAATCCGAAAGGCATTCACGATTGGCCCGATCTCGTGAAGCCCGGTGTGCAGGTGATCACGCCCAATCCGAAGACCTCCGGCGGAGCGCGCTGGGCCTATCTCTCGGCCTGGGCCTATGCAGAGAAGAAGCCGGGCGGCAACAAGGACAAGGCGAAAGCCTTCGTCGCGGATGTCTATGCCCATGTTCCCGTCCTCGACACGGGTGCACGGGGCGCGACGACCACATTCTCGCAGCGGGGCATCGGCGACGTGTTGCTCTCCTGGGAGAACGAAGCGCATCTCGCGATTCAGGAAGCAGGCCACGGCAAATACGAGATCGTTTATCCGTCGGTCTCCATGCTGGCCGAACCGCCGGTGGCGGTGCTTGATGCCAATGTCGACCGCCACGGCACGCGCAAAGTATCCGAGGCCTATCTCCAGTTTCTCTATTCCAAGGAAGGCCAGGAAATCGAGGCGAAGAAATTTTATCGGCCCCGCGATCTGCAGGTGCTCGCAGCCCACGCCGCCGATTTCCCGAAACTGCCGATGTACACCATCGATTACGTGTTCGGCGGCTGGCGGATCGCGCAGGCGACGCATTTCGCTGACGGCGGCGTGTTCGACCAGATCTACAAGCCGACGGGAAAATGAGCGCGACCGCAGCGCTCGCGCCGGCCGGGAGATGGCGTAGCCGCAGCGCGTTGCCCGGCTTCGGTCTCTCGCTCGGGTTTACCATCTTTTATCTGTCGGCGATTGTGCTCGTGCCGCTTGCGGCGCTGGCGATCCGTCCGTGGACATTGGGCTGGAGCGGTTTTGTCGCCGAAGTGACCGCGCCGCGCGTGCTGGCCGCATTGAAGCTTTCGTTCGGAGGGGCCGCCATTGCGGCCACGATCAACACCGTATTCGGCCTGATCGTCGCCTGGGTACTCGTGCGCTACCGCTTTCCCGGCAAGCGGCTGTTGGATGCGCTTGTGGATCTGCCTTTCGCATTGCCAACCGCCGTCGCGGGTATTGCGCTGTCGACACTGTATGCGCCGACAGGCTGGCTGGGCGCGCCGCTCGCGCATCTGGGACTCAAGGTCGCGTATACGCCCCTGGGCGTGATCGTGGCGCTGACCTTTATTGGCCTGCCCTTTGTCGTGCGCACGCTTCAGCCTGTGCTGGCCGACATGGGGACCGATGCCGAAGAAGCAGCCGCGACGTTGGGCGCTTCGCGCCTGCAGACGTTTCGCCGGGTGGTTCTTCCCGCACTCGCGCCCGCGCTCACAACAGGCGCCGCTCTGTCATTCGCGCGTGCCGTCGGCGAGTACGGCTCGGTGATCTTCATCGCGGGCAACCTGCCGATGGTGTCGGAGATCGCGCCACTCCTGATTGTGATCAAGCTGGAAGAATTCGACTACGCAGGCGCTGCCTCCATCGGCCTTGTGATGCTGGGTATCTCGTTCCTCATGCTGCTCGCGCTCAATCTCCTGCAGACCTGGACGCGGCGCTGATCATGGCCGCTTTGCTCCCGGCTCGCCGCGCACGTGGCCCGATCGAGGACGGGCCGGTCACGCGCGCGGCCTTCATCCTGATCGCGGTCGGCTTCATCGTGCTGTTTCTTCTGCTGCCGCTCATCACCGTATTCGCACAGGCGTTGAGCCAGGGCGTGAACGCGGCGCTCGCGGCATTCGACGATCCGGATGCGCGCTCGGCCATAAGGCTGACATTTCTCGTGGCCGCGATCGCCGTGCCGCTCAATGTCGTGTTCGGCGTGGCTGCCGCGTGGGCCGTGGCGAAATTCGATTTTCCGGGCAAGAGCATGCTCGTGACGTTGATCGATCTGCCCTTTTCCGTGTCGCCTGTGATCGCGGGTCTCGTCTATGTGCTGATTTTCGGCCTGCAGGGATGGCTCGGGCCCTTGCTGCGCGATTACAACATCAAGATCATCTTTGCGCTTCCGGGCCTCGTGCTGGCCACCATCTTCGTCACCTTTCCGTTCGTCGCGCGCGAATTGATCCCGCTAATGACGGATCAGGGGCGCGACGAAGAGGAAGCGGCCGTGTCGCTGGGTGCCTCCGGCTGGAGCACGTTTCGTCGTGTGACATTGCCCAACATCAAATGGGGCCTTCTGTACGGCGTGCTCCTGTGCAATGCGCGTGCGATGGGCGAGTTCGGCGCGGTCTCGGTCGTGAGCGGGCATATCCGCGGACTGACAAATACGATGCCGCTGCATGTCGAAGTTCTTTACAACGACTATCAATATGTCGGCGCGTTCGCGATCGCGTCGCTGCTGGCGCTGCTCGCCCTCGTCACCCTTGTCGTCAAATCCTTTCTCGAATGGCGCTATGCCGACGAGATCGCGGCCGTTCACCGGCATTGATGGAGCATTCCATGAGTCTCGTCGTCGATTCCGTTGCCAAGCGCTTCAGCCGGTTCCCAGCGCTCAAAGGCGTCAGCTTCGCAGCACCTCAAGGCGCATTCGTAGCACTGTTGGGACCGTCCGGTTCGGGCAAGACGACGTTGCTGCGCATCCTGGGCGGACTCGAATTTGCCGATCTCGGCCAGGTGACGTTCGACGGCATGGATTGGTTGTCGGTGCCGGCCCGCGAGCGGCGCGCCGGCTTCGTGTTCCAGCAATACGCGCTGTTCCGGCACATGACTGTCGCCAAGAACATCGCTTTCGGTCTCAATGTGCGGCCGCGCCGCACGCGTCCGTCGCGGGCGGAGATCGCGCGCCGGGTCGAGGAACTGCTGCATCTCGTTCAGCTCGAGGGCCTCGGCAAACGCTATCCGAGCGAGTTATCCGGCGGGCAGCGCCAGCGCGTGGCGCTCGCACGTGCGCTGGCCATCGAGCCGCGCATGCTTCTGTTGGACGAGCCTTTTGGCGCGCTCGATGCGAAAGTGCGCAAGGAACTTCGCGTGTGGCTCAGGTCGCTGCACGACCGCACCGGCATCACCACGATTTTCGTGACGCATGACCAGGACGAGGCACTGGAACTCGCCGACCTTGTCGCGGTGATGAATGCGGGCAAGATCGAGCAGATCGGAACGCCAAGGGATATTCGCGCCGCGCCGGCCAGCGCCTTTGTCGCCGATTTCATCGAGAGGTCCGCGGCGGCGACATCGATTGCAGTGTTGCCGACGCGACCAGTCCCCCTCAGCCTTCACTGACTCCCGCGCAAACCTCAGAGCCGCCGCCAGGGTATGATCGGGAGGCGAACTTGCGCGAGCGACGAAGCTTTCAACACCGTCACCCCGAAGGCCGCTGCCAGCACGCCGTCGGATAACGCTTCATCCGGTACGCCTTGCGAAACGACGTGACCAGATTGGAGCACCACGATCTCGTCGCAGAAGCGCGAAGCGAGCGCCAGATCGTGCAGGGTGACGATGACGGCCGCCCCTTGCGCCGCCTCCTCGCGCAGCAGTTCCATCAGCCGCAATTGATGGACGGGATCGAGATGGGCTGCAGGCTCATCCACGAGCAGGATCGGCGCCTGCGTCGCGAGCGCGCGCGCGAGCAAGACGCGGGCGCGTTCGCCCGCCGACAATTCGTCCATGCGGCGGGACACGAATTGCACGGCGTCGCACCGCGCGAGAGCCTTGTCGACGGCAATCGCATCTTCCGGCGAGAGCGGCGCAAAAGGCGCGCGATGCGGCATGCGGCCGAGCGCCACCAATTTCCACGCTTCTACGGGCCAATGCGCATCTGCCCCTTGCGGCAAATAGGCTATCGCGCGGGCGCGTGCGTCGCGGGGCCACTCGCGCAGATTTCGGTCGAGCACGCGGACATCGCCCTGGGTCGTGTCGAGCAAGCCGAGCGCCACGCGCAGCAAAGTCGTCTTGCCTGCGCCGTTCGGCCCCACCAGGCCCGTAACCTGACCGGAGATTATCGACGCGTTCACATCGCCCAGCACCGCGCGCCCGCGATAGCCGGCCGAAACGCGATCGAACACGATGGCCGCGCTCATGATTCCCTCCGGATACGGAGGATCAGCCAGATGAAGAACGGCGCGCCGATCATGGCGGTCATCACGCCGACGAGAAGCTGGCCGTCCGGCGCGATCAGCCGCACCGCGATGTCCGCGGCGCTGACGAGCACGGCGCCGCCCAATGCCGACGGCCAGATCAGGCGCGCGGGCTCGTAGCCGTAGAACGGACGCAACAGATGCGGCACCACGAGGCCGACAAAGCTGACGGCCCCCGCCGCAGCGGTCGCGGCGCCTGTCGCAAGCGCTACACCGACAACCACGCGGCGGCGCGCGGCATGCACATCTACGCCGAGGGATTGCGCGGCTTCCTCGCCGAGCGTGAGAGCGTCGAGACTTCGCGCGCTCGCCAGCAGGAGCACGATGCCCAGCGCAACCGGCGGTGTGGCAAGCGCGAGATCGGCAAGCGTGCAATCCTTCAGCGACCCCATCATCCAGCGCACCATTTCGCTGATCGCATAGGGATTGGGCGCGAGAGACATCGCGAGCGCCGTCATGGCGGTTGCGAGGCTCGCAATCGCAGCACCCGCGAGAATTAGCGCGGTGCGCTCTGCGCCCGAACGCGACAGGAAATAGAGGATCGTCGAAGTTGCGAGCGCGCCCGCAATGGCCGACGCCGGCAGCACGAGCGGATTGACTGCGGCAAATCCGAAATACATCGCGACCACCGCGCCGAAACCGGCCGACGATGTCACGCCCGTCACACCGGGATCGGCGAGCGGATTGCGGAACAGGCCCTGAAGCGCCGCCCCGCTGGCGCCCAATGCTGCACCGACAACAAGCGCCAGCAACGCCCGCGGCAGGCGGATTTCGCGCGCGACGATCGTGGCGGCGTCGTGCGGCGCGAACAGCCCGAAGAACAACGCACGCGGGCCGAAATGCGCCGGTCCGATCAGAAACGAGATTGCGGCAAGCGCGAATGCCAGCGCTACGAGGACAAGCGTGATCGGACTAGCATGCGAGAAGCGCGAGACAATGCGCGAAGCGAAACGCCTGTCCTTGTCCTGCTGCAACGCGCCGTCCATGGCCTGCTCCGCGAGCGTCTTCGTCGCCGCTGCGCGGATACCCGCTCTCCCCGGCCCGCCCGGCCGAGAAGTGGACGACACGCACAGGCAGGTTTCCTGGCTCGCGGCTCGATCGCCTCTCCCGCCTTCCCGGATATCGCCAGTGGCCGTTGAGAGAGGCTCGCCGCTTACAGTTGCGGGGACAGCCGCGGAGTTCGACCGCGTTCCCTTCACCCATGCGAGTAAAGGGAGTTTTAGGGGCCGACCGAAGGAGACGCAAGTTCGCGCGCTTCGCGGCCCAATTGCGCGAGCGGGGCGGCCGCATCGACGGACCAGGGGCCCGGACATAAAAGCGGGGTCAAAGCGGCGCCGGCGACCATCGTGCTCTGGGGCAGCGCGCGCAATGCCGGATGATGCAGGATCAAATCGCTGCGCGAGGGCGCGCCTTCGCGCTGGGCATTGAGGATCAGCAATTCGGGCGGCGATGCGACAACCGACTCCACGGGAATCGTTCCGAGCCGGGTCTGGCCGATCTGCGGCGCCATATCGATCAGACCCGCAGCATGCAGAATGTCGTCCGTGACGCCGCCGGAATTGGCATAGCCGTTCGGCTCGTAAATCAACGTGCGCACCGGCGGATGCGGTGCGTTCGCCGACGCAGCCCTTAGTGCTCTGTCCATTTGCGCAATCAGTTCCGCCGCGCGCTTCGGAACGCCGAGCGATGCGCCCAGGTCGCGCGTCACGGTACGCACGTCGGCCAATGAGTTCGCCCACGCGACTTCGACAAACGGAATATGCGCTTCCATCAGCTGCGCCTTGAGGCGTGGGTTGGTGCCGCGATACATCACCACAAGATCGGGATCGAGCGACAACACCTCTTCGGCCGAGCCGCGCGTGAGCCGGATGTCGCCGACCTTGTCGCGGATCGTCGAGACGACGGGATGGGTATCTGCAGCCAGAAAGGAAAGAGCTGCGATACGTGCGGGGGGGACCAGCCGAAATACATATTCATCGGTGCACAGAAAGGTCGATACGATCCGCTGCGGCACCGCAAAGGCAGGCTGCACGCAGATGAACGCGGCCATGAGAGCCGCGACAGGGAAGCCATGCATCAGACGCATATTGAACCCCTAGATGCGCCCGCACACCTCTCGCCCAACCCATTCGGAGGAACCATGCGAATTTCCCTGACAGTCCTGGGCGCCTGTGCGCTTGCCGCCGGCGTGTCCTACACCACCCTCGCTTACGCCGCACCATCGGTGGACGAGGTACTCGACGCCAATCGCAACGCCATGGGTGGGGCCGCTTGGGACGGCAAGGCGACGCTCAAGATCGAATACGCCTATGCGGGCCAGGGCATGACCGGCAAGCTGACCTCTCTCGATGACTTGACCAATGGTTACTGGCTTGACGACTTCGCGATCGGGCCGGCAACCGGCGCCAACGGCTTCGACGGCGTGCATACCTGGGCCAAGGATCCCTCCGGCACGGTCACGCTCCAGGACGGCGGCGAGCAGTTGCCGCTCGCGATCAACGAGGGCTATCGCCGCGCCAATATCGCTTGGCGCTCAGACCGCGGAGGGGCCGCGATCGTCTCGGACGGCGAGAAGATCGACGGCGGGGCAACATACGACGTTCTCACGATCACGCCGAAGGGCGGCAAGAACTTCGACGTCTGGTTCGATGCGAAGACGCATTTGCTGTCGCGCATCGTCGAAGTGCAGGGACCGCAGACGATCACATCTACGCTCTCCGACTATCGCCCGATCGACGGCATCGAGATTCCCTACAAGGAAGTCGTCAACAATGGCGATGCGAAATACGACCAGACCACGACGGTCACAAGCACCGTATTTCTGCCTGCGCAAGGTCAGACGGCTTACTCCAAGCCCAAAGTGACCGTTTCCGACTTTTCCATCGCGGGCGGAGCCAAGGAGACCACATTCCCTTTCAAGCTGATCAACAACCACATCTATGCCGATGTGAGCGTCGACGGCAAAGGCCCCTATCAATTCATCTTCGATACGGGCGGCGTGAATCTCCTGACGCCTCCGCTTGCCAAGGAATTGGGTCTCAAGAGCGAAGGTCAGATGCAGGGCAACGGCGCAGGCGCCGGGCATATGGATGTCGGCCTGACGAAAGTATCGGCACTCCAACTCGGCGACGCGACGGTGAAAGATCAGGTTTTCGCCGTGATACCGCTCGACCAAATGTCGGTGACCGAGGGCATCCCCATGCCGGGCATGGTCGGATACGAAACCTTCCGCCGCTTCGTGACGCGCGTGGATTACGGCGCAGGCAAGATCACCCTGATCAAGCCGGATGGGTTCGATCCGAAGGACGCAGGCACTCCCATTCCGTTCGCCTTCGACGGCAACACCATCGAAGTTCAGGCGACCTATCACGGCGCAACCGGAAAATTCACCATCGATACCGGCTCGCGCGCGTCTCTCACAGTCAACGGCCCGTTCGCTGCCAAATACAATCTCGCGGGTAACGGCAAGGGCATCGATGCCGTCACGGGCTGGGGCATCGGCGGCCCGACGCGCTCCATTGCGTTGCGCGGCGATTCGATGTCGATCGGGCCGATGGTCGTCAGCGGGGCCGTGGTCGAGGTTTCGACCGACAAGGGCGGCGACTTCGCGGCGGGCTCCATCGCGGGCAATATCGGCGCCGGTATCCTCAAGCGTTACATCGTCACGCTCGATTACGAGCATTCCACGATGTATCTGAAGCCCGTCACGGAACCCGTCGCCGATCTCGACACGTTCGATCGCGCAGGGCTGTGGATCAACCAGAGCGATGACGGCTACAAGGTCGTGGACATCACGAAGGGCGCTCCGGCGGAATCGGCAGGGCTCAAGGTGGACGATGATATCGTCGCTGTCGACGGCAAACCCGCCAGATCCATCCCTCTTTACGAAATGCGCCGGCAATTGCGCGACCAGGCCGCGGGGACGGTCGTCACCTTCACCGTCAAGCGTGGCGGCGCCACGACCAGCGTGCCCGTCACTCTGCGGGACCTGATCTGACATTGCGCGCGGTCTGTGCCACCAACGTGACCCGGACCGCGCCGCAAACCGGCCAAATGTCGAATATGCCGGGCGAAATGCCCGACTGCGCGTTCCTCTCAGGAAGCGTATCACTTCAGCAGGAAACGCCATGTCCAAAACCGCAGCCACGCTGATTGCCTTCGCATGCTTCGCCTCACCGTCTCTTGCCGCATCCGGCGTCGATGCGGTGCTCGTTGCAAACAAAGCCGCAACGAGTGACAAAGCGTGGGACAAACAGGTCACGCTCGAGATCGACTACAATTACTCAGGCCAGGGCCTAACGGGCACGCAATCTACCCTCGAAGACCTGCAGCGCGGCGCGTTTGTCGACAGCTACGATATCGGTCCCACATCCGGCGCGACCGGATTCGACGGAAGCGAAGCCTGGGAAAAGGAGCCGTCCGGCACGGTAACGAACCAAGCCGGCGGCGACGTGATTCCACTTGCCGTCAGCGAAGCCTATCAGGACCAAAATCTCTGGTGGCGCGCAGCTCGCGGCGGCGCGCAGATCGTCGACGACGGCACGAAAACCGATGGCGGCGAAAGCTACGATGTCCTGACCGTGACGCCCAAAGGCGGCAAGACCTTCGACGCGTGGTTCGACGCGAAGACGCATCTGTTGTCGCGCGTGATCGAGGGGCAGGGAACACTGACGATTACGACATTCTATTCGGATTATATGCCGACCGGCGACGCGCTGATCGCACACAAGCAGGTGATCGATGATGGCAGCGGCGAGACCAATCGCCAGACGCTTACGGTCACGCGCGTGAAATTCTCACCGGCCCTGCCTTTGACCGCCTTTTCGCAACCGGCCGAACATCTTTCGGACTATTCGATCGCCGGCGGCGCGACGGCGACCACCGTTCCGTTCCAACTGCTCAACAATCACATCTACGCCGACGTATCGGTGAACGGCTCGAAACCGCTGCCTTTCATTTTCGATACCGGCGGCCACAGTATCCTGACGCCTGAAACGGCGAAGCTTCTCGCCGTCAATTCGCAAGGCGCCCAGACTTCGACCGGCGGCGGCGAAGGAACAGTCCAAAGCGGTGTCGGTACCGTGAAATCGCTCACGGTCGGCGGCGTCACGCTCACAAACCAACCCATCACGGTTCTGACGTTCAGCGCTCCTGGGGTGGAAGGCGTCCATGAAGCGGGCATGCTCGGTTACGAGCTGTTTGCGCGCTTTGTCACGCGCATCGACTACGGCGCCCACACGCTCACCTTCTTCGACAAGGCGCATTTCGATTCCAGGGACGCCGGCACGCCCGTACCGATGCGCCTCTATCATCAATTCCCCGAAGTGCTGGGTTCCTATGACGGCATTCCGGGACGCTTCGGCATCGACACCGGTGCGCGCATGACACTGATGCTGACGGGACCCTTCGTGCACCAGAACGATCTTCGCGCGAAGGCCACAAGCGGCAACGAGGCGATGGTGGGCTGGGGCGTCGGCGGACCGAGCCGTGCATTTGTGACCCGTGGCGGCGAACTGAAGCTGGGTGACGTCACGATCGACAATCCCCTCACGGCCCTCAACACCGACAAGGGCGGCGCCGGCGCATCGGAAGTGTTTCCGAACAATGTCGGCGGCGGAATCCTGAAGCGCTTCGTCGTGACCATCGATTACGATCACAATCTCATGTATTTGAAGCCGGTTGCCGGACCGGTGACCGATCTCGACGCCTTCGACCGGTCGGGCATGTGGATCAACCAGGACGACGGAGGGTTCAAAATCTTCGACGTCACCAAAGGCGGGCCGGCGGATTCAGCGGGGCTCGCGAAGGGCGACGAGATCGTTGCCATCGACGGCAAGCCGGCGAACGCGATTGCCTTGTCCGACATGCGCCAGCAATTGCGCGATGGAGCGCCCGGCACCGCAATGACCTTCACGATCAAACGCGGCGCGGAAACGAAGGAAGTCACCGTCACCTTGCGCGATCTGATCTAGGCAGCGGCTTGATCGCTCAAGCTCTCGCTGCGGCGCGCAAATCCCAGCAATCGGTGCAGCAGCAGCACGAATAGCGCAATGACCAGGCCGGCATAGGCATACTCCGTCCGCGACACGCCCACGCCGAATGGAAACCAGATGCCGGGGACACCGAGAGCAGTCAATTCCTGCGCAAACAGCCCGATCGCGACGAGAATGACGGAAGGCAACGCGATCCAGGCCTCACGACCGCGTTCGAGAATCCCGCGGCCCACGATGAAGGCCAACAGGAGAACGAACAGATAGCGCACATAGGTCGAAATGGTGTGGAACGCCGCGATCAGCCCTTGCGGCAGCGCAGGCCAGATCGTCGAATGTCCGAAAAGCTGCGAGACGATACAGGCGAATGTCAGCGCGGCAATGGCAGCCACGACCCAATTGTGCCGACGGGGCACAAAATACGCACGCCACGCCATCAGCCAGGCGCCCAGCACCAGCGAGTCGATCAGGACAAGGCGGATCACCGCGAATTGCAGCAAGCTTTCCTCTTGGAGCCAGAAATAGAAGCCCTGGTTCGCCCGCGCCGCTCCGAGCAATGCCAGCGCCACGCCGAGCCACACATAGAACGAATCCTTGCGATCGAAGGGTCTGAGGCTGAGCGCCATCACGGCGACGAGGACAAACAGGATCGGCTCGGTGACGTCGACTATATAACCCTCGAAAGTCTGAAGCCATTGCAGCCGATAGCGTGCCGAAATGCCCTGGGAATTACCGAGAGCCGGCGCAATGTGCATGCCGCCGGAGTCCGGGACCGCAGCGGCAGCGGCGCTCATCCACACGCGAAACGCGACGACGCCGGTGTAGGCACCACCCGGCCCCGCTTTCCACAAAGATCGCGGCAACGAATATATGCGCGGCTGGATGCTGTAGATCACGGGCCGAGCCTGGGAAAAATCGCCGTCGCTTCCCAGCAGCTTTCCGTTGAAGAAGACCTGATAGACGTTGTCGACATCGGCAGGGCCGGTCAGCGCGAGCGTGTCGCCTGCAGGCGCCGTCACCGACACCCGCATGCGATACCACGCAAATCCGGCATAGAATCGATGGCCGCGCATCGACCATCCGGGCACATAACCGCTCAATCCCACATCGCCGTCGTGCGCGCCCGGAGGCGGCGTGAGATCGACCGTTTCCCATTGGGAGTCGTCGAAGGCTCCATCCGCCCAGCGGGAATTGTCTCCGACATGGAATTTCCAGGGCGCATTGAGAAGCACAACCGACTGCCCAAGAACAATCGGCGCGGCGAATGCGTTTTCCGTCTGGGCTGCGAGGATCAGCCAAACGCCAAGCAGCAAAAGGCATAATCGCTGTTGCACGGAGAGACAGACCGAGTGGAAGCGCCCCAAAGGAGCATCTTGCTACCACACAGTCCGCTCTCTCGTGATGGCATTACTTGCGCAATAACGCCATCGTGAACGTTGGTGCGCGGCCATCAATCCGTATCGAGCGGCGCACCCAGCAGGGTCGACGAATGGGGCATCTGGGCGAGGAACTGCGCGAGGCGCACGGTCTCCTCATCCTTGCCGATCCAGCGCAGCTTGCGGATGCGCTTGACGATCTCGTCGGACATCTGCGCCTCGGCGGTCACTTGCGGTGCGTCGTTCTCGATGGGCGTTTGCATGTTTGACCTTCACGGTTGTCTGATTGCTTGGCCTGGTTTCGCGCGCCGCCCTCGGACAATTCACGGACCGCGCGCGCAACCATGCTGTGTGTTGTGTCGCAAGATTGAACGACGGATCAGGCAGCTTCCTGGTGATCGGAGCGGCGCTTGGCTTTGCGCAATTCGGAGAGCGCAGCGGAGTTCGTCTCTTCCGTTTTGTCCGTTACCAGCTTCTGCATCGTTTCGCCGATGCGCACGCTCTCGTCATAGAGATCGAGCGCGGCCCGGGCCGCCCATTTCTGCTGAAGGGCCAGAAGATCGGCCAGGTTGTCGCATTCCCGGCAATTTTCGATCGCCTTCGCGTTTTCCTCGAGCCGCCGATTGATGAAACGCAGAGTCTCTTCGTGCCAGGCTCGCACACCGTGCTCGAACAATGTCCGGTTGTGAGTCATGGCATTCGCGAGCGAGCCGCTGAAGATCGCGAACGTGCCGAAGTCGAAGGGCATGGATACAGATTCGTTGTTTTCCGCATTGCGATGAGCCATTGGAACCTCCTTTGGCGATTGCCCCTCATTGGTCAGATCGGCAAGTCAGAATGGCGGTCTGTGCCCCACAGCAAGATTCAATGCCGACACCTGCTTGTTCAACAGGCTAACGCCTCGTGTGGCGGATCGTTGCGCAGCATTTTTGTGAAATCGCGGACAAAAAGCCAGGTGCGCCGCCCGCAGATCATAACTGAATGTGCCGACACATTTTTGTTAAGCCGCAATCAACCGGACACATCCCGAATATGTCAGCTATCGTCCATATCCCGTTTTGCTCGGGATCGCGCACTATGGCGCGAACGAAGCCCGCCGAGGCGCATCGTCGCCTGCAGGACGACCACACGCGCGGCAAGATCGCGCTCGAAATCGCGGACGCTCTTCGCTAAGGTCCCGTTGCGCCGATATCCAAAGAGATCATGCCATCAGACGCCGCGAATGCCCGGACGAGTCGCCTTCGCGATTTCAACCGCACGAAACTCTACGATGTGCTGGCGGCAACGCCCTTGCTCGTCTGGTTTGCGCTGGGAATCTGGAAGCTCGCGCCCCAGACGGCAAACGACGCAAGAACCATTCTCGCAGCACCGCTCCATCTGGCGACACTTCTCGATTTTTTGTCGAGCGCGGCGACGCTGGTTTTTTTTACGATCGTGATCGCGCTTGTTTTCGCCCGCCGCATGCCGGTGGCGAAGTCGGAAGGTCTCTGGCCGCGCGTGGTCGCCATCCTCGGCGGCAATCTTGAAGTCGCGCTGGGAACGCTTCATCCGGTCGCGCTGCCGCTGTCTCTCAAACTCGTCGCAACAACCTTGGCGATGGTCGGCACCGGCGCCGAGATCATCGTGCTGATCTGGCTCGGGCGTTCCTACAGCATATTTCCCGAAGCGCGGAAATTGGTGCTGCAAGGCCCCTATCGCTGGATCAGGCATCCGCTTTATCTGACGGCGGCCATCGCGACACTCGGCATCGCGATGGGCTACGCCCAGCCCTGGGCGGCGCTGCTGGCCGTTGTGACGTTCGGATTCCAGATCGGGCGCATGCACAATGAGGAGCGCGTGCTCGCCGCGACATTTCCGGAATACGCAGACTACGCGGGACGCACCAAGCGCCTGATTCCCGGTATCTATTAATCGACAGTTACCATCTTTGCCCCTATACAACCGGGAGAACGCAGGAGGTTTTCATGCCCGTTTATCGCGCCCCGGTCGAAGATTATAAGTTTCTCATGCATGAGCTTTTCGAGGTCGAAAAGCAGACCGACCTGCCCCGCTTTGCGGACCTGACGGCCGATCTGGTCGACGATATTCTCGCGAATGCCGGCAAGTTCTGCGAGGAAGTTCTCCACCCGATCAATCAATCGGGCGACGAGGAAGGCTGCCATTACGAGAACGGCGTCGTGCGCACGCCCGCAGGCTTCAAGGACGCGTTCAAGGCCTATTCCGAAGCGGGCTGGGGCGGGCTCGGCGCGCCGACTCAGTTCGGCGGCTCCAATCTCCCGATGATGATCACGATGGCCGTGGCCGAGATGGCGCAATCGGCGAATCAGGCTTTCGCGATGTATCCGGGTCTTACGGGCGCGGCCTATAGCGCGCTGGGCGCCACCGGTGCACCCTGGATGAAGGAGCACATCGTTCCCAAGATGGTGGCCGGCGAATGGTGCGGCACCATGTGCCTGACCGAACCCAATTGCGGCACCGATCTGCGGCTCATGAAAACGCGCGCGGTCGAGCAGCCGGACGGCACCTATCGCATGACCGGCACGAAAATTTTCATCTCCGGCGGCGATCACGACCTGACGGACAACATCATTCACATGGTGATCGCGAAGATTCCCGACGAGAACGGGCAGATCCACGACGATCTTTCGACCGTCAATTTCTTCATGGTACCGAAATATATCGTGAAGGAAGACGGTTCGCCGGGCCCGCGCAACGGCGTCAATTGCGGCGGTATCGAAAAGAAAATGGGCATCAAGGGCTCGGCCACCTGCATTCTCAATTTCGACGATGCGATCGCGTGGCGATTGGGGCCGAAGCCCACGCCCCCGAAGCCCGGCGAGAAGCGTTCGGCCTCCGAAGGCATGAAGGGCATGTTCGGGATGATGAATGGCGCGCGACTGGGCGTCGGCATCCAGGGCATCAGCGTGGGCGAAGTGGCGTATCAAAACGGCGTCGCCTATTCGCTGGAGCGGCGCGCCGGCCACGCGCTGACGGGACCGGCCGAGCCCGACAAATCCGCGGACCTTCTGATGGTGCAGCCCGATATACGGCGCATGCTGCTTCACTCGCGTGCGTTCGTGGAAGGCGCGCGCGCCATGGCGATGTGGACGACGCTCAACATGTCGATTGCGGATTCGCCCCGGCCCGAAGCCGCGACAGCCGGCATGCTGGCCGACCTGATGACGCCCGTGATCAAGGCGTTCTTCACCGATATGGGCTTCGAAGCGGCCAATATGGGTATGCAATGCTATGGCGGCCACGGCTATATCCGCGACAACGGCGTGGAACAGTTCGTGCGCGATGGCCGCATCAACCAGACCTATGAAGGCGCCAACGGCGTGCAGGCGATGGATCTCGTGGGCCGTAAACTGGGCCGCAAGGGCGGAGCGGCGCCCATCGCACTGTTCGGGTTGATCTCCGGCTGGCTCGACGAAAACGCGAAAGACGACAAGCTCGCGCCTTTCACCAAGCCCGTGAAGCGTGGCGTCGACACGCTGCAGCAGGCGACTTTGTGGCTGGCGCAAAACGGCATGGCCAATCCCAACAATGCGGGCGCAGGTGCCGTCGATTATCTGCGCATGATGGGCATCGTCGTCGTGGGTTGGATGTGGGCGCGCATGGCGAAGCTCGCGCAGGCAAAGCTTGCGGCAGGCACCGGCAACAAGGCACTCTACGAAGGCAAGCTCGTGTCTGCGCGCTACTGGATGGAACGCATGATACCGGAATGTCCGATGCTGCTGGAGCGCATCCAGGCGGGCGCCGATGCGATCATGGCCTATGCGCCGGCGGCGGAGTGATCGCCACAAACAGCTTGGGAGAAGCAGTTGGGCCTGCCCCGGTCCATGGTCATTATTCAGTCGCGCCGGTATAGTCGAGCAAAGGCTGAATGGGGACAGCGATGATTATTCTCTCGATATCTGCGATTATCGGGCTCGCATTGGCATTGGCGGCCGGATTTTATCTGGGCTGGAGTATTGGGCGAAAACGCCAACTCGTTGAGAAGCAAGTGGAATTCAAGCGGGACGAGGCACTTCGGGAAAACGCTCAGGTCGACTTCGAGTATGTGCGCGACAAGGCCGATGAAATCGTGAGCATTGCAAATGGTATTGCGGTGCGCGCAAGGAAAGCGCACGGAACTGTGCTCAAGACACACTCCGCCCCAGGCTGTGCCTCGCCCGCCGAACAGCAGAGTTTCGTCGCCAGTGCGCCGACTTCCAGTGAGCCCAGTAAAGAGGCGGGAAGTGGTCGTGCGGATTAGGCAATCGAGTTTTTCAACGCCGCCATTCCCTGATCGATCGTAAAGGGCGGCTGATAGCCCATTTCGCGGCGCGCCTTGGCGTCGACCAGAATGCAATCGCAGGACATGATCGCGGCCGTGAATCGCGTGAGCGGCGGCCGGCCCGACAGCGGCAACGTCCGCCAGGCTTTCTCGCTTACATAAGCGATCATGCGGATCAGCCATGCGGGCACGTTGCGGTCGGGCAAGGTGAAGCCGGCTGCTTCGGCCATGCGCGCGAGCAGATCGCGAAAAACGGATGTCGGCCCGTCGAGCACGAAATAGGCCTCGCCGCCATTGCCTTTCGTCAGCGCGAGCTCGATCGCATAGGACAGATTGCCGATATAGGTGGTGGAGGTCTTGTTGCGTCCGCCGCCGATCCAGGCGAAACGTCCCGCCTCCGCCATCCTTTTCACCGCCGGCAGAATCGTTTCGTCCTCCGGCCCCCACACGAAGCGCGGACGAATGACGATGGTCTCGAAGCCGTGTCCGGGATCGTTCGCCTCGCGCACGGCTTTTTCCGCATGCGCCTTGGTGCGCGAATAAGGAAACGGCGAGTTGAGTGCGAGCGGGTAAGTCTCGTCGACATTGCGCATGTCCTGGCCGTAAAACAACGCTGCTTCCGTGCCGATATGGACGAAGCGTTTGACGCCGGCCTCTTTCGCCGCCGCGAGCATGCGCTTGGTACCCTCGACATTGATGCGCCAATACTCCGACCAAGGCCCCCACTCCTCGACATAAGCCGCGCAATGCACGACGGCGTCCGCGCCTTTCAGATGGGCCGCCGTCACGTCATCGAGCGTGCAGCGCACGGGCGTAGCGCCGGCAGCGGCGATCTTCGCATCGCTCTTCTCCGACCGCGACATAGCCGTGAGCGCATGTCGCCCCGTAACCGCCTTCGCAAACGCCCCGCCCACAAATCCCGATGCGCCGGTGATAAAGATGTTCATGGGTTGCGACCCGTTGTGTTGGACTTCGATTGTGCCTTCAATTTTGCGTGTCTTCCACTGCTGCGCAATGCCCGTCTGCCACGGCGAGATGGAATGGGTCGTTGACATGAATGCCGCGCCGCGAACCAATTCGCCTCGGACAGTCCAGGGAGAGACGCATATGAGCACGAACGATACCTATCTCGCCATTTTTCTCGGCAGCAAGACCAGTGCGCGGGCGAAGGCGTGGAATGCGATGACGGAATCCGAACGCGCAGCAAAGCAGAAAGAAGGCGGTGCTGCCTGGGGCGGCTGGATGGCGAAACATGACGCGTCGATTGTCGCCTCCGGCGGACCGCTCGGCAAAACGAAGCGCGTTTCAGGGCATGGCGTGGAAGACGCGAGCAACGAGGTGGGCGCGTTCGTCGTCGTCCGCGCACCCTCCCACGAAGCAGCCGCCAAAATGTTTGAAAACCATCCGCACTTCTCGATCTTCCCCGGCGAAGCCGTGGAAATCATGCCGGTGCTGCCGATACCGCAAGTGTGAGCGCGGCTGCCTCGGCGATGAAGGTGTTCATTGAAGAATCTTGATTGACGTCTAGGCTTCATTGAGAAGCCGAAGCTCAAATTGCGGTTTACCCAGCACGACGCTCGCGAAGCCGGCAAGTGGTGCAATGCTTCCATTCCGGTCGACTGACGGCAAGCGAGTCCTCAAATTCCTTTGTGACTTCAGAGGCTTATCGTGGTCTGCGGCTTCATAACCGTCGCGGATATAACCTATACGGTTTCTTCAAAACCGCTATGGACATTCGCTTATGTTCATGATATGTTCCTATCAATGAATGGCGATGTTATCTTTGACAAACCCAGCACTAGATTTGGTCACTCCCAAGGCCACGGCTTCCGGTAGCACATTGCCTCGCTTTCTGCCTCGTGTCCGTTGGGGTCTCCGGTAGTGGTAGGGCAGGCCGTCGCGTTGAAAACGTAACCCTTAGCCTTCATGCACTCGTATTCGAAGTCGTCGGCTTGCTGGTCATCTGTCCCGCGATAGGACTGCATTGCCTCAACCGTACACGCGGCCATAGCTCTGTCTGTGGCGTGGCCGGAGCATCCCGATAAGAATGGCAGGGCTCCGAGCGTCAGAATTCGCGCCCAAGACGTCATTTGCGGGGTCCGGCTTTCGGCTTGGAAACATTGCGTTTGACATTTCACTGACTGCAAAGTCGTCTTCTACCCCGCAAATTAAAGGATTCTTCAACGCTGACTTCAAGCCAGTAGGTGCGGTCATTATCAGGCCGAACCAATTGGGAAACAATAGCTCGTACGTCATTTGGCGCAAGAAGGGATGGTGACCATGCAGTACAAACCTTATGTCCCTAAGAACGTTAGCGAACTTCTCGACCAACTTGCCTACATGATGCTCGCATCCCCCACCTTCAAGGATAAGACGGGATACTTCCCTCATAGGAATGTTGACACGGCGTTTTTCGCGTTGAACGAAGGCCTGCTGACTGTCCGTAAAAACTTGGGCGAAAAGCGCTTCAAGGAACTCAAGGCGATGTCGGACAAAATTCGAGCGTTATTCGAGGCAGATCCGGAAGACAAAACCGGCGATACTCGAGATGGGCATATGCTCATCCATGAGATGGAACACATATTGACGGACGTTGCCAAACGAGAAGCGTCAAGCTGATTGTGCGGAGCGAAAGAAGCGTGCACTTGGCAGCGCGATCTGTCGATTTGCCGGTCGCTTAAGGTGGAACAGCACAAGTTTGGATCTTTGATTAAGCCGTCTATCGAAGAGACGGAGCGGCGATCGTGAAGCACAAACCATATATCCCCCAAAGCGTTGGCGAACTCTTGAATTGCCTTGCTCACATGATGCTCGCGGCGCCGAAGTTCAAAGACAAGACCGGCTAGCTCCCGGACGAGAATGTGGAGACATCTTTTATTTCGTTGAACGGGGGGCTGCTGGCCATCCGCCCAAAAATTGGCGAAGAGCGTTACGCAACGCTCAAGGCCAGGTCGGACAACATGCGAGCGCTGTTCGAATCGGATCCTGAGAACGAAACCGGTGCTACCGAGGCTGGGCGCGTGCTCATCCGCGAAATAGAAGACATACTGACGGACGTTGCCAAGCAGGAGGCATCGAACCAGTCGCGCTGAGCACGAGCAGTCTATTCTTGGGCAACTCGGCCTGAGGATTTGCGATTCGTCGAAACGGTAGCCCCCTACGCCGCCTCGGCCAGTTTCGCGAGTTGGGTGAGGACGGATTGGGCGCCTTTGAGACGGTCTTCGGGCTCGGGCCAGCTGCGGGCGATGACGACCTTCTGATCCGGACGCACCTTCATCGTGCTGGCATGCGCGCCGATGAGGCGCACAAGGCCTATCGGGTTGGGGAACGTGTTGTTGCGGAAGG
>Ga0302325_10011444_pt1 | contig 19112 bp, 15 predicted proteins | sample Palsa_T0_2_FD_201948 | JGI IMG/M metagenome (GOLD analysis project Ga0302325, IMG submission 201948) | Peat permafrost microbial communities from Stordalen Mire near Abisko, Sweden - Palsa_T0_2 | ecosystem: Environmental > Terrestrial > Soil > Palsa > Peat permafrost | place: Sweden: Abisko...
CCGTGGCTCGGTGCGCTGCGAATTACAAACGCTCACGTGTACGTTCTCGGGGTCGCTGCAGCCGTATGAAGAGATCGAAGTCGACATTTCGGTGGTCGTCGGAGCGGGCGCCGCCAGCAGCGAGCACAACACCGCGACCGTGTCCGGCGGCGCCGCCGCGGGTGGGGGGGGATCTGTATCCGCGAGCCACGCGATCGAAGTGAACGGCGATCAAAAGTTCGGTGTCGAAGATTTTCAGTTAATCGCGGAAAATGCGGGTGGCTCGGTCGACACCGAGGCCGGCTCGCACCCCTTCCAGCTGTCGAGTGTCGTCACGCTCAACACCGGAGCTTCCGAGGAACCGACCGGTGGCCCGCGACCCGTCGCGTTGGCGAAGAACATCGTCTCCGAGCTGCCGGCGGGGCTGCTCGCCAACCCGACGGAGCTCGCACAGTGCAGCGAAGCGCAGTTCGCTCAGCAGCTCACGATCGATGGTGGCGAAGCCGAAGTCAACGAATGCCCGGCCAATTCGGCGATCGGCGTGGCGACGGTGACGTTCGACGTGCCCAACGACGGCTTCAACACGATCGTGGCGCCGATCTTCAACGTGACGCCCTACCGGGGCGAACCGGCGCGTTTCGGCGTCGACGCGCTCGGGAAGCTCTCCGCGTTCCTGGAAACCTCGATCCGCTCCGGCGGCGACTATGGCGTGACGCTCGCCGCCGACAACATCACCGAGGAGGCGTCGCTGTTGAGCCTGAAGCTGACGCTCTGGGGTACGCCGGGCAGCCCCTCGCACGATCGCCAACGCGGCTGGGAATGTCTGGAGGGCTTAGGCACGTGTACTCCCTCGGCGCAAGCGTCCCCGCCGCCTTTCCTGTCGCTGCCGAGCACGTGCGGGCAGCCGTTGCCGGCCGGCGTCGTCGGCGACTCGTGGGCGCAGCCGCTGCCGCGCAAGCTCGAACCGCTCGCGAGCGACGAGATGCCTCCCCTGACCGGCTGCGGCGGGCTGCCGTTTGCGCCGTCGCTCGTGGTCAGCTCCGACCGCGCCGCCGCGAGCAGCCCGACCGGCCTGAACGTCGATCTGCACGTCCCGCAGGAAACGACCCTCTCGGCTGAGAGTCCTAATCCCGGCGGCGAAGGACCGGTTGCCTCCCCCGTGAAGGACATGACCGTCACGCTGCCCGCCGGCGTTGCGTTCGATCCCGCCGTCGGCAACGACCTGGAAGCCTGCTCGGAGTCCCAGATCGGCTTCACCGGCGTGGGCGAACTGCACCCGGAATTCGAACCGGGCGTGCGGACTGCGACGTTCACGCCGGCGCTGGCGCAACCGCTCCAAGCGGGGATCGACTTTTGCCCAAACGAGGCAGAGGTCGGGACCGTGGAAATCGCCACTCCATTGCTGGCGCCCGCACAGCACCTGCAGGGCGGGATCTACCTGGCGGCGCCGAACGCCAACCCGTTCGGGAGCCTTGTCGCGATGTACATATCAGCCGTTGACCCGGTCTCGGGCACGCTCGTGAAGCTCGCGGGCGAGCTGTCGCTGGACCAGCAGACGGGGCAGATCGTCGTGAGCTTCGAAAACACCCCGCAGTTGCCGTTCGAAGACATCGAGCTGCACTTCTTCGGGGGCGAACGCGCGCCGCTGGCCTCACCCGCGCACTGCGGCACGTATACGACTGCGGCGTCGTTTACGCCTTGGTCGGGCGGCGAGCCGATCGAATCGCAGTCGAGCTTCCAGATCACAGCCGGGCCGAACGGTGGGGCGGGTGGGTCACCATGTCCATCCAGCCCGCTCCCGTTCGCTCCGTCGCTCGCGGCCGGCACACCGGATAACAGCGCCGGCTCGTTCACGCCGCTTCAGGCGACGATCTCACGCGCGGACGGCCAGCAGGCTTTGCGGGGCTTTCAGCTGCACCTGCCTCCGGGCCTGGAGGGGATGCTTTCGAGCGTGCCGCTCTGCCCAGCGGCTCAGGCCAACGCCGGTGCCTGCGGCCAGGCCAGCCAGATCGGCGAAACGACCGTCTCTGCCGGGTTGGGCGGGGATCCATACACGCTCTCCGGGGGAAGGGCGTATCTGACCGAAGGCTATGAAGGCGCCCCGTTTGGATTGGCGATTATCACCCCAGTGAAGGCGGGGCCGCTGGATCTGGAGGATGCCCCCGAAAACCACCCAGCGTGCGATTGCCTCGTGGTCAGAGCAAAGATCGAAGTCGACCCCCAGACCGCCCAGCTGACGATCGCCACGGGCACGAGTACTGGTTCGGGTTCGGGTGGAGGACCCGACGGGACCGGGGCGGGCGGGATTCCCAACATAATCGACGGCATTCCCCTGCAGATCAAGGATCTCAATCTCACGATCAACAGGTCAGGATTTATTTTCAACCCAACCTCCTGCAACAAGATGACGATCGCGGGCACGATCGGCGGCGGCGAAGGCGCAAGTGCGTCGGTGTCATCGCCGTTTCAGGTTGCCAACTGTAAAAATCTGAAGTTCACCCCGAAGCTGACGGCGCTCACCCGCGCAAACGGCGAATTTCAAGGCCACGGCGCCAGCTTGCACCTGGCGATAACCGCCCCCACAGCGCAGGCGAACATCCGCTCGCTGAAGCTGGATCTACCCCAGAGGTTGCCGGCAAGGTTGGAGACGATCCAGAGAGCCTGTCCCGAAAAAACCTTCGATCAAAATCCGGCTGGGTGCCCCAAGGCCTCGGTCGTCGGGCAGGCAAGCGTCCAGACTCCGATCCTGGCCGCCACGATGTCGGGCCCGGCGTACCTCGTCTCGAAGAACGGCACGGGCACAGCTCACCCGGGTGAGTCGAAGATCGAAAAGGAAGAAGCGGCGTTCCCAAATCTCGTGTTGGTGCTGCAGGGACAGGGTGTGAGGATCGATCTGACGGGTGGGGTTTTTGTAAATGAAAAGAACATCACGAGCGTGGTATTCCGCAGCATCCCCGACGTCCCGATCAGCCGCCTGGACTTGATCCTCCCCGAGGGCAAGACCTCGATCTTCGCCGCGAGTTCCGGGTTGTGTACGAAGAAGCCCCTGACGATGTCCACGGCAATAACCGCCCAAAACGGCGCGCGGCTAAAACCCACCGTCAAGGTCGCCGTCAGCGGTTGCAAAAAGCCAAAGAAGCGGCGCCACAAGCCGAAGCGGTAGATCCAGCTACGCAACTGGGCTGGGTGGTCACCCTCGCGTGCTTGCTTGCCGGCTTTTGCGTGCCTTGATACTGAGGTTGTTATTCCGCGTAAACGTTTTGACCGCTGTCGGTCGTCCGAGAGAGGCCGAGGGCGCTGGCGCTGTGGGGACTCGGCCCCAGGTCGCAAAGCCACCACCGCCGGCCGCGCAGAGGAGCGATAACGCGCCAAGTTTGAGCGGCGATGTCCAGTAAAATCGGGGTTTGAGGTCACGATCGGGTTCGCGATCGTGCGAGCCATCGCAGGCGCTGCGTAGCGTTGGATGCATGGTTGAGTCGATGCCGCGTTGGCGGTTTGGATGAGCAAGCGCAAGCAGCACTCAGAGGGTGTCGTCCCGCGGGTGGCGCCGGCTGGCCCTTGGGTGGTTCGCTACCACCCGCAGGCTCGCTGCGTGAGTTGCGCCCGCGTGCCGGTCGTAGTCCTTGGCGGTGCATCTATGAGCGCATAGAGAATGTGTTTGTGATCGGCGCGGTGGGCCCGGAGGCACAGAAGGACAAGGCCGGGTTCGACAGCGCTGTGAGTGCCGCGAAGGACCGGCTTGCCGAGGTAGAGCCGTGATATCCGACAGCTATTACAAGTTTGGTATAGTAAAGGGTTCGACACGAGGAGCTTTGCGATGAAGCTGTCTGATCTTCCCACCCATGAGCAGGTGCTCGCAGAGCATCTGGATGCCGACCCCGAGTTCCGGCGGGAGTGGGAGCGCACCGCGCTGGCTCGCGCTGTCGCGGTTAGGGTGATCGCCTACCGCGCAGTGCACGGTCTCAGCCAGACCGCGCTGGCTGGACGCCTGAAGATGACCCAGCCGGCAATCGCGCGGCTGGAGAGCGGTGAGCACAACCCGACGTTCCCAATGTTGTTGCGTCTCTCCGAGGGGCTGGGGCTCGAGCTCGCCATCAACATCTCGCCGACCGGCCGCGAGCCGCAGCTGATCGGCAAGCGTGCGCGCCTGCATGCCCTGGATTCCTTCGAGGAAAACGGCTGCACGATCATCGTCGCTGCTGCCTGACCAGGGTCGTCATTCGAACATGCCGATATGAGTATTCGGAGACAGAGACATCGACGGCCCAGGCGGCGTAAGCGCGCTGAACAGCAGAAGGCCGAGGGCGCTGTGCAAGATGGAGCGCGTCATGAAGGTGCCCGCCTGACCCGAATGGCTGCCTACGCCACGATCGTTGGCGCGGCGCTCGCCGCCGCGACGGTCGCCATTAGGCTCGGCTCAAGCGACAGTAGTCACGCGCTATCAGCGCGAGCGCCTCGTCTGCAGCCTGTGGACCTGGTCGTTAGTGACCGTCGTGGCGATACTCAGCTTGAAGTCATCTTGCACAATGTCGGAACAGGGCGCTCGATCGTTAAGGAAGCGAGTTTCCGGATCATGCACGTTGCGCGCCTAACCCTGTGCGCTTCACAGGGAGACCTGCCTCTAAGTGAAAGGTACAACGTTCTCTTGCCGTCGGATGCAACTCCGGGGCAAGTGATTACGGCCCCTATCCATGAGCAGTTGGCGAGCGACGAAGCTGATCGCTTTGCTTTGTCGTTAGCGGTGTCGGGTGAGGTAAATATAAAAACATTTAAACTGCCGGAGCACATATACGTATTTCAGCTCGATCTATCCCTCCTGCGCGATGCCGACTCTGCTCATATCGATTTGGGCAAGGTTCTGATCGCGCTTCCGACAATACCTCTCGTAGATGAATACTTTGAGACTGAAGAACACGACACGCCAGCGTTCCGTGCGGCGCGGACGCGCTCATTCGGAGCCAGGTACCTTGCGGAACACGAATCATGCTGGCGAGCGAACGCCCTCGAGCTAAAACGAGTACTCGCGCTGCCTGGCAAGCGTTCCCCAGAACTTACAGATGCGACGTCCCACTTAGCTGCATAATCCGAGGAAAAGAGCAAAGGATAATGGGCCCGGCGCTCCTGGCCTGGGGGCGGACGGGCTAGTTTGTTTCACCATCGCTAATTTGGGCACCGCGTACCTGCTGATGTTTCGTGATCTCTAATTTGGACTGAGTTGGCGCGTTTGGGCATACCGCGGCCTGTCAAAAGCCGTCATCATGCAAGCAGGCCGAATATTAACTTCACAGCTTGAGCCGTCATCCGCATCCCCTGCGGGGCGGTGCCAAGGGGAGCCGTAAAAGGTTGTTGCCCGCTTCAGGGTGTTAGTACTCTCCAGCCTGGCTTCCTGACTGTGGGCGTCGCGGCGCTTTGACCCCGCCGCGACGCCTGATTTTTTTGGAGGTGGCGGCGGTAGAGGAGGGGTCGTCGACGTCGAGGTGACCGTTCGCAGCTTGCCCAGCCGAAAGCTGCGGGTGGTGATCGTTCTTCGACTCTCCCGAGGGAGCCTTCGCCCTGGGCGGCAAAATCAGCATCGGCCGGCCCGAGCTACTGCGCCTCAGGCCAGGCCGCGACGCCCATCACGCCGTCGCCGTCCTCGGGCTTGGGGCCGCCCACGGCGATGATGTCCAGTCCGTCGGGTCCCGCCTCGAAGGCGCGCACGACCGAAGGTGCGACGCGCACGACATCCCACAGGCTGAGATCCAGAACCTCGTCATCGAGCAGTATTCGCCCGGACCCGGCGACGACGACGTAGGCCTCCTCCTGCTCGCGGTGGCTGTGGGCCATCGGACTGCGCAGGTTCGCGGCGTAGCGGAAGTGACTGATACCGAGGTCACGCGAGTCCAGGTGCTTGCGGCCGAAGCGGCCTTCGATCCCGGGAGCGCGCTCGCCCACGGAGTCCTCGACTTCGAGCAGGTTCACGGTGGAGAAGTTGGACATAGGGCCTCCTTTGGTGGGGCGGGCAAATGGTCTCTCGCTCGCAATCCTAGCCCCGGGCTCTCAGAGCGATGCTGTCGAGCGCGAGGACGACGCCCCGCGAAGGCCCCGGCCGGCACAGACATGCGACCGATCGAGATAGGCCCTAGGTTGTGCTCTCTGATGAGGAGCTCTCGCGCCACGTCTGCAGCGCCCCAAGTGCGCCATCGATCACGCGTCCGAGGAAGGTCTCGCGGTCGTTGGCGTGTGGCAGTGGCTCAGCCGGCACGGGCACCTCGAGGAACTCGCACAGCGGCTCCCAGCCTTCGCTCACGTTCCACACGAGCAAGCGCTCGGGCGGCACGGTCGCCTTGACCAGCTCGTTGTGGCGCTCGAACCCGGCGATTAGCTGCTCGGGTAGCTCGTGCCCGGCGGCGAACGGCGCCTGCTCGATCCAGAACATGCGCTCGACCAGCTTCAGATAGCGAGCCCAGCGCGGATCGACCTGGCCGCGGGCGCTCGAGAGCAGTCGGATCAGCGACTCGCCGTAACACATGTTCCAAATCGTCTCGCGGAAGCTTGGCTCCCACTTCTCGGGGTCGCGCACGCTCAGCAGAACCTTGGCGTCTGGGTAGAAGTCCATCAGCTCGCGCCAGAAGTAGCCACCGGGCCAGTCCACCGTAGCCTGGGAGTCGCCGAACACCTCATCCCAAGGTTCGGCGCCATCTAGTGCGCGGTTCCAGACGCCCACCTGGTCGAGGTCGGCGATGACGTTGACCCAGTGGTAGCACGGCTCGAAGCCGAGCGTCTCGAGCGCTAGCTTCTGCGTCAGCGTGCCGGTGCGGGGCAGGCCTGCTCCTATCACCCTCATGCTCGTGGCTCCTTCGTGGTCTTGGATGCTCGCGCCGGACGGCGGACGTAATCACAGCAGATCGAAGGCGTATCGTAGCTCCGACAGGCCATCTCGCCCGATCAAGCGCTCGTGTATGTTCGTGTTTGTATCCCCCGACTAGTGAGGAGTGATCGTGTCTGATTTTCTTGAGGATAGGCGTAGGGAGATCACCGATCGGCTGAAGGAGCTGAGGCCGGTGGTGGATGAGTTCAACCGGCTCGAGGCTGCTGTGGAGGCGTTGGCGGGTGTGGTCGGTTCGGCTGCGTCTGAGGCTGGCTCGGTTGCTGTCGCGACCGTTAGGGGTCGTCGTAAGAAAGGCCCGGGGCGTCCGCGTGGGTCGGGCAAACGTGCGCGCAAAGCGACTCGGGCCAGTACGCCGGCCGCCGGCACCTCGGCGGCTGCGGCGGCGGTCACCGCGGACGCCACGCCGGCCGTGGTGGAGCGCAAAGGACCGGGTCGTCCCAAAGGCAGCGGGAAAAAAGTGGGTCGTCCCCCGGGTTCCGGGAAAAAAGTAGGTCGCCCCGCGGGCAAAGTTGGTCGTCCCAAGGGCAAAGTGGGGCGTCGCAAAGGCAGTGGTACTCGTGCGCTGGAGACTCTCTCGCTCGTGCGGGGTCAGCCGGGTATCACGATCCCCGAGCTGGCGGCGAAGATGGGGATCAAGCAGAACTACCTCTACAGGGTGCTCCCCGGCTTGGAGCAGGAAGGCAAGTTGGAGAAGAAAGGCCGCGGCTGGCACCCGAAGGGAGCCTGAACATTGGCCTGAACAGAGCGAGTAGCGTTGGTGACGTGCTCTGGCGGTTGATCTCAGTCCGGCCCGCCGTGTGGGTGGCGCTCGTGGCGGCGGCGGTCGCGCTCGGTGTCGCCTCGCCGGCGTTGTTGGCGGCTGGCCATCACCCCAAGGGGGATTACGCACCGTTCGCCGACTGCCCCTTGGATCACCCGCAGACGCAGGTATGTCTCTTCGCTCAGACCGAAAGCGGCGAGCTGGCGATCGGCTCCAGGACGATCCCGCTCGCGCGGACGATGACGCTGCAGGGTGGCGTCCACGAAGACGAAGCGTCTGGCGAGCAAAAGTTCATCCCCTCAGAAGGCGGCGAAACCCTTTCGAGGACACCTCAAATGATTCCCGGAATACCCTTCACAGTCATGGCTCCGAAGTCCCTTCCGGTGGTTGTGCAGGAGATCTTCAATGAATTTATTAGTCAAAAACCGACAAATCTGACGGCCACAACAGAACTTGCGGGGCCGGCAAGCTCGATCGGGATCGACACGCAAGATCTGATCGAAGCGAAGGGGATCGGGCTGTCGCTGCCGGTGAAGGTGAGGCTGAGCAACCCGCTGCTCGGCGAAAGCTGTTACATCGGCTCAGACGCGCACCCGATCTCGATACCTCTCACAACCGGCTCCACCAAGCTTTCATCATCGCACAAGCCGGCGACGGGTAAACCTGGTCATGCGCAGTTCAAGGACGAATACAACCTCGTCACGATCAAAGAAGACTCGCTGCTGAACGCTTCTTTTACGGCCCCGAGAGCCGAGGGTTGCGGCGGGATCCTCTCGTTTCTGGTCGGCCCCGCGGTCAACGCCGAGCTCGGGGTACCGCTTGCCGCGGGGCGTAACGAGGCGATCCTGAACGTCACCCTGCGGGATGCGAACGCGCCCGCCGTCAAAGCCAGCGAATGACTATGCGAGCTAGGCTTCTTCGGTATGGGAGGCAGTGACACGGGGGGAGGGTCGCGGAACCTGATCCTGGCGGCGATGATCTTCGCCGTCGCGATGACGTTCATCGACCAGACGATCGTCTCGATCGCCGCGCCCGAAATCCAGAAGCAGCTGCATCTGACGAGCACCGGCACGCAGTGGGCGATCAATGCCTATCTGCTGTCGCTCGCGGCGCTGTTCGCGTTCGGTGGCCGCCTCGCGGACACGGCCGGGCACCGCAAGATGGTGACGCTCGGCGTGATCCTGTTCGCCGGCTCCTCGGCGATGTGCGGTTTGACCCCGAAGGGCGCCGTCGCCGAGGCGTGGATCGTGACGTTCCGCGTGATCCAGGGCGCGGGCGGCGCGATCATGTTCCCGGCCGCGCTCGCGATCGTCGTGCAGACGTTCGAGCTGCGCGAAAGAGGCAGGGCGCTCGCGATCTTCTTCGGCATCGCCGGCGGCCTGACGGCGATCGGGCCGATCCTGGGCGGCTACCTGACGCAATGGACCTGGCGGGCGATCTTCTGGGTGAACATCCCCGTCGCGATCATCGCCCTGATCCTGATCGTGATCTCGAAACCGTCGACGGTGCATCGGCCGGCGCGGATGGACTACAAAGGCCTGGCATTGATTGCCAGCGGCGTGGCGCTGAGCGTGTTCGGCTTCCAGCAGTCCTCGATCTGGGGCTGGAGCGACCCGGGCACCTGGGCCTGCATCGTCGTCGGCGCCGCGCTGCTGGTCTCCTTCTACTTCGTTCAGCTACGCACCGAGTCACCCTTGATCGAAGTGCGCATCTTCAAGATCCGCCCGTTCCTCGTCGAGAACGTCGTGCTCGGGATCGCGATGCTCGTGTTCATCCCGGTGTTCTTCTTCGCCTCAGAGTACGCCCAGATCGCGCTCGGCAGGACGCCCTCGAACGCCGGTGTCTACATCCTCTACTTCTTCATCGGCTTCGTGATCGCCGCGCAGATCGGCGGGCGGATGCTCGACCGGATCGGCGCCAAGCGCCCGGTCGTGCTCGGTTGCGCGATCTCAGCCGTCGGCTTCTACCTGTGGGCCGGCAAGGTCACGGGCCTCGACTTCAACACCCAGCAGTGGTACATCATCCTCGCCGGCGCTGGCATGGGGATGATGCTGGGCCCGGCCAGCACGGATGCGGTCAACCGCGCCTCGAGGCTTTCCTATGGTGAGGCGAGCGGCATCACCCAGACGGTCCGCAACTACGCCGCCAGCCTCGGCCTGGCGATCCTTGGCTCGATCCTGGTCTCGCAGCTGCGCTCGCACACCACCACCTCACTCATGCACCTGGGCCTGACGAGCGCCCAAGCGCACGCGCGCGCGTCGAGCATTGCGCAACAGTCCCAGGGCGCCGGCGGCAGCGCGGCGCAGATTCCCCACTTCATCCGGCTCGACTTCGCGCAAGCCACGCAGTCGGTGCTCTACGTGATGGCGGCGATCATGGCTGCCGCGGCGATCGCGGGCGTGATCGGGTTGCGCGCGGGGGTGCAGGAGGAAGCCGCGGAGGGCGGCTCGCCGGAGGGTGGCGCGCCCGATATCGCCGGGGCCGGGGCCTGAGCAGGGCAGGCTCGCGGGTCCGTCACGCTGAACCGTTCCAAGCTGTCTGTATCGTCGGATCGACTGAAAAACGGTTGGCCAGGCGCGACTTCAGACGAAGGAGCCCGGCACGAAGGGATTGTGGCTGCAATGGACAGAGAATCAAAAGGGTCGCGAGCCTCCGATCACGCGGGGCTCGAACGAGCGATCGTCCTGCAACTGCTGCGCGACGATCACGGGCGAATGTGGTCCCACGCGCAATTGGCGATCGAGCTGGAATCTGAGCTGGAATCCGACCGAGCGGAGATCGGCCGTAAGGCCGTCGAGGAAGCGTTGAGACGGCTGGAGCGAGAGGGCGTGCTCGGCATGTCAGAGCATCAGGCGTGGGCGTCGAGCGCGGCGCGACGCCTCGACGAGCTGGGGCTGATCGCTGTGTGAGCCGACGCGTGGTGAGCTGCCGCGCGGGGACGGCGCGGGGCTGGGGAGGATAGGGTGCCGGGATGAGCGAGAATCGCGTGCTGCTCCTCTCCTGGGAGTACCCGCCCGTGATCGAGGCTGGCCTGGCGCGGCACGTTAGCAAGCTCGCCGAGGCGCTCGTGCGTCAGGGGGTCGCGGTGGACGTGCTCACGCGTGGGGCGGGCGACCAACCGGCGTCGGTGTTACCACGGACGTTGTTGGAGGGCTCGGCCGCAGAGAACACAGCGCTCCGGGTTGAGCATCCGACCGAGCGGGCAATGGAAGAGCGCGCCGGCGTGAACGTGTATCGCGTGCGCGAGCCGAGCTGGCCGCGCGATCTCGATCGCTTCGTCGCGTGGGTGGAGCACATGAACGAGGACATGCTCGCAGCCGGGGAAGCGCTCGCGGAGGAGCACGACTACGACCTCGTCCACGGTCACGACTGGCTCGTCGCGAAGGCCTCCGCCGCGCTCGCCGACAGGCTGGGCGTGGGGTATGCGACGACGATCCACGCCACCGAGCACGGGCGCCACCAAGGCTGGGTGCAGGACCAACCGCAATCGCACATCCACTCGGTCGAGCGATGGATGGCCCAGCGGGCGGACGCGGTGATTGTGTGCTCTTACTACATGCGCGGGCATGTCGCGGACATCTTCGACATCGACGAGCGGCGGATCGCGGTGATCCCCAACGGGATCGACCCCGACGAACTGCGGCCGGTGGGGGATCTGAAGGCGTTGCGGGAAGAGTTCGCAAAGCCCGAGGAGAAGCTCGTGCTGCTGGTCGGGCGGCTTGTCTACGAGAAGGGCTTCCAGCTGGCGCTCGACGCGCTGCCGGGAGTGATCGAAAGAGTCGGCAACGTGCGCTTCTTGGTGGCGGGCAGCGGTACTCACGAGGCCGAGCTGAAGGCCCAGGCCGAGCGGTTGGGGCTGTCGGAGCACGGCGTGTTCATGGGCTGGATCGGCGACGACGCGCTGCACTCGCTCTACCGGATCGCGGATCTATGCGTGGTGCCCTCGATCTACGAGCCCTTCGGGCTGGTGGCGCTCGAGGCGATGGCCTCCGGCTGCCCCTGCATCGTCGCCGACACGGGGGGCCTGCGCGAGGTGGTGCCGGAGGGCGAGCGCGTGGGGCTGCGCTTCAACGGCGGCGACGCGGAGCACTTGGGCGTGATGATCGAGCGACTGCTCGTCGACGGCGAGCTGCGCGACCGGATGGTGGCGGAGGCATCCGAGCATGTACTGAGCTTCGACTGGGATGACATCGCGCGCCGCACGCGTGCGATCTACGGCGAGCTGGCGCCGCGCCGTGGTCTCCGAGGGCAAGCGCGGATGGAGAGCCCACGAGGGCAGGTGCGAGGGGGGACGCGGGAGCAGGGCCCGCGCACAAAAACTCGAGAGCAAGGGGTGAAGCGCGCATGACCGAACCGCTGATGGGCCTGATGCAGGACGACTTTCCGCTGAACCTGCACCACATCCGTCGTCGCATGCGCGACGTCCATCCGGACGCCGAGGTCGTGACGCTGACCGCGCCCGGCAAGGTGCAGCGCGCGACGTTTGGCGAGATATCGGGGCGCGTCGATCGCCTCGCCCGCGTGCTTGGCAAGCTCGGTGTCCAGCCGGGAGACCGCGTGGGGACTTTCGCGTGGAACAACCAGCGCCACTTCGAGCTGTACATGGCGGTCCCCTGTGTCGGGGCGGTGTTGCACACGCTCAACATCAGGCTGTTCGAGGAGCAGCTGACCTACATCGTCAACCACGCCGACGACAAGGTGATCTTCGTCGACGATTCGCTTGTGCCGCTGCTCGAAAAGCTTGCGCCGAGCTTTGAGAATGTCGCTCACTATGTGGTCATGGGCGATGGGGATTCGGACCCCACCCATCCTGCCCTTCCAAACGCGCTGCGCTACGAGGAGCTGTTGGATGAGGCGGGATCGGGGACGGTGGGGTCCGAGCCATTCGACTATCCCGAGGTGGATGAGCGCCAGGCGGCGGCATTGTGTTACACGAGCGGCACGACCGGCAACCCGAAGGGCGTGCTCTACTCACACCGCTCGATCTGCCTGCACTCGACGGCGACGCTGATGAAGGACGCGCTCGGCCTGTCGAGCGTCGACAGGGTGCTGGCGGTCGTGCCGATGTTCCACGCCAACGCCTGGGGCCTGCCGCACGGCGCGGCGCTCGCCGGGGCCGACCTGATCCTGCCGGATCGGTTCTTGCAGGCCGAGCCGCTGGCGCAGCTGATCGCGGCCGAGCGCCCGACGCTGATGGGCTGCGTGCCGACGATCTTCGCCGACATGCTGCGCTACGCCGACGAGCACCCCGAGGTCGATCTCTCCTCGCTCGTCAACGCCGCCTGCGGCGGCTCGGCGGTGCCAAAGCAGCTGATGAAGGACTTCGAGGAGCGCCACGGCGTAAGGATCTTCCAGGCCTGGGGCATGACCGAGACGAGCCCGGTCGCCACCTACGCACGTCCCGATGAGAGCGGCGACCACGGAGACGAGTACTGGGACGGCCGCGCCAAGCAGGGCAAGCCGCTGCCGTGGGTGGAGTTGAGGCTGATCGGTGACGACGGTGTGGAGGTCCAGTGGGACGGCGAGTCCACCGGCGAGATCGAGGTGCGCGGGCCGTGGGTCGCGGCGCGGTACTTCCAGGAAGACGATCCCGACAAGTTCGACGCCGGCTGGTTGCGCACCGGCGACATCGCCGCCGTGGACAGGCAGGGGTCGGTGCAGATCACCGACCGGTCGAAGGACGTGATCAAGTCCGGCGGCGAGTGGATCTCATCGGTGGAGCTGGAGAACGAGGTGATGGCCCACCCGGACGTGGTCGAGGCGGCGGTGATCGCCAAGCCCGACGAGCGCTGGGCCGAGCGCCCGCTCTGCTGCGTGGTGCTGCGCGAGGGGGCGGACACGAGCGCCGAGGAGCTCGTCGAGCACCTGAGCGGACGCGTGGCCAAATGGTGGCTGCCGGACGAGTTCGCGTTCATCGGGGAGGTTCCGAAGACGAGCGTCGGCAAGTTCGACAAGAAGGTGCTGCGGGGGGAGCTGGCTGAGGGGACGCTAGAAGGGCGCGTGCGGGTCTGAAGAGGCGGGTTCAGCGCTCGAGCCTCGATCTCTCGTTTTGCACGTGCAGTCCGTCGTTGGTGATAGACCTTCGGGTCGAACGGCATCTCTCCGGAAGGCAGATCATGGGAGGGAGCCGCACGGAAACAGCGTATTAAGAGCAAGGAAGGCGTTTTGCCAATAGAATTAGCGGGCAAATCACCGCAAGAGGCCCCGATGGGCCGCAGCTCACAAACGAACGGGAGGTTGGCATGACTCGGACCAACGTCATGGCCTCGAGCAGGCCACAGGCAGTAGCAGGAATGACAAAGAGCGGATCGTCTCGCGCACGGCGCGGGCTCGTGATCCTGCCGGTCGTGCTCGCGCTGGGCCTGGGGCCCGTGGCGCCCGTCCTCGCGGCGACTGGTGCCACGCCCACAACGACCTACAACAAACCAGAACCCAACAAGCCGACGCCACATGAACCAGGCAGCGGAACGTCGCCGTCGAAATCGACGAAGACGCCGACGACAACGGCCTCGCCCGCGACTACGAGCAGCACGCCGACGACGGCGACGGAACCTGCGAAAGCGAGCACGCTGCCGTTCACGGGCTTCAACCTCACCTGGACGGTTGGCGGTGGGTTACTGCTGGTATGCGCGGGTGGCTCGATCATGGTGATGCAGCGTCGCCAGCGTCGCGACGACGCCGGGCTGTAGGCGACAGACAGCTGAGAGAAGACCGCGCCGGGCGTCCCCGCCGGCTTATGCCGGCGGGTGCGTCGCGCCGGAGGCGAAGGTGGCGGCGCAGTGCTCCGAGCAGAAGTAGTGCGTCTGCCCGTCCTGTTCGACCCGCACGGCCTTCGCGCGGTCGATCTGCATCCCGCATACGGGGTCGGTAGCGCCGCGGCGGAACGTCAAGGCGAACAGGGCGGCGAAGACGGCGAGCCCGAGGATGTTCGTGAACAGCTTGTAGTTGAGCGCGACCGAGCCGAAGATGTCTGCCCGTGAGGGACGCGTCTGCGGGATCAGCCCGGCGACGCTGAAGATCCCGTCGACGGCGAGCGCGGAGGAGACGATCGTGACGAACATCAGCGCGACGATCCGCACGGTGAAGGGGGTGCCGTAGTACTTGCGGTAGATCGCGATGATCGGCAGCACGAGCAGGTCGGCGAAGATGAAGGCGATCACACCGCCAAAGCCGATCCCGCCCGACCAGAGGACCGCGGCGAGGGGGATGTTGCCGACCGAGCAGACGAAGCTGAGGATCGCGACGATCGGACCGACGATCACGTTCTCCAGCAGTCGCAGCGGCGCGGGCGCGTCGGTGAGGAACAGGCTGTTGAAGAAGCTGTTTGGAAGCAGCCCGATGAACCCGGCGAGGAAGAACCCGGCGATGATCTCTCGGTAGACCATCGACCAGTCATTGCGGAAGTTGTGCGCCACGTCCGACCAGGCGGAGGCGGAGGTGAGGCGCTCACGGAGGGACATCGACCCGCCGACCGAGTGGTGCTGGTGTCCACTGTCGGCCTGCTGGGCATGGGCGCGGGCTTCCTGTTCGAGGCGCTTGGAAACGAACAGGCGCAGGAGCAGGCTCATCACCACAATCAAGATCAGTCCGCCGACGAGCTCGGCCAGCGTGAATTGCCACCCGAGCAAGACCCAGATCACGACGCCCAGCTCGATGACGAGGTTCGTGGAGGCGAACTGGAAGGCCAAAGCCGAGCCCGCCGAGGCCCCCTTCTGAAAGAGCGACTTGGCGATCGCGATCGCCGCGTAGGAACAGGACGAGGAAGCCGCCCCCAGACCGGTGGCCACGGCGATCGGGCTGGGGCCGCCGCCACCCAGCGCCCGCTCGATCCGCTCGCGCGGGACCCAGGCCTGCACGATCGCGGAGATCGCAAAGCCGAGCACCAGCGCCCACCACACCGCCCAGGCCATCAGGAAGGCGTTTGAGATGCCGTGCCAGGCGGTGTCGAGGATGCTGCTCAGGCTGTTCAGCCCTCGAGCTGAATTCGCACGGTCACCGGTTGGCTCTCGAGCGCGCGGAACGTCGCGGCGGTGACCGCCCGCCCGACCGCACTGTCGGAGAACGTGCGGATCCGGGCCTTGACGTCGTCATCGGGGAGCAGCTCGGCGGTGCCGGTGCGCCAGCGGCGACCGAGGCGCACACGTATCTGGGGGCTGGTCTGGAAGTTGCGTACCCAGCCGGCGTGCTCGCCGTGCTGGGCGATCAGCCACAACGTGTCGTCGTCGCCGGGTGTGTAGGCGACGGGGGTGTGTCGCACCGCGCCTGAGCGCCGGCCGATCGTCTCCACGAGCGCCATCCCAGGGGGCGTGATCCCGAGCTTGAACATACCCCGCATCATCGGGTTGGCGGTGTAGCGCCCGATCAAGATCTCCCAGCGCCGCTTCACAGGTCTGTCCATGTTGCTCCTCATATCTCGTTGGCCGCCGTCCTTAGGATGTTCCTACTTTCGCGCCACGTTCGTCTTATGGTCGCCGGGCAGGGTGGGGCGGTATGAGCTCCACATATCTACTCCACCGTCCGTCCGGCCCGCTGTCACACGATGACCCTGCCACGCGTGCCACGGATGCCGACGAGCGACGGCCACAGCCTGTCACCGATGTGCCCGAGCGACGCTCAGAGCCCGGCTGGGCGCGCCCAGCGCTGATTGCGCTGCTGCTCGGCACGGCGATCACCTACATGTGGGACCTCAGCGCGTCGGGCTACGCGAACAGCTTCTACGCGGCCGCCGTGCAGGCGGGGACGAAAAGCTGGAAGGCGATGTTCTTCGGGTCGATCGACTCGTCTAGCTTCATCACGGTGGACAAGCCGCCCGCGTCGTTGTGGGTGATGGCGATCTCGGGAAGGATCTTCGGGTTCAGCAGCTGGAGCATGCTGATCCCGCAGGCGCTGGAGGGCGTCGCGGCGGTCGCGCTGCTGTACGCCGCGATCAAGCGCTGGTTCGGCGCGGGCGCCGGCCTCTTGGCGGGCGCGCTGCTGGCGATCACGCCGGTGGCGGCGCTGATGTTCCGCTTCAACAACCCCGACGCGCTGCTCGTGTGCCTGCTCGTGGCGAGCGCCTACTGCCTGACCAGGGCGATCGAGAAAGCGGGCACCAAGTGGGTGATCGCGGCCGGGACGATGATCGGCTTCGCGTTCCTGGCGAAGATGATGCAGGCGTTCCTCGTGCTGCCGGCGTTTGGGCTGGTCTACCTCGTGGCCGCTCCCACGACATTGCGCCGGCGCCTGGCGCAGTTGATGGCCGGCGCGCTGGCGATCGTGGTCAGCTGCGGCTGGTGGGTGGCGATCGTGGCGCTGTGGCCGGCGAGCTCGCGCCCGTTCATCGATGGGTCGCCCGACAACAACATCTTCAACTTGATCTTCGGCTACAACGGCCTCGGGCGGATCTTCGGCTCCAGCGGCCCCGGCGGCGGCGGAGGCGGCGCCAACTTCAGCGGCCCGACCGGCCCGCTGCGGCTGTTCGACGAACTGATGGGCGCGCAGGCATCCTGGCTGCTGCCTGCGGCGTTGTTGGCGCTCGTCGTGGGTCTGTGGCACTCTCGCCGCGCGCCCCGCACCGACCGCACCCGCCCGGCGCTGCTGCTGTGGGGCGGGTGGCTGCTCGTCACCGCGGCCGTCTTCAGCTTCGGGCAGGGTGTGATCCACACCTACTACACGGTCGCCCTCGCCCCGGCGATCGCCGCGCTGATCGCGATCACGAGCTCTGTGTTGTGGCGGAATCGTCACACGGCCGGCGCGAGGATCACCGCGGCGGTAGCGGTGCTGATCACGACCGCCTGGTCCTACGTGCTGCTGGACCGCACGCCGCACTGGGAAGCCTGGCTGCGCCCGCTGATCCTCGTGAGCGCCGCCCTCGCGGTGATCGGCCTGCTCGCGGCCCCGGCGCTGGGACGGCTCGGGCGCCGGGTTCCGCTCGCGGCGGCTGTATTCGCGGTGGTGGCCTGCCTCACCGGGCCTGTGGCCTACTCCGCGCAGACGATCACGACTGCGCACACGGGGTCGATCCCCTCCGCGGGACCGGGTAGTACGGGCATGGGCGGCGGGATGGGACCGGGCGGAGGGTTTGGGCTCGGTGGAGGAGGCAGCACGAGCGGTCACGCTCTCGGTTTTCCGGGCGCTCCCGGTGGCTCCAGCACAGGATCTTCATCCTCATCGAGCACTGAAGCCGGCGGTGTTCAGCTGTTTGGTTCCGCTGGCGCGAAGCGATCGGGCGGGGCTTCGTCGACCGCTGCCGGGGGAGTGCGTCCCGCGGCCGGTGGCGCTCCGTCGTTCGGCGGCGGCGGGGGTGGCGCAGGTGCAGGCCAGATCACCGTGAGCAGCGCCCTGAAGAAGGCGCTGGAGGCCGACGCCGGTCACTTCCGCTGGGTGGCGGCCGTCTCGGGGTCGCAGACCGCGGCCTCGCTCGAGCTCGGTAGCGGCGGCGAGCCGGTGATGGCGATCGGCGGCTTCAACAACCAGGGTGGCAACCTCTCTCTGGCGCAGTTCAAGACATATGTAGCCAAAGGTGAGATCCACTACTACATCGCCTCCGGCAACGGCGGCGGTGGCCCGGGTGGCGGTGGCCCGGGTGGCGGTGGCCCGGGTGCGTCGAGTAGCAGCGCGATCGCCACCTGGGTCGAGGCGAACTTCAAGTCTGTGCAGGTTGGGGGACATACCGTTTACGACCTCACGCAATCGCTCTCATAGCCTGCCGATACCCGGAGGACTGCGGATGCGGCTGAGAGGACTCGAACCTCCACCTGGTTTCCCAGACACGGACCTGAACCGTGCGCGTCTACCAATTCCGCCACAGCCGCGTGCCGTGAGAAAGCGAAGATATCGCACCGACCCGAGGCCGAGTCGATCGGTCACGAGCGCGGCCATCACGTAGGACTGGAGGGGTCGCCGGATCCGCCCGGAAGAGACCGCCGAAGAGGCTCGTGTCGAGCGCTTTGCTAGCCTCGGCAGCCGTAGATTGCGCGCCGCTATCGTCCAGGGGACTAGGACGCCGCCCTCTCATGGCGGAAACCCGGGTTCGAATCCCGGTAGCGGTATTAGGAGCGCTGCGAGGAGCGCTGCGCGCGGCTTCGCTGCCAAGCCGCCACCAAGCCGGCCGCCCCGAGCGCTCCCAAGCCGGCCGTCACAGTGCCAGCAGCCGCGGCGACCGCGGCGCGGGAGAGCAGACGTCGAACCCGTCGGCGCGCGTAGAGGAATCCTGCACCCATCGCTGTTGCCAGGAGTGCATCATCAATCTGGCGCTCGATTCGCTTTGACGTCATCTGAGGCTGAGTCTACATCGAGCATGGTCCCGGGATACGTAGTTCCGCCTATGTCCCGTTGGGTGTGTCAAGCTCCTTCAGTGGCTGTCCCGTTTGCCGCCGGCGGTCGGAGCAGGAAGATGAGGTGCTCCGCTTCCTGCTGTGGCGAGCCCTGGGCCTGCTCGCCGTCCTACTGGCCCTCGCCCTGACCGGCTGGCTGCTCGACGGCGGGCTCGGCGCTGCGCTGCGGGGCGCCGGGTCGATGGCG
>Ga0302325_10011445_pt1 | contig 19108 bp, 20 predicted proteins | sample Palsa_T0_2_FD_201948 | JGI IMG/M metagenome (GOLD analysis project Ga0302325, IMG submission 201948) | Peat permafrost microbial communities from Stordalen Mire near Abisko, Sweden - Palsa_T0_2 | ecosystem: Environmental > Terrestrial > Soil > Palsa > Peat permafrost | place: Sweden: Abisko...
GGCCCGGACGACGTGGACGGCTACTCCAACCCTGCCGGCCACGTCGGAATTTACGTCGGCGCGGTCTCGGGCGTCGGTAGCGACGAGGTCATATCGACCTGGTCCTGGCCCGAACCCTCAAGCCAGCCCGACGTGCACTACTTCTCGCTTTCGGGCAGGAACAACGCAGGCTACCCTTACCTCGGATGGATGGCGCCAGCTGGAAGCGCGGGCGCGGGTCCGCCAGCGAATGGGTCGTTCGTCCAGGTGTCGGGATCGTCTGCGATCTATGAGATCGCTGGTGGGGCGCCGTTGTATGTGAGCTCGTGGAGCGCGGTTGGTGGTTCTCAGCCTGTAACGACGATTAGCCAGCAGCAGTTCGATTCGTTAAACGCGGTGCCTTCGAACGGGACGGTGCTGAATGCGTCGGGTGGTGGCGGGGTGTTCATCGTTGCTGGTGGCGCGCCGCTCTACTTGAGTAGCTATAGCGCGGTCCCGAGCGCCCAGAACGCTGGGGTCGCGATCGATGATTGGGATATCCAGAACGCTGGGACGAACGGGGCGTCGCATCTCAACGCGGTGCCTTCGAACGGGACGGTGCTCGACGCATCGGGCGGTGGGGTGTTCATCGTTGCTGGTGGCGCGCCGCTCTACCTCAGCAGTTTCAGCGCGGTCCCGAGCGCCGAGGGCGACGGTGTCGCGGTCGATCAGTGGGATATCCAGAACGCTGGGACGAACGGGGCGTCGCATCTCAACGCGGTGCCTTCGAACGGGACGGTGCTGAATGCGTCGGGTGGTGGCGGGGTGTTCATCGTTGCTGGTGGCGCGCCGCTCTACTTGAGTAGCTATAGCGCGGTCCCGAGCGCCCAGAACGCTGGGGTCGCGATCGATGATTGGGATATCCAGAACGCTGGGACGAACGGGGCGTCGCATCTCAATTCGGTCCCGTCGAACGGGACGTTTTTGAACACGTCGACTGGTCACGTCTACCGGGTGGCCGGTGGCGCACCCTTCGCTGTGAGCACCTGGTCGATCTTCGGCGGGGAACAACCGTGCGTCACGATCGACGAGTGGGACATCGACAACATCGCCAATCCGGCGGCGCACATGAACGCGGTGCCGGAGAACGGGACGATCGTGGAGGGGCTGCCGTCCGATAGCTATTGGTCGTTTACCGGCGGTCAGCGCAGTCCGACGTCCGCGAGCTCGAGCGCTACCACCGTTGACGACGTCGGTCTTGCGGCATTTCCGGAGGCGCCCACGGCTGGCACCGCCGGAACGGGTATCACGGCGCCGAGCACGCCGGGAACCGGCGCGACACTGGCGTCTGGTTCGACCAAGACCGGTACGCCGGGCGCGTCGGCTGCTCGTTGTGTGGTGCCCAGCCTCCATCGTATGACTCTCGTGCAAGCAAAGCGCGCGCTCAGCCGTGCGGACTGCCGTGTCGGCAAGGTCCGCAGGCCGAGGCATGTCTCGGGTCACCACGTTCTACGCGTAACAAGCCAGTCGGCGGTGTTTGGGAGTCGGCACGTTGCGAACTACTCCGTGAATCTCTTGCTGAAATGAGGACTCCCTTCCAGATGGCACGGCGGGGCGAGGTGGTCAGGCGGCAACGATGCCGCGAATAGCGAGTGTTTCGCGCGATGGTGAGGTACCTCCTCGAAGCTACGTGCTCCGGCGTGCGGGCCGACCGGTGCTTGCCCGTGGCTCGTCGTGGTACCGTTTCGCGCTTGGCCGGGAAGGCCGGTGGGCAAAAAGCGAGCAGATTGGGGGGCCGATGGGTACCAAGGCAGTCGCAAGCTGGCGCCGCACGCTCGTCCGAGCGACGGTGACGGGCGTGATCGCAACCGCATTCGCGACGCTGGCAGCGCCGGCGGCGGCAATGGCTGATTCGGCGAGCATCTCGCTGTCGAACGCGCAGCCAGCCACTGGCACGCCGATCACCGTCACGTTCAACACTGCGGCCACTCCGATCGACTCGAACGGCGACGGCCCGTACCTGTATGCGGTCGTCCAGCCGTCCAGCGCAGGCGGCTGCCAGCCCACCTTCGGCGACGATCAAGGGGTCGTGGGCTCGCAGGCGAGCATCCTCGTACAGGGCGGTGATAACGGCCAGGTCACGACAGGCCAGGACAGCCAGTCATACAACTACACCTCCTACATGGCCGCCGCCTACACGGTTTGTGCCTGGCTCGAGACTGCCTACGACGACTACTCTGGTAGTGGCGACACCTCCTCCGTCGTGACGGCGACTGCAACTAGCGGGCTTACGGCTTCCAACACCGACACGCTGTCGCCCTCGCTTTCGACCAGCGCCCCCCAGCCAAACGTCCCGTTCACGGTCACGTTCACCGGGAACGCCACGCCGATCGACTCGAACGGCGACGGCCCGTACCTGTATGCGGTGGTCCAGCCATCCAGCGCAGGCGGCTGCCAGCCCACCTTCGGCGACGATCAACAGGTCGTGGGCTCGCAGGCGAACGTCGTCGTGCAGGGTGGGGATAACGGCGAGGTCACCACGGGCCAATTCAAGAAGGTCTTCAACTTCAGCGCGCCCAAGGGTTCGTACACGGTTTGTGGTTGGCTCGAAAGCGACTACGACGACTATTCTGGTAGCGGTGACACCTCCTCGGACGTGACTGCCGCGGCAACCCCGGTCACGTTCACGATCGCGTCCCCGCCACCACCTCCGCCCGCTTGCGTCGTCCCGAAGTTCGCCGGAGCTGGCCTCGCCGCTGTGGAGCAACGGATTTTGAGGGATCACTGCACTGTCGGACGGGTGAAGCGCGTCCGCCGACGTCACGTCCGGCGCAACCGGGTGCTCGGCCTGAGCCCGGCTCCTGGGAGACGACTGGCGTCGGGGGCCGGGGTCAACATCACGGTTTCGCGGGGCTAAGGTCCCACGCCCGCGCCCCCCGCGCCAAGCGACTCACGGACCGATCGCCGCGAGCCGGTTGTTGTGCGACGACGTGCACCGCCGTTCGGTAGCGCTAAGACCGGCTTTCAGATCGACGAGCCGCCTCCGAGGCTTCGTCTATTCGGGTAGGGACCACGAGTTCCGTTGACAGTGGCCATCGAAGCGGCAATGATCGCTCGAGCACCGAGGGTCGCCCGAGGGGCGCTAGGATGATCGTCAGGGCGGTATGGATGGCGAGCCTGGCGTTCGCGACGATATGGCTGCCTGATTCGCGGAACCTCAATCCGTCGAGTGCCTTAAGCTGGTCGGGAGTGCGAAACGCGCCACACCTCAGCCGCTCGACGCTTCAGGCGCTGGCCGTCCTGATCGTCAGCTTCGCGTGTGGTGTCGGGCTGGCCTCGGTGATTAACGGCACGGGCTCTAACGGAACGGGTTCGCCGGCGTCCTCGACCTTCTCCAGCCCGGCGGGCCACACGGCCAGACAGAAAGGCTGCCCGCCTTCAGTGACAACGCCTGGTGGGGGCGTGATCGCGTATCCATGTACTCAGCAGACGTCGTCGCCATGAAGTCCCTATACCGCTCCGGGAGGGATTACATGCTTGCGGTGGGCGCCAGAACGAGTCGAGGTGCCAGGGTGGGCGCCGATGAGCCCCTAAAGTGCGAGTTCAACCCAGTCCATCAGTGTCCGCACGAGATTGCGCGAGCTGGAGGTAGGGGTTGCAAGGGCCAGCGACCTAGTACGTCTGGCGCCGACTGGGCGCGCGGGTAGGCATCCCGAGCTTGGCCGAACCACGCGGACCGCGGTCGGGCACGACAACGAGGATCACGAGGTCACGCTTGGGGGGCCGTCACGTCGAGGTGCGGCGTACACGGGTGCGGACTGCGGATCGCGAGGACGCGGTGCAGTTGAGCTACGAGCATTTCGCTGATGGCGATCCGTTGGCTCGGCGTACCCGCCGACGGCTCGCCGCGCCGGTGCCCGGCACGCAGGAGCGGTCGGCAAGGACGTGTCGAGACGAGAGTGTGCTCGACTTCGACGACTCACGCTCCAGCGCGTTTATCGAGCGCACGCGCGAGGGCGCTCGGCGAGCTCAGGGGGCCGCCAGCTACGCTATCTCCTCCAGGCGGTGATGATGCCCGCGGGGCTGGAGCTGAAGGCCCGGACGATGATCGTTGCGTTGGGGATAACGACCGGAGCGCGTCAAGATCCTGCTCTGGATACGGGAAGAGATCCCGGAGGATGCGACGGTCATGACCGCGCTCCGATCCGACCTGGTCGAGCGCGGCGTTGACCCGGATGAAAAGAGCGACCCTGCTCGACAGCTCAAAGGCGCTTGCGCGAGGCGGTGCGCTCGGTGTCCGGCGAGGTGCCGCTGCAGCGGCACCTCGCGGCATCTCCCCAGAGCGCGACCCGGGTGTCCATCTGTTCGCACACCACGTCCTGCTCGGTTTACTTGGAAGAGTCGGCCAGCTGCGAGTGTTCCCACGCTGGGCCTTGCTGCCGAAGATGCGGAAATGTTTCAAGCGGAACGTGCTTTGTGCCGCGCCAGCTGTCTAAAATCTAGGCTTCTAATCGGAGTCGGTCTTATTGGGGGTGTTATGGCTTACCAACCCGGGGGCGTTGAGCGGGTCGTCGCGACTAAAGAATTCGCTGGTCGGACGTGCCCGTACTGTCGCTTTCCGCTGAAGCAAGACGGCGAGATCGCGCTGTGTGGGCATTGCCGAGCCGCGCATCACGCCGACTGCTGGGTTGACAACGGTGGCTGCGCCGTCGTCGCGTGCGCCGGCGGTCCCGGCAAGGAGGCGGCTACTGGACAAGCGACTGTTGCGATGCCCGTTGCGCCCGCCGCGGCGGGGGCGCTGAACGCTACGGCGGTACAGCCGACGCAGCCGGCCTATTCGCAGTGGTCCTCAGCCGGGACACCTGGGGCGCCGCCGCCACCACCCGTGCCGCCGCGAGACTCAGGTGGTTCGGGCAACACGGGCCTCATTGCGGCGCTGGTAGTGCTCGCACTCGCGATTGGAGGCGTCGCGGCCGCGGTACTCGTCATGAAGGGCAAGGGCGGCGCATCCACCGTCGCGCAGAATTCGAACGCGACAACCAACACCCCTGCTGTTCAGACGACGACGGTCGTCACCGTCCTCCAGACACAAACCGCAACCACGCCAACTACGGGTAACGAGGGCCAGACGACTTCAACGCCCGCTGCCCCGGGGGGAGGGCCGTCAAAAACAGGTGGAGGCTCCGGGTCGACGAGCGCGGCCAGCGGCGCCAAGGGCGCGATCGACTCGTACTGGAACGACGTCAATAGCGGCGAATACGCCGATGCGGTCAACCTGTCAACGAGTTCCGAGTCCGATGAGTCCTCGGTCGGCACGTTTCAATCAGAGAAGCCGAACATCAACATCATCTGGACCGCCAATCCTGTATCGGACGGCTCCGGCAACCAGATCGTTCGGATCAGCTTCTACGCCCAAAACACAGTCGGGAGTGATCAGACGTGCCGCCACTTCGTGATCAGCTCACTCATGGAGCCGGACGGGAGCGGCGGATGGCTCTACGACGGTCACGAGCCAGGAACCACCACGATAGACCAGGACACGCCGGGTAACCCGAACTGCCCAGCGTAAGCCTCGTCGGGACACTCTGCACGGATGACACGACGACATACGCTGCTGACGGCAGGCTGTGCCGCGGTCGCTGCTTCATCTACATCGCGGGCGTCGCTTGCGGCCTCACCGTCGATGACGGTTGGCGTGGTCGATCGGCTCTGACCACGATATGGCCCACGTCATGACTTCGCTGGCCGAACGAACGGTCCGGCGCCACCGGCTGTCACCCAGCGAGCGTTGATGAGCTCGTCGCCAAAATTGCCCCGCATTCCTCGCGAGGCCCGGTTGCCGGCACTCGCTGTTGCGAGCATCGCGATCACGATCGTCGTGGTCCTCATGTCATCTGGTTCGTCGACGCCAGCGCCGACCCAAGTCAGTGCACTGGCGGCCACCACGACAACCCGTCCAGTGGGCTCTCGGGCGAGCCACGACCCATCGAGCGCTGCGACACGAACGGTCACGGTCACGACGACGACGGCGGCGGCACCGAAGCAGAACAAGCAGCCATCCCGCACGGTCGCCGGAACTCCGCTCGGTGCCGGTGACCGGGCAAGCCTGCCCTTGGAAGTCGGACAGGTGATCATCGGAACGTACGCAGGAACCGTGCCGCCGCAGTCGATGCTCAACGCCGTCAAGGCCGGCCAGGTCGGCGCGATAATCCTGATGGGTGACAACACCGCCGGCGGGGCGGCCAGCGTCAGCGCGGCGACGCATGAACTACAGCTCGCGGCGAAAGAGGGCGGCAACCCCGGCCTATTGATCATGACCGACCAGGAGGGAGGCGAGGTCAAGCGACTTGCGTGGGGACCACCCGATGGCTCGGCTGCTGAGATGGGAGCTGCCGGCGACGCTCAAAAGCAAGGTGTCCTGACGGGGGAGCTACTGAAATCAGTCGGCATCAACGTCGATCTCGCTCCGGTCGCCGACGTGGTCCGCGTCGACGGCTTCATCTACCAGGAGCAACGCAGCTTCGGTCGGAACCCGGGGATTGTTGCTGAAGAGGCGTGCGCGTTCGCGAGAGGACTCAACCAGGGTGGGGTCGCGTACACGCTGAAGCACTTCCCCGGTCTCGGCTCCGCAATCCAGAGCACAGACGGCGCGCCCGTTCACGTCGAGGAACCTTTAGCGGACCTTGCCGCAGATGATGAGGCCTACGGCATCTGCGGATCAGGGTCGCGAACTTTGGTGATGGTGAGCAGTGCGAGCTATCAGGGTCTGACGGGATACACGCCGGCCGTCCTCGATCCGGTTATCTACCAGCACGTCATCCCGGACGACGGCATCCACGCCGTCACAATCAGCGACAGCTTCGAGTCTGGAGCGATCCAGGGGATCGGGTCGCCGGCGATGACAGCGCTCAACGCCGGTCTGGACATGGTGATGTACCCCGATTACGAGTCTGCCAGCGCGAACGCGTACACGACCCTGCTTCAGGACGCCGATCAAGGCTCCTTGGTTCATACGCGCTTGCAGCAGGCTTACGATGAGGTGCGAGTGTTGAAGCAAGCCCTGGGGCTCGAATGATCGGGTCCCGGCCAGGACCGCCCTCGTGAAACCCGTACGCGGCGTGCCTGGGCTCGATCTGCTGCCGTCGGACATCTGGGCGGCCGGACTCGAGGAGGAGATTGTTAGCTATGTAGGGTGCGAGCGGCTAGTACGGCGCTTGCTCGAGCCTGTAGGGGCAACTATGGCTGGAAGGGTATCGACTGCCTGCCGAGTCGAGGGGACATGACGATCAACGAACTGTGCGCATCGGCCGACGGGGATTGCGCCGGCCTCGATGGACGAGAACGCCGCGCAAAGGGCACTCAACCTGCTCGACACGCTGCCCGGAATTCGAGCGGTCTGGGGAACGCCGACGCGAAGCGCCAGGGCCTCGCCGAACCGCGCCCTCCGGTCGCCCGGACAAACCTGCGCAGGCCGCATAAGCCCAGTTAGGCGTCATGACCGCTATCGATCATGTGGCCCTCGCCGGTTGTACTCGCGACCTCCGGTCAAGCGGCCTTAGTGCCGCCGCGTAGAGGACTGCTGACCGCAACGTGCTCAAGGCATCCCCAAGCCGTGGCCGCGACTTCGCGCACCGTGTCGCCGAGGAACCTGATCGATGAGCCCTCGTCATCGTCGGCTGATGGCGGATCTCGGTCAGATGAACGAGCTCATCGATCAGGACCCATCCGTCGACTTCCGCGCCGACGGCAACCCTCCGGAGACATATCATGTCCTCATCAACGCGGTCGGCCTTGCTGTGGTCGCCGAAGGCCAGGTCACGGTCCGGCGTGTTCATCGCTGCGTCGTCTACCTTCATGCCGATTATCCGCGGCGCCCGCCCGTGATCACTTGGCTCACGCCAATCATGCATCCAAACATCCTGCCGCCCGAGCGTAATGGCGGCGTATGCCTGGGCTCATGGAGCGCTGGCGAAAGTCTCGCCGACGTGATCCGCCGACTAATTAGTCTTGTGAGCTACCGGTCGTTCAACACTGCCGACGCATTGGACAAGACCGCCGCAGCCTGGATCGCGCAGGCAAAACTGATGCCGGGCGCTGATCTTGCGGCTATCGTTGCGGATCATCGATTCGACTGGTGTGAGGAGGTCGCCGTGGCTCTGACGCGAAAGAACAATCCATGACCAAGACCGCAATCCCTGGACTCGAAGATGCCTTACACGGCGACATCTACGCTCACTGCTTCAGCACCACCGATCGAGAGGTCGGGGGTGTGCTCGTGGGAATCTCCGAGAGTGGAAAGCCGCCTCGCGTCACGGGTTCGATCAGGGCGTCCCTCGCAGCTGAGACGGCAGCTCAGATCACCTTCACTCAAGATGCCTGGGCTCACATCCATCAAGTGCTCGACGAACAGCATCCCAATGCGCAAATCGTTGGCTGGTATCACACCCACCCCGGCTACGGCCTCTTCCTCTCCCAGCAGGACCTCTTCATCCAGACCAACTTCTTCAAGAATCACAGTCAGATCGCTCTCGTGATCGACCCAATTGCGGAACAGGAGGCAGTGTTCGCCTGGTTCGGTGGGGAGGTCCGCGAGTATTATCGTCGCCCGACCGCGCATCGACCGCCCGTATCCCTATCACGTGAGGCCAGGCTACCCCCGCCCGGCGGTTCCACGCCAGGCGGCTGGGGCACCTCCCTACAGAGAGGTAGTCCCGGCGAAGGGCTTCTGCTGAGCGACGATCCGTCGCGCGGAGCGCGTACGGCCTTCTGGGAGACCTCGTCCGACAGCGGTCGCACAGGCGATCGGCTCCTGCTGAGCACCTGGATCTACATGGCTGTCATCGGGCTCTGCGCGGGCGTGATCTTCTGGGAGCTCATACTCAAATAGCTCCCGGAGATCTGCTAGGTCGTGATTGAGGTCGGCGAAACTGCTCTGGCGGGCGGTAAGTGGGCTTGAGGCGCAGGATTGTTCTGCGCTGCCGCGAGAACTAGGATCGAGAAGCACGGATCTTGCACCCGGGTGTCGATGACGGAAGAAGAACGCAGCAGCCCCGGAGGCTCGGATCGCCTCTCCGAGGCTCCTGATCGAACCGGGCGCGGCACACATGTTGCCCAGTCAGACCGCGGCCTCACACAGTGCGTCGGACAGTACCCCGGATCAGCGCCGCGCCTGTGCCGACGAAAGTTGTTCTGCCCGACCGCAATAGCTATGATCGCCCTTCACGGGTGGTTGCAAACAGGGGCGAGGATGGCGAAGCAGGGCGGCCGGGCGAAAAGACGGACGGCGACTTTTGAGGGCGCTGTCCTTGGCTGCCCAGACACTGAGGACGAGAGTTTCTCGCCCGGCAGCGGCACCATATGCGGGTAGGTCGGCCTGAGCGGCCACAGCGTGCAATACGGCCACGAGACCTTGTCCTCCTACGGGCCAACGGACTCCACGACTGTCCCTACACCGAGCAACCTTCCCGCTCGAGCACGTCGCCTCGATTGATCAGCAACCAGTCGCCCCGAGCCGCAGCGTTGTCTCGCGACCCGTCCGGCCAAAGTCGATGAAGCCAAGGATCGATTTCTATCGTCTCCAGCGAGGCCTCACCCTCCCAATTTTCGCCGCAGCCAGCGTTCTGGTCACGATCGTGGTAGTCCTCACGGCATCGTCGTCAAGGCAGCCAGCGATAGCTGCGCTCGTCACGAGCCGCGCCCAGTTCGTCAGCCCGAGCGTTCACCTCTCCGATGCGACGCCCTCCGGCGGGACCCCGCCCTCGACAGCCCCGGCGCATCCCAAGGCGCAGCACCAGCCGGCGAGCTCCTTGCCTGGCTTGACGCTGGCCAAGCAGCTCGGGCAGATGATCATCGCGAGCTTCGCCGGCACGGTGCCAACGCGATCAATTCTGGCGGACATCCGAGCCGGGCACGTAGGCGGAATTATCTTGTTCGGCGACAACACGGCCAACGGCGTGTCGGCAACCCATGCTCTCGCCCGGCAGCTTCAAGACGCCGCGGTCGCTGGCGGCAATCCGCGCCTACTGATCATGACCGACCAGGAGGGCGGCGAGGTCGAGCGCTTCCCGGGTCTTCCCCCCGTGTTATCGGCGAGCCAGATGAGCGACCCGAAGGTAGCAGCCATGCGAGGCGCCGCCACCGCCCTGCTTCTCCGAGCCGCCGGCGTCAATGTCGACCTTGCCCCAGTGGCGGACGTTGCGCGGATCGATGGATTTATGGAACGTGAGCAACGTACCTTTGGCAATACCCCTGGGACAGTCGCCGCGGCGGCTTGCGCGTTCGCCAACGCGCTCGCGGCGGATGGGGTCGCGTACACGCTCAAGCACTTCCCGGGCCTTGGAGACGCACTCACGAGCACCGACACCGCTCCGGTCAGCGTCCCTGAGAGCGCAGGCCTGTTGAACGCCGACGCTGCCGCTTACCGCAAATGCGGAGCCAATGCCCGCGCCCTGGTCATGGTGAGCAGCGCCAGTTACGAGCACCTCACAGGATCTACTCCAGCGGTCTTGACCCCCAGGATCTATAGCCAAGTCCTGCCCTCCGACGGCGTGAACGCGGTCACCATCAGCGACGACTTCCAGGCTGGCGCGATCGCGGGCCTGCCCGCGCCGGCACGCACTGCGATCAACGCGGGGCTTGACATGGTGATGTATGCCCAGACCGAAACGGCATCGGCGAACGCGTATCAGCTCCTGTACCAGGATCTCCAGCAGGGGGAACTCAGCCCGTCTCGCATCCGGGGCGCCTGGGCCAAGATCAAATCGCTGAAGGCAAGCCTCAACTTACTGTGACAGACGGCGGCGACACCGCAGGAGGGCCGGCGGCACGTGCTGTGCGCGAGGACGAGGCGGGCCGCAACTGCCCGTACTGTCGCTTTCCGCTGAAGACAGGTGCGCCAGCCGCGATCTGCCCAGCGTGCAGCGCAGCTCATCACGCCGAATGCTGGACGGACAATCGCGGCTGCGCCGTCATCGCCTGCGCAGCGGCTCCCTCCAGGATAGCCAGCGCACCGTCAACGCCGAGTCAGTCGCCCACGCTCAAGCATCCGGCCGCCGGGGGAACGCAGACACCAGCGCAATCGGCGAGCCAGCTCGCCTCACCTCCCCCCGCTCGACCGCGCGGCTCGGCCTCGAACCGTGGCCTCGCGCTCGCCATCGCGGCGCTCGCCGTTGGCGTGATCGCGGTCGCGGCAGTCCTGCTGCTGAACGGGACCCGGTCGAGCCCGGCAGCAGGTACCTCGTCGCCCCGGTCGCAACCGGATGCGGCTTCGGCCTCTACAACCTCGACGAGCGCTACGCAGACCACCACGACATCCACCGGCAGCACCGCGACCCCCAACACACCTGCGCTCACTACGTACGAAAGCCAAACATACGCGATCGGTTATCCAACGGGTTGGCAGACCGTTAGCCAAGACGTCTCGCACGGAGCCTACGTCGAGTCGAAGTGGTCAGCGCCCGGAAACCCTGCCGTCTACCTGCTGATTGACCAGGACACGCAGCCCTTCAGCGGGACCGCGGAAGACGGAGCCGTTTCCGTCCACAGTGCCGTGGAGCAGACCGCCGGGTATAGCGAACTCGCCTGGAATCCTCAAAGCTTCTCCGCGGGGCAGGGCTGGGTGTGGCAGTTCACAACGGGAACAGGCAAAGAGGAGATCGATACCTTCTTCACCCATTGTGACACCGGATACGCGATCCTCGGAGCCGCTCCCATCGCCCAGTTCAGCCAATACCAGCGCAGCTTCGAAGTGGCCACCGCTTCGTTCCAGCCGAGCTGCGGCTCGGGGGAATAGCTCCTGACACCTGCAGTCGGGCATTCAAGCAAACCCGTGTCGCAAGGAATGAATCAGGCCACGCCCGGCGAGTCATCCTCACGTGGCGCTGGCGCTGGCGCTGGCGCTGGCGCTGGCGCTGGCGCTGGTGGCAGTGGCGCATCGGTCTGAGCGTCCGCTGCCCTGCGTTCAGAGCCGCGCAGAAGCCGAACGTCCGGCGGCGGGCATTCGTCGGCCTGCCGCGAACGCAAGATGACGTGAACGCCCGTGTCCTGCTCCGAGAGAGCACCATGCTCGTGCGTCTCGGACCTGGCACCTTGGGCAGTGCCGACTCCGTTTGGTCGGTGGCGCTTGTGCCGTCTGAGCACGACGCGCTCGGTGGCCCACCGACGCACGAGAAAGCGGGCTACACCAATCCCCGCGCCGAGCGCGAACACGACCACCGCGATAAGGAGCAGCGAGACAGCACTGATCGACTTCGGCGCGCCCCGCGACACGACATTTTGACGGGGCCGCAAGCCCGAGACCGGTAGCGCCGTCAGGCCCCTACCGCCCGCGGTAGCGACGCCGATGACATGCCCATGCACGTCCAGGATCGGGGCGCCATCGAAAGCGCGCGCAAACGGCAATGACGTCGTCATCTGGCCACGGTCCTCCAGATCGCCATAGAGGCGGCGAAAGCCGGTCAAGCGCCCTGACAACGCGACGATAAGCGGCGAGTGAGGAGCAGCACCTCGTTGTCCGTGCAGCGCTGGAAGTGAGAGACGCCCCGCTAGGAGCATGATCTGACTGTTGCTTGTGGAGCTGACCGATGCCTGCTCGATTTGGCCACCCGCAAGCACCAAGCGAACCGATCGCAGCTTCCCGACCGCACGCCTCGACGTGAGTAGGTGGCCGACGCGACCGAACGCGAACGCCGCGCCATGAGCCGGGGCCAAGAGCGACGCGACGCTCCGGCTCGGACCCGAGGCAGATGCGGCTAGCGCCGGGTCGGCAGACACTACGCAGAAGAGAAGGAGCGCGAGCAGCCGGAGGCAGCGCCTGGGTCCGGAAGAGTCCCGGATCATCGGTAGTGACCTGACGCAGTCAGCGTATAGCTACCTCCTCGTGACACCGCCGTCACATGGTCGATCCAGACCGCGGGGTTGTCGAAGACGGTGATGTCGAGGGGATCGAGCAGCTCGGTCGGACCGGACAAATCGGGGTGCAAGATGATCTTCCCGTCTTGCGCGGCAACTCGAGCTCTGGCGGCAATCGTGTGGCCCAGAATCGTGATGCTGCCGTGAATCAGCAATCCGGCGGCTCCGGCGGCAGTGGGAATCACGGTCAAGTTGAACGGCAATAACGCCTGGACAGCCGCCCGCGTCACGGTCCCGGTCGCGGTGATCGTGCCACCGCGCTTCTCGAGGGACACATCGGTGAGGATGAGACCATGCGTGTCGAGTTCGCCGACCGTGGCATTGAGCGTGCCTACCCCTTGAGTGCGAGCCAGCAGATTGCCGACCCGCGAGGCGCGAGAAGTGAGCTTGCGGATATGCACAACTACCGTGTTGGCCTGGCCGAAGAGAAGCTCGACGGCGGGAAATGCGGACAGTGACACACGCACGTCCTGGCCGTTGCGCGCGAGCGAGCTCTCCAAACGGTGGGTGGCGATACCCGGCAGGATGAGCTGAGAGACGGTGAGCACGAGCACCACGCTCACTAGGCCAGCCAGCGAGAGCCAGCCAAGACCGCGATGTCGGTGCTCGTTCGCGGCCTTCCTGGTGAGTCGAACGCTGGACCCCATGTCGGTACTGAGGCTAGCCAGCCGGCGCGCGTGTCGTCGCGGTCGGGTTCGTCTGCGGATTTGCTGCGGGCAGAACCGGAGTTGTCGTCGGGGCCGAACGTGAGGTCGCGGTCCCGCCTGAGCTCGACGTTGGCGGCGCCGGACCGATCGAGCCTGACTGACGGGTGGCCGTCGGCCCGCTGTCCCGGTTTCGTGTGTCGCCGAGCGTCGTTGTCAAAACGGTGCCTCGATGCGTCCCGCGGGCACGTGCAGCACGCCCATTGCTTGTGTGTGCACCCAAGCGCGTTCGATGCGATCCCGCATGGCGAACCGTCGGCGTGGATCCGCTCGCCGAGACGAGAGCGACTGCGAGAGCGATCAACAGCACGATCACGGCGGCGCCGGTGCCGTACCTCAGGCGATCTGGCTTGGAGCGATGACGCGCGCCGATCGCAGCCGCCCTTTCGGGTCTGGTGCCCGCGCCGTCCGTTCCGATCCGGCTAGTGGGCTGTTCCTTCAGCAGGGTCAGTTCATTGTCGTGCCACCAAAACACGCCTTCGGTGCCAGCGTGCGGATCTACCACGTACGCGATTTGTCGCTGATCGGAGAAGAAGTTTCCGTGGATAAAGCGGTCGTACTCTGAGAGGAAGATCCCGAACCCCGGATGGCTGTGGTACCAGCCCACGATTTGCTGCTCCGGAAAGTCGCGTTCCAGTGTCTCATGGATGCCGGACCAGGTGTCGTGGGTGAAGGTGACGCTCGCGCGTCGCTCATCGGCCTCGAGCGCTGCGATCGAACCAGTGACGACGGGGAGGGAGCCACTGCCGAGATGCCCGACGAGCACTCCGCCAACCTCGTGATCGTCGCTCTCGAAGACATGGTCGTAGATGGCGTCACGTAGGCGGCGATCTAAACCGGGCACACCGAGGCTGTTCATCCGTGCATGAGCTCCTCGAAAGCGTCGAGCTCCCCCTCGAGTCGAAAGTGGCGTCGAATCGCTCCTACCCGGGCGGTGATGACATCAAATCGTGGAAGGCCGAGATCAGCCGGCGTCAGAGCCAGCAGCTCCTCGTCGTCGGCAGAGACGGAGTGAGTCAGACGGGGCTTGCGGTCCACGCCACAGCCCGGGCACACGGCCGACCGTGCCGAGAGGAGCTCGACCGGCCTGCGAACCGGATCGCCCGGTCCACACTCACTACAGTCGAAAGCGAGCACTATCTCCCTCTCCAGATCCAGGACAGGATCCTTGAGATGCTGCCCAGCTCGCTCAAGCAAGTCCTCAAAGGTCATGGCAGCGCTGGCCGACTCGGCTGCGGTGAGATCGTAGCTGTCGTGACTGAGACAGTCCTCCCGATACCGATAAGTGACCACGTAAGAATCATGGGTCAGTCCGTTATAGGCAAAGCCATGCCCGGCGAAGTCGGCCTCGATGCGGTCGCGGTGCAGGAGCTTGATGGCTTCTTGAGCCTGCATCCCGGCGATCACGCTCGCCGTGGTCGCCGTCGTCGGGACCATTCCGGCCAGCATCTGCTCCCGGGTAAGCAGCGCGCAGGATTTGCGCACTGCTATCGCCTGGTGATCACGCTCATTCATCGTACATTCGTAACAGGCGCTTGCCGGCGGGACGAACACGCGCATGACCCCGAGCAGCCCTTCGATCGCCCCGTCGATCCACGGGGTGCCGACCTTCCAGCAGCTCTGGTTGATGTGAAGCCTGGCCTCGCGATTATCGAGGCCGCCAAGCACGATGTCCGCGGCCTCAAAGACCCCGAGCCCGAGGTCGACCCGCACGTCGCCCACCACCGATCCGATCTGCAGCGCTGGATTGAGCGCTCGAGCGCCTTCGGCAGCGACCTCAGCTTTGTAGCGTCCCTCGTCCGCCTCGCGGAATAACACGCACCTAGAGAGATTCGAGTTCTCGATGCTGTCGAGGTCGATGACAACGACGTTTCCGACCCCGAGCAGGGCGAGGTTCTTCAAGAGCTCGTTACCTAGCGCGCCAGCACCGACGACGAGCACCTTGGCGCGAGCCAAGCGGGCCTGATCCCACCAGGAGATGAGTTCCTGTCGGTGGTAGCGGCCGTCTTCAGCGTCGATGTCGACCTGCAAGTGGTCGTGCCGTCTGGTCAACGCGGCTAGCCGGCCGTGATTTCAGCAACCAGGCGTAAGACGTCGCCGTCGTGAACGCCAGCCCCCTCGAGCGTCTCTTCATCCGCGATCTGGCGGCCACTCTGCTTGTGATGGAACTTGTAGGACAGTGGCTGCCCATCAGGACCCACCGCCGGCAGCTCCATGAGCTCAACAAGTCGCTGGATGATCCGCCCGCTAGCCACAGTTGGCGGCACGGATGCCTCCTCGGTCTTATTGCCGGTCGCGTCTACGACGACGATGTCCACGGAGCATGTCCTCCTCGGGGTTGCATTTGCTTGAACGTAATCGTCCGGGTCAGGGCGAGGCGGCACGTTCGGAATAGCCGACCATCGTGCTACCGATCGCGAGGAAATCGCCGGAATGCAGGAGATGGTGAACAGAAGGCTGTCCGTTGACGGCGACCGTGCATCCTTCGTAAGCGTCTAGGACCCGCCTCTGGCCGCCGGCGCCGTCGACCGTGCGAATCACCGCATGGAACGGCTGTATCGCAACGTCCTTGATCAGGGTGACGTCGCACTTCGGTGAGCTGCCAACGGTCGCGTCGGCGCCGTAGAGGATGAATTCCTTACCCGCCATGGGACCACCAGTCACCTGGATCCACGCATCGCGGCGCGCCTTTTCGACGATTCCGATCGCAAGCCCGATCCCCGAGCCCACCACGAGCAGGCCGACAAGTTGTGCGACGGCATTTGACTGGATATGGAAGCCCGCATACTGGAAAACGATCCCGCCGAGCGCTCCGCCGATGCCGCCGCCAATGACGCCATTGACGAGCTTGTCCGTCGACTTAAGTCCGCCAGCGACCGCGACGCCCATCCCAACGCCAAACAGTCCCCACGCCAACGACCTTGCAAGATAGAACTTGATGTTCGACGAGAGGGTTGCGAGATCCGTCAACGTGAGGGTTCGAACGATCTGCAGGTAGAAATGCAGATAGACCGCCTGTGCGATGAACCCGGCGATGAAGGCGAGACTGAGACCCCACGATACGGCACGAATGCTGACGAGCCGCACGCCCTCCCAGCTACGGGCGAGTATGTGCTCCCACCCGGCGTAGACGACGGCAAAGATAGCGCCGAGTACAGCGGTCCAGGCGGCGGTGGTCGCATCCAGTCCGACTTTCGTAGTTGGGGTCCACAGTCCCGGTATCTGCCCAAACCCCGTGATCTGACAAACCGCCCAGCCAACAGTGATGCCAGTTGCGGCCGCCGCGATGTTTCGTCCCTGGACCGTCCGCAAGAACTGCAGGGCCGGTGGCTGCACGCTCGAAAACGTCGGCGAAGGGCCCACGGACACCGGACGAGGAGGTGAGCCGACTCCCTGGACGGTTGGGAAGCTCTGAGCCTGTGCGGACACGGGTGGCATCGGCGGGTGAGTGGGCGGCGGTGGTCCGGGCGGGGGAGGGGAAGCAGGTTGACCGGCGAGGTCATCCTCGGAGATGACAAGCCGGCGGCGCTCCCCGTCAGTCATCACCGACCCCACGTCTCAGGTTGACGACCAGCGCAGGCTCAAGGACGCTCGGGAGCTCGGGCGTCTCAACTTCTATCTCCGCAACTGCGACCTCGCGGTGACGACCGAGGAGGATCTCGACCTCCGGCACCCCCACAACCACGTTGCCAATGGGGAACAGCGTCGGATTCTGCAGAGCCCAGCGCGCGGCGATAGCGTCGAGCGGGCTTGCGGTGTTGTAGACGCGGTACTGGATCATGTCCGCAATCTTCGCGATCGTGTCGACCAGCGACTGCCCCGCAGCCCAGTAGTCCTGAATGCAGTAGTAATCCTTGATGTTCGGATGGAAGATCGGGGTCAGCGGCGTGCACATCGGCTTTTCGCGCGGGTAGCCAAGAGGAAGATGAATCTCAACTTCGTGATGGTTGACGGCTACGGGCTGGTCGCCCTGCAAATGCAGCCCGTGCAGCCGGTAAACCACTCGATACGCCTCTGGAGGGCGATTCGGGCCAAGCGGCGTCACGTGCACATATGGATGGCCCGAGAACTCGCCCCGCACCGATTCAAAATCGGCCGACAACCGACGCAGCCGAGGCGAACTCACGCGAATGCCCTCTCGTTGATAACGATGCTCCCCAGGTTTCTCGACATTGCCCCGCCTACGCGCGACATACTACAGCAAAGACTCTTGATTTTGGACGACTGTGGATGCTAGATCGAACAGCGTTAACTTCCGGGGCAGCGGCATACGACGGACCTGATGGCCGACGACTTTGACATCAGCTTGCGCCCGCGTGGTGCTGAAGGCGTGCAGCTTCATCGCCCCGACGAGGTACAACTCCGTCGGGCGGCGGTGCTGTCGGGAGATCAGCGGATTTCCGTCCCGCGTAAGGGCCTGCTCATTGGACGTGATCAAGATTGTGATGTCCAACTGATGAGCGGGTTGGTCGCGCCAAAGCATGCTCGCATCCACGCTTCGGCGAGCAAGGCATGGATCAAGGACCTTGGGTCGCGTACGGGCGTCTACGTCAACGGCGATCACTTCGCCAGTGGCTCGCGCCCGCTCCGCAGCGGTGACAGCATCGCGATCGGGGACGAAGTCCTGTACTTCGTGACCACTGAGAACGCGCCGTTACCGCCGATCGAGATCCCGCGCCTTCAGTCGGAGCTGCGAATGGATCGAGCGCGTCTACAGCTCGGCCGCGATTCCTCCAACGACATCGTTCTCGATCATCCCACCGTGTCGCCGGTACATGCCGAAATCGTCTCCGGCGAGAGCGGGGCACGGATCAAGGATCTGTCCCGTGGCGGAGGCGGGCTCCGGATCAACGGACGCTTGGTCACGCGGAGCTTCCTCAAAACCGGAGATGAGATCGCAATAGGTCCTTTCCGTCTGGTATTTGACGGCCAGCTGCTCCAGCAGCGCGAGTCCGGACTCGGGATGCGGCTCGACGCCGAGGGCGTCTACTACGACGTCGGCGAGAAGAGGATCCTGCGGCCGGCATCATTGACGATGCGCCCAGGCGAGCTCGTCGCCGTAATCGGCCCGAGTGGAGCTGGCAAGAGCACGCTCATGAAGTCCCTCTGCGGCGTCTACGGCATTCCCGGAGGACGGGTCACCGTCGACGGAGACCCCGTGCAGGCCCGCCTCGGCGACCTAGGCTACGTTCCCCAGGATGAGATCGTCCATTCCTATCTCACGGTCACCGAAGCACTCGAATATGCAGCCGAGCTCCGTCTGCCGCAAGACATGCGGCCAGAGGACCGTCAGGCTGCCGTAGCGCGCGTCCTCGACGAGGTCGGTCTCACGGCGCATGCGGACTCGCGCATCGCCGACCTTTCCGGCGGACAGCGAAAACGTGCAGGCGTGGCTACCGAGCTGATCAGCCAGCCAGGGTTGCTATTCCTCGACGAGCCCACAACGGGTCTCGATCCTGGACTCGAGCTGCGGCTGATGCTCCTCTTCCGAAGCCTCGCCGAGCACGGCCGGGCGACGTTGCTGGTGACGCACGCAA
>Ga0302325_10011446_pt1 | contig 19108 bp, 16 predicted proteins | sample Palsa_T0_2_FD_201948 | JGI IMG/M metagenome (GOLD analysis project Ga0302325, IMG submission 201948) | Peat permafrost microbial communities from Stordalen Mire near Abisko, Sweden - Palsa_T0_2 | ecosystem: Environmental > Terrestrial > Soil > Palsa > Peat permafrost | place: Sweden: Abisko...
CGATCACCGCCAGGATCAAATCCTTGGCCGTCAGATACGCCGGGATCGCGCCATGAAATGTGAACCGCATCGTCGGCGGCACCTTCAGCCACAATTTTCCCGTCCCCAGCACAAACGCCGCATCGGTATTTCCGATCCCCGTGGCAAATTGCCCAAACGCGCCCGCGGTGCAGGTGTGACTGTCCGTGCCCAAGAGCACCTCCCCCGGCCTCACATGTCCCTCTTCCGGCAACGCCTTGTGACACACGCCCTTGTAACTCGTTTTGGTCGGGTCCCGATACGGATTGGGCATCGTCGGTTCGTTCTTCACGAACTCGGCATCGTAAAAATATCGCAGCCCCTGCTCCTTCACAAAATCCCGCAGAATCTGCACATTGCGATGACACTTCTGATCGGCGGTAAAAATATAATGATCTGGAATGATCACCACTTTATCGCGGTTCCAAACCTTGGCATCTTTCCCAAATTTTTCATGGAAAATCCCAATCGTCCCCGGCCCGCAGACATCGTGGGTCATGAGAATATCCACATCAACCCAGATGTTCTCCCCCGGCTGCACGGCCGACTTCCCGGCGTGCTTGGCCAATATCTTCTCCGTCATCGTCATGCCTGGCATCAAATCACTCCTCACACCAAAAAATCGAGCACAAATGGAACCCAAGTATAGCACCAGCGTGGGCCACGTTCTAATGGTGTGCCCGCATGGCATGAATCTTCCATTTCTTTCCGTGAATTAAACCCACCACGGGTATTAAAACGACTCCGCGTGTAAAATTACCGCGATGGAACCGGCCCTTCACCTGCTGATTCAATACTGCAATGCCAAACTTCCTGCTCGGCAGGCGGAGTATGATTTTTGTCTTCGCCGGAATCTGCAGAATCCGTGGATTGCCAAGGTTCACAATCTGGTCGAGCCGACCACGGTCGTTCCTGATGAATTCAAGACCCATGCAAAATATGTCGAGCATCCGCTGGATCATTGGATGACCTACGCCGACGCCCTTGGCTTCGCCAATGAAAACCTTGCCGGAGAATCAGTTTGTCTGGCCAATCTGGATATTTTTCTCGACGACAAGCAAACGCGCTGGTCGGATATTTCCAAACTTCTTGATGCCAATATCGTGCTCTGTCTCTCGCGCTTCGAATACGACGGCGACAACAAAGCGCATCTCGATCCCGGCTTCGCCCAGCTTGCATATGCCAACACACAGGATGCCTGGATTTTCCGCGCGCCGTTTTCCGCGCCGGACTGTGATTTCGAGATCGGCACCCTCGGCTGCGACAATGCCTTCGCCGAGCGCATCCGCCGGGCCGGGCGATTGCCGTTCAACGCTCCTAATCGCTTTCGCATTTTTCATTTCGATCGCTGCCGCGGAAAAACATTTGAGAATCAAGCCGAAGTCCACGCCGCCGACCGCGCCGACCGTCCCCGAAAGCGCCCCGAGGAAGATGGACAATATCTTGTGCCGGATTTTGATCGAGTGAAGAGCGTGGACAAACTGATGGAATCCCTCAAGGTGCCGGAGTTACAGAGATATGCCATCATCTGCGAGGTGATGAGCCGATTTATTCGGATCAAGAATAAGTGATTGCCGCTACGAATTTCCCCCTCCCCTGGTACTCCGGGGGAGGGCAGGGGTGGGGGTCGAACGTCGATCGGTATTCGAAGACCCCCGCCCTCGCCCTCCCCCGGAGTACCAGGGGAGGGAAAGGATTCTCATAAGGTGTCGCGCTCTTTGGTCATCTTGCTTGCCGCGTTCGCCACCGCCACAATGATCGGCGGTTTGCTCTGTGCAATCATCCATCGGAAATCCCGTGCTCGTTCTGGCGATGACCGCCGTCGTCACCGGCATCTGGATTGCCTCGGATCGCTCGGCCCCCTCGGCGGATTTGGTGGTCTGGACCTTTTCCGATGTACACGGCGAAATTGATCGGCAACTGATTCCGGAATTTCAGAAATCCACCGGCCTGTCCGTCGATATCCAGGCGATGGCGCAGCAGACCGAGGATGTGCGGCTGGTGTCGATGTTCATGTCCGGAGCGGCGGGGCGCGATTTGCCGGATTTGTGCGAAATCGAAATTGGTTCCATCGGGAAATTCTTTCGCGCTCCGCCGCAGGACGTCGGATTCCTTCCGCTGAATGAATATCTGAGTGAATCCGGTGAGGATCATCTGATTTTGCCGAGCCGATTGGCGCCGTGGTCCAAAATTGATCCGGCCACTGGAAAAACAATCATCTTCGGAATTCCCAGCGACGTGCATCCGGTGTCGCTGGTGTATCGAAAAGATTTGTTCGACGCCGCCGGCATCGATCCGCAATCGGCGGCGACGTGGGAAGAATTCCAACAGGATTGCCTGAAGCTGCAGGAATATTGGCAAACTCACGGCCGGGCCAACTTGCGCGGCTTGGCGGTCTCGACCGTCTCTACCGATTCGCTTTCGATGCTCCTTTTGCAGCGGCATGTGAATCTCGTGGATGCGGCCAATCATGCGCATCTTTCCGATCCGAAAGTCGTGGCGACGGTGGCGTTCTTCGCATCGATGGTCTCCGGACCAAATGCCATCGTAGCCGATGCCTCGCCGATGGATCAGACATGGGCCCAGCAATTGGCCGAAGGTGAAGTCGCGGCGGTGCTGGTCCCCGACTGGCGCGCGGCGGCCTTGCGCGCATTCGCTTCGGAAGTCGCCGGCGAAGTCCGCATGATGCCATTGCCGAAATTCGATCCGGATGATGCACCCACCAGCACTTGGGGCGGCACGATGGTCGGCATCCCGCGGAATTGCTCGAACCCGGATCAGGCGTGGAAACTGCTCGAATATCTCTATCTCAGCCCCGCATCCGTCGAAGCGCGAATCGCCGAGGGTTCTGACATCATCCCGCCACTGCCGGCGATGTGGAATGATCCAGCATATCACCGCCCCGATCCGTATTTCGGCGGACAAAAGGTGGATGAACTCTACATCCAATTCGCCCGGCAGATTCCGCAGCGCGATATCACGCCGTTCACCATCGAAGCGCAGCTGGCACTGGCCGAGGTGTTGCAGCGCGCCGAGAATTATGTGCGATCCCATGGCACGGACGGTCTGACCGATGCGTGCAAATCCTGGCTGGACGATGCACAAAATCAAATCCAGCGGCGAATCGACTTTGGGACCATCGCACCATGAGCACCCAACCGAGCCGCGATCGCCTCTGGACCTGGCAACGCCGCTGGGCGCCGGGGATTTTTTTGCTGCCGTTTCTGGTTCTCTTGGCGTTTTTCATTTTGTATCCGCTGACCCAAAGCCTGATTCTCAGCTTTTACAAAACCGCTGGTCCGGGGCACCGGGTCTTCGTGGGCTTGGAGAATTTTCGATATCTGATCGGCAGCGATCTGGCGTTCGACCTTGCTGTAATCAACACCACGGCATTCACCGCGCTTTGCTTGGCAATCGAGATTCCACTCGCGCTGGGTCTTGCGATGCTGCTTAACAGCCGGCGGTTACGCTGGCGCGGATTATTTCGCTTCGCATTCTTCGCCAGTTATCTGGTCGGGCAGGTGTATGCGGCCGTTTTGTTCTTCCAGATTTTCAGCGAGCATGGACTAATCAATCGCGGCATTGGATTTGTCGCCGGCCATTCGACGCCGATTCCGTGGCTGCGAAATCCCAATCTCGTTTTGCCCGGCATTCTGATCGCCGCGCTGTGGCTCACGACCGGATATGCCATGATCTACCTGCTGGCAGCACTGCAAGCGGTAGATCGAGAATTGTACGATGCGGCCGAGGTGGACGGTGCGGGGCGATGGGAATCGTTTTGGCACATCACACTGCCGGCGATTCGACCGGTGCTGAGTTATCTCATTCTCGTCGGCACGATTCTCGGATTTCAACTTTTTGAATTGCCGTACGTTTTGTTCCAGGGACCGGGGCCCAACGGCAGGGGGCTGACGATTGTGATGTATCTTTTCCTCATGGGATTCGGCACGGGCGATCTAGGATACGCATCGGCCATCGGCTGGACGCTGGTGATTATTCTGCTGATCGTCTCGCTGGCGCAGTGGCGAATCTGGAAATTTGCCGTGGGGGGGGAAGCGTGAAAACATTTGCACTTCATCTGCTTCTCATCACGTTGGCGACGATTTTCCTCGCGCCGATTCTATGGCTCATCATCACGGCGTGCGGCGCTGGCTCCGATGATTTCAGCCAACTTCTGCACGGCCAGCCGATTTTTCGTTGGCTTTTGAATTCCATTTTTCTCGCATCGGCACAAACCGTTCTCGTCGTGATCTTCAGCAGCATGGCGGGATTTGCGTTGGCGAAATACCGATTCTTCGGCAAACGACCGCTGGTGCTGGTGATGCTGGTGACGATGCTGCTTCCTCCCCAGGTTTTGTTGCCGGGAATTTACGAATTGATTTTTCATCTCGGCTGGATCAATTCGTATTGGGCGATCGTTTTGCCCGGGGCAGTGAGCGTGTTCGGCGCATTTTTGTTTCGGCAGGCGATGCTGGATGTGCCGGATGAATTGCTGCAATGCGCCCGCCTGGATGGCTGCGGAGAACTGCGGCTCTGGTGGGAGATCAGCCTGCCGCTGGTCCGGCCCATGGTTGCGGCATTTACGCTGCTGAGTTTTTTGGGGGCGTGGAATAGTTTTCTCTGGCCGCAGATCGTGCTGCAGGATGAAAATAAATTTCCATTGACGGTGGCGCTGAATAATCTGAGCGGGCAATCAGTCTATCAGCAGCATCCAGCGGTGTTGATGCTGGCGACATTGGTGGGGATTTTGCCGGTTGTGGTATTATTTTTCGCGCTGCAGAAGGATTTCATCGGGAGTTTGAAGGCGGGGGCGATCAAGGGGTAGAAGGCATTATAACATGCTAATGGTTACGGAATAGAAACCACCAGAGCGGCGACGCCAAGTACGTGACACCAAAAATGGCGCCGACTAAATCTAGGAGCAGGAAGTCTTTTTGGGGAGTGAACGCGCTTTTGCGGAGGTCCGGCGTAGTCAAGAGGCCTGGGATTCTTTGTGTCGCCCATTCCCGCATTTTAGCACGCGTCGGAGCGCGCCGCACAAGTGCGGCGGCTACACGGAGACATGGAGCAGTTTCCCAAACAACGTCAAACTTTTCGCATCGACGATATCGACATCTAGAATCTCGCCCTTGAGACCCTTGGCGCCTTCAAACACCACCACCTGATCACCGCGCGTGCGGCCGACCATTTGGGATCGTTCGCCATTGGCGAGTTTCTTTTCCCAGCCGAGTTCCACGCCATTTCCGCTCCCGCGGCGGCTGACGAGTTTGCTTTCGCCTTCGACGATGACCGACACGAGCTGGCCGATCATGGCGCGATTCAATTCATTGCAGACATCCATCTGGACGGCCAGCAGGGCGTTATTCCGACGGCGTTTCACATCCTCGGGGACATCATCTTTGAATCGGTCGATGGCCACCGTTCCCGGGCGCGGGGAATATTTGAAGATGAAACTATTTTTGAATCGGGACTCGCGCGTCAATTCGATTGTCTTTTCGAAATCCTCTTCGGTTTCGGTGGGGAAACCAACAATGAAATCGCTGGCGACGCAGACATCGGGCATGAATTGGCGGGCGCGATGAAGAAAATCCCGATATTGGCCGGAGGTGTAGCCGCGATTCATCATTTTCAGAATACGGTCGCTGCCGTGCTGGGCGGGGGCGTGGAGATATCGGCAAATGCGGGGGCAATCGCGCATGGCCATCAGGGCATCGTCCGTGAAATCGCGCGGGAAACTGGTGACGAATCGCAAGCGCGGAAGATCGGGCGTCGCTTCATGCACTTGGTACAACAGATCGGCGAAACTCGTCGTGCGCCCGTCACCATGCTGATAAGCATAGTGATTGATCGTTTGGCCCAGCAGCGTGACTTCCCGCGCGCCGGCGGCGGTGAGTTTCTTCACCTCTTCGATAATGTTGGTCGGTGGGCGATGGACTTCGGGGCCGCGCGTGTAGGGGACGACGCAGTAGGTGCAGAATTTGTTGCAACCGCGGGTGATGCGGACGTAGGACTGCGTGATCTGGTCGCCGGGCGAGATGCTGCGGGAGAGGTCGAGCATCTCCAGCCCGTCTTCCTCAGCGCTGGCCAGCGTGCTGCTGCGGCGGATGCTCGCGCCCATGAGCGCGGTTTGCCGCTGGCGCGGCTGGGCAGTGTCGATAGTCAGAGCGGCGTTGTGCACGAGGGCGGGGAGCTGATCCAATTCACCCGGGCCACAGAGCAGATCGACATGCGGATGTTTGCGGAAGATGTTGGTACCATCGCGCTCGGCCATGCAGCCGATGACACCGATGACCAACCCCGGATCGCGCGCCTTGCGCTGCCGCAATTCGCCGAGGCGCGACCAGACTTTTTGCTCGGCATGTTCGCGCACCGAGCAGGTGTTGTAGAGAATGACATCGGCATCATCACGGTCGCTTACGGACTCATATCCATGCGCGCCAAGCTGGCCGAGAACCAGCTCGCTGTCGAGCACGTTCATCTGGCAGCCGAAGGTTTCGAGATAGAGTTTTCGTCGCATGGCAAAACACTTTTTGAGAACTCTCTTCTTCCCCTTCCCTGGCACTCCGGGGGAGGGTCAGGGTGGGGGTCTTTTCGGGCCAACTGAAATTCGACCCCCACCCCAACCCTCCCCCGGAGTACCAAGGGAGGGGGAAGTGGCCGAACCCCATTTTGCATTGGAATTATCGGGGAAACAATCTATAAGTCCGAATCATGCAGATTCTGGCCAATAGCGGCGGTATCGCTTCCACCAACGCCTATCTGGTCGCGGATGAAGCCACGGGGCAAGCGGTGCTTTTCGATGCTCCGGATCACACGGCCGAGCCATTGCTGCGCCAGGCAAAGGCGCGCGGCTGGAATGTGATCGGCCTGTGGCTCACGCATGGGCATTTCGATCATCTGGCGGATCATGCGGTCGTAACGCAGCGTTTCCCAAATGCCAAAGTCCTGATCCATCGGCTGGACGAGGAGATGCTGATCGATTCGACCAATCCGTTTTTCGAGCTGCCGTTTGTGATCCCATCGCGCAAGGCGGATGGATATGTCGAAGACGGGCAGGAATTGCACATCGGCTCGATTCTCGTGCGGGTGATCCACACGCCTGGGCACGCTCCGGGGCATGTGATGTATTACTTGCCCAATGAGAAAATTCTGATTGGGGGCGATTTGATCATCATGGGCGCGGTGGGGCGGACCGATTTGCCGGATTCAAATCCGGCGGATTTGAACGCGTCGATTCGAAAGGTGATGACTTTGCCCCCGGACACCAAGCTCATGCCCGGCCACGGCTCGCCAAGCACCTTGGCCCATGAGGCGGCGGAGAATCCGTATGTGAGGGAAGCGATGGAAAGCTGACAAATCGACAAAAAAGAAGAGCCGGCTCGAAAGCCGGCTCCTGTTCAACGGTTCGGTGCTCAGGGCTGGGGATCAGCCGCCATCGCGTCCGCCGCTGCACCCTCTACCGCCCCGGCAACAACAACTGCCAAAAGTAGAATGTCGATTCCTGACCGGCATTCATATTGCGCAATGCCCGGGGGCGGCATTGGCATTACCTCCGCACGAATCACAACGTTTAAAATGCGAAATTATTTCGGGTGGCGAGGAAAATTCGGTTGGGGACGGGGTTTTCGACGTTCGTGGAAGAGAATGACCGCCAAGACGCCAAGACGCCAAGGTAGGAAAATACGCCAAGAATTGAATTCGGGATTAGAATTACATCTTAAAAAAGCATTTCCCCTTGGCGTATTTTCCTAACTTGGCGTCTTGGCGTCTTTGCGGTTAATCCGCATTTTGCCCTCGAAGGCAGAACGGCTTTCGACTCACCGATGATCCCAGCAGGCTTTACACTTTGGGCCAATCGTTTTAGCATCCCCCAAGGGACAGGCTGTAATAGGAGTTCTTAGAATGATTCCTCGGCGAAAAACGCGAAAAGTCGTTATTGGTGATGAGGCACATGGTTATGTCGGCATCGGCGGGGACTCCCCGGTATCCGTGCAGACCATGACCTCCGGATACACCTGGGAAATCGACAAATGCGTGGCGGAAATCCACAAGCTGGCGGCGGCGGGGGCGGATATCGTCCGCGTGGCCGTTCCGGAGAAAAAGGACACGGCCGCCCTGAAGGAAATCCTGCCCAGAGTGTCGGTGCCGATCGTGGCGGATGTGCATTTCCATTTCCAGCGGGCTCTGGAAGCCGTTGAGGCGGGAATCCATAAAATCCGGCTCAATCCCGGCAACATCCAGGACCGCGAGCAAGTGAAGGATGTCATCCAGGCCTGCAAGGATCGCAAAATCCCCATCCGCGTTGGCGTCAATGAAGGCTCCATCGTCGAGCGAAAAGACAAGCAAAAACGCATGAAGGAACTCGGCGGTGTTTTCTCCGACAACAAGAACGGCCATCTGCTGGCCATCATGATTGCCAAACTTGAGGAGTATCTGGAGATCTTCCAGGAGGAGAATTTCCAAGACATCGTCATCAGCGCCAAGAGCATCGATCCGGCTTTGGTGATCGACGCCTACAAGGAAATTAGCCAGCGGTTCGATTATCCGCTGCATCTTGGCGTCACCCACGCCGGGCCGAAAGAGACCGGGGCGATTCGCTCCGTCGTTCCGCTGGGGCATCTGCTCTGCAGTGGCGTCGGCGACACGATCCGCATCAGCTACGCCAACGATCCGATTTATGAAGTCGAGGATGGGTTGGAATTACTTTATGTCCTGGGACTCCGCGAGCGCATCGGCGCGGAACTGATCGCCTGTCCGACTTGTGGACGAATTCAAGTCGATCTCTTCAAACTGGTGCAGGATGTCCGCAAGGAGTTGGCCAAAGAAATTAAACTGCCGATTAAAGTCGCGGTAATGGGATGCGTCGTGAATGGCCCGGGCGAATGCGAAGGGGCGGACATTGCCATCTTCGCCGGCGATCGCCGCGGGATTATTTACGTTCAAGGCGAGCGCGTCGCCAACGTGCCCGAGGAACAGATTCTGGAGCGTCTGCTGGCCGAGTGCCGACAATTTGAGAAACAGGTGAAAGCCGGCAAAGCAACACTGGGCGCCAAGAAGGTGGACATCCTTCCGCCTGATCCGATCGGCGAGGTGGGCAGCGGTTGGGAAAAGATCGAAAAAGATCGCCGAGCGCTGCCGGTGGTGAAGTAGGCGGAGCGCAAGAAGTTTTCCGCGCCACGGGGATTGCAGTAATATTCGGAGATGGATCAATTGCCTTCGGCCGCGCCGCGCGATCGCTCCGCGCCTGCGGTGGGATTCACGCTTTGTGCCTTGTGCCTCGGCTATGCCATCTACGTTGCGATGGGCACCTACAACCATCCGGCCATGGTGGGCCTGACGCTGGCGGGGATTTTTTGCGTCACGGCCTTGCTCCTGCCGCCTTCGCAATTATCCGAGTCCATCAGCCGCAAACTTCTTCCGCTTCTTCTTCCCTTCTGCGTCGCGCTGGAGGCGCTGCTGCTCTGGAAATTTGAGGATTTATTTCATCCCGATCCAACCATCAGTGCCGCCATTATTTTGGCGGGCGCCGTCGGCGTGGCGATGGCGATCGTCCGGCCGGGAATGCGCGGCGGACTCGTCATCGCGCTGGTGATGATTTTCGTCATCGCCGGAATCACGCGCGTCCGCCAGCTCCATATCCATATCGATGTGCTGCTTTTTCAGGAGCAATCCTCCGATGCGCTGCTGCACTGGAATGATCCGTATGCAATTCGATTCCCGAATATTTACGAGCACAATACGCCGTTTTACGGACCGGGGGTGGTGGATGAAAACAACATGCTCAAATACGGATTTCCTTATCCTCCGCTAAGCCTGCTCATGGTTTTGCCGGGATACCTGCTGGGAAACGTGCGCATCATGCATGTGCTGTGCGCGGCGGCGTCGGGAATCCTGATGTATTTCGCCCGGCCCGGCCGGCTGAGCGCGATGGCGGCGGCGCTTTTTCTTCTGACGCCCCAAGGGTTGCTGGTCACTTATACGGGCTGGACCGAACCATTGTTGACGCTCAATTTTTCACTGGCAATGTTTTGTGCCTGCCGCCGGCCAAAAATGCTGCCGTGGATGCTGGGATTATTTTTTGCCACCAAGCAGTACACCGTCTTCGCTCTGCCGGCGCTTTGCATGCTGACCGACGGCCCGGACCGGGGCAAACAATTATTTCGCATTGTTTGGCAAGCGGGCTTAGTTGTGGCCGTTATCACATTGCCTTTTTTCTTCTGGAACCCGCGCGAGTTCATCCGCGCCGTCGCCCTGTGGCAACTGGTGCAGCCATTTCGCAAGGATGCGCTGAGTTACCTGGTCTGGATTTGGTACCGCGACGGCCAGCGCACACCGCCCATCTGGATTCCGCTGCTCGCAGTGATCCCCGCGGTTTTACTGGCCCTCTGGAAATGCCGCCCCGGCCCATCCGGTTTCGCCGCTGCTTGCACCGTGATCTTTCTCGCCTTCTTCGCCTTCAACAAGCAGGCATTTTGCAATTACTATTATTTCGTGATCGCGACCGCATGCTGGACTTTGGGGACGATGCAGTTGACTGGAAAAAAAGAACCGACCGCGAGGATCGCAGCCGTTGGCGTATCAACCTCTTGAGAATTTGAATGCCTGTTTCCCCGCATCCACATCGATGGTGATCGTGTCGTTCTCCCCGAATTCGCCGGCGAGAATTTTGCCGGCGATCGGGTTTTCGATGCGCTGCTGGATCACGCGCTTCAGCGGCCGGGCGCCATAGGTGGGGTCGTAACCCTCTTCCGCCAACAACTTCCGCGCCGCGGGTGTCAGGGTCATTTTGATGTTCCGATTCCCCAATCGTTTTTTCAGATTCTCAAGCTGCACATCCACGATCTTGGTGAGCTGTTCCTTGGACAGCGAATGGAAAAGAATCACCTCGTCGATGCGATTGAGAAATTCCGGGCGGAAATGGTCCTTGAGCAACTCCTTCACCGCTGCTTCGACTTCCCATTGCTCCGCCTCGCGCGCGGCCAGCTTCTGAATCTCGGAGCTACCGATGTTGCTGGTCATCACGATCACGGCGTTCTTGAAATTCACCGTCCGGCCCTGGCCATCGGTCAATCGGCCATCGTCCAGCACCTGCAGCAGCACGTTGAACACATCGCGGTGGGCCTTTTCGATTTCATCAAACAAAATCACCGAATACGGCTTGCGGCGGACCGCCTCGGTCAATCGCCCGCCTTCTTCATATCCCACATATCCCGGCGGCGCGCCGATCAGCCGGGCTACTGAATGCTGTTCCATGAACTCGCTCATGTCGATGCGGACCATGGCGTTTTCATCATCGAATAAAAATTCCGCCAATGCTTTGCAAAGCTCGGTTTTCCCGACGCCGGTGGGGCCGAGGAAAAGAAAGCTGCCGATGGGCCGATTGGGATCGCCCAGCCCCGCACGATTGCGGCGAACCGCATCCGACACGGCCTTAACTGCCTCATCCTGCCCGATCACCCGCTGGCCCAATCGCTCTTCCATCTTGAGCAGTTTGTCCCGCTCGCCCTCGAGCATCCGTGTCACCGGCACCCCGGTCCATCGGCTGACAACGCCGGCGATTTCCTCACTGGTCACTTCTTCCTTCACCAACGCCTCGCCTGTTTTGGTCAAATCATGCAATCGTTTTTGAGCCTGCTCCAATTTGGTTTGCAGATCGCGCATCTCGCCATACTGAATTCGCGCGGCCACTTCCAACTTCCCCTCGCGCTTCGCCTGTTCCAGCTCCGCCTGCTTGTTGTCCAGTTGCTCCTGCAATTTTTTGATTCCCCGCATCGCCCCGACTTCGTTTTCCCATCGGGCCGTCAGCCGGGTATTTTTCTCCTGCAAATCTGAAAGCTCTTTTTCCGCCTTGGACTTTTGCTGTTGCGAGGCCGGGTCTTTCTCCCGCCGCAGGGCTTCGATCTCGATTTGCAACTGCATGATCCGCCGGCGAATTTCGTCCAGCTCGGCCGGCATGGAATCGTTCTCAATCCGCAATCGGCTCGCGGCCTCGTCGATCAGATCAATCGCCTTGTCCGGCAGAAATCGATCGGTGATGTACCGATCCGAAAGCACCGCCGCCGACACGATGGCGTTGTCGGTGATTCGCACGCCGTGGTGGGTTTCGTAACGCTGCTTGAGTCCTCGCAGGATGGCGATGGTGTCTTCGACGCTGGGCTGATCGACCTGGATCGGTTGGAATCGCCGCTCCAGCGCCGCATCTTTCTCAATGTGCTTTTGGTATTCATCGAGAGTGGTCGCGCCAATGGTGTGCAATTCCCCGCGCGCCAATGCCGGCTTAAGAAGATTCCCCGCATCCATCGCCCCCTCGGCTTTTCCAGCGCCGACGACGGTGTGCAATTCGTCAATGAACAGAATGATCTGCCCCTCGCTCTGCGTCACTTCCTTGATGACCGCCTTGAGCCGATCCTCGAATTCGCCCCGATATTTCGCCCCCGCGATCAGCGCGCCCATGTCCAGCGCGATGATCCGCTTGTTCTGCAGCACCGTCGGCACGTCGCCGTTGAGCATGCGCGTGGCTAAGCCTTCGACGATGGCCGTCTTGCCCACGCCAGGTTCGCCAATGAGCACAGGATTATTTTTCGTTCGCCGAGAAAGCACTTGCATGGTCCGGCGAATCTCCTCATCCCGTCCGATGACCGGATCGATCTTCCCCTGCCGGGCCATCTCCACCAGATCGCGGCCATATCGCTGCAGAGCCTGGTATTTCTCTTCCGGATTCTGATCCGTCACCCGCTGCCCGCCGCGCACTTCTTTCAGGGCCGCCAGAATTGCATCATGCTTCACCCCCGCGACCGCCAGGATTTCCCTCGCCTCGCTTTTCACCTGCGCCAACGCCAGCAGCAGATGCTCGGTGGAAACATATTCATCCTTGAGCCGATCCGCTTCCTTCTGGGCATGGGCAAAGACATCGTTTAATGCCGGGCTCGGCCCCGTCTGTGTGCCGGTGGCCTTGGGAAGTCGATCCAATTCATCCAGCACAATTCGTTGCAACCGCTCCGGATCAGCCCCCAGCTTTTGCAGCAGGGGAATAAACACGCCATCCGACTCCGAGAGCAAAGCCCCCAGCAAATGCAGCGGCGTGATCTGCGCATGATTCGATTGCTGCGCACTCTCCTGAGCGCGAACCACCGCTTCCTGTCCCTTGATGGTGAACTTATCAAATCGCACAGATGAGGCGGATGCAAAGGTCGGGCCAAGGCCAACAATCGCAATTGCCTTGCGACGCGTCCCTTACAAATATGGTGGAAAATTTAAATCTGCCAGAAAGTCAAAATGGCCAGTCGACGACTGCGATTTTGGCAGGAGATGTTCAACTGCTACGCGGCTCATCTGGCACCCCTGATTGGGGGTTTTTCCGCCTCAAGTCTTCGTGTTCCACAAGCAACCCCTGGAGAATTGCCTCGGAAACTCGAAAATTCGTGCGACGCAATCGGTCGAAAGCTTCTCTCAAATTCAATAGTCCTCGATCGGCGGCGTCACGAAGCAATGCTGTCGTGCGCGTTGCCGGGATGTGCCGCGCGACGGCCGCGCTGTAGCCATCGCTGTCGTCGATCAACAAGAGATCTGCTTTGAGCTCTTTGGCCAGGCTGATGGCTTCGCATTCTCCGATGTGCAGGAGGGGTATCGCTTCTACGACGGATGGCTTGCTGATTCGCAACCACGGCGGCAATGCGGAAATGAAATCGCGCACGATTTGTGGCCGTCGCGCGTCAGCTAGCTCTTGAGCCACTGCCGGAGGAATAATTACTTCGCCGAATAGGCCCGGCAAAGCTTCGACATGCCCAATCTTAAGGAGCACGATGAATGGAGATGAATCGGCGACGACCAGCATGCCCCCGACCTTTAACGGGCTGCGCCTAACAACCGACGAAGGTTCTGCTGATCTTGCTTCAAATCTTCAAGACTTGGGAGATCTTCGGTGACGTTGTGCTTCTTTAAAACGTCTTCAGTTTCGAAGCGGTCAATACCCAGGGCCTGTGAAAGTTCGTAATGGCTGATTTTCCTTTGGCGGTAAAGCTCGATCAATGCCGCTTCCTTCGCCGCCTCATCAAGATTTCCGAACCGGTGGCGCAACCCCTCTTCGATCATTGCTGGAAGTTCGAAAGTTATCGCCATTTCGCACCTGTCTCTGAAACAACTATAGCATATTTGCGGGCAGATGTGAGACCGTCGGCTAATGCCCCTTCTTCCCACCACCCCCGCCCCCGGCACCAGCGCCGACTGTGTTGTGATGCTGATACACCCATCCCACACACGCGGGGATGAACACGAAGGCGGGAAGCAGGAACGGCTCCATGTGCAAATGATCCGTCAGGCGCGGGCCGATTTCCTGGTATTTGTAGATCAGGCCGAGGATGCCGAAGACCATCATCGCCGAGCCTTGCAGGCTGGTGTAAACCATCACGCTGCCGCGGAAGAGGATGAAGGAGAGCATGCCCAGAGCGATCAGGCCGGAGAGCGCGCCGGCCCATAGAAGATTTTCATCCAGCCCCGCACCGTGCCAGATTCCAGCGCCGACGATCGCGCCGAAGACACCGCCCATCAGCGCGACGGCGTATTTCATCGTCGGCCAGGCGATTGCCCCGGCGAAGACCGCACCGATCATCGCCGCCGCCACCGCCGGCTCGCCGCCGTGCGTCATCGAAGCGCCGATATATCCGCCGAATACCGCCGCATTCAGCAGCACCAGCATCTTGAATATCTTGTATCCCCACAGCAAATAAATCAGTCCCGCGATGATCAGCAGCATGGCGATTTCCGGAGCCATGTGCTGGCACCAGTGCAGGAAATCGCCCTGGTGCGGCCAGCGGCGGGGGACATCAGTTAATGGGGCGACGGCGTCGTCAGCCAGTATATAAAACGCATTCATGCCTCAGCCCTTTCTTCGGGATTCCACTTCTTTCTCTTTCCCATCCTTCGCGCCGGTGGGTTTGGGCGTGGGCAGCGATTTCCACTGAAACGCCACGCCAAACGCCGTCATGCCAACGAGAATCGCGCACTGAATCAGCAATTGTGTTGGAAAACTATCCAGCAATTCCGGCCGGGAATGGTTCACCAGCGCCGCTCCAAATCCGAGCAGCATCGATGTCCCGGCAAAGCTCCAGAAAACAGCGATGGCGATTTTTGGCTTCCAGATCACCGCGCCAAATCCCATTGCCAGCGCCGCCGCCGCGCACACGGGCAAAAATCGCGGCAATCCACCGGGAAGCCCGCGCCAAAGTTCCGCCAGATATTGCGGCAATAGGAGTTGTGAACTGGGCCAATACCAGGATTGTCCCGGAGCGATCGCGGTCCAAAGGGCCAGCGCGCTCCAGACGGCCAACAGCATTCCCAGCGATGCCCCCACCCAGAACCGGTGCCATGCGTATGCGCTGACGCCCAGGATCACCGCGCCCCCGACCGCCGGCCCCATTCCATCCACCGACCAACCGCACCACAACGGCAACTTCATCCCCAGAACCGTCCCAAGCCCCACGGCCGTCAGCGTCAGCATCGACCGGCTGATCCGTCCGCCGACGAGCCAAAGCACGATGGCAAGGGAAGCCCCCACGCCCGAAACGATCAATCCGATCACTCCGAGCCGTTCAGGCAGAAGGCTAAATAACTGCTGAAACAAGAGCGCACCTCTTACCCCTAATCGGCTAATCCGGACGGATTTCTGCAAAGGTCCGATAGCTGGCGGCGGCAATGTTGAATTTCACGGCGTTTTCGTTGTCTCGGACGCGCGCGTTCCTTCGATTTTGCCGACCAATCTCAGCAACCCATCCAAAATCGTCAGTGGATGCGGCGGACAGCCGGGGATGAACAGGTCGATGGGCACGATTCCGCCAGCGCCGTTGTGGATTTCGGGATGGTCGATGTACGGGCCGCCGCCGATGGCGCAAGCGCCGACGGCGATGACGATCTTGGGCGATGGCACGGCATCGTAGGTTTTTTGCAGCGCCAGTTTCATGTTTTCCGAGACGGCCCCCGCGATGAGTAGCCCGTCGGCGTGGCGCGGGGAAGCAACGAACTGAATTCCGAATCGGCTCAGGTCCCAACCAATCGTGTTCAGCACATTCACATCCAACTCACAAGCGTTGCACCCGCCGGCGCTGACTTGCCGAAGTTTCAACGATCGTCCGAAGAGTCGTTTGAGTTTTCCGTCCAGTTCGGCCGCCAGTTTTATTTCGTGATCCGGATCAATGACCAAATCCTGTCGCCGATGAACGGCAAGCCGATATTCGCGCGTGTAACGGATCGCCCCTTCGGGGCAGGCGTTCATGCAATCGGTGCAGAAGAGGCACCGGCCCAGATCGATGCGCGGTTTGTCAGTGATCGTGATCGCCTGCGTCGGACACGCATCGGCACATTTGGCGCAGCCGTCCGGGCATTTGGACGCATCAATCGTCGGTTTGCCGCGGAACCGCTCCGGCAGCGCCGGCGGGGGGCCGTCCGGATATTCCATCGTTCGATGGCCCTGATGATGCCGGGCTAATAGAATATCGAACATCACGCACGTCCTCTCAGGCGATCACAAATCATGCCCGCAGTACGACAGATTGAAGCTCTTATTGCACAGCGGGAAATCAGAAATCTGCTGGTTCCGCATCGCCAAGGCGAGGCCGGCCCAATTGTGAAACGAGGGATCGACGATTTTGTATCGCTCGAATTTGCCGGCGGCGTCGGTCAATGCCAAATGACACAACTCGCCTCGCCAGCCTTCGATCAGGGAGATTGCGATTTGGCTCGGTGCCACCGGGTTCACATCGGACCGCACATCGCCGGCCGGCAGAGCGCGGAGTTGCTCGTTGATGAAATGGATGGAATGCTGCATCTCCAGCCAGCGCAAATATGTGCGCGCGAAAACATCGCCGGATTCCCACGTGGAAACGGGAATCTGCACGAAGCGGAAAATCCCCGATGGATGATCGTTGCGGACATCACGCTGCAATCCACAAGCGCGGGCGGCGGGACCGACTAAACCCAATTCCATCGCCACTTCCTGCGAAACCCGGCCAATGTCCTCGAACCGTGCCATCACGGATTGAGCGTTCCACAGGAGATCAATCACGCTCTTGCAATCCCTTTCGGCGGTATCGAGGCGTTTGAGCAGATCAGGGACGATCGTCGCGTCGAGATCAAACCCGACACCACCGGGGCGGATCATGCCGCGACCGAAGCGGTTGCCGCAGAGGGAAGCGGTCATGTTCAGGAAATCGCCACGAATTCGGCCGCAGAAGGATGCGGTGGGTAGGAACCCGACGTCGCCCGCCAGCGCGCCCAAATCTCCAACATGATTGGCCAGCCTCTCCAGTTCCAGCGCGATGCCGCGCAAGGTCTGGGCTCGCGGGGTTTTTTGGCAATGAGCCAATGCCTCGAACACCTGGCAGTATGCCATGGCGTGGCCAATAGTCATGTCGCCGGCCAAGGTTTCAGCGTAGTGGATGGATCGCGCATTGGGTCCGCCAATCATCGCGCGCTCGACGCCTCGGTGTTGGTAGCCGAGGGAGATTTCCAGATGGAGGACATCTTCGCCATCGCACTGAAACCGAAAATGCCCCGGCTCGATCACGCCGGCATGGACGGGTCCGACGGCCACCTCATGCACCTGTTCGCCATCGACGCGGTAGAAATCCATAACACCAGCGACGATGGGCTGATTGTCGGGCCGATTCCACGCATCATGCCCGGGCCGGAATGAGCGATGAAATCTCACGGGTTTGAACCACGGATGACCTTCAGCGCGGATTCCAAATTGTTCGGCAATCTCGCGCTCAAATAGATGCACCTGCGTACAGCGCGGCGTGAGGGATGGGAAACTGTCACCGGACAGACGAGTTCGCGCCAGCCGCAGAGTCGATTGCCGATCGTCGGCCAACACGAGATAAAGTTGCACAACTTCTAAATCGAGAGAACCAAACAATTGCACCACCCGCTGGCCGTGCTCAACTCCATTGAGGATGGTTTGCTGGAATTCATCGAGCGGCAATTCCGGAACCAATGCGCGATCGATGGCGCGGCCGTTTCCGATGATGGCCAACGGGCTGTTCATGGCCGGACCTCCAGAAAATGCGCGGCATCATGCAAGAGGCCGTTGAGAAACATCGGGATGTGCAGGCCAAGCAGCAGGACGATCCCCAGCGAGAGCAAGATCGGCAATCCGGTGAACAGGCCGTCGTGGTATGCGGTGCGCCGGCTGCCGGGAAGGGGTCGGCCTTGCACGGCGGTGAGCACGGTTTGGCCCATGCCAATGAAAATAATCAGCAGGAGAATCAGGAATCCGGCGGCAGAGATGAATCGGCCGTGAAGAAGTGCGCCGTTGAAGATGGTTAATTCGCTGATGAAAGGCCCAAATGGCGGCGCGCCGGTGATGGCGAAGAATCCGAGAAGGAAAAGTGTGCCGGAGAATGGGAGGCGCGACATTGCCCCGCGGACATCATCGGTTGTCTTGCTGCCGTAGGCACGGTGGATGTTGCCGGCCGAGAGAAATAGAACGCCTTTGGTCAGGGCGTTGTTGAACATGTGAAGGAGCGCGCCGAATAACGCCGGTCCGCCGATGCCGGCGCCCAGCACGAGGATGCCCATCTGCTCGACGCTGGAATAAGCCAGCATGCGTTTGATGTCTCGCTGTCCGACCATGAAAACAGCCGCGACCGCCATGGAGAGAAGCCCGATGAATATCATCAATCTGGCTGTGTACGGACTTTCGCCGGCGGCCTGACAAATGTGATGGATGCGGAGCAGGGCGAGGAACGCGCAGTTGGTGACGCCACCGGCAAGCAGCGCGCCGACGACCCCGGGCGCTTCGCCATAGGCATCCGGTTTCCACGTGTGCATCGGGGCCAATCCCATCTTGGTGCCGTAGCCGACAAGCAAAAGAACGAACGCCGCTTCGAGCCAGGATTTGTCGAGCAGGGGGGCTCGTGCCAAAAGATCATCGAAAAACAACGACGGCTCACCGCCCCGCCCCAGCGAGGCGTAGGCCAGGAAAAACGATCCCAAAAGCGCGATGGCGATGCCCACCGAGCAGACGAGGAGATAGTTCCACGTCGCCTCGATGGAGCGTTGCGTGCGATTGAAATATATGAGCGGGGCGGTGCTGAGA
>Ga0302325_10011447_pt1 | contig 19108 bp, 24 predicted proteins | sample Palsa_T0_2_FD_201948 | JGI IMG/M metagenome (GOLD analysis project Ga0302325, IMG submission 201948) | Peat permafrost microbial communities from Stordalen Mire near Abisko, Sweden - Palsa_T0_2 | ecosystem: Environmental > Terrestrial > Soil > Palsa > Peat permafrost | place: Sweden: Abisko...
AATGCGTCGGAAGGAGGAAAACCACTGCTAATACGAGTAATGCGTTGATTGACAATGAATCCGATGTAGCCGTCGATGGTTTTAGTGAGGAAGGATGCAGGAGCTATGGGCCAAAATAATCGTATTTTAGGCTGCTCGGGCCCCTGTCGCTTACATAAAACCATCCTATTTTTTATAGATTGGTATGGGAGTCTGGGAATTTTGATTGTCCACGTCGGCGTGAAACTTAGAGAGTGGCTGGGCTGGCGTTTAGATCTCATGATTCGTCCTCGAGAACACTGCAGGTGTATCGTACTCTTGGGTTGATACATAAATCACACCTTGAAGTAGAAAAAATTCTTCTCCACATTCTTGTGCATTGATTAAGGTCTCATGCTTTGTTTTGTTGGCAGCTGCACGTCACTTGTACTTTATTTTAAGGTTCACTCTCAAATCATCCATCATTCTACAAAATCAACACCCACACCGACACCCACACCCACGAATCTAGCTCACAAACCGCCACTAGAAGTCATTTCTGCAGATGATCTCTACAAACAGCGCCTCCAACCATCAGTACAGAATATGCCTGCAAACCAGCTGTGCAAACCATTTCGACAAGTCATCTGCGCAAGTTAAATGATATTAAAAGGCCATCAGGCCCACACTCTGAGGCAAGAGAAGGTGGTAACGAAATTTTTATTAGACCTTCATGTCTCAGTATTTTTTCAAAGCGTGAAATTACCCCATCCAATCCAAAGGGTAGCGGGACCAGGTGGTCCCTCTCCAGCACTGGAAGAATCCGGCATAGAGAATTTGATTTGAGTCTATGGGATAAGGGGCAAAAACACAAAAACAACAATCTCGTCAAAGGAGGTCCAAACTACAACGACGATCAGACCCCGTGTGCTCTCAAAATCATCCGCCGTTCAGATCCGACTAATGAGATCACCAGAAACTATGTCTAAGAAAGGCATGAAAACTTGGAGCGTTTCGACTATCCAATAGTTGATGATAAGAAGGATGAAAAGCAGTGGGATATCCACTATGATATTAAAGAGAAGTTTCCCATTTCCGTAGGTGTTTCTCGTTTTCCTCCGAAGAACTCATCTAATTGCAGCTTGATCGTTACTGTAATTCGAGGATGCCTGCTACGTTGTCCGAAAATGGCTTTGAGATGAGCGCAGAATCATCATGCAGTGTATTTACTTGTTCCTCTACTACCGACGAAGTTATCTCAAGACACGGCTCGTCATTAGGCAAGAATACGTCCACTTTTTTTTATCAGCGTTTTGCGTACAGGATCAGCAAGATCCTTGGAGAATCCCTCATTGGAGATAATACTGTTATGTGCCTTGGTGGTACGGCGGATTTGGCTGCGCAGAAGGGCCTGAAGGCCGGATCATACAAGTAGGCCGAGCTCGACGAGATGAATGCGGCTACCTGGAAGGAATTGACGAAGTATTAGGTTGCTGCTTTAGATACCCTTCGTATTGGATTGTACTATGCTATTGGGCATTGAGGATATCTAGAACCCCCTTTTGCGGCTTCAGACATTAAGGACAGGACATTGAGGAAGAACGTTATGCAGAGAATCAAGAAATAATGAAGAGAGAAAAATGGCACCGATCAAAAGAGGGCGACTCAATGATTTTTCTTGAAAAAATAACATCCTCCCATGTCCCTTTCGCTCTTGCTCCCAAGGCTATTGAATCTCCCGAACCCCGAGTATACTGATCTAGTATTTTCTTCGCCCGAATCATGGTTTCCACATCACCTTAAATTTTCGTTCCATTCAGTGCAAGAGACCTACCACCCTGTGAATACGTCCCACCATTCTGATTCTGCACAAAGACAACCATAACAGCAGAGAACCTAAGCACTGATTAGCACCGATATCCAAGCCTAGCACCGTTTACAAGAGGGAAAGCACGTACGCAGCAGTAGCAGTGAAAATCTCAACCCTCGACGTCCCCGAATCCACCAGCAACATCAGCCCCGCGGCAAATACAGCTGTAAACACTGCAATGATACCAAGTAACTCCGCTGTCGTATTTAGTTGAGCGAGGACTGCGATAGCGACAGTAGGTAAGAGACAGGCTATTATGGTGGCTACAAAGGAGGTGAAGCGCAGCATAGGGCCTTCTTTGAAGGTGTTGAGGGTGGTTTCACCCTGACCTTCTGATGTCTCTTCCGGTGCCTCTTCAGGTATCTCTTCCGGCTCTTGGTGTTTTTCCTCATCCCCCGAAGGCTGTTTCATTTTCCGAATGCAGTCCTCCAAACACTGCCAGAATGGCACGAACTCGTTTGCTACCCATCGAGCAAGTCCGTCCACTTTGTTCTCTACACGTGGGACGATTAGATTGAATTCTCTCTTTTCTTCTTTTGACGTCCAGAATGGACTGCAGAGGAGGCGCCAGAAGCGTTGCTTGAGGGATTTTGGCTTTGGGGGATTCTTTGTAAGATCACCCCAAGTGGCTGCCCCCGGTCCTTGAATCCTATGTTCTCGTGGACACCTACTCAGCCATCTGTAGAGGCTGTTGACATTGAAGCTATCGGCCTCTGGAAGTGCGGAGATTTGTGAATACTGGAGTAATGCAGCATCTGCCAGAGACATTTGTGTTAGTTGAATGTCTGATAAGTATCCATCCTTGACTTACTGTATTTTTTGAGCACCTTTCGTATTTTCTTAAGCAATTCCTTCTGCTTTCCCTCAATCTCAGGATTTCCATCCTTTAATAGGCTGTCTGCTCTTACACAATACTTTGCTCGGGGGTCACCGCGTTCGGTGCGAAAGTCTCTCCATTCTAGTCGATGCAGATCTTCTCTCAGCTCTGCTAGCTCAGCTTGATAATAAAGCAAACTTTTGACATTTAAATCCTTAAAGGATTGAAATGCTTCAAAGTCAGGGTATTCTGCGATCAGATTGGCTAATTTGGGATATCCTCCTAAGGGAACCGTGGAGTCGTCTTCAACGTTGGGGATTCCATCGTACACAGTGCTAGTATAGTGAGGTTGGCCAGGGGTGGATGGAGCTGATGCTATTGCTGTTCCGCTTGATGATGAAGTAGGGCTCGAAGGCTCAGGGATTGACAAGTTGGAACTTCTTGGGGCTAGTTGGTTCACAGTCATATCGAAATTCGCTCACAGGCGTAGTACCGTTGCGAGCAAAGTCGTCTGATAATTTTGAGTGTAAAGAAGGAAATATTCTGAGAGCGATTATCTTTTAACACCTTTGATTATAAGAATACGGAATCGCGTGACGAGGCACAGCCTCAAGAATCACTATGATCTGTCTCGTGGTGCAGCCCCGGATGAGCCTCAGCCCTCCGGAAGCCTTATCTGCAAGGTTGCCCAATATGCTGGACATATGAAAGCCATTACTAGAGTGCTCGAAGCATCTATTGGCTTGATTTCTCAATGACCACAGATCTCCGCCTGGACAGCTCACAAATTTCACACCACCCCGCGAGGCAGAATGTGGCTGTATGCGACTGCAATGTTCGCCTGGAGATCTTGTGACAGCCCTCTCATTCCATTCGTCGCGGACGTCTGACCGACTAGCATCTTCCGAACACAGCCTCAAGAAAAGAAATTTCGCAGACTTGAGTGAGAAGGCAGAGTTTCCTTGATGTTGGAATAGCGGTGTGATTATTCTCCCATCCCCCAGATTGTACCATCTTGCTTCGAACTGATTCATACGTTCTCTTTGTCGTGCTTGTTAAGATGCCAGTCTAGAAGTGTGTCAGTTCAAGCAGTAGTCGTGTAACGGGCAAACCTTTTGAATGCCGAATCATCGGCGAGAAGGAAGACGTGCAGATATGGGCGCAACCTCCAGTTCGCTGCGGCAGGGTGGGGACTCATTACTCATCCAGTGAGGACGAGCTATGACAAAGGAGTGGGATTGAACTTCTAAAAAATCTCGCCCTCAAGCTGCACATGGTGGCGAACTGGTGATACTTTTGCGTGATATGCATGAAATATAGGTTCAGACAAGACCGTGCCGAAGTGAACCTCATGGAAACAATTCCGAGAGATCGCATCATACACATTACTGCGACGTAATTCTGGCGAAGTGGGAATGCGCTGGCATTGTTGCCCACTTGTGCGGATCAAGGATGAACTCATGTAAGGCGATGCAGCTCGCATGCATGGTAGTAGAAAACAAGGCGATGAGAGGCTCCCGACCGAGAACCTGATATTGCCTTACGGTGACCCGCAGAGCGGCTGCCTTATCTGTCGAGCTATATGAACAGAAGGCTGGCCCTCATCGAATTTGAAACGTCCTCATTTTTCTGAACGCGACTAAAATCCTACCAGTATGGAATTTCGACGTTCGTCCGCGTCAGAGCACTTGCTCTCACTCCTGTACCAGTACTGTATCCAAGGTCGACAATGGCTTTCTCAAACACGGAACATTCGAGGCGCCACTTGGCATTTTGGAGACTACGGCCGCAGCCTCCATATCTCCTCAGAACGACAATCCAGAGCCGACGGTAAGTTGGGAGATCTCGCAGATTTATATACACAGAGTACAGACCGTGCTCCGCCGCTGCTGGGTGCGCCTCGCACACCGTGCACCTAGAAAAGGGGCTTCGAAGGGTACCCACTCGACGAATTGAAGGCTGCTAGCAACTGTCACGATGCAACCATCTTCCTGATTAAATCAACGCTCAGCCTGATTGCCCACACCGTCTCATCACGACGTCCCACGCCGCCGAATGTAAGCGGCGCACAGGGGTTTGGTGAGCGTTGCCGCTGACCAACCCACCACTCCGCTTCAGCTCAGCAGTCATCTTCGTGGCGAACCTCGCCACAATGGAGGAGAAAGGTGCTACTGCGTACATGCTCCGATTGCCTCGCGAAGCCTCGCTGACTGCCTGGAGAAAAGCAAATACGGGGTGAGCGCCATCGACCTTTTCGGCCACCGAGTGATGAGCATGACCACAGGTCCAGGTTTTATCCGGTATCTTCTATTCATTGTGCAATTCGTGCAACCCCAACACGGGAAATTTGGCCCCCCATGAGGCTGAAAAGCAAAGAAGATGGTGTAAGCGTGATTTTGCGCAGCCTCCGCGAAGATCCCGTTTTCGCAGACCTCCAGCGAGGCGAACCATTCCCAATGTCAAGGCAGCGTATAAGAAAGAGCTTCTGCTCCAGAATGCAGGTTCTATCGAATCAACACTTCAGAGATCATTTGTGGCAAGACGCGCACCTGTGAAAAAGAAGAAGCTCTGCCACAACGCCCACCTTTCATCATGGCCAGTCCAACGCTAGCAAATGGTTTGATTGCCCTCTCTTCATATTAAATCTACGAAGTTCTCGTGCTCATAGTTCTGCAGGATGCAACAATTTCTTGAGCCCCGACGGTATGCGTTCGTCTTCCGCTCGGCGCCGCTCGACCTCGGTCACCCCGTCGGAAAGATCTCGAATCACAGTCGTTGAAAATGACCCCGAATTGGCCAGCTATTACGGCCCGAACGACTCTTCTTATGAAGTTACGAAAATCTACGCACCAAAGTATACTTGGTTGGAGCACCTGTCCGCACTCTTCGGCGTCAATGTAGCGAAGAGGAAGGAACCTATTATACGCAAGGAAATCATCACATCAAACGCGCCTGAAGCCGACGAGGTACGTCAACATCTCACTGGATGCGCGCTATATTATATCTGATTTTGACCGGAATAGATGGACAATGACGACTCACCTTGGGTGCTACCGGTTTATGTACTGTCCAGTAGAAAGGATACGGATAAGCAGATCGTTCCCAAAGAAGCAAAATGTACCATTGATACCGGCAATCAGCAAGGCAACATCGTATCAAGAGAGTTTGTTCTCAACGTATTACAGTTTCCAGAAGCGAACTTCAGGTCGTTGACAGAGAAAGAGAAAAGAGGGGGTACTGGCTATACTGGTCACACAATGGTTCCAGAGCATGCAATCTACCTGACCTGGTATCACAAGAAGAGCACACGAGTCTTTCGCGATATGCGGTTCCTTATATCCCCGAATCAACATTGCGATCTTATCATCGGCGCTCATTCTATCCGGCAACACAAGTTACTCGATGTGCCAAACTTGATGGCCAATCCGAACACACTTCTGGGAAAGACCGCGGTCAAAGAGGGTCAGCCCACCAAGCCTGAAGGTAGATATATCCCAAACCGTTCACCCATTTCCCAATGCTAATTGTAATTTTAGATCAAAAGAGAAAGGCGCTAGATAATAAGGTTTACAGCGCCGACCAAGTAGTCAACAATTTACAGAATCAATTATCTAAGGAGACCGGTGCCCATGCATTAGATACCAGGAAAAGGCTGGCTCAAGCACAGGAGGACTTAGCTGCTGCGGAAAAGGAGTTAAGGGATTATGATGAGCAGAAACAGCTTGAATTGCAGAAGCGGGGGAGAACACTTACTGGGAATAAGGAGAAAGAGGAAGAACATGCGACGACGACCGCACAGGCCACTGGAGTCGATAACCAAGCCAAACCTAAGAAGAGAGGATTTCTGTCACGGACGAAGCAAACCTAGCGATTCTTCATCTATGCACTAGTACATTTGTCATCTTGTCCTTAGCTTCTTTCGAATTTGTTTATACTTGATGTTGGGCCATATCTCGGAGCCAGGAGTAGGCGGGTACGGTTCTTACTGGCGCTGGTGGAGATTTTGTGATACTTAATTAGATTCTTGAGCAATCAATGCATTAATTATCTTTTTAAACAACACATACTCCAATTCAACACAAGGTCACAACATTCCCTTTTTTTATTATTATGAGAAATCACTTCTAGACCAAGCCTCATTCCACTCATCTACCCCACCGACTTCCACGCCTCATCCTCCCTACTAACAACAACTTCATCAACCCTCACCCTAAACTCCACAATCTCCCTCCCATTAACCAAATCATTCTCTCGTACCCTCTTCCAAGCCTCCTCCTCGCTCCCCGCAATCCCTGCCTTCACATGGCGTGGCACCAACCTCCTCCCCGCAACCTCCTCCTCAACCTCCACAAACCAAAGCTCATCCATCAGTCCCGCAATCTCCTTCCACTCCCCTTTTCCCAAAGACAAATAATTCCCCTCAAACACCAACACCCTTGACGCTGGAGGAATGGGAATGTCATTTTCAACTGGGTCTTTGAGAGCGTGGTCGAAAGAAGGGGCGTAATAAGTTGGCGTGGTGGGAATGAGCGGTTCTTTGAGTTTGGTAATTAGGGAATGGAGGGAGGAGGGATCGAATGTGAATGCTGCGCCGCGCCGGGCGTGGGCGTGGATTGGGTCTGGCATTGAGGATAGTTGGGAGCGGGTTAGGTGGTAGCCGTCCATGGGGATGTAGGAGGCTATGGGAGGGGTGGAGGAGAGGGCATTGAGGCGGGTGGTTATTGTTGTCGCTAGGGTTGTTTTGCCTTGTTTTGATTAGTATTTTGAAATAGGAAAGGAAGGGGAATAGGTACCTGAGCCAGGAATTCCGGAAATCGCTATTAGAAGACGTTGGGTTGGGAGTGTGGTTTGGAATTTGGCTAACTGGGGGTTAGATTGCTTAAAGTGGTAGGAGGAAGCGGGTACCCCATGTCTTTTCTACTAGACGATTTACTTGTTCCTCCATGATGGTGACAATTTGGCTTCTATCCCCAAGGGGAGGGGGTTGAATCTCAAAATGAGTTTGTGATGGTAGCTTTGAGAGCTTGAAGTGGGGGTCGTGTGACATCAAACTCTTATCAGCTCGATAAGAAATTCTCTTCAAGTCAAACACCACGAACTGCAAAACGGGTCAAGAGAACACGAGAGTTGGGATAGCGGAGTCGGAGGGATCAGATATGGAGGGCGATGATGGTGGGCTCTTCAATATTGAGGTCAGCTCTGAAGATGAGACCATAGATGAGGCTGAGAAGGTCCCGAGAGATTTCCAGTCTGAGGAAGACTTCCAGAAACAAAGGGCGGAATGGAAGCCTAAGATTGAAGTTGGCGAGGTAAGAATAATCCCTTTTCTTTTCAAGATGTACTTATTGTGGGTATTCTGAGCTAAGATTGAGACACCATAGCTATGGAAGACTTTGAAACTTCCGCTAGACCATCCTTCGAAGCCGGAATCTCAGACGATCATGCATGCCATTGAAGAGCTGTATTTCTTCAAGAGATATGAGGAGGCTCTCAAGATAGTGGAAGAGGCGCTGAAGGGGAACCTCATCCAGGACTTCAGGAAGACGTTGGAGGATTATAGGATGAAATGTAAGATTCAAAATACCGCTAAATCTTGAATCCGCAAGGAAGAGTGACTAACACTGGTTCCAATTAATTGCAATGTGAGATGCCTCAATGAGACTTGGAAGCATTTCAAAGATGAATATATTCAGAAATTCTGATTTGTGAATTACATTTGGTGAAGGCGGTATCTTGGACTTCTCGTCTACCGTTTCAACTCTTGAATCTACTTCTCTCTTTCTCCTCTCTGCCATGTCTTTCTCTAGTATCTCTCTCTATCTACCGATAAAGCAAGTAAAGTTACACCTCAATTGTACAACCCACGGTCTCCAGCAACCTTGCTGGGTCTATCCTCTTTAATCCGGAACTCCGTTTTCTATCCTGTATAATGCGATTCGCTCCAAACTCCCTTGGTGAACTTTTATGTACTCAAAACTAAACGAAACCTCTAAGCAGACGCTAATCGAAGTAAAGCCGTAATCGTCGTGAAGGTACCGATGTACCCGAAATCGCTCCGTCTACGCCAGCATCTCCTGCTTGATCTGCTCCTTCTGCTTCTCTTCACGGAACACTCTCCTGCTCATTGCGAGCACGGCTTCGAATCCTTCTCTCCCTTTCCGCGCGTTCTCGGAGAACCGAGTCACACTCGCCTCCTCAACAGCATTCTTGATCTTCTGCCATCCACCACATAAAGCCGTGATCTTCGCGTCTTGTACGAATTGGGTTCTTGTGGCGGAGAGCGGTTGATAGACTACGGTTTCCCGTACACTGAGGATATTTGAAAATGTAAGATTGGTGGATACCATGGTGACTTTTTTTGATTCCGGATCCACATAGGATATTTCGAAGACGTGTGATGTGTCCGTGCCGCCCATTAATGAGTTCAGCCATTGCGGCGCACTCTGCTTGCAGGTAATGAGACGTTCTGTTCGTAGCTGGAAGATGTTAATTCCACGTTCGATGGCAAGAGTGGAGGGTTACTCACAATTCCGGTATCCGGATCAACGTGTCGTGATAAAGTGTCGACTGCAATTACATGCGGCGACTTGTCGTTCCATGGGCAGTATTTCCTCCAATTTGCTGTTGACACCTCCTCCCACGAGTAGTCGAACGTGCAATCGCTCGAAAAAACCTTCATTCTGATCGTGTCCCTGGTGCAGCACAAGTTGAACTCTCGGGCTAGTCGCGTGTAGGATACTGTTATCCTCTGCTTCGACCTTCTGTAATGATTTGGTTGTGAATTAGGCGTCTCGCAGATTCGGGTCGGGCTGTCGTCAAGAGTAAAAAGTGTGAGTGGCAGGGCACAATTATATGGAGAAGTGATCGATGAGAGATTTTCGGTGCTCGTGAAGATACGGAAAAGAAGAAATTATTTTCGCCTTTCGCTTACATAACCTTTTCTGTCCTAGTCTTCCCGATACCCCGACTTTCCCTCCAGGCTCGGCTGGGCGGCAGAGAAAGATCATCAAATCCTCACAATTGGATTCGTCCAGACCGAGGAAGCTTTCGCTCATGTTCTGCAGGGTGCCGTCACTGGTGCAGGGCTTTGGAGCTCGGAGCCTCTCATATAAACATCTTCAGCATCAGAGAATCCATATGACGAGCAGATCATCCCGCTCTTCTTCATGCTTGAAGGATCAAAGTTGATTGGATGCTGCAGTAACACCTCTCCCCTCCTGTACTCGTCCACATCGAAGTATTTCTACGTTACCACAACTTCACCACATTGCATAAACGGGAATCAGTTCTCCCTGGTAGTCCATCAATACTTTTGAACGTTTTGTCGGTCTTGTCACTTATGGTATTGCCACATCCACAAATGGTAGGCAAACATAGGAATTCTTCCAGTTGCAGCATCACTGATCAAAGCAAGCCCTTTGAGGGGTACAGTGTTTTATAAATAGACACATTCGACAGTGGAGACGTGGTGACCAGTTGCTTTTAAAATTTGGTATTCATTGTCCCCGGAGGTCCTACCGAGTCCATACTTGTCATCGTTCTGTGCATATTTTGTCTCCAAATTAGAGCCATACATGCTTCGTGACTACTTGGGTACTGCAGAACCATTCTAATTTACATTACTTGCTAGGTATTGAATGAGTTTGCCAATGATGACGTGATCAAATGTACCAAAGTGGGACACCAGGCACAGCAAATCATTTTCCATTTTCCACAGCCGCGTAAAACCGGTTAATATCTAGAATGGCCACATTTCATAGTTCATTCCCAGAGGACCTGTGCGCATGTGCCGCGGCATCAATATCGAATTTCTTGCGGCATCGGACGGATACCTTCGCATGACTGTAGGTGAGCTGGCTTTGCTAGTGTCGGTCCACCTGTAACGCGTAGCACCGTCACGTAATGTCGTGGAATGCTAATTGCATTATGTAGGTAGATGATTGATTCAGGAAGTGTATCAACACCATGGTGTTGATATACTCCCTCGGCTGCCTAATCTAGCGCTGTCACATGACATGAGGTCACGTGACCTACAACCTATCCCAACAGCTAGATAAAAGCGACAGAGCCCGCAGAGCACACAGAGAGTCTTCGAGTTCCGTCTCTGATATCTATCTCCCTCTCATCAATTCGGCTTCGGATTCCATATCTGAGAGCTCCCTAGGTGAGCTTGAACCATTTGATGACCTCCCTTCCGATTCCGCAGCAGAAGGCTCACCAGGCGATTTGCAATTGCAGGAACGAGCCAATGATTCCGTTTCCGATTCCTCGTCTAGCAGTTCGCTGTCACAAGTGGAAGGGTACCTAGGACGTGGACGTGAAAAGTGTGTCCAACTTCTGGAAATTTCGAATCAAGCCACCGAAAGAACTTCCAGATCTGCGTCTAAAGAATCGTGTAAGATCTATAAGATAACACAGGGTAATTAGAAATTAAGTACCACTTTTAAGGACGGAAACTGTCTATGAATGATAGCATCAGGCTCCAGCTTGTAATCAGCTGGCGAGACAACTCGACGAAAACTCATCTAGAATTTCGTGCAAAAGATAAAACAGGAACACACGTTGTTAGCACCGTCACATACGAATTCTTGAGGTCGCCGATAGGTAAAAATCTTCATCATCTCGCTCTTCCCTTATTAATATACCACTCGTAGCAGGAGGTCCAGCTTTGGGCTACGGTGTTTCAGCGATCAGAGATCTGACAAACACGGCTTCTGAGAGCTCATTGCAAGTCGCACGGGACTGGATTGCAAACTGCAGGGCTCACCATCAATGCGACAAAAATATCTTAGATCTCGAGAAGCTGAAGCAAACGCCAATCGCTGAGTTGGACCAAGATCTTGCACTACCCTCAACTCCAGAAAGTACCAAATACTAGGGGCCAAAAAGACTCATCAATCTAACAGTGTTTAGCGAGGATTCCATGGATGCCAAACTCGTTGACAGTCGCATTTCCTGCGTGGCATACGTAACACTGAGCTATTGCTAGAGAGTTACTGGAAACTTCACTACGATTTTTGATACACTAGCTTCGAGAAAATCTCACATTGATCACTCACTCCCACCCCTCACTTCGAAGCAAGCATTCAATATTGCGAGAGGTTTGGGGATTCGATACATTTGGGTAGACGCTTTATGGATCTTGCAGGACATCAACTCGGACTGGGAAGACGAGTATTGGAAGATGGGCCCGATTTACAGCAATTCTTTTATCACAACCGCAGCAGATTGAGCCGCTGAGGCTAGCAACGGATGTTCCAACCAGGTTTCGGACAATGTGTTGGTAGACAAAGACGGGTTGATCAGAATCACCAGTATTCTTTCCGATGGACTCAGGAGCTCTTTGTATCTGGGCACGGATTGCAAGATTAATATACGGAAAATCCAGAACAGCTCGCTTACCACTCAAGCCTGGGCATATCAAGAACGACCACTGTCTCCCAGGATTCTACACTTTGCTGAAAGTCGGCTGTTTTGGGAGTGTAAGAGAGAGAGCTACTTGCGGAAGATGACATTCCTCGAAGCTACGGTCAGAGATTTCCTTATCCAGGCATCATCGGCTCATATTTAGAAAGAAGATCTAGCGAAGAGGTTGCAAGGGTTGCATTTCACCTATGGTATGCTTACCTAATAGCAAAAAACTATGCAATACGCCATCTGGCCATCCCGTCGGATAAACTACCTGCCATGTCAGCCTTGGCGAAAGCTTGGGCTCAGTATATCAAAGCGGAATATCTCGCCGGACTTTGGGATTACGATCTTTCGTGGGGTTTGAGCTGGTGTCGAGTTTAGGCTCCAGGAATCCTTCCTACTGCATACCGTGCCCCTTCCTGGTCCTGGGCCTCACTGGATTGTGGCGTTTTGTGGCCAACTTCGGGCCAGGTTGCCAGAATTAAAGCTTCTGGACTGCACATTGAGAAAGCGAGTGTGATTCTCAAAGGGCACGACTCATTCGGACAGGTCCATGGGGGACATATTACAGTTACTGGGCTCCTCAAGCAATTTCGGGTTGACCGTCAAGGTGGTAGAACGATGTTGTACACTACAGAGTGTGACGAGGTGGGTAGGGCGTATATCGATACAAACACAGAACTAAGGGAAATAATGCTGTTGAGGGCCTTTTATTTCTAGCTTATAGGCGGTTTCGGAGGGCTGGAAGAGGCTGGATTCTGTTGCTGGACTCTACGCCCAGCACGCTTGATCAGTTTCCAGAATTTGTACAGCTGGGAATTGCTAATTGCCAGAGCTATGGGAGAAGTAATGTGATCGACTTGTTCATGGACTGTGAATGGCAGAGAGTCACAATAATCTGAGAGCCGGCCGGCAATATACAATGTTCGCGATAATGTAATGCAAGTCGGGTCTCACCCACAGAGAAGTGTAGTCCACCTTCCCGGTCCAGCCCTACCCCACATCGGAGAAAGATATTTCATGCTCAAAGTTGGACTCACATAAAATTACAGGGGTCGATCGAATCTTTCCATTCCCTTATGTTCTTTCGTAATATTTTCGAGTTGTCCTTCTAGTTCATGTACAAGGACAAGACTTGCTGCAGCCAAACCCAAACGCCTCTAGTAATTAGCCTTTACCAGAGCTACACTTCAGCATTATCCAATAGGACAAGCATAAGCTTAAAACGATATAGCCTTAGTGCCATCAACATTTATTTACCCTCCAGCTTCTCTGTATAAATACATACCTCCGTTTCCCAACTTGAGGAGCCCATTCTCTGCAACAACAGCGTCTCTCCTGCTCTACTCCCAATAAAACACCATCTTCAGCAAACTTGCATCTCACCTTGTCGGACCCCGGGCAACCACCAATAACTGAAGAAGCCTACATCACCGCCCAACGAGGCGTCACTGCTGCTTCGCTTGAAGGCAGAGTCAACCTTCCAATCACTCCTGATGTCCCACCTAACCCGGTACAATCACCTGATATCACCCCTCACCCGCACATAATTAATAGACAAAAGCTGACAATATATTGGGTTTGAAGAATCTACCAGAAGAAGAAGCTCCAGCGAAAGAAAAGGCCGCAGAGCCGGAGCCGGAGCGCGATCTGGATGCTGATGTCCCAGTGGATGCTGATCCCAACGATCCAGATGCGGGCTTGGAAGTTGACACTGGGGAATAAAGGATGGTGTTTGAGAAATGTAGGTATAGGAAAGAGAGATTTGTTAAACCATTGCCCTTCCACAGCCCTTATTTCTGGCTTGCTAGCGAGACTCCTCAAACAATGGACATTCCTTCTTGCCCTTTTCTCAGCTTCCAAATCTCTACACTGGTAACCCTTTCGTCAGAATGAAATACATCAATGCTTCGAATAAAGAGAACGATGACAGTTTTCAATTCAATCCTTAAGCTATTCTAATCACACTGAGCTTTCGGTCAACACTTCTCTTCTTTCTACATTCACGTCTACCTGCACTTGTACACACACGTCTCCAAGGTTTGTCGAAGGCGCTGGTCGCTTTTCATCATCTATCCACCGGCTCCTGTCCCTTCTCCAACCCGTTCTCCAACTCATCATTATACGTGGACCGAAAAGGGCAATATCCTTCAAAACATTCCCTATTCTTAAAAACATGCTCCGCAAAGATGCCCTGGCAGCGGTTATTTTGAGAGTAATGACGGCCTGAAGTATCCTGTCGAGGTTTAAAACTATGATGTATGTGGCAAGAGCGACGATGGGAGTGACAATCGCGAGGGATGATAGACTGAAGAGGGAATCGCTCATGCTCCAGAAGGACTTCGATCATCAATACGTATTACACAAGGAGTAATTTTTTTAGTTCTTACCGTGCAGACCGTGATTGGTAGGAAGAATATGCTGACATATGTAAGAATCTTGATGTTCTCTCCTAGTTGAGTGGATGCTCGACTTTCCATCACAGCGCTGGCACTGAAGAGCTATAGCAAAAGGTGAGCAAAGTGATCTGGAACCTTAGACTCACAACTTACCCCATCTCTGAGGGCTTTGGCCTCGTCCTGCTTTTTGGCGAAGCCCTTTCTGAGCCCTTCTAGTTTCTGGATAGCAGAGTTGTGCTTCTTCATCCTCACCACGAACATTCTCCGAGCCACCTCTCCACAAGGAGGATTTGAATTCAGAAGTTCAACGAACCGCTTCGCTTGGTTGATGTTATCCAAGATACTGGTTTCGGCTTCTATGAGGAATTCAATAGCCCAGAAGTATTTCTTCGATCTCGTGAACGTACCATCATCAGTCAGGAGGCTGTCATGGTACTCTGGGTCCAGCAAGCCGTTCTTCTCAGCAAGGAGGCCTTCGAGATAACAAGCAATCTGTTCCCATCGGCGAGTTATCGTGAAGAGACTTTCATGTACGAGATCACTCATCTCATCTATCATTTCGTGCGTTCGTTTGCGCGACAAGTCGTCCCGGCTCTCCGAGTAAGATAGATGGGGAAATTGGTGAGGCCGCATACAGAGCATTGTCCAGTAGATGGATCTCGATCTTGGACCGGGGAGCTCTACACTAGGTATTGCGATTATCTGAGATGTTCATCAGTGGGTAGCACGAAATGGGACATTAAACCTACAGTCATGGCACTCTCTCTAATCTGTCGAGGTCTCCTACCCTGAGAACGATCGCTATGAAGCTCTCCAGATGGCCACAATTCCCTCAAGTCATTGTTCTCTCGGGACTTGAAGATCTCGTAGAAGGTTACATGGAATAAGACCCATCCTTTCGTCTCGAGAGCTGTATGCTCGGTTTCTGATACTCGCATACATCTCAAATGGTGTTTCACGGCCCGCCATAAAACTTCATTCATGGGTTCCTGAAAGACTGACTGCTTTGTTTCGGAGAGAAAGGGACAGAGATCGTTGTCTGTCAGATCTTCGGCGTCGATGAAGGCACCCTGGAGCGACAGCGACGTGAGGCCTTGCATGTTGCTATTCTCATTAGTAATCGTTCAGAGAGATTGCAAAGCTTCAGAAATACATCACTCTTCGCCAAGGGGCCACCTTTGTTGAGAGAAGAAATGAATCGCCTTTTTTTGACTTGCTTACAGCCAGCCAATTGGGTAATCGTAGAGGAGTCGTCGATGTTGTCTTACCAGGATACCAGTAGGCTGAAAGCCCCGTATCGAACCAGTCCCAGACATTGAAGAATTCACCCTTGGGAGCATCGCGTGCTGGTCTGTGGAAATGAGAGACAAAGTTCCGTACTCGAATAAGGCATTCAGAGTCTGACATGCCAGCACGAAAGCAGAAATTGATTCTGTTGTCATGCGGGATTCTCCAACATTCGCCAACAATCGAGGACCACTCTCTGTTACGAATAGTGTCCTCTGCTGTTTCGGGACCTTCGCCTCCCATTAGGTGTGTCCCGTAGAAGGAACTCCATGCTGGTATAGCATTGAGATTGTATCGAGTAACAGCTTCTTGAAGGATAAAACCTATTCTTAGCTCGTTGGATATGGAACTTGATATAGATGCCCCTGAATTGGATGAAATCGAATCCGTTAAATGGACTGATTCGGAGTCCTAGCACAGAATGTGAGCAAACAAGAGTTTGCACTACAGTACGGGGGTTTTACCACTACTGAGCCCGCGTCCCAGTCTGGGAGTTGAGAATGGTTCTTGCCTCTGGTCAATGCCTCAATTCGTTCATCTTGTCGAACCAAAGTCGAACCAATGCGCTTTAGCTCATCAATTATAACGGTGAGGAGCACTTCCGTTTCTGAGTTCTTGCTTGTCGCTGAGGTAGAAGCTTCCATCACTATTCCATCGAGAGCGACGTTCCGATTAGCGAATGTATGTCACCAATTGACATTCGAGAGTTGAAGGTCATAAATTTCATTGAAATCGGATGACTTCTCATAAGCAGGAGTGAGGATCGTGCTGTGCCTCAACAACCCCTGCAGTAGCGTAAAAGCGCTAGATCGCAGCGTTGCTCAGCCACATTAAGAATGCGCACAATTGCTAGGAATCATGAAGCACAATAAAAATGTTGGTTTACTGACGGGAAAGACAAGGAACTGGAGCAGCAAAGCAACCCGGTACTTTACATTGTTTCCAAGGTTTTCGAAACAAACCAAGAAAGGGGCAGAATCTAAACGTTGAAAGCCATTTTGGCGCTCTGGGCCCTGGAATCCGGGATATGTGCGCGAGCATTTAGCGTCGCGTCATAGCCCCTGAAACACTAGCATTTCTGTACAACTTGGGAGCTGGTGTGGTAAAAATAAAAATAAAAAAGTAAAACGCGGATATCCTAATCTTCAACTGACATTATCAGTGTACCGCTTCATCTGGTTCGCATTCTCTTTCAGTTAGCAGGATATTTCAACAGTGATAACAGGAGAGGCTCAAGTTACGAAACCAGACCCTGAATCGACGAAAATATACCCTTGAATACCAGAATAAGTCGAATTCGTTAGCAGTTTCTAAAAATATTCTTCTTCTCAGGCATCATTTATACAGGCTTTCGTACTGCTCCGGAAACCCATCAAGTCCACCGAGCAAGTGGATTCCATGGTAGCCTGCATGTACCTCCTTCTCTTGCACACGCAATCGCAACCCCCCCATGACCAGTCCGATAATAAACAACAGAAGTCTTCGCAGGACCGCACATGCCATCAAACCCCATCCAACTATTCGTAGCATCGAACTCCCCCGTCGTCTCAATCTGTTTCAACTTCTCAATCTTTCCCTTCCCCTGCTCTAGCCCATTGCCAAATCCCCACACGATAGCAATAATCCTGCTCCTAGGATCCTGCACGAACTCCATTCGCCCTTTGTCAAGCGGTTGATGCGGGATCAGGGAGAAGGTGCCATTGTTCTCGGCGCGGGCGGCGAGTTCCCACGGTCTCTGGCCGTAGGAATAGAGGACTGAGAATTGCTTCCGGTTGTTTTTCCACGGGTCTCCCCAGTATTCCCACAATTTACCCGTGTCGATCTCGAAGACTTGGCCCGGCGTCACCATTCGTCTGACTTGTTGAGTGACGTCTTGATCACAATAAGCAGCGCAGTGGATATAAAGCTTAGGTGCGTTCCCACCACTAAACGGCATGAAACTTCCTAGGCCGTGCTGCTGAGATGGAATGCCTTGTGTTTGTGGAGGGGCGCTGTTGCCGAATGGCAAACGGCTTCCCATAGTGGCTAGGAGCCCAGCTGCCATTGGCTTCTTGCCCCCGCTCCACAAGTGGTGGTGGTTTTTGTGTTCATCGACTTCGTGGGCCACGAAAGCACCTGCGAGAAGGCCGCCGGCTACGCCGAGCAACCCCCCTCCTACTTTCCCTAGGCCTCTGTCATCGTCTGCAGGAGGAGGAACTTCCTGAGCGGCAATATCTTGTGGTTGCTCCAAGGGCGGGGATTGAAGCGGTGGCGTGGGACTCGCCGCATCTTGTTGTGGAGGGAATGGCTGCTGAGGTTGTGGGGGACCAGGATATTCCCATTGGGAGGCATCAGTTGCAAGATTTAAGTAGAACCTGAGTTTCGGAGTCTCGTCAATATGATAGAGATGCGGGGTGCATAGAAATTTTATAGGGTGATATACCAAGTGTTATATTCGGCACTCCACTCAGCTTTCCATCCCTCTGGAAGAGGAGGAGCCTGGTTGAGTGGTACAGGAGCCGGTGTCGCCATCTTGTAACCCGAAGGGTTTAGAGTAAATAGCTTGAGTTTGCAATCTCGACGTGAGCTTGAACGAGAAGAAATCTTCGCAGCTTGAGAATCTATGAAATAAAATAAAGAAGCTCTGGGAAGCATCCGGGGGGGGGGGGTGGTGTTTTTAAATCCATCGCCTCTGAGCGGCACAACGTCTCCTTAGCCAGTGACATGTTATCGTCCAGGGTGTCAAAATTACCAGAGGGTTCCTAACGGTCAAGAAGATAAGAATAGGTTACCTGGCGTCTTTGTGCTGTGGGATTAATCGAATCGCGAAGTGGGTTGACGGCGTCATGCAAGCCCTCGGAGCTAACAGCTCATTCATTGGGCTAAAACTCTATGTCACCAAACACGAAAACCAGGAATTCATTGGTTGAAGGAGCTCAGCCTTATTGCTACATGCTTAAAGTTAAAACAAGCTTCGCTTTTCAGGCGCGCTTGTGATATACTGGCCAATGGTGTGGGTGAGGATGAAGTGTGAGCTGAAATTACGGCTTATTGCTGAGACGATGCCACCACCAAGTGGATGCGGGTGGCTGATATACGATCAGTGTTTGCTCTCCAGAGGACATCTGTCCGGTTTTGAGACGTTACAATTTTGATTTCGAACCCTTGATCTTCCCTACGTCAGCGGCGGTGCAGATTGTCGCGACATCGAGGCGGGAAACTCAGGGAAAGAAGATCAACTGTAGACTATTACCATCCTTTAGCGAGCCAGATTCCGAGATTCAACGAGTCCCAGGCCTCTGACCTTCTATTCCCGAGGATTTGGTATATATATACTTACTATATTAAAGAAATAACACAGATAGTGAAGACATATATAGTATAACA
>Ga0302325_10011452_pt1 | contig 19104 bp, 15 predicted proteins | sample Palsa_T0_2_FD_201948 | JGI IMG/M metagenome (GOLD analysis project Ga0302325, IMG submission 201948) | Peat permafrost microbial communities from Stordalen Mire near Abisko, Sweden - Palsa_T0_2 | ecosystem: Environmental > Terrestrial > Soil > Palsa > Peat permafrost | place: Sweden: Abisko...
CACACTCACATAATTTCGGTCTGGAATTTCTCGGGCACTTCGCGGTGCGCGTTGCATTAGTGGCCGACCCCTCCCTGCAAGGAGAGGGGTCTTTCCAGAATGCTGCGCGTGATTTCGCTCGCCATGGCGGGGGCGCTGGCCTCAATTTCCTTACGCGCCGCGGCCAATTCTGCGTCGATCTTCTTCTTCGCTTCGGTTACCTCTTTTTGGGCCAGCGAACGCATTGCCTTCAGGTTCTTGGCCCGCTCTTCGACAACCGCCTGGCGCGCCACTTCCTGCTCGGCGTAAATTTCGGCGCGCGCTTTCTTCAGGGCGTCATGGTAATTCTGCAGCTGCTGATTTACCGTGGCTTGCACGGCGGCGGCTTCTTTTCGCGCTCCCTCGATCCGGGACTCGCGCTCGGCCATCGCTTTCTGGATGGGAGTGAAAAAAGCCCAGCGCATGTAGAGGTAAAAAAGGAAAACGACAATGACTGTAGGCACAGCTTGAAGAAACAGCTGCCCGAGTTGGCGGAGAATTTCCATCGTCAGGAGAGAATACCGCTAATGTCCGCCCCGTTTTCTAAGTTCGAGCAAGGCTCAGGTTCGCTGCAAGCACACCGGAGCGCACGCGCGTTGGCTCAATCAGTGCATAAGATTATCGCATCGAGCCTTGTTGTCCGTCAACGGGCGTCGTTGGTGGCCGGCGACTTCGCTCGCCGGTAATTTCTCATAACATGGGCGAGAAATGGCGTGGTGTTTCGAAGGCTTTCTTGCTGGCAATCACAAACGCCAGCTGGATCCCGATGATGGGCAGCGCAAATATCAAGGTAAACCAGATGGGGAACAGCATCGGGGCAGTTGGCGCGCCAATTGCAGCCTGCATAAGAGCCATGGCCGCTTCGTAACGCGCTTGCGCTCCGGGCAAGATTACCGAAATGACGGCGTTGAAAATCGCAAAATTGAAATAATAAATCGCGAGGCTACGGCCCCACGGCTGCATCTCCCACAGCCCGCACGCGATCGCAGCTTGCGTCGCCGCATAACCCAGAACGATGAGAAAGGCCTGGGGACCCACGAAAAAATATCCGAGAAACATGATCGGCATGTGCAATGCCAGGAACACCGGCAAGCTCAATACCCCAAGCATCATAAAGCCCGCAACGATTGTGATGCTCAGTGGCCTGCCCCGCGAATACGATCCTGGTCGAGCGGCGGCCGTTATCCCGCCGGGCGGCGCTGTTCCGCGCGTGGAGAATTGATCCTTCACTGCCGGGCGGTTGAAGTGATACAACCACGCGGCTCCGAGCCCAGCCAGGAGCGCATAAAATCCGGCGAGTGCCCAGCGGGTGATCCGGAAAATCTGCTCGGCCATTTCGGGGTTTGGGGAATTTGCTGGAACTGGAAGGTTAACGAACAAGAAAAGCAGTAGTCCAGGAATAGAGACCACCAGGAGGAACGCTGCAAACACGAGCATTGAAATCCGCGCCCATTCACGCAAATGGAGAAGACCAACACCCGACGCGATTCCCCAAGCCGCAAAAATGCCAGCTACCACAATCGTGAAGAGCGCAATATAACCGAATCCACGAGGCAAGTTTCCGTTTGGAACCGCAACCGTAAGGCTAAACGCCATTAAAGCGCACGATAGAAGAGCCAATCCGCTGCCGATGAAAACGAGAACCGCGGATATGGTAACTCCCGCCGAGCGCTTCATTCCGCCTCCAGCCGACGCCTGCACAGGTTATATCATCACTTCCCCGGCGTTGAACGGTGAAGCGTTTCGAATGACACCCAAACGGCGTCGGGCTCAGGCACCCATCCATTAGGAAAATTCGCCATGGCAGCCGAATTGGCTCCCCTAGCGCGTCAGCCAAAAAATTCGATACAATTGCAGCTTCGGAGCTGCTCGTTGGCCAGCCCGGGTGTGCTTCGGGGGCGTGGGGGGCGTCGTGGCCGGCGTGTAGACGATTTCTCCGTGGAGTATTTGCTTGCGCATCAGCTTGCCAGAGCACGAAGTGTTAAAGGAGATTTGAATGCCTTCATTTTCCGGGGTCGATTATCTCGACTTCGATTCCCTGCTGAGTGATGAAGAAAAGCTGGCACGCAATACTACGCGCCAGTTCGTTGACGATCAGATCATGCCGATCATCGAGGAATACAACCGTGAAGGGAAATTCCCGATGCAGTTGGTACCGCAAATGGCCGAGTTGGGCCTATTTGGGGCGAGCCTGAAGGGTTATGGCTGCGCCGGAATGTCCAACGTCGAATATGGCTTGGTCACGCAGGAACTCGAGCGCGGTGACTCCGGCTTGCGCAGCTTCGTCTCCGTGCAGTCGGCGTTGGTCATGTATCCGATTCATACCTTCGGCTCCGCCGCGCAAAAAGACAAGTGGCTTCCGCTGTTACAGCAAGGCGAAGCGATTGGCTGTTTCGGGCTCACCGAGCCGCAGTTTGGCTCGAATCCTGGCGGCATGCTCACGCGCGCCGTGAAGAAGGGCGACAAGTACGTTTTGAACGGCGAAAAAATGTGGATCACCAGCGGATCGCTGGCCGCCGTAGCGCTGATTTGGGCCAAGTGCGAAGACGGGAAAATCCGTGGGTTCCTGGTGGAAAAAGGGACTCCCGGCTTTAAGGCTTGGGACGTACACGGGAAATATTCGCTGCGTGCTTCGGTCACTTCCGGACTTTCGATGACTGACTGCGAAATTCCTGCGGAGAATGTTCTGCCCGGCGTCGAAGGCCTGCGCGGACCGTTGTCCTGCCTAAACCAGGCCCGCTACGGAATCGGCTGGGGTGGGCTCGGCGCGGCGATGGCTTGCTACGACACGGCTTTGCGCTACGCGAAGGAACGCAAGCAGTTCGACAACAAGCCCATCGCGTCGCACCAGCTCGTGCAGGAAAAACTGGTCTGGATGATCACGGAAATCACCAAGGCACAATTTCTGGCCCTGCAAGTAGGACGCCTGAAGGACGCAGGCCGCGTCCATCCCTCGCACATTTCGATGCTGAAGATGAACAACGTGTGGATGGCGCGCGAGACGGCTAGCCGCGCTCGCGAGATTCTCGGCGCCAATGGAATCGTCGACGATTACTGTGTGATGCGCCACATGGCCAACCTCGAGTCGGTCTTCACCTACGAAGGCACGCACGACATTCACAAACTCATCATCGGCGAACGCATAACGGGAATTTCCGCGTTCGTATAGGCGCTTCGCCGGCAATCTTGACGCGCGTCCGCAGACCGTTCAGCCCCGACAAGGTGGCTCGGCGCGTTCGTGAAATATCCCTGTGTTTCCATGTCCGCTGTTTGGATTATGATAAGCCGCACCGGGCGGAACGCCCTGGCCTGCCGGACTTTCCCCCAATGTTGGGAGTCGTTACGAGGAGCCGTCATGGAAAAGGAACTCAGCCTCGAATTTCTTCGCGTCGTTGAAACTGCCGCGATCGCCTCTGCTCACACCATGGGACACGGAGACCGGCCTGGCTCCGACCAAGCCGCCGTCGAAGCCATGCGCAAGGAAATGGATCGCGTGGGCATGGATGGCACGATCGTCATTGGCGAAGGCGAACGCGACGAAGCGCCTATGCTTTTCATCGGCGAAAAGGTTGGTGCGGCGGTGCGCGACAAATCGCGCACCTATCCACAAGTGGACATCGCCGTCGACCCGCTCGAAGGCACAAATCTTTGCGCCACCGGCGAACCAGGCGCGGTAGTGGTGCTGGCGGCAAGCGAGCATGGCGGCCTCCTTCACGCGCCCGACCTGTACATGGAAAAAATCATCGTGGGGCCGCCGGCAAAGGGCGCAATCGATCTCGACGCGCCTACCAAGGATAATTTGCGCGCGATTGCCCGGCGTTACGATCGCGATGTCGAGGACCTGGTCATCGTAGTTCTCGATCGGCCGCGCCACGAACAACTCATCAGCGAGATTCGCGCCGCCGGCGCGCGTATTCGCCTCATCTCCGATGGCGATCTCTCCGCGGGCATTGCTGCCGCGGTACGCGGCACCGCCGTCCATGCCGTCATGGGCACGGGTGGTGCTCCTGAAGGAGTACTTACCGCAGCTGCCCTGCGCTGTTTGAATGGGGAAATTCTGGCGCGACTGGTGGTGAACAAACCTGAGCATCACGAACGCGTCGCGGAAATGGGTATCAAGGATCCGAAACGAATTTACGAAACCGCGGACCTCGCGCCCGGCAAGAAGATTATTTTTGCATGCACCGGGGTTACCGGGGGTGGACTACTCGACGGCGTGTCGTTCTTCCGTGACGGGACGCGTACACATTCACTGATTATGACGCTCGCCGAGGCCGAGGTACGTTTCATCGATTCTGTGCACCTCGACCGGCATCCCGGCGTCGAAGTACGCTTCAACTAAGTTAAGCTCGGGCGGACGAAACATTTCTTAGCCGCAACGCGTATCTATGATTTGAAGGCGTTTGCCAAGGGAGAACCATGTCGAGCGCGTCCGGAAGGCCACCCATCGTTCCACCTCCTACCAGGCGGGATAGCACGACGGCGGTCTGGTGGATCCTCGGAATCGTCGCTGGCGGGATCGCTATTATGGTCTTTCTCGGTTTGATGTTTGCGGGCTTGGTAGTTCGCAACTCGCACGTCAACCAACAAGGCAAGAACGTGGATATCCAGACGCCCGTCGGTGAAATAAAGGTCAACCAGAACCCGAACCGTGCGTCTGGCCTGCCCGTGTATCCCGGTGCGACTCCGTCGACGAAAGATAGCCACGCGAATGTGGAAGTTTCTTCAGGAGAAGCAGGTGTGGGCGTGGTGGTCGAGAATTACTCAACGACCGACGCTCTCGACAAGGTTACGGCGTGGTACGCGCAGCGGCTGGGGCCCAGCTTCAAGCGAGAAAACAAGGAGGGCGAAGTCAAGGTTCACGGCTTGGCCGTTACCACGGATGCCGATGTCACATTCGCCGACGACCATGGCGATAGCACGAGGACCGTCGTACTCAACAGGAAGGACGATAACGTCCAGATCACTCTCGTTCGCGTGGGAAAGCGGGAGGCACAGTGAGGAACGGCGCAGAAATATAAATACTCCGCAAACTCGCCCGCGCAGCATGCTGAATCACGCGATGGTTTAGAAATTATTTTTGCAACGCGCCGCTGCGGCCACCACGAGCAGCGGCTAGGCATTGCGACCCGCCCAGACGAGCCGGTCCGGTTCGCGCGGGTTCGAGTCCGGCGGCCAACCAAAATTGGCACGCCGGACAACCCGGCATTTCCCAAGAACTTCGCCTCAGCTGAGCGCCGTGCCCTACGCGGGCTAGCGGTGCAGCGCCGTTGCCGGGTGGCCGGCCTGCTGCTGCCGGCGGGGCATGGCGTTCGCCATCCGATCCGAGGACTGCGGGGGCAGCGGACGGATGCTGTGATTCGTGCTCACATGCTCGCTGATCGCCTGCAGCCGTTTCAGGATGCCCTGCCACTGCGTCCAGTCGAGTTGTCGCAGGTAAGGGCGAAGACCTTGAATGAAGGGATCTTCAAGTACCGTCTCGCCGTTCGTCTCCGGCACGAAGAAGCGGTTCAGACCCACGCCGAGCGCTTCGGCAATCTTCTCAAGCGTGCCGAGGCTTGGGGTCATCTGCCCGCTCTCGATCCGGGACAAATAGGAGCGCGACACGCGCGAACGAGCCTGCAATTGGCTCTGGGTCATGCCGCGCGACTCCCGCAATTGCCTGATGCGCTGGCCGATGTTCTCGACAGTTTCGCGATTGGGCCAGTTCTCAAACAATTGGCGGTCGTCCCCCGGCAGGTCGGTCGGCGTCGGTGACGGAATGACGAACGAGACCTTCGGGGGCAGCAAACGCAGACACCTGCGGCAGTTGTCCGTGCGCGTCCGGTACTGCACTAATCCACACACCTGGCAACGGAGTACTTCGCGTTCCATTTCCATTCTTACTTCCATGGCTTTTTCGGCCACAGGCTCTCCTCGCACACTATTCCGGCGATGAGAAGGGGAGGCAGCAGTTCGCAACAGGGGGAAGGCAGAAACGGCGCGGGGTGATTCTCCACGCGGTGCCATTTCTTGTCAAGCCCTTTTTTGTCACCGGACCGAAAATATTTTACCGCGACCCCAGCGCATACAACAAACGACGCGAGTTGTCACTCAAGAACACCTAACGACGCGGTACGTATTTTCTTCGCCCAGACGTTTCGCGTCCGCTAACGACATGAACACAGCGCCATCCAAGGTCATTCTTCGACGAATTGTGGCGCCGGGTTTCTCTCCGTTATTCTTCATCCATGATTTTCCTCGAGTTTCGCGGCGTTCCAGCTAGTTTCGTCGTCGTTCGTGCGAAATTCGCGCCGCTTCTCCAATTGTGTTCAATCAATGACGCGAACATCCGACGAATTGACATTGAAAAGCGCCGAACTCACCGCGTTTCGGCGCTCGCGTTTTCGTCAGCTTAACCCGCGAGGTTGTTTCAGAACGGGGCATCGCGCTTTTGCCTTCCGGTCGCTTGATCCTCGGCAAATGAGCCTGCTCTAAATCTGTATCGGCCTCGTCCGATATCGCCAGAATGCAGTGCACGGCAACGACCAACTGTTCCCAATGTTTTTTCACTCGGGGGCCCTGGCTCCAGCTATCTTTCCTGCGATAGACTACGGCAGAGAGAGCAAATGCTGAATCGTGAAGATTCCTGGACCCTGCTGTGCGAATACACGCAGGGCGAAAGCCTTCGTAAACACGCTCTGGCGGTCGAAGCGTGCGTGCGCGCCTACGCCCTCAAATCAGATCGCGATGAGAACCTCTGGGGGATTGCCGCGCTGCTCCATGATTTCGACTATGAACGCTGGCCCAACGCCGCGCGCCACGCTACCGCCGAGCATCCCTACGAGGGATCGAAAATCCTGCGGGAGCGCGGCTATCCCGAGGAGCTGATCCACGCAATTCTCGGCCACGCAGATTATTGCAACGTCCCGCGCACGTCTCCGCTCGATAAGACGCTCTTCGCCTGCGATGAGCTGGCCGGCTTTCTGACGGCTTGCGCCCTGATCAAGCCCAGCAAGAGCATCCACGAGGTTGAAACCGCTTCCGTAAAGAAAAAGCTGAGAGACAAAGCGTTCGCGCGTGGCGTGAATCGCGATGACGTCTACAGGGGGGCAGAAGAGCTCGGCGTGCCTCTCGACGATCACATCGCGTTTTGCATTGCCGCGCTACGTGGGATTGCGCCGCAGCTCGGCCTGAACGGCGTCGCAACCTGAAATCCTGGAAGGAAATTCGCTTTCTCACTTCGAATCGAGCGCCCGCTCGATTCGGAAGGTGAAGCATCCGGCCGTGGTGCTGTGGACATGTACATAATCCACCTCTGGGCGCGCAAACAGCCTCGCGATTGCGTCTTCTGCGCTCGTTCGTTCTACGTACTCTTGGGCCAGTAGACGCCGGCCGCGAGCGTACGCGTTCAGGGTCCGAGGGCTCGCCATTAGCCGCTTCGGGATGCCGCGATGTTCCGGATATCTTTGGCATCCGGCCGAATGAATGTAAACAGGACCCGGCAACGGCAGTTTTTCAAGACCTGCGAAGGGATCGTGAGTGAACAGAGTCGCGTGCTCCGTCGCAGTCGCGATGTAGGAAAGGCAATGCCGGCACGGTATCCCGCCAGGAACTGCGCTCGTATACGCAGGGAAGCCATATTGCTGATCCTTACCGGTTTTTCGGACGGCCTCCACAATCTCCGTAGAAATCGCTACGACGCGTATCGCAATCATGTGCACTCCCGGCGCTCGCTTTCGTGGATCGCACCGAAGCTTTGGTCGACTGACTTTGCTCGATTGCAGCCCGTGGAGCTATCCGCTTCTCGCGATCAAACTTTCCTCCGGCGGCTTTTTGTTTTCCTCAGAACCCTGTGCATAAAAATCCTCATCCCCATGCGCATTCGCGGCGCTGTGCTAGAGTCACGGTCCCCATGGAACGAGCAGGAGATTTTCTAGGTGGCATGATGCGCCAGGTCGAGCGTCCTGAATCTGCGGTGGCGTGGCTCGCTGGAGTGTGGCCCAGCGTCGTCGGCGCCACGGTCGCGGCCCATACGCGCCCGGTGCGATGCGCTGCGGGATGCTTGGAAATCGCTACCGACAGCAAGCCCTGGCAGCTTCAGCTCGAAACCATGAGTGGCGAATTCTGCGCGCAAGTCAACCGCTCTTGGGGCGGCAAGCTCGTTCGTGAAATTAAATTTGTTCCGGCCATGCGAGCACGCCATATTTCGCACGAGTTCAATAACGAGCACACTCCGTTCGTTCGCCGCCCCAAGACCTGAACTTCCCTTTCGCCCCACGACGCCCATCTCTGGGAACTACCACGCACCGGCACACCCTTGCGCTGCGCCATTGATGTAATAAGATGTGTGGATAAATTTTGAAGCAAAACATTTGATTGAGGACGATTCGGCGATGAAGATTACCCGCGAAGACGTGATACGTGTCGCCCAGCTCGCCCACTTGGAGCTTTCTCCGGGTGAGATCGAAACCTATCGCGTCCAGCTTGACGAAATCCTCAGCTACGCTGGCAAGCTCGAACAACTCGACGTTTCCAACGTCGAACCGATGGCCCAGGTTTTACCTCAGCCTGCCGACGGTGCGCAAACGGAACCGGAGCTCCGCGACGATATCCTTGGTCCCTGTAGTGTCGCGGATGCAATTCTCGATCAAGCCCCAGATGCTGTGAAACCCTTCTTTCGCGTGCCAAAGGTCATCGATCGGTGATGCCGGTTCGCACATGGACGATCTCGAGCATTCGCGAGGCTCTCGTGAACAAGCAGATCTCCACACGTGAGCTGATCAAGCAATTCTACGAGCGCATCGAGAATGAAAATCCCAAACTGAACGCGTATCTGGCGCTTTCCCCGGATCGCGCCTATGCACAAGCTGATCGAGTCGACGCCGCGATAGCGAGCGGCGAAGCGCTGGCCCCGCTGGCCGGGGTTCCAATCGCCATAAAGGACGTCATCAGCACCGCCGGAACCATCACGACCTGCGGATCCAAGGTTCTCGAAAATTACATTCCACCTTACGACGCGACCGCTGTGACGCGGCTGGAAGCCGCAGGTGCCGTCATCCTCGGGAAGACGAACTGCGACGAGTTCGCTATGGGAAGCTCAAATGAGAATTCTGCATACGGACCCGTACGGAACCCGGTAGCCCTGGACCGAGTGCCCGGAGGTTCGAGCGGCGGCTCCGCCGCCGTGGTGGCCGCTGGGCTTGCTGTGGCGGCGCTCGGGACCGACACAGGAGGCTCTATACGCCAGCCGGGAGCTTGCTGTGGCATACCTGCGCTGATGCCAACATACGGTCGCGTATCGAGATATGGACTGATCGCCTTTGCTTCGTCGCTCGATAGGATTGGTCCATTTACTACGAATGTAGGTGATGCGGCAACCATTCTCTCCATTATTGCCGGCAACGATTCCGCCGATTCCACTTCGGCCCCGGTCCCGGTTCCCAATTACATGGCCGAGGCCCATGGGTCCCTTGCCGGGATTCGGATCGGCGTCCCGGAAGAATACTTTGGGGAAGGCTTGGACGCCGAGGTGAAGGCCAAGGTTGAGGCTGGCATCGCGTTGCTCGAACGACTCGGCTGCAAGCGCGTACCCATTCGCATGCCCCACACCGAGTACGCGATCGCCACCTATTACATTCTCGCAACGGCCGAGGCTAGCTCCAACTTGGCTCGGTATGACGGCGTGCGTTACGGCCTTCGTGTCCCGGGAACCACACTCATGGATATGTACCGGAAGACTCGCGAGCAGGGGTTTGGTCCCGAAGTGAAGCGCCGCATCATGCTCGGAACGTACGCGCTCTCCGCGGGCTATTACGATGCATATTATCTTCGCGCGCAGAAGGTGCGGTCGCTTATCGCTCGCGACTTTGCGGAAGCTTTTGAGAAGGTCGATGCAATCATCACCCCCACAGCCCCGACACCCGCGTTTAAGCTTGGCGAGAAAACGGCCGATCCCCTGCAGATGTATCTTGCTGACATATATACAGTTACCGGATCACTGGCGGGCATTCCGGGAATTTCGATTCCTTGCGGCTGGACCCAAGCCGAGCTTCCCGTGGGCATGCAGATTTTTGCGCCGCATTTTGCCGAAGCGCGCATCCTGAGGATCGCCCATTCCTTCGAGACGGCCGGCGGCTCTGATGTCTAAAGCGGAGCGACGGTAGATGAAAGATCTGACGCCGATCCTTGCGTTTCTGAAGACTTCACGCGCCCGATTCACCGCCACGACGGATGCAATTCCGGATTCAAATTGGCTGCAGTGCCCTGCCGAGGATGTCTGGTCCGCGGCCCAGGTTCTGGCTCACGTCGGGGTGATCGAAGAAACGATCATCGCGGGTTGTAAGAAGGTGTCGCAGGAGGCTCCCCGTCCTATTTCCATGCTAAAGAAATTTCACCCGCCACTGGCGATCGCCACGTGGCGCGGCCGGAAAGTACGCAGTCCGCTCCCCCTGAACCCCGAACGGGTCTACGACCGGAAGCAGGCCTATGCCGCCATCGACGCGACCCGGCGAGCTTCGGTCGCGTTCATCGAATCACTCCGCGAACGAGATCTTAGCGCGTATCGGTTCCCCCACCCGATCTTCGGCAGCCTTAACCTCTACGATTGGTATCGCTTCATCGGCTACCATGAATTACGCCACCGGAAACAAATCCGTGAACTTGTAGAAATATTCCACCGGTAGACTACATTTTCCACTTTCCACCGAAAAATCGGAATGCAGGCTTTCGGGACAATTTCGCCTGCGCCAATATCAACTCGTTGAGGTAAAGCAACTTCGCGCGATTTCTCCTTATATTCGGTTTCAGCCGGCTGGAACGGAAGGACTATTGCACGTAACGTGGGCAGCACTTAATTTGAAATTGGCATCGCGGCACATGGAGTTGACAAGATGGTGCGAATCAAATCCAGCCAGAAGATCTTTACCGAAGATGAAGTGGTACGGTTGACTGGGATCTGCGTCGACCACCTGCGCGGCTTGGCCCGCAACAAACATCTTGGCTCGCTAGCCCGGGCTGCGGAAGCTGCCGGCGTCGAAGCCGAAAAGTGGCTGTTCTCGAACTCAGACCTGATGATCGTCACGGTATTGCAGTCTCGTTGCGATCATTAGGCCCGGGCCCGCGCATCTCGCTGGATAATCCCGACACGTCTCGTGCGGTAGTTCATTTCCCTGCCCCGTTTTCTTCCGCCAAACTCGAAACCCATTTGTGGCATCCTATGTGAAAGTAGACCTCCCGATTTCGGGCACGGGACCATGAGTTCGCGAGCTTCGGTGACGCCGAATCAAAAATCGACGATGGGATGTCGGCTGAACATCGGCCAGCGCGATTCAAGGGCTTTCCTATTCGCATTGGTGGCCGGCTTTATTGTCTTTGCGTCCGTTCCGCCCTCTCACGCGAAAGCGCAAAATCCCGAAAAGGCTGCTTCCCCTCCGTCGCCGTCGATCCCGCCGCAACAGGTCGCCACCCCCCCAATACCGCGCGGGAAAAAGTTGATGCTCAAGGATGGGACGTTCCAACTGGTCCGTGAATATCATATCGAGGGCGATCGCGTCCGCTACTACAGCATAGATCAGATGGACTGGCAGGAAATACCCGAATCGCTGGTGGATTGGGATGCGACCAAGAAGGTCGAGTTCGCCGAAACGAAGCGCGATATGGAGCTGATCGCAAATGCGCGGAAGGTCGACAGCGCCCGCCACGCCGAACCTCTGGACGTGGATGCCAGCATCGAAATCGCGCCGAAACTGTTCCTCCCTCCCGGCAACGGCCTCTTCGAATTCGACGGCAAAGCGATCTATCCGCTCTCGCCCGCCGACCCCGACATTAAATACAGCATGGTGCAAAGGCTGAAGCAGGTGCTGGTGCCGATTCCCATCGTTCCCTCGCGCCACACGGTTTCTTTGGACGGGGAGCGCGCCAAATTCCGGATGCGTAGCACATCCGTCGAATTCTATATGCGTACAGCTGACGCACAGGAACCGAGTCTCGATTTAGTGCGCGCGAAGGTTCACGGCGGCAAGCGTTCGATTGAAAATCTGGACCAGCTGTTCGGCGAAAAAGAGGCCACCGGCAGAATCCTGGTGCCGCTGCTACGCTGGGAGATCGCGCGAGGCGTCTATCGCTTCACGATCGAGCAAACCCTCGATCCGGGAGAGTACGCCGTGGTACAAGCCGTCGAGTCCGGAGGCACAAACGTGTATCTGTGGGATTTCGGCGTGGATCCTGGTATTTCCGGCCCAAAGCAAGAAACCAAATAGAAGGGAGCAATCGTAGCCGCCCTGATTATTTTGGCTGGGGCACGGATTGCGGAACCAGTTCAGCCAGCAAACCCGCCAGCGCCGCCATGTGAAATGGCTTCTGCAACATCGACGCGCCGTTTTGCGCGAACTCCGCGGTGGTGTCGGTATCGAGCAGAGCTCCGGTCATGAAGATAAATCTCGTGTTTGCCGTTCCGGGCAGCGAGCGGACCTTTTCAAAGAATTGCCCGCCGTTGAGGCCCGGCAAATTGAAATCGCAAATCACAAAATCGTAAGAGTGAGTCGCCAGATGGGGCAGCGCCTCTTCCGAGCTGGAAGCGCCCTCGACCACCATTCCGCGGGCCATCAGGCCCTCCTGGACGATCTCCCGTATGCTTTCTTCATCATCCACCACATAGGCGGAATGGCCTTGCAAGACGGTCGAGCCAGCGACCGCTCTTCGCACCGCCGGCTTAAGCGGCGGTTCATTCGCGCCAGCTGTGATGGGCTCCTCAATCACGGCTGGCAAAATTACGCGGAACCGTGCACCTTCTCCCACGGAAGAATCGACCTCGATGGTTCCTCCATGCTCTTTCACGATCGCAAGGCTGATCGTTAAGCCCAGACCGGTGCCGCCCCCCGGCCGCTTGGTCGTGAAAAATGGGTCGAAAATTTTCGACATATTTTCGGGTGGAATTCCCGGACCATCGTCAGCGAAGACAAAGGTGACTTTGCCCTCCGCGCTATCAAGTGAAATATCAATCGTGCCGAGTCCCTTCGCCGCCACAATTGCTTGTTCCGCATTAATTACCAGATTTACAAAGGCCTGCTGCAGCAGGCGGGCGTCACCTTCGATCATGGGCAGTGCCGCCGAAGCGGCGAATTCGATTGACACATTCTTCTGGCGCAACAAGCCCGATTGTTGATCCACGACCTGCTGGATGATTTCTTCCGGCCGTACTTTTTGGCTCGTGAGCGGCGACGGGCGCGAAAACGCCAGCAGATTCTGAACGATGGCCGCAGCGCGGCGCGCTTGCTTTAATACAATGTCCGCCTGGCGGCGCGTCCCGTCGTCGGTGGCGCGCTCCCGAATCAAGTCACTGACGCCAAGTATCGCGGTGAGAGGATTATTTAATTCATGTGCCACGCCGGACATCATCTCGCCCATTGCCGCCAATTTTTCGGTCTGTAGCTTCTGCTTTTCGGCCTCTTTTGCCCCCGTAACGTCCCGCGCCGAGGCGATGATCCCGTTGATCTTCCCACCGGAATCGAACAGCGGGCTGACGCTGGCTCGTAGCATTCTCCAGGAGCCATCGGCATGGCGGGTGCGGTATTCGATCTGCGCGCTCTTCGAATCGCCGTTCACAAACCGCCGCAAAGAGGAAGCAAGCCGCGGCAGGTCGTCCGGATGCGCGAGAGTTCCGAGGCTCTTTCCGATTACGTCGTCCGGTGATCTGCCCAGCAGCTCCTGGATGCGCGAGCTCACGAAGGTATACTTGCCTTCCAGGTTCAGCACGGCAATCATCTCCGGAAAATTGGCGACGAGTTGCCGAACAAATTCCTGCTCCCGCCGCAACCGTTCGTCCACTTCGATGCGTTCGGTGATGTCGACCAGGGTTCCCTGGATCCGGATCGCCTTCCCGAAAGAATCCCGGATTGCAAAGCCCGAGGCCAGGCAACGAATCTCGCTTCCGTCCTTGCGCCGAAAGACAACGTCCACATCCTGCACCGAGCCTTGCTCCATGATCCGGCTGACCAGCGCATCCCGTTGCGGACCGTCGGAGTATCTGTCCGTGAAGTTGTGGGCCGTCAAATCCTCCTTGTTCGCGTACCCCAACATGCGCACCAGTGCGGGATTGGCGTCGAGTAATTTCCCCTCTGGGGTCGTGAAATAAATTCCCTCGCGCAGCGACTCGAAAAGCTCGGCAAAGCGAATTTCGGATTCGTGTTGGTGTGTTACGTCCCGCGCCCAGCCGCTGACCGAATTGCCGCGGCCTCCTTCGTCGACCAGTTGAAGCCAGCAATCGAAGTAGCGCGTCTGCGGATCATTCCGGAAACGCACCAGAATTCTTCCTTGCCACTGCCCGCTCGCGAGAAGGTTGGGCAACGCGTCCGTTGCTTGTTGCAGATTCGGATCAGAAACAAACTCGCTCAGTCGATGGCCGATCAAGTCCGGAAACGCGACTCCCAGAATCGCGGCGAGCTGACGGTTGGCAACCCGGACTTCGCCTTCCAAGGAAATGGTGAATACGGCGTGGTCCAGGCTGTCGATCAAATCACGGTAATTTACCTGCGATTTGGCGATGATGTCAGCGAGCGCCGTCGATGACGCGTTCGTTGGCACATCACCGCCGCTCCCCTCCGCCGCCGTGTCAATATCGCGACCAGCCATAAAATTCCCGCCGTTTTTCTCGTACATGCGTCCGTCCGCGCGGACTCCGACTGCTTAATCTTAACGATTCGTCGGGCTGTCGGGAGAACTAAACTGTTCGGCTATGCTAAGTTGCTTAACAGGAGTGGTATAGCCGTGGATTTCCGATTTTGGACAAGAGATTCCGAGAAGCCACGGAACCAAAAAAAGGGCGCCCGATATTTCGGGCGCCCTTCGATTATTCGTTCGTTTCGAGTGCAGCCTAGCTTTCCGCCACCGCGTCGGTATCCTTCCGCAGGAAATCGAGCGCCGCTGCTTCTTCCGGCGTGAGCTCGGGTTCCATCTGCTGCGGTTCCTCTCGTGGAATTTCCGTGAGGAGCTGGATATTGCGATAGCGCTCGAGACCCGTTCCGGCGGGAATCAGCCGGCCCATGATCACGTTTTCCTTCAGGCCGCGCAGGTAATCGATCTTCCCGGAAATCGCCGCTTCCGTAAGCACGCGCGTGGTTTCCTGGAAGCTCGCCGCGGAGATGAACGAATCCGTCGAGAGCGATGCCTTGGTGATGCCGAGGAGCAATGGACGTCCCGTCGCCGGGCGCCCGCCATCGTGAATGATTCGATCGTTCTCTTCGCGGAAACGGAACTTATCCACTTGTTCCTCGAGCAAGAACGTCGTATCGCCCACGTCTTCGACTTTCACCCAGCGCATCATCTGCCGCACAATGCACTCGATGTGCTTGTCGTTAATGTTCACGCCCTGCAACCGGTAAACTTCCTGAATCGAGTTGACCAGGTAGGCTTGCGTGTACTTTTCGCCCAGGACGGCGAGGATGTCGTGCGGGTTGAGCGGTCCGTCGATCAACGGCTCGCCCGCCGCCACGTGTTCGCCTTCCTGAACGTTAATGTGCACGCCGCGCGAGATCGAATATTCCTTGATGGTCTGCGCGATGCCCTTACCATCCTCGCTCTCGACGTAGATTTTGCGCTGGCCCTTGACGATTTCGCCGTATTTCACCACGCCGTCGATTTCGCTGATGACCGCGGGGTCCTTCGGCTTGCGGGTCTCGAAGAGTTCCACGACACGCGGCAGACCGCCCGTGATGTCCTTGGTCTTCGTCGTCTCGCGAGGAATCTTCGCGAGCACGTCGCCCGGCTGGACCTCGTCTCCATCGACGACCATCAAGTGAGCGCGTGAAGGCATGAGATATTTCTTCACGCGGCCCTGCGCTCCACGGATGTTAATCGTGGGCTGATGTTTTTCATCGCCGGGCGGCAGCGTGACAACCAGCTGCGACAATCCGGTGACTTCGTCGACCTGCTCGTCGATCGTAACGCCCGGCTGCAAGTCCTTGAACTGAACCGTGCCGGCCGTTTCCGTGAGAATCGAGAACGTGTAGGGATCCCACTCGCACATCACTTGGCCGAGCGTGACCGGTTGCCCGTCTTCGACCTTCAGGCGCGCACCATAAACCACATGGTGGCGTTCTTTTTCGCGGGCCTTTTCGTCGACCACCGCGATCAAGCCAGAACGGTTCATCGCCACGATCTGCTTGCCACGGCCTTCGACCACCTTCAAGTCGATGAACTTCACGAAGCCGTTGTTCCGCGCTTCGACCTTCGACTGTTCGGTGACGCGTGTCGCCGTGCCGCCGATGTGGAACGTGCGCATCGTCAACTGCGTGCCAGGTTCGCCGATGGACTGTGCCGCGATAACGCCGATCGCTTCGCCCATTTCCACGAAACGCCCGGTGGCGAGGTTACGTCCGTAACAACGGCCGCAAACTCCGCGCCGCGATTCGCAGGTCAGCACGGAGCGAATCTTGACGCGCTCGATGCCGGCTGCTTGAATCGTGTTGGCCAGTTCCTCGGTGATTTCCTGGTTGATCTCGACGACCACGTTTCCTTCATAGTCTTTGATCTTCTCCAGTGATACGCGGCCCACCACGCGATCGCGCAACGGTTCGACTTCGACGCCGGCTTCGAGAATCGGTTCCACGTAAATCCCGTCCGCCGTGCCGCAATCAAACTCGTTGATGATCACGTCTTGCGCCACGTCCACCAACCGCCGCGTCAGGTATCCCGAATCGGCCGTCTTCAAAGCCGTATCGGCAAGACCCTTACGAGCGCCGTGCGTCGATATGAAGTATTGCAACACGGTCAACCCTTCGCGGAAGTTTGAGGTAATCGGCGTCTCGATGACTTCGCCCGAAGGCTTGGCCATTAAGCCGCGCATGCCCGAAAGCTGGCGGATTTGCTGTTTCGATCCGCGCGCTCCGGAGTCGGCCATGACGTACACCGGATTGATGATGCCCTCTTTGTCCTGCCGTTCGAGGGCCTTGAACATTTCGTCGGCAACTTTTTCCGTGACGTCCGACCAGATGGCGATGACTTTGTTGTAGCGCTCGCCGTTGGTGATCGCGCCGTCCAGGTATTGTTGCTGCACCTTCACGACTTCATGCTCGGCCGAATCAACCAGCTTGAACTTCACGCTGGGGATAACCATGTCGCTGATGCCGATCGAAACGCCGGACTTCGTCGCGTACAGGAATCCGAGTTCTTTCAGCTTGTCGAGCGCCACCACCGTCTTTTCGAGCCCGAAGCGCAGGTAGCAATACTGCACCAGCGCCTGGATTCCCTTCTTCTTGAGCAAGCCGTTCACGAAAGGCATGTCCGTTGGCAGATGATCGTTGAAGATTACGCGGCCAACCGTCGTGTGCAGGAACTGCCGGTTCAACGTGACTGGTTCGGTGTGCGAGACGTCCTGATCGTCGTAAGCATTCGTCAGGTCGATCACTTCGCCGGTGTAGCGCATACGAATAGGAGTGAGCAATTCCACTTCATTCGCTTCAAGCGCCATGGTGACTTCTTCCGGCGAACCGAATGCGCGTCCTTCGCCCTTCGCCTTAGGCTTGGCCTTGGTCATGTAGTAAATGCCGAGGACCATGTCCTGCGTCGGAACGGCGAGAGGATAACCGTTGGCCGGAGACAGAATGTTGTGCGAAGCAAGCATCAAAACGGATGCTTCAACCTGCGCTTCTGGTGACAGCGGAATGTGTACCGCCATCTGGTCGCCGTCAAAGTCCGCATTGAACGCCGTGCAAACCAGCGGATGAATGCGGATGGCCTTTCCTTCGACCAGCACCGGCTCGAACGCCTGAATACCCAAACGGTGCAGCGTCGGCGCGCGGTTCAGCAGCACGGGATGCTCGCGAATCACGTCTTCGAGTATGTCCCACACCACCGGTTCCTGCGCTTCGACCAATTCCTTGGCCTGCTTGATCGTCGTGCAGTGTCCCGCGGCTTCCAGCTTGTGATAGATGAACGGCTTGAACAGTTCGAGCGCCATTTTCTTCGGCAGACCGCACTGGTGCAGCTTCAGTTCCGGTCCGACGACGATGACCGAGCGTCCCGAATAGTCCACGCGCTTGCCGAGCAGGTTCTGGCGGAAGCGGCCTTGCTTGCCCTTGAGCGTATCGGAGAGCGACTTGAGCGGCCGATTGTTTGTGCCGCGTAGCACGCGTCCACGGCGGCCGTTGTCGAACAGCGCGTCCACGGCTTCCTGCAGCATACGCTTTTCGTTGCGAACGATTACGTCCGGCGCGTGCAGTTCCATCAGCTTCTTCAACCGGTTATTGCGGTTGATGACGCGGCGATACAAGTCATTCAAGTCCGAAGTCGCGAAACGTCCGCCGTCGAGAGGCACCAGCGGGCGCAATTCCGGCGGAAGTACCGGGATAACGTCCAGAATCATCCACTCCGGCTTGTTGCCGCTCTTGCGGAACGCTTCGAGGACCTTCAGCCGCTTGGCGAATTTAATCCGCTTCTGCAGGCTGGGGTCGACCTTCATCTTTTCGCGCAGCTCTTCGGAAAGCTTGTCCACTTCCACGCGGCGTAGCAATTCCTTGATGGCTTCCGCGCCCATCCCGGCGGTGAACTTTCCGAGATGTTCCTTTTGAAGTTCCCGGAGCTTATCTTCCGGGATAATGTCCTTTTCCTTGAGCTCCATCACGTCGCCTGGATCGATACAGACAAAGGTCTCGAAATAAAGGATGTGCTCGAGGTCGCGCATCGTGATGTCCAGCAAGTAGCCGATGCGGCTCGGCAGTCCCTTGAAGAACCACACGTGCGAGCAGGGCGACGCCAGCTCAATGTGGCCAAGGCGTTCGCGGCGCACCTTGCTGAGCGTCACTTCCACGCCGCACTTGTCGCAGATCACTCCGCGATGCTTCATGCGCTTATATTTTCCACACAAACATTCCCAGTCCGTGACGGGGCCAAAAATCTTGGCGCAGAACAATCCGTCGCGTTCCGGCTTGAAGGTGCGGTAGTTGATGGTCTCCGGCTTGGTTACTTCGCCGTGGGACCACGAACGAATCTTTTCTGGACTCGCCAGGCTGATGCGAATGGAATCAAAATCCGCGATCTGGCTGGCACGATCATATGGGCTCGAACGGTACAAGGGCTGATCCTCCTGTCCTGGCAGCGCCAGGACTAAAA
>Ga0302325_10011453_pt1 | contig 19102 bp, 19 predicted proteins | sample Palsa_T0_2_FD_201948 | JGI IMG/M metagenome (GOLD analysis project Ga0302325, IMG submission 201948) | Peat permafrost microbial communities from Stordalen Mire near Abisko, Sweden - Palsa_T0_2 | ecosystem: Environmental > Terrestrial > Soil > Palsa > Peat permafrost | place: Sweden: Abisko...
CGGCGGCACACAGCTGTGACGCTCGCCGCCGTTCCTAAGGGGGTGTGGCGAGGAACTAGTCAATACGAACAGGTTCTCGCCACACCCCCCGCCGCGGCGCGAGCCGACCCCACCCGTGTGGCGAGAACCTGATCACCACCAAGGATTTCTCGCCACACGGGGCGCACGGCCACTCGACCAGCAGCCGCCGGCAACCCGCCAGCGACCCGCCCGCTACCGCTCGACCTGATCCAACCGGATACGCAGACCCTCGATAACCACGGCCCCCACCGTGGAATCACTCATCCAGCGGTCGGCCCGTGCCCCGGCGGCCCTACACTCGACGGCAGGCGGTACCGCCAAGCCATCAGCCACCTCGAGCCCAAGGAGCGCCCCATGTCCAAGCCGATCTACACGGCCGAGGCCCACGTCGAGGGCGGCCGGTCCGACGGTCACGGCCGGACCGCCGACGGGGCGCTGGAGGTCGACCTGCGACTGCCCACCGAGATGGGCGGCCAGGGTGGCGGGACCAACCCCGAGGAGCTGTTCGCGGTCGGCTACGCCGCGTGCTTCGAGGGCGCGCTCGGTGCCGCCGCGCGCCGCAGCAAGCAGGAGGTCACCGATGTGGCGATCGACTCCAAGGTCTCGCTGCTGCCCACCGAGGAGCGCGGATTCAAGCTCGCCGTGGAGCTCGACGTGACGCTCCCGTCCGTGGCCGACAACGCGCAGGCGGTCGAGCTGGTGCGGGCCGCCCACCAGATCTGCCCGTACTCCAACGCCACGCGCGGCAACATCGACGTCGTCCTCACCGCGAACGGCGAGCCCGTGGCTTAGGTTGGGGTTCGCCGGTGTGCGCCGGCGCGCGCCGCCGAGGCGGCGTCGGCGGGCTCGCCTCGCGGGTCCCGGTCGTTGCGGTCTCGCGCGAGCGCCATTGGGGTAGGCCAAGCGCGATCAGGCGCAGCTGCTTCTCGGCCACCCGCACCGCCTCGGCCTCGGCCACCGGGTCCTCCGGACCGGCGTCGAGCAACGCCTCCGCGGTGGCGACCATCGTGTTGACCATCAGGCCCGCGATCATCTGCAGGTCCTCCGAGCTCCAGTCGCTCAGGTTGGGAAAGCGCGACAGGTCGGTCGCCAGCTCGCTGCTGAACAGGCGGATCTCGCTGCGAATCGCGCGTCGCAGCGCCGGTACGCCACCCGAGCGCTCGCGCGCGATGAAGCGAAAGTGCAAACGATGCTCGTAGATCGCGAGCACGACCACGGCGACTGAGCCGCGAATGATGCCCGCGGGGTCAGCGGTCCCCTCGCGCGCCGCGCGCAGCATCTGACGCAGGCTGCGAAACGACTCGTCCACGAGGGCGAAGCCCAGGTCGTCGAGATCCTGGAAGTGGCGATAGAAGCCGGTGGGCACGATCCCGGCCTCGCGGGCCACCTCGCGAAGGCTGAGGCCGGAGAAGCCACGTTCGTCGACCAGTCGCAGCGCCGCCTCCATGAGCGCCTGGCGCGTCCGCTGCTTGCGCTCCGCTCGACTCTCAAGGGTCGCGGCCGAGTGCCGATGTCTGCGGGTGCGGGCGGTCATGGTGCCTTTGTGAGCGATGTCACACAGCTCGCAGGGGTTCCCCGTTGACAGCGTGCGGGACAGTCGCTAACTTCAGTGTACAGATGTTCACTCAATTGTTCAGGACAATCGATGGAGGCGTGCCGCGGCGGACCCGCCGCGCCGTGCCCTCCGCTCGTTCGCTCGCGCGCTCGGTGGCCGGCTCGGGTCTGCTGGATGCCTTGACCGCACCACACGGCGTCGACCGCTATCTCGAGCTCCTGCGGCCGAGCCTGTCGCTGCGCGATCTGCGGGCCGAAGTCGTCCACGTTCGCCGTCAGACGACCGACAGCGTGACCGTGCGCCTGCGCCCCAACCGGCAGTGGCGCGGATTCCAGGCCGGGCAGTTCGTGGCCGTCACCGTCGAGATCGACGGCGTGCGCCGAACCCGCTGCTACTCCCCGGCGAACTCGAGCAGCGCCGGCGATGGCTGCCTCGAGCTGACGGTGCGTGCCCACCCCCACGGGCTGGTGTCGCGCCACCTGTATGAGGTGGCTCGCCCGGGCCTGGTGGTTGGCCTGGCCGCCGCCGACGGCGACTTCACGCTGCCCGCGATCCGCCCGAAGCAGCTGCTGCTGGTGAGCGGCGGAAGCGGGATCACGCCGGTGCTGTCGATGCTGCGCACGCTGTGCGATGAGGGCCACGGCGATCCGATCACCTTCCTGCACTACGCCCGCAGCCCGCGCGCCGTCACCTACCGCTACGAGCTCGCCGCGATCGTCGAGCGCCACCCCAATGTGCGCGTGGTACACGTGTACACCCGGGGCCGCTCGCAGGGACTGCGGCACGCTCACTTCAGCCGCGCCCAGCTGACCGCCCTGGCTCCCGAGCTGCTCGGCGCGCCCGCCTACGTCTGCGGCCCGCCGGCGCTGATCGAAGCGGTGCGCGATCTGTGGGCCGCGGAGGGCGCGCAGGACAACGTGTTCACCGAGAGCTTCCTGCCCGTCCGCGTCCTCCCGCCGGCCGAAGGCGTATCGGGCACGGTGCGTTTTCGTGGCAGCGCGACCACCGCGGAGAACTCGGGGGCGACGTTGCTCGAGCAGGCTGAGGCGGCCGGGCTGCGCCCGCGGCACGGATGCCGCATGGGCATCTGCCACACCTGCACGTGTCGCAAGCTCAGCGGCCACGTGCGCAACGTACACAGCGGCGAGCTCTCCTCGCCGGAAGAGCAGGACATACAGATTTGCGTTTCGGTACCCGCCGGCGACGTCGAACTCGACCTCTAGGCCCCCCAGGAGACCGCATGATCAACGCCGCTCCCCATCTCACTCCCGAGCAGTTGCAGGCGTTTGGCGAAGAGCTCGACGCCCTGCGCCAGCGCACCGTCGAGGACCTCGGCGAGCGCGACGTCAACTACATCCGCAACGTCATCCGCGTCCAGCGCGCGCTGGAGGTCGCCGGTCGCGGGCTGCTGTTCCTGTCGATCCTCCCACCCGCGTGGCTGGGCGGCGTCGGCGCGCTTTCCTTGTCCAAGATCCTCGACAACATGGAGATCGGCCACAACGTCATGCACGGCCAGTACGACTGGACCGGCGACCCGACCCTCTCCAGTCAGGAATTTGAGTGGGACACCGCCTGTCCGGGCGATCAGTGGCGCCACTCCCACAACTACATGCACCACACGTTCACCAACATCGTGGGCAAGGACCGCGACATCGGCTACGGCCTGCTGCGCATGTCCGAGGACCAGGAGTGGGAGCCCTACTTCCTGGGCAACCCGATCTACGCGACCCTGCTCGCCATGTTCTTTCAGTACGGCGTGGCCTTCCACGACCTCGAGACCGAGCGCGTGCGCACCGGCGACTTCGACTGGCGCGAGAAGCGCGAGATGGCCGGCAGTATCTGGCGCAAGATCCGCCAGCAGACCCTGAAGGACTATGTGCTGTTCCCGCTGCTGTCCGGACCGCAAGCGCCGCTCGTGTTCGCCGGCGACGCGACCGCGAATCTCGCGCGCAACCTGTGGTCGTTCATGATCATCTTCTGCGGGCACTTCCCCGACGGGACCGACGAGTTCAGCGTCGAGGAGACCGAGAACGAGACCCGCGGTGGCTGGTATCTGCGCCAGCTGCTCGGCTCCTCCAACCTAACCGGCAACAAGCTGTTTCACATCCTCTCGGGCAACCTCAGTCACCAGATCGAGCATCACCTGTTCCCGGACATCCCCGCCCACCGCTACGCCGAGCTCTCGGTCGAGGTGCGCGAGATCTGCGAGCGCTACGGCATCGCCTACCACAGCGGTCCGCTGCCCAAGCAGTTCGGCACGGTGGTGCGCAAGATCGTCCGGCTGGCGCTGCCCGGCAAGTCCGACCAGCCCGCGCAGTCGGTCTCCGAGACGCCCGTGAAGCCGGTGGTCGCGCCGAAGCCCAAGCCGGTCCGCGCGAGCCGGCCCAAGCGGCCGGCCACCGCTGGGGCGGGGCGGCGCGCCGCCTGAGCCCGACGGGCCCTACGGCCCGCTGGCGATGGTGAACGTCCAGGTCGAGGAGTAGGTGCCGACCAGCGCCTTGGCGGGAACCGTGAGCTTGAACGTCAGTCCGAGATCGGCCGGACCGAGGCCGGTGTCGGTGGCGGCGTCGAAGATCTTGGTGCTGGCCGGCGGCGTGCTGCCGGCGGGAAGCGTCAGCGGGTAGCCGATCGCATTGGTCGGCAGCCCGCAGCTGCCGGCCGCCGGGCTGATCGAGGCGCCGGTGATCGTCGTAGCGTTGGCCGGCAGCGTCTGGCCGCCGCCACTGGTGAACGTGGTCGAGGTGGCGCTCAGATTCCAGCCGAGGAAGTTGAGCGTCTCGTCGTCGGCCACGACGTTCGCCGTCGCTGACACCGTCTGATCCAGGCCGCTGAGGGCCACCGTGGGCAGGGTGATCACGCCCGGCGTGACAGCGCTCAGCGTGCCGGTGCTGCAGCGGCTGATGTAGGCGACGATCTCACCACCCGCACCCACGGCGAAGCCTCGCTGGCTGTTGACGAAGGCGATCGAGTTCAGCCGACCCGAGACGCCCGAGTTCAAGGGCAGCCAGGTGAGGCCGCCGGTGAGGGTGGTCAGGAGCGTGCCGCCCGCCCCCGCCGGCCAGCACAGGCTCGGCCCCGAGCAGGCGATGGCCTCCAGCGCCGAGGTGATCCCGGAGGTCTGCGCCGCCCAGGAGCTGCCGCCGTTGGTGGTGGCCAGAATCGTGCCCGCCGCCCCCACCGCCCAGCACGCGGTGGTCGAGGCGCAGGTGATCGCGTTGAGCGCGCCCGTGGCCCCCGAGGTCTCCGCGCTCCAGGTGTTGCCACCGTCGGCAGTGGCGACGATCGTGCCGGCGGCTCCCACCGCCCAGCAGACGGTCGTGCTCGCGCAAGCCACCCCGTTGAGCGCGCTGGAGGTGGTCGAATTCTGCGCGGCCCAGGTCGTCCCACCGTTGGCGGTGGCGAAGATCCTCCCGGCCGCCCCCACGGCGATGCATACGCTCGTCGACGGGCAGGCGATCGCGTTCAGCGCGCCGGTCGTGCCCGAAGTCTGCGCCGGCCACGACGTTCCGCCGTCGGCGGTCGCGACGATCGTCCCGGCCGCCCCCACCGCAATGCAGATGCTCGTCGACGGGCAGGCGACCCCGTTGAGCGCACTCGTCGTGCCCGACGTCTGTGCCGCCCAGGTGCCACCGCCGTTGGTGGTCGCCACGATCGCGCCGGCGGCGCCGACCGACCAGCAGTCGCTCACGCCCGAGCACGCCACCGAATTGAGGCTCTGAGTGGTGCCCGAGGCCTCGTCGACCCAGCCGCCGCCGCCGCCGTCGGTGGTGGCCAACACCGACCCGGCGTTGCCGACGGCGAAGCAGGTCGTGCTGCTGACACAGTCGACGTCGTTGAGCGCGCTCGTGATGCCCGAGCTCTGCAGAGCCCACAGGCCGCCGCCATCGGTCGTGACGATGATCGTCCCGTTGGCCCCGACCGCCATGCAGTGATTGGCGTCGGCGCACGAGATGTCGTTGAGCTGGTTGGTGACGCTCGAGGTCTCCGCCGTCCAGGTGCTGCCGCCGTCGGTGGTGGCCAGGACGGTGCCGTTGGCGCCCACCGCCCAGCAGGTGTTGTCATCCACGCACGAGACGCCATACAGCGCGCCGGTCGTGCCCGACGACTGGATCGCCCAGGTCGAGCCGTCGGTGGTGGCCAGAATGGTGCCGCTGTCCCCGACCGCGACGCAGTGCGTGTCGTCGACGCAGTCGATGGCCCGCAGGATCGGACGACTCGCCGCGCCGACCGGTCCCTGGCTTGACCAGCTGCTGCCGCCGTCGGTCGTGGCTTCGATCGAGTATTGATCGGTGGAGGCGCCGACGGGTTTCCCCACCGAGAAGCAGTGGGTGGCATCGGGGCAGGAGATGGCGTACATCTCGGTGTTGTAGCCCGAGCCGTAGCTCTGCGCCGACCAGCTGGCACCGCCATTGGTGGTCGCGTGGATCATGCCGCCGGCGCCGGTGATCCAGCAGTCGCTGGCCGTCGCACAGGACAGCGAGTCGATCGTGTTGGTCTCGCCGCTCGTCTCTGCCCCCCACGTCGCGCCGTCGGAGGTCGCCACGATCGTTCCCCCGTTGCCGCCGGCCCAGCAATCGGTGGCGTCGGTGCAAGACAGCGCGGACAGGGTGTTCGTGGTGCCCGAGGTCTGCGAGCTCCAGTCGGCGGCCGACGCAGCGGACGCGCGGGCGCAGCCGAGGAGGATCACCAGCAGCGCGAGCGCGGCCCGCGAATACGTCACTGGTGCGCGCGGGACAGGCACGGACTCACACGCGAGCGGGGCGTGCCTCAGCCTCCCATCGGCGCCGCCGTCGCACGAGGATCAGCCAGAGCAGGAACGCGGCCAGGCCGATGAGCAGTCCACCGCCGGCCGCCGCGCCGACCACCCACCAGGAAGCGGCGGCGCCGGTACGAGTGGCGCCGATCGACAGCCCGTTGGGGTTGGCCGCCGTTCCGGACAATCCGCCCCCCAGCCGCGAGATCGTGCGGAAGGTGACCGCGGCTCCGCAGCCGGTCATGGTCGCGCTCGAGGCGTAATTGCCCGCGCTCAGCGGTCGGGGCCAGGGCAGTGGGTAGGGGATGGTGTCGCCGGGCAGCACCGTGTCGAGCTGGCGCGTCACCGTCGGCTCGACGCCGCCCGGACCGGCGAGCGTGACCGCCAGCGTCGGCTTGCACAGCTTCAGGCCGGCGTTCCCCAGTGACACGATCACCGCCGGCACCTTCGTGCCCGGCAACGCCGACAAGGTGATGCCGTGCACGGCGGCCTGAGGGTGCGCGGGGCCCGGGACCTCGACCTCGATGCCCACCACCGTGCGCACCACCTCGGTGATGGAGAAACGGCCGGGTGAGCGCTGCGGATGGGCATTCTCGGCGGCGATTCCGGCCAGATGGTCGCCCGGCGACGCGCCCGCCGGCACCTGGATGGCGAAGCCCACCCGGCGCGACGCTCCCGGTGGCACGGTGAGGAAGTTGACCTCCGGGGTCACCCAGCGGCCGGCCTTGCGCAGGACGTCGCTGGCGTCGCCGTAGACGGCGCCCGAGGTCGTCCCGGTGAGGCCGTCCACCGGGTAGATCCGAAGCTGGATCTTCGTCGGGCCGGTGTTGTTGACGACCACCTGGTCGTCCCGGGTCTGGCCGGGCCGGACGGTGTCGATGAAGTAGGCCCGGGTCGCCGGGTTGGCGGCGTCGAAGTGCGCCGGGCGCATGCTGAAGCCGCCGATGGTGGCCGCCGAGGCGACGCCCGGGAGCACGCAACTGGCCGCCGCGATCGCGGCGGCCAGTGCAAGGACCCCCCTGAGACCTGCGAAACGCATCGGCCTATGGAGCGCTCACCAGCGACAGCGTCCAGGTTGACGTGTACGAACCCGCGTAGGTACTGGCCGGGATGGCCAGCGACCACGTCGGCGTGAACGTCTGATCGCCCAGGCCAGTATTGGCGCTGGCGTCGAACAGCTCGGTCGCCGTCGGCGCGGTGGCGGCCGCCGGCAGCGTGTACGGGTAGGTGACCTTCGCCCCGTTGACCGTGGCCAGTGTGCAGGTGACCGTCGCATCACAGGCCACGCTGGGCGTGGAGGCGATCGTCGTGGCCGTCGTGGCCAGGGAGTGGGTACCGGTGGTGAACGTGGTGGAGGTGCCCGTCACGTTCCAGCCCGTGCCCGATCCGGTGGCGTCACTGACGTCGATCGCCTGGCTGGCCGTGGCGGTCTGGTTGATCCCGTTCAGCGTGTCGCTGAACGTGACACTCGGTGGCGCGCTCCTGAACCCGAGCGAACCGGCGGTGAGCGTGGCCGTGCCGGTGGTGGCGCCGGCAGCCGTTACGCTGCCGAGCGCCATACCGCACGTGAGGCCAAACAGCACCAGAGCCCTCCTCAGAATTCTGATCTGTGCTCGCACGATGTCTATCCCCCCTCGCCTAAGGCGCGCTCACCAGCGAGATGGTCCAGGTCGACGTGTAGGTCCCGGCGAAGGTGTTGGCCGGAATGGACAGCGACCAGGTCGGGGTGAACGTCTGGTTGCCCATACCCGTATTCACACTGGCGTCGAACAGCTCGGTGGCCGTCGGTGCCGTGGCGCCCGAGGGCAGCGTGTATGGGTAACTCACCTTGGTGCCGTTGACCGTGGCGAGCGCGCAGGTCGCGCCGGTGTCACAGGCCACCGTCGGTGTGGAGCCGATGGTCGTCGACCCCAGGGTGTGAGCGCCGCTGGTGAACGTGGTCGACGTCCCCGTCACGTTCCAGCCGACCCCCGAGCCGGTCGCGTCGCTGACATCGATGGCCTGGGTGGCGGACGCGGTCTGGTTGGTGCCATTGAGCGTGTCGGTGAACGTCACGCTGGGCGGCGCGCTGACGAAGCCGAGCGAGCCGGCGGTCAGGGTGGCGGTCGCGGTGGTGGCACCGGCCGACGCGACGCTGCCGAACAGCGCTCCGCAGGTCAGGCCGCAGAGCGCGATGGCCCTGCCGATGGTGCTGATTCGTCCTCGCATTTAAGCTAGTCCTTTAGCGTTCGCGTTAGGGCCGCTCCCTCCCCGCGTCGTGCGGGGGTGCCTATCGAGGTCTCAGCCGGTGGCTTTGACCCCTTCTTGGCTGAAGGCCAGGAACAGCCGTGTTTCGTCCTTGCCGGGATTCTCGGCCGCGGCCCCCGGCGCTTTAAGCTTCCTTGAGCCGGGTGGACGCCTGTACGGCTCAGGGGACCCAATTCGGAGGCTTCACCCCTCCGGTGACAGGTTCCGAGGCGTTGTTGACAGCTTGCCCAGTCGACCTGGGCAAACCGGGGCAGAGCTGTCACGGCCTTCTGTCAGGACAAGTCGATCACCATCAGCGACTTCGGCTTCACCGACCGATGCGCCCGCAAGGGCATCGGCGTGGCGACGCACCTGAGTGTCGTCCATGGCCGGTTCAGTGTCAGCCGCGGTGGAGTCACGGTGACCGGGGCCATCGGGCCGACGTCCGGTCAGCTGCCCAACCCGGCAAAGCCGCCGACCGCCACCGGCACCGCTCGCGCGCGCAACGGACACTGCGACGGCGGCGTCCTGCGCTGGAGCGCCAGCGCGACCTGACGGCGGCGTCTGCGCTGACGCGGGTCAGAGGTGCACGATTGCCAGGTCGTGCCGCCGCGCCCGCAGCGCGTCAGCGACGACGCGCCGATGGCAGTGATCCGGATCCGCTTCCAGGCACAGCAGCGCCGTGCGCGGCGCCGTGGGCAGTTCGCCGGCCAGCCGGTCGAGCGTGGGTCCCGCGGTGGCCTCGAGGTGGGTCTGAAACGCGACGGCCGCGCGCCGGGTGGCACCCGTGCGGTAGAGCGGACGGATCTCCGGCGGCGTGCCCAGGTCGCGCCGGTGCTCGTAGGCCATCCCGTGCTCGGCCAGCAGGTGGGCCAGTCGCGTCTTCGACATGCCCGGCCGCCTCGATTGGGGTCGGTAACGCACGTCGATCACGCGCTCGATGCCGGCCTGGCCAAGCTCGTTGACCAGAGCCAGCGGCATCAGCCGCTCGTAGCCGATCGTCCACAAGGCCGGCATTACGCCCAGCCTAGCCGGCCGGCGCGGAAGGAATGCGCGCTCGACGCCGTCTACTCATGGGCCAGCACGAACAACCGCCGACATTGGAGCCCCGCAATGCGCAAGATCCTCACCTACCTACTCCCCACGATCGCCGCGTCGGTGCTTCTCGCGGCCTGCGGCAGCAGCTCCGGTTCGACCTCGAGCAGCGCGACCGCGAGCGCCAGCGCCCCGGCCACCGCCAGCACCATCGCCCTGGTCAAGACCGCGGCCAACCCGAGCCTGAACGCCACGGTGCTCGTCAACGCGCAGGGCCGGACGCTGTACCACCTCACGGGTGAGGGCAACGGCAAGTGGATCTGCACGAGCTCCGCCTGCACCGCGGTCTGGCATCCGGTGGTTGCCCCCAGCGGCGGCGGGACGCTCGGCTCGGTCAGCTCGCTCGGGACGACCACACGACCCGACGGCACCATGCAGGTGACCTACAAGGGCTTCCCGCTCTATACCTTCGCTCCGGACACCGCGGCCGGTGACGTCAAGGGCCAGGGGATCAAGGACGTGGGCACGTGGACCGCGGCGACCACGGGCAGCGCCCCGGTCAGCACGCCGGCGGCCGCCACCGCGACCACGCCGGCGCCAGCGGGCGGATCGAACTACGGATATTGATCTTGGCCCTGTGCGCTTGGCACGGGCGCTGCGGCTTGGCGCGGGGGCTGCGGCGCGGCGCGGGCGCCGTGGCTTGTCGCGACCGGCGGCGTGGCTTGGCGCGGCGCCGTGGCTTGGCGCGGCGCCGTGACTTCGCGCGGCCGGGGGCGTGTGGCGAGAAATCCTTCGCATTGACCGGTTCCTCGCCACACGGGGGTCGGGGCGGTTTGGCGGGCCGGGGGGTGTGGCGAGGAATCCTTCGCATTGACCAGTTTCTCGCCAATCTCCCCTTACCGGCCGAGGCGAGTGTCACGGGGGTGTGCCAGCCGGGGTCGGGGCCAAACGAGGACGTCACGCGCCGGTCACGGAACCGGGGTCGGCGGCGCGACGGCCGCTCGCAAGCGTGCAGATCGGATGCTCCGGGTTGAGATCGGTAGGGGTTAGGCGCCCGATGATCGTCGCGCTGTGCGCGGTCGGGCTGGTGGGCTGTGGCACCACCGCCCCGAGCGCCGGCAGCGCGAGCCCAGACCGCGCGGCGCTGCTGACCTACCTGCGGGAGATCGAGCCGCTGCGGCTGGCGGTGAACTCCCTGCTCGGTCGGGCCGATCCGATCCTCGACGCCAACCACGACCGGCGCATCTCGCCCGCCCAGGCCGGCGCGCGCATGGGCGCGCTGGAGCGACGGTTCGCCGCCTACACCGTGGACGTGGCCGCGATCACGCCGGCCACACCGGCCCTGCGCGCGCTGCAGGGCGAATACGCGCACACCTACATTCTCGAGGACGCCTATCTGAGCGCCCTGGCCTCCGGTCTGGCCGAGGGCGAGCTGGCGGACCTGCCCGACACCCAAGCCCAGCAGCGGGCGGCGATCATCCAGTGGCGCACCGGGCTGACCGTCCTGGCCCGGCAGGATCACGCGGCGCTGCCGGCTGATCTCCAACAGGCCGGCCGCGGTGAGATCGCTCCTTCACCCGACGGCAGCTGATGCCTGCTACGAATACGACATGACCGATCTCGAGGTGGCCCCGCCCGGCCCCGCTGCGACGCTGTCGGTCGAGGTGGATCCGGCCGACGTCGGGCTCGACGCCGAGCGCCTGCGGCGCATCGAGCGCCACTTCCATGGCTATGTCGAGGCTGGGCTTCTGCCCGGGTGGCTGGCCGTGGTCGCCCGCCAGGGCAAGGTGGCCTACATCGCCGTCGACGGCGAGCGCGACCGGGAGGCCGGACTTCCGGTGACGCTCGACACCGTGTGGCGCATCTTCTCGATGACCAAGCCGATCACCAGCGTCGCCGCGATGATGCTCTACGAGGAGGGTGCGTTCGAGCTCAACGACCCGGTCTCGAAGTTCATTCCGGCGTTCGCCCAGTCTCGGGTGTGGCGCGGCGGGTCGGCACTGAAGCCGCTGACCGACCCGGTCGTCGAGCCGATGCGCATGTGGCACCTGCTCACCCACACCGCCGGGCTGACCTACGGCTTCCACCATTCGCACCCGGTCGACGCGCTCTATCGCAAGGCGGGATTTGAGTGGGGGTCGCCGCCGGCCCTCGATCTGGCCGGGGTCTGCGACGCCTACGCCGCCCTGCCGCTGCTCTTCCAGCCCGGGGCCGAATGGAACTACTCGGTCGCCACCGACGTCCTCGGACGGGTCGTCGAAGTGATCGCCGGCCAGCCACTGGACGAGGTGCTCGCGCAGCGGATCTTCGCGCCGCTGGGGATGACGCGCACCGGCTTCGCCGCGGCCGCCGACGACCTGCCCGATCTCGCCGGCCTGTATTCGCCCGACCCCGAGACCGGACTGGCCACCCGCAACCAGCCGATGGACGTCATCGGTCATCGGGTGCCCCGTGCCCTGTTCGGTGGCGGTGGCCTGGTGTCGACCGCGGCCGACTACCACCGCTTCACGCGGATGCTGCTCAACCGCGGCGAGCTCGACGGCACGCGCCTGCTCGGCTCGCGCACGCTGGAGATGATGGCCACCAACCACCTCCCCGGCGGCGCGGATCTCGACGCCTTCGGTCGGCCGCTGTTCGCCGAGACGCCATTCTTCGGTGTCGGCTTCGGGCTCGGCTTCTCCGTCACCATCGACCCGATCGCCAGCCACCACGGATCCTCGGTCGGCGAGTTCGGCTGGGGCGGGGCAGCGAGCACCGCGTTCTGGATCGATCCGCAGGAGGAGATGACCGTGGCGTTCTTCACCCAGCTGCTGCCGTCCAGCACCTATCCGCTGCGCTCCCAGCTACACCAGATGGTGCGCCAGGCACTGGTGGACTGAGCGGGCGCTCGCGGCGGACAGGCGGGCGCTTGCGGCGGGTGGGCGGCGCCACGGCGCCGGCGCGCGACACTCGCGTGACAGTCCCGTGGCCTCCTGGAGCGCTTCGGCACATCGCCATAACGCTGGGCCCCGATCCGACCGGGGGGTTGGCGAGGAACTGGTCACTACGGAGGATTCCTCGCCACACGCCCCCAGGGTTGGGCTCGCCAACCGAGGGGCTTGGCGAGAAACTGGCCGCCACGGAGGATTCCTCGCCACACCCGTACATGGCCGCTGCGCTGGCCACCCGGGAGGAGCGAAAATGAGTGCGGCCCCGCCCCCGAGCTCCGGTCCGACCCGCCGGATGGGCGGGCGGCTCGGTCCCGCACGGGCCTTCCGACCGGGGGTGCTAACAAGCCTGACTCCCGCGGATCCCCGGGGTGGTGAACGGGTAGGGACTCAAGGGCGACGGTTGGCGCCCGGTCGGGGCGGATGAGGCAGCGGTATGTCAACAGCGGGTCGCGATGCACAACCCTCGGTCACGAGCCCGAAACGAAATCGCGCTCGCCGGGCAACGCCAGCCGCTAGCCTCAATAGCGGAGAGGACCCTAAGCGATCACTTAACTGTCGTTGACGGGGCCACAGTCGCCGCGCAAGGCTGCTCGGGGACGCTAGGAGAGGGAAACACAGCCGTGCAGGTTCCAGCACCCTTCGAGTACGAACGGGCAACCAGCGTCGACCATGCGCTGGACCTGCTTCAGCGGCTCGGACCGGAGGCACGGCTGCTCGCCGGCGGGCACTCGCTGCTGCCGATGATGAAGCTGCGCTTGGCCGCACCGGCCTACCTGATCGACATCAACGAGCTGGCGTCGCAGCTGAGCTACGTCCGCGAGCAGGACGGCGAGGTGCGGATCGGGGCGCTGACCCGCCATCGAGAGGTGCTGGCCTCGCCGCTGCTGGCCGAGCGCCTGACCGTGTTCGCCGACGCCGAGCGGGTCATCGCGGACCCGGTGGTGCGCAACCGGGGCACGATCGGCGGCGCGCTTTGCCAGGCCGATCCGGCCGAGGACCTGTCGGCGGTGTGCGCCGCGGTCCAGGCCCGGCTGGTGGTGCAGGGACCGGGCGGGGAGCGCATCGTCGACATGCCGGGCTTTCATCGCGGCGCCTACCGCACCGCGGTCGGCGCCGACGAGATGCTGACCGAGATCCGGGTGCCACTCTCCCCCGCGCTGGGCAGCGCCTACGAGAAGGTCGGTCGCCGCGTCGGCGACTGGGCCATCGCCGCCTCGGCGGTGTCGATCCGCCTCCGCGGGGCCACGGTCGACCGCGCGGGCATCGCCCTGACCGCGGTCGGCGCCCCGGTGACCTCGGCCGAGGCCGAGGCGACGCTCGCCGGCCAGGCCCCGTCTGATGAGCTGTTCGCCGAGGCGGCCCGTATCGCCGCGGCGCACACCCGACCGGTCAGCGATCAGCGCGGGTCAGCCGAGTACAAGCAACACCTGGCCGGCGAGCTCACCCACCGCGCGCTACGCCGAGCGACGGCCAGGGCCCTCGGTGACCCCGCATGATGCAGGTCACGCTCTCGGTCAACCACCGGGAGCACACACGCCAGATCGAGCCGCGCGTGCTGCTGGTCAACTACCTGCGGGACGAAATCGGCATGACCGGGACCCACTGGGGCTGTGACACGTCCAACTGCGGGATGTGCGTCGTGCTCATGGACGGCGAGCCGGTCAAGTCGTGCACCGTGCTGGCGGCCAGCGCCGCCGGCCACGAGATCACCACCGTCGAGGGCCTGGAGCGCGACGGCGTGCTTGATCCGGTGCAGCAGGGGTTCCACGAGGAGCACGGCCTCCAATGCGGGTTCTGCACCCCGGGCATGATGCTTACCGCCCGCGCGCTGCTCGACGCGAACCCCGACCCGACCGATGACGAGATCCGCGAAGCGATCTCCGGGCAGATCTGTCGATGCACCGGCTACGCCACGATCGTGCGCTCGATTCGCTGGGCCGCCGAGCACTCCACCCAGACGGTCGGTGACTAGCGTGGCCAGCACCGAGGAACGGCCGATCGGATTCGGCCGGCTCAAGCGCAAGGAGGACGCGCGCTTCATCAGGGGCCTCGGCCAGTACGTCGACGACGTACAGCTGCCCGGGATGCTCTACGGCGCGATCCTGCGCAGTCCCGTGGCGCACGCCCGGATCCTGTCGATCGACGCATCGGCGGCGCTGCAGCACCCGAAGGTCCACGCCGTCATCACCGGACAGGACCTGCAGGCGCGGAGCCTCGCCTGGATGCCGACGCTGTCACACGACGTCCAGCCGGTGCTGGCCACCGACAAGGTTCGCTTCCAGGGTCAGGAAGTCGCCTTCGTGATCGCCGACGATCACTACTCGGCCCGAGATGCCCTGGAGCTGATCCACGTCGACTACGAGACCCTGCCGCCGGTGGTCAATGCCCGTCGAGCCATGGACTCCGATGCGCCAGTCATCCGAGATGACCTGGAAGGCCAGGCCGACAACCACATCTTCGACTGGGAGGCAGGCGACCGGGCGGCGGCCGACGCGGTGTTCGGCGCCGCGGAGGTGGTGATCAGCGAGGAGATGCTCTACCCGCGGGTGCACCCCGCGCCGATGGAGACCCTCGGTGCGGTCGCCGACTACAAGCGGGTGAGCGGCAAGCTCACGCTGTGGTCGACCTCGCAGGCGCCGCACGCCCACCGCACCATCTATGCGCTGCTCATCGGGCTGCCCGAGCACAAGATCCGCGTCATCTCGCCCGACATCGGCGGAGGCTTCGGCAACAAGGTCGGCATCTATCCCGGCTATTTGTGCGCCATCGTCGGCTCGATGCGGCTGGGGCGCCCGGTCAAATGGCGGGAGGATCGCTCGGAGAACCTGATGTCCACGTCCTTTGCCCGCGATTACGTGATGCGGGGCTCGATCGCCGCCAGCCGGGCCGGCAAGATCCAGGGGATCCGCGTCGAGGTCATCGCCGATCACGGCGCGTTCAACACGGCCGCCCAGCCCTCCCGCTACCCGGCCGGCTTCTTCCACGTGTTCACCGGCTCCTACGACGTCGGGGCGGCGCACTGCGCCGTGCGAGGGGTGTACACGAACAAGGCGCCCGGCGGGGTCGCCTACGCGTGCTCGTTCCGGGTGACCGAGGCGGTCTATCTGGTCGAACGGCTGGTCGACATGCTCGCGCACGATCTCGACCTGGATCCGGCCGAGCTGCGCCTGGCGAACTTCATCCAGCCGGAGCAGTTCCCCTATCAGTCAAAGACCGGCTGGGTGTACGACTCGGGCGACTACGAGCCGACGATGCGCAAAGCGCTGGCGCTCGCCGGCTATGGCGAGCTGCGCCGGGAGCAGGCCGAGAAACGTGTCCGCGGCGAGTTGATGGGCATCGGCCTGTCGTTCTTCACCGAGGCGGTGGGGGCCGGTCCGCGCAAGCACATGGACATCTTCGGCTTCGGGATGGCCGACGGGGTCGAGCTGCGCATCCATCCGACCGGTGCCGCGGTACTCGGACTGAGCGTGCAGACCCAGGGCCAGGGCCACGAGACGACGTTTGCCCAGATCATCGCCGAAGAGCTCGGCATCCCGCCCGAGGACGTGGACGTGGTGCACGGCGATACCGACAACACACCGTTCGGCCTCGGCACCTACGGCTCGCGATCGACGCCGGTGAGCGGCGCGGCCACCGCACTGGTGGCCCGCAAGACCCGCGAGAAGGCACGGATCGTGGCGTCGGCGATGCTCGAGGTGGCCCCCGACGACCTGGAATGGGAGAAGGGACGGTGGTTCGTCAAGGGCGACCCGGAGATCGGCGCAACCATCCAGGAGATCGCCATGGCCGCGCACGGCCCGCTGGAGCTGCCCGACGGCGTGGAGAGCGGCCTGGACTCGGACACCATCTACAGCCCGCCGAACCTCACCTTCCCGTTCGGCGCCTACGTCTGCGTGGTCGACGTCGACCCCGGGACGGGAGCGGTCAAGGTGCGCCGCTTCATTGCGGTGGACGACTGCGGCGTGCGGATCAATCCGATGGTCGTCGAGGGCCAGATCCACGGTGGTCTCACCGACGGGGTCGGCATGGCGCTCATGGAGCTCATCGCCTTCGACGAGGAGGGCAACTGTCTCGGCGGCTCGCTCATGGACTATCTCATCCCCACCGCCGTGGAGGTGCCGGACTGGGAGACCGACTTCACCGTCACTCCCTCCCCCCACCACCCGCTCGGCGCCAAGGGTATCGGCGAGGCGGCCACGGTGGGTTCGCCGCCGGCCATCGTCAATGCGATCGTCGACGCGCTGAAGCCCTACGGCGTGCGCCACATGGACATGCCGTGCACGCCCGGCCGCGTCTGGGATGCGATGCAGGGGAAGGCGGCGCCCCCGCAATGAACGTTGGGGACACCATCCAGCAGTGGACCGACGCGGGCGACTCGGTCGCCGTGGCCACGGTGGTGGAGACCAAGAACTCCGCGCCGGCGCCTGCTGGCACCAAGATGGCGATCAACGACCACGGGGCGGTCGTGGGCGCGGTGTCGGGCGGCTGTGTGGAGGGCGCAGTGGTCGACGTGGCCGAGGAGATCCTGGCCGGCGCCGAGCCACGAGTGCTCACCTTTGGGATCGCTGACGAGGACGCCTGGGAGGTCGGCCTGCCCTGCGGCGGCGAGATCTCCGTCTGGGTGGAGGCCTACGAACCCTCCGGCCTGTCGGCGGCCTTCGGCCACCTCGCCCGCGACGGCACGCGAGCGGCGATGGTCACCCTGATCGCGGGTGCCGAGCGGCCGGGCGCCAAGCTCCTGGTGACCGTTGACGAGCCGCCGCAGGGCACCCTCGGCGACTCGGGCCTCGACGCCACGGCGCTCGGCCTGGCCCAGGACGCGCTCTGGTCCGAGCGCAGCGAACTGCTCGAGCGAGCCGGGATCACCTTCTTCGTCGACGTCGCGGCGCCGCCGCCGCGCCTGATCATCATCGGCGCCGTCGACTTCGCCGCTGCGCTGTCAGCGGTGGCCGCGCCGGCCGGCTGGCGGACCTTCGTCATCGACCCGCGCTCGCGCTTTGCCACGCCGGAGCGCTTTCCGGCCGCGGAGCGAGTCATCGATGCCTGGCCCGAGGAGGCGTTGGCCCAGCTGGAGACCATCGATCGGGCCACGGCGATCGCGGTGCTGACCCACGATCCCAAGCTCGACGACGCCGCTCTGCTGGCCGCGCTCGCCTCCGACGCCGGGTACATCGGGGCGATGGGCAGCCGCCGCGCCCAGGAGCGCCGACGCGATCGGCTGATCGCCGCGGGCGTGAATCCGGCCGAGCTGGATCGCGTCTCCGCTCCGATCGGGCTTGACCTCGGCGCGCTCACCGCCACCGACACCGCGCTGTCGATCATCAGCGAGATCATCGCCCTGCGCAACGGGCGGACCGGCGGACGGCTGAGCGACAAGCACGGGCGAATCCACGACGCCATCGCGGCCTAGCCGCGTCAGGCCGGCTCGGGCTCCGGCGCGAAGACGTTCACGGCGCGGCAGCGGGCGCAGCGCACGCGGACCTTCTTGTTCATCTGCTCCGGATGCATGGATGCGGCCAGGACGGTTCCGCAGTCCACGCAGACGTAGTCGTCGGGCCCGTTCCCGCGGAACACCGGCCGGTCCGCATCCTCCTGGATCGCCGTGCCGCCGTCCTGGGGGACCTCGCCCGGGCGCACGTGGCGCATGATGATCGCCGCCATCGCCTCAGCCTCGCTGGTGGATGCTCGTACCCTGGCGCGCCGACAGGCGACCACCGGCTCGCCCATGGCGGACCGCGATGATCTCGGCCAGGATCGATACGGCCACCTCGGCCGGCGACAGCGCCCCGAGGTCCAGGCCCACCGGCGCGCTGATCCGAGCGATGTCCTGCTCGCTGACGCCGGCCGCCAGCAGTCGCTGGCGGCGCTCGGCTTGCGTGCGCTTGGCGCCCATGGCGCCGATGTAGGCCGGCGCCCCGGCCAGGGCCACCTTCAGGACCTCGTCGTCGATCTTCGGATCGTGGGTGAGGATGGCCAGGTAGCTGGACGGATCGAGGCCGCCCAGCTGCGCGATCGCCGCCTCCGGCCAAGACACGATCACCTCCACCGCCTCGGGAAAGCGCTCACGCGTGGCGAACGCGGCCCGGGGGTCGATCACGTACGGGCGCCATCCGGTCAGCCTGGCCATGTGCGAGAGGTGACTGGCGTATTCGACGGCGCCGAAGATGAGCACGCGCGGCGGCGGTGCGGTGACGTCGATGAACAGCTCTCCGCGCAGCTCGGACCGCTCGGCCCACATGAGCTGCAGAGCGTCCGCCACCGCGCGCGCGTCGAGCTCGGCATCGCCGAGCGTGTATTCGTGCGCGCCATCGGCGTGAACGAGCAGGCGCCCGCCCGCCCGGGGCCCCGTGACCGCGGTGACCAGGGCCGCCCGACCGTCCTGGCGAGCCACCTCGGCGAATTCGGTCTGGGCGGTCACGTCTCGTACCGCTCGACCCAGACGTCGATCTCCCCGCCACACGGCAGGCCGACGTCCCAGGCGTCGCTATCGGGGATGCCGTAGTGCATCAGTTGCGGCCCACCGCCGGCCAGCACCGACTCAGCCACCTCCACCACGGCGCCCTCGACGCAGCCTCCGGACAC
>Ga0302325_10011454_pt1 | contig 19101 bp, 4 predicted proteins | sample Palsa_T0_2_FD_201948 | JGI IMG/M metagenome (GOLD analysis project Ga0302325, IMG submission 201948) | Peat permafrost microbial communities from Stordalen Mire near Abisko, Sweden - Palsa_T0_2 | ecosystem: Environmental > Terrestrial > Soil > Palsa > Peat permafrost | place: Sweden: Abisko...
ACACCAGCGGCCCGATTACGTCCGGAACCAGCGTGACGTTCACGGCGACCGTAGCGGCGGTCAGTCCCGGCGCGGGGCTGCCCGCCAACGGCGAAACGGTCACCTTCATGGACAACGGCAGTTCGATCGGCACCGAAACGCTCAGCGCCGGCGTCGCCACGTTGATCACCACGACGCTGCCGGTCGGCAGCAATTCGATCACGGCGGTCTACAGCGGCGACACGGACTTCACGACCAGCACTTCCAGTGCTCTTTCCCAGACTGTCACCGCGTAGCCGTTGGTAACCGGAGCACGCTCAGCCGAATGGTCGAATTGAGGGATTTCCTCACTTCCTGCAGTGGGAATGAGGGGCTTCGGGCAGAGCGTCACTTTGGGCAAGCCACCCGGCAATCGTGTGACCAGGGGGGAACCTACAGAATGGCCGAGCGGTTGGTAAAAATCCCGGAAATTCATTGCGTGTGCGCGCCGGCCGGTGTAGAAAATGCGATCGGCAAACACAGTCGGCGATTTTCCGCCGGTTCGGCCAAAGTGCCGCGTGGAGTTGGTCCGCGTGGCTCACGTCAACGTGTCTTCTCCCTGCCTCGATTGTCCAGCGATGACGAAGCAGCGGGCTGGCAACGTAGTCATGTCATCTTTGAGGGAAGAAAAAATGATGTCTATCCAGAAATGCCGCAAGGCGCTCACGCCGTTGCGCGGTCGTCGCAGAAGCTGGAACCGATTCGCCATCGAAGCGCTGGAAGTGCGACGACTGCTCTCATCCGTGGTTGTCACCACCAGCGGCGACAATCCGACTCACAGCGGCGTTACCATACGCGACGCGGTCGCCACGGCCAACGCGGATGCCAAAGCGGGTACATCGGACACCATCACGTTCGCCGCAAGCCTGAATGGCGTCGTGATTGAACTGCTTCAGGGCCCCCTCGTACTGGGCCAAAACGGCGCCGGAAGCGGCACGATCACCATCGACGGCGGCAATCAAGTCGCCATCGGCGGAAATTCCGACTTGACCGACTTCCAGGTAGACGCCGGAGTGAAGGCGGTCCTTACCAACCTGGTGATCACCGAGGGCTACGCACCCTCCGCCGGCATGGGAGGCGGAATCTACAACTCCGGCACGCTCACGCTCACGAACTGCGACGTGCGCACCAACAACGCGGACTCCGGCGGCGGCGGCGTCTACAACAACGGCACGCTGACGGCCACGGGCACCACGTTCTTCGACAACTTCGCCAACTCCGGCGCGGCCATCTTCAATAACACGTCCCACAAGGTGACGCTCACCAACTGCACCTTCAACCAGAATACTGGAGGCGACACGAGCGGCAACGGCGACGGTGGCGCAATCTACAACTTCCAGGCAACTCTCACTGCCAGCGGCTGCACATTCTCCTCCAACACCGCGCCTTCCGGCGGAGCCATCGCAAACCTCGGTGGAACCGCGACGGTCAGCACCTCCACGTTTTCCCAGAACTCGCAAACCGGAGACGCCACCAATGATGGCGGCGGAGCCATCTACAGCGACGACATGCTTACGCTCAGCGGTTGCACCTTCTCCGGCAACACCGGGGTAGATGGCGGGGCCATCCAGAACAACGGCACGCTCACGGCCAGCGGCAACACCTTCTCGCAAAACTCCGCCGGATTCGGCGGCGCTGTCTATAACGACGCGGGCGTTGCGACGATGAGCGGCTCAACTTTTTTTGGCAATTTTACCGGGGGGGACGGCGGCGGCGGAGCCATCGAAATCCTCGGCGGCGCAGTCACCGTCACCACCTCCACCTTCTCAACCAACTCCTCTCCCGAGGGCGGCGGCATCTCCATCCTCAGTGGAGCGGGAGGGGTCACGGTCAGCAACTCCACGTTCTGGAATAACTCGGCACTCGGGGGCGGCAGCGGCGGCGCAATCTACAACGATGGCACACTTACCGTCAGCAACTCCACCATCTATGGCAACACTTCAAACCTGGGAGAGGCCGGCGGCATCGAGGACCCCGGAACCCTCACGCTGACAAACACCATCGTCGCTGGCAACTCGGCGGAGTCCTACACCCGAGACGTCGACGGGGCGCTGCAGCCTGCCAGCAGCTTCAACTTCATCGGCACCGACAACGGAATTACCGGGATCAGCAACAGCTCGGGCGGCAATCAAATCAGCATCGGCAATCCGATCGATCCGCTGGTGGGAACACTGGCCTATCTCGGCGCCGCAGTCCCGACGCTGCCGCTTCTAACGGGGAGCACGGCGATCAATGCCGGCGGCGCGATCACCAGTCTCACGTCGTCGCTCACCGCGTCGGCGACGAGTATTCCAGTCGGTCTTGCGTCGGCCATTGCCAGCACGCCCGGCAGTTACGTGATCCAGATCGACAGCGAACAGATCCTGGTCACCAATGTCAGCGGCAACAATCTGACTGTGACCCGCGGCTACAACGGCACGACGGCCGCCACGCACAGCTCCGGTGCGGCGGTCAGTTTCCCGACAGATGAGCGCGGGCAGGCGCGCGTTGGCACTGCGGACATCGGCGCGTACGAAGCGACGCCGACGGTGTACGGATCGGAGGTGGTGACGACGGCGGCCGACACACTGCCATACACGGGCATCTCCCTGCGCGAAGCGGTCGCCCGGGCGGATATCGATGCCGCCAACGGCCACTCGGACACGATCACGTTCGCTTCTGCGTTGAACCAGCAGACGATCACGATCGCTCAGGCGCCGATTCAACTCGCCGGGATCAGCGGAGTCATCACGATCGCCGGCGCGAATCAGATCACTTTGAGCGGCAACAACACCAGCGGAATTTTGCTCATCGCTGACAGCGTGCAGGCGTCGCTCACCGGTTTGACGTTCACGGCCGGCGGCGCGAATGGCGGACCCGCCATCGATAGCAGCGGGATACTCGCTGTCGGCAACTGCGGCTTCACGGACAACGTATCGGGTGGCGCAATTGATAACGGGGGAACACTCACGGTAAATTCCTCCGATTTCATCGCCAACTCGTCGGGGGACAACGGCGGCGCGATTTCCGCCGCCACCGTCCAGACGATCACCAATTCCACGTTCATCGACAATTCTTCCACCGCCTTGGGCGGCGCCCTCAGTTTGTTTGGAACCTCGACGGTCAGCGGATGCACGTTCCAGGGAAACTCGGCGGAGGACGGCGGCGCCATCTATTCCGAATATGGGTTCACCCTGGGGCTGACGCTCACCAATTCCACCTTCTCCGGGAACACGGCCTACTACGGCGGCGCGATCGACGCCGACCTGGCCACGATCAGTAACTGCAATTTCACCTCAAACTCGTCAAATAGCACTGGCGGCTCAGGAGGCGGTATTGAGAGCGACGGCGCGATGACTCTCAGCAATTGCGGTTTTTTTGGAAACTCCGCGTTCAACGGAGGCGGCGTTTACAACAACTATCTTGGAACACTTACCGTCAGCAATTGCACGTTCTCGCAGAATTCCGACCAGGGGAATGGCGGCTCTGGCGGCGGGATCTACAACGATAATGCCCTGGCCACGGTGTACGACTCCACGTTCTCCGGGAACTCGGCGCAGGACGGCGGCGGCATCTACAGCCAGGGGACGTTCCAGTCCCAAGGCCTGACACTCGACAATTCCACCCTCTCCGGCAACTCCGCGTCTGATGGCGGGGGGATTTATACCGACGGGTCGTTTACGCTCACTCACACGACCGTCTCGGCAAACACCGCGTCCAATGAAGGCGGCGGCATCTATCAGGAAAACACCACCGACGGGCCCCTGGCGTTGTACAGCAGCATCGTTGCCGCCAACACGACTTTAAGCAGCGATCCGGATATCAGCGGCACGGTGCTCTCGTCGAGCAGCTACAACCTCATCGGCGACGGCACCGGCATGTCGGGCATCACCAACGGAGATTCCAATGGCAATCTGGTCGGCACGTCCTCAAGCCCCATCTCGCCGCAACTCAATGCCCTCGGTTATAATGGGGACGCTCTGGAGACAATGCCGCTGCAACCCACCAGTCCGGCACGCGATGAGGGGGGAAACCTCACGGCCCTGACCGCGTCCGTCACCAACGCCGCGACCACCATTCCCGTCGGCATTCCCTCCGCGATCGCCAGGACTGTGGGCGCCTACGTCATTCGGATCGATAACGAGCAGATGCTCGTGACGAATGTCGATCTGACGAACGACAATTTCACCGTCGTCCGCGGCTACAACGGAACTGCCCCGACGAGCCATAGCTCCGGCGCGAACGTCTATTTCGCCACGGACGAGACAGGCGCGACGCGCGACGCGAGTCCCGACATCGGCGCTTCGGAATACCAGGCAAATCCCTTCAGCACCGTCGCCGCGCTGCCGGCGACCGAAGGCTCCACGAGCTTTCTGGTCACCTGGTCGGGGCATCCCGCCACGACCGGCGCGGCGATCGCCAGTTACACGGAATACGTCTCCGACAACGGCGGCGCGTACACCGCCTGGCAGACGAACACCACGGCGCCGGCCGCCAACTTCACCGGCGTTGTCGGCCACACCTACAACTTCTACAGCGTGGCGACCGACGTGCTCGGCGATCCGCAGAACACACCGACGATCGCTCAGGCGACAACCACGGTCGTTGCGCCGGTGGCGCCGGCGATCACCAGCGCCGACACGGCCGCTTTTACCTTTGGTTTTGCGAACTCTTTCACCGTCACCGCCAGCGGCTCTCCGGCTCCCGTCCTGAGCGAAACCGGGACACTGCCGGCCGGGCTGACGTTTAACAGCGCCACAGGCGTGCTGAGCGGCATGCCCGCGAGCGGCAAGACCGGCGTCTTCACGCTGACGTTCGGCGCGTCAAATGGCGTGGGCACACCGGCGAGCCAGTCGGTTACGTTGACGATTGCAAAAGACACTTCGACCACCACTTTGACCAAAAGCACGACTTCTGCGGTTGCGTTCGGGCAGAGTGTCACGTTCACCGCCAGAGTTACACCTGGTGGAAGCCCCGACATTTATTCCACCGGCATTGTCACGTTCAAGGACGGCTCCACCACGATCGGCACCGAAGCGCTGCAGTACAACATTGCCACCTTCACCACGACTTCGCTGAGCGTCGGCAGCCACTCGATCTCCGCGGTCTATGCCGGCGACGTCAACTTCACGGGAAGCACCTCTTCGGCCCTCACGCAGACAGTGACCGGCGCCGCCGCGACGACCACCAAGTTGGCCAAGAACACCACTGCCCCCATCACGTACGGGCAGAGCGTAACATTCACCGCAACCGTCAGCTCAGGCTCGGGTACTCCCAGTGGAACTGTCACCTTCATGGACGGCTCCAGTTCGCTGGGCACCGCCGCCGTCATTGGAGGCGTTGCCACGCTGACGACCACCACGATTCCCGCCGGCAGCAATACGATCGACGCGGTCTACAGCGGGAACAGCAACTTTGCCACCAGCACGTCCGGCTCGGTTTCCCAGACGGTCCATCAGGCGAACACCACCACTACACTCACCAAGAGCACTACCGCCGCGATCACCTATGGGCAGAGCGTTACGTTCACCGCAAAGTTGGCAGCCGTCAGCCCCGGAGCGGGGACGCCGACCGGCTCGGTCAACTTCATGGACGGCTCCACTTCGCTGGGCACCGCTGCCGTCAGCGGCGGCGTTGCAAAGCTGACGACCACTACAATTCCGGCCGGCAGCAATTCGATCACCGCGGTTTACAGCGGCGATAACAACTTCACCACCAGCACGTCCGGTTCCCTCAGCCAGACAGTGAACAAGGCATCGACAACGACCAAGTTAACCAAGAGCACCACCACCGCGATCACCTATGGGCAGAGCGTGACGCTCACTGCCACGCTGAGCATCGTCAGCCCCGGCGCGGGAACGCCCACCGGCACCGTCAACTTCATGGACGGCTCCACTTCGCTCGGCACCGCCGCCGTCAGCGGGGGCGTCGCCACGCTGACGACCACCACGATTCCCGCCGGCAGCAATTCGATCACCGCCATTTACAGCGGCGATAACAACTTCGCCACCAGCACGTCAGGCTCGGTTTCCCAGACGGTCCATCAGGCGACCACCACCAAGCTGACCAAGAACACGACGGCGCCGATCACCTCCGGCCAGAGCGTCACCTTTACGGCGACCTTGGCCGCGGTCAGCCCCGGCGCCGGCACGCCGACCGGCACGATCAACTTCATGGACAACGGCAGCTCCATCGGCACCGCCACGCTCAGCGCCGGCGTCGCGATGTTGATGACCACGACGCTGCCCGTCGGCAGCAATTCGATCACGGCGGTGTATAGCGGCGACACGGACTTCACCACCAGTACATCAAGCGCGCTGAGTCAGACGGTCAACTCGTAAGCCGAGGGCCCCGTGGTGCCTTGTTCAAAATAGCAGAATCTTTCGGGAGTTTGACGGTTACAGAGTATCATCGACTCAGCAAGAGGCGCTGATATGACCGGCAACTCGCGACGGCTTCGCCAGACAGACATCCGCGACATCTTTCGATTGCTGGGCGAGCTGACCGAACTGGGGCGTGATCCTGCCAGTTGGCGGCTGCATTTGCTGAACAGCTTGCTCTCGATGGTGGACGCGCGGATCGGCTTCACGGGAGAACATTTCATTTCCCCTGACGATCCCGTGGATACCCGCATCGTCGGGGGAGTGCATGTCGGCTGGCTGCCGGGGGAACAGGAGATCTTTTTCGGCTATTTGAACTCCGGCGGAATGGCGCAGGATCCGCTGCATGCCCAGACCCAGCGCTTGCTCTTCCGCTCCTTCACCCGGCGGCGGCGAGACCTGGTGCCCGATGCGATATGGTATGCCTCGCCGGTGGTTGATCCGATGCGGCGGCAGGCGAACGTCGATGACAACATCTATTCACGCTGCAGGCTTCCCCAGCCCGGCTGGGCGGTCTTTATTGCACTGATGCGCTCGTGGGGGAAGACGCCGTTTGGCGTACGCGAGCGGTTGCTGGTAAGCCTTCTGCACCGGGAGATGGGAAGACTCTGGTCCAAAGCGGATCGCTCAGACCTGGCGACACTGCCGCCGCGATTGCGGCAAACGCTCGATCTGCTTTTTTGCGGCTACAGCGAAAAAGAAATGGCAACCGCCCTGAACCTCAGCCCGCATACGGTACACGACTTCACCCGCCGCCTGTATCGCCATTTCGACGTGACCGGGCGTGGCGAGCTTCTCACCAAGCCCTCCTGTCGACAGCTAATGTTTCGCCCCGCGCTCTCGCCGGCGTATTACGCTTCCGAGAGAGGCGATCACACCGGCACGTTTCCATCCGTCGAATCTTGAGCCGCGGCGGGCGTGATCAAGACCTCTCCTGGGAAGAATTCCCAAAAATATTTTTGCGGTCAATTGGGGCGAAATATGCAAAAACACCTAAACAGGGTGATTGCACTGTCTTGAGTCTGTCTTACCGTGCCGTTGCAGTTCTGCCGAAATCTGGGCTCTGTGGGGGCGTCAAGGGGGGGCGGCAGACCAATACCGTAGTGCATCGTTGTAACGGTTCGGCATCTGCTCGGATTCTTTTTCCGAGGTGGATTCGAACGGATGGGCGCAGCGGCGACTTCCTCAGGAGGTCCCCGCGATTCGGAACTGGGAGCAACGTGAAAAGATTACAGCAGACGGGCGGTTGGGGTGTTTTTGGATTCAAGTCCATCGATCGGCGGCGGCAAAAATCCTCGGCGACGGTTTGCCGGGCGGCGTGCGAGGCACTTGAATCGCGCCTGCTGTTCGATGTCACGCCTGGTGGGCTGACCCCGCAGCAGATGCGGCACGCCTACGGCGCCGACCAGATCAGTTTTGGCGGAATTAGCGGCAACGGCAGCGGGCAGACGATCGCGATCATCGTTACCGGGACGCACCCGACAGCCTATTCCGATCTTCAGCAATTTGACAGTTACTATGGGTTGGCCGATCCACCCAGTTTTCACAGGTACGACCAGGACGGTGGGACGAACTATCCGACCGGCAGCAGTGGCGTCGAAGAATCACTGGATATCGAATGGGCGCATGTGATGGCGCCGGCGGCAAGTATTGACGTTATCGAATGCCCCAACGATCTCAGCACGATGTACGACCAGGGAGTGGTCACTGCCCGGAGCCTCCCGGGTGTATCCGTGGTTTCGATCAGCTTTCAGGGCTGGGAGACATCGGGCGACCTTGGGTACGATCATGACTTCACAACGCCCGCCGGGCACGGCGGTGTGACGTTCCTCAACTCGAGCGGAGACAGCGGCGTCGATAGCGGGCACACGAATTATGCCGGCGACTCGCCGAACGTCATTGGTGTCGGCGGGACCGTTTTTGACGCCATAGATTCAGCTGGCGATTACCCGGGTGAGGTGGGGTGGAGCGGAAGCGGGGGCGGGATCTCCACTTACGAGGCGCAGCCTTCCTACCAAAACGGGGTGGTCAGCTCCTATTCGACAACCCAGCGCACTACCCCCGACGTGTCGATGGATGCAGGCAGTGGAGTCGCGGTCTATGACACCACCGATAATCCTGCGTCATCGCCGTGGTCCAGCTACATCGGGGGGACGAGCCTGGCAACGCCGATGATGGCTGGGCTCGTCGCCGTTGCCGATCAAGGTCGCGCGGTGGCGGGACTGCCCTCCCTGGATGGTCCGACGCAGACCCTTCCCCGTCTCTACGCGCTCCCGTCCTCGGATTTTCACGACATCACGAGCGGCAATAACTCAAGCTCCACTTACCCTGGGTACTCGGCCGGCCCCGGCTATGATCTCGTCACCGGGCTGGGAACACCGATTGCCAACAAGCTCGTCAACGATCTTGCATTCGACGCCGCCGATTTCACCGTTACCAATACGAATGATTCCGGCACGGGCTCGCTGCGGCAGGCGATCCTGAATGTGGATGCCTACGGCCAGCCCGCCACCATAACGTTCCGCATCCCGCGGATGGATCCGGGCTATAATGGAGCCGTCTTCACGATCAAGCCCGTCACCCAGCTGCCCGCGATCACCGACGCCAGCGTAACCATCGACGGAAGTACTGAACAATCGTACTCGGGAAACAGCAATGCCGGACGGCCCGAGATTTTTCTCGATGGATCAGCCGCCCCCACGAACACCAACGGGCTGACAGTCACCGCCCAGTTTGATAAGATCGAGTACCTCGGAATCGACGACTTCCATGGCGCGTCATTCACTGGCGGCGGCGGGATCGTGCTGACCGGCACTTCCGCAACGCAGGACTTTGTCATCGGCTGCCTCATCGGGGTGGGCTCCTCCGGAACCTCGTCAGCGGGGAACAGCATTGGTGTCACCGTCAATTCCGGCGCGAACAACGACGTGATCGGCACGCCGACTTCCGGCCAGCAGAATGTGATCGGCGACAATTCGATTGGCGCGGGAATCCTTGGGGCTTCTGACATCTACGTCACCGATGACATCGGGGTCAGCGCAACATTTGCAGCGGTACCGAATAACACTGGCATTGAAGTGATGGGCGGCTCCGGACTGGGCAGCAGCACGTCCAACCAGATCTTTGGTTGCGTGATTGGCGATAACACCACTTCCGGTGTTCTCATCTCCGGAGCGGGCGCCGAAAACAATGTCATCACTTCGTGCCTGATCGGCGTGACTGACGTTCCAAGCGTCGGCTATTACTCAGCCCCCAATGACGATGGGATTCTGATCAACCTCGGCGCATCGTCCAATGTCATCGGCGGCGTGGAGAGTCCCGAAGCGAACGTCATTGCCGGCAACAGCGGCAATGGCGTTGAGATCGATGCTTCCGCGAGCAACACCGTCGAAGGCAACACGATTGGCGAGGCAACCCGCACCCTTTACAACGGCCATACGCTCACGACCACCAACAATCCCAACGCGGCCGCCGGTGTCTTCGTGCACGACACCGCCACGGGAAACACAATCGGCGGGTCAGCGTCCACGGACGCTAACGTCATATCCGCCAATGGTGCGGCCGGCGTTCTGTTCGGCGACGCCGCCTCCACCGGAAACACCGTCGAGTACAATTACATCGGAACCGATTCCTCCGGCGATTCCATCGGCAACGCCCACGAGGGTTTGCTGGATTTCGGCAACAGCGAAACCATCAGCGACAATGTTCTCAGCGGCAACGGATATTCGGGCATGAGCCTGCCCGGCAACTCCAACACCGTCACCGGGAATCTGGTCGGCCTCAACCCCGCCGGCACCGCGGCGGTTCCCAATGCCCATCCGGGCGTGTACATCAACGGCTTCTACAACGTCATCAATGGGAACACCATCTCCGGCAACTCCGAGAGCGGCGTCGAGATTGACACGTCCAGCTACAACACGGTCGAGAACAACCAGATCGGAACCAATCCCGCCGGCACCGTAGCTATTCCCAACCAGCAGGCGGGGGTATTGGTCACTGGTACGCTCAACCAGATTTCAGATGATTTAATCTCCGGCAATGTCACCTCAGGAGTGGCGTTGGAAGGCGAAAGCAACACCGTCGAGGGATGCCTGATCGGCACCGACAGCACCGGCTCGAATGCCATCCCCAACATCCGCGAAGGCGTCTATGTCGATAGCTCCTACAACACCGTCGGCGGAACGACGCCGGCAGCGCGCAACGTGATCTCCGGCAACACCGGCGGCAACGCCAGCTTCGGCGTTTCACTCGACACTGCTTCCGCCACCAACAATACCGTCGAGGGGAATTACATCGGCACCAACTCTGCCGGCACCGCGGCTCTGGGAAATGTCGACGGCGTCATCGTTCAGGAAGGGGCATCTGACAACACCATCGGCAGCGCGACCGCCGGGGGCGGCAACGTGATCTCCGGCAATAATTATGGGATCGTCATCGATGCGGCCAGCAGCACAACTGTTCTGGGAAATGACATCGGCACCGACTCTACCGGTGCTCTGCCGCTGGGGAATGGGGGCCTTGGCATCACAGTCGACGGTGCCCCAACCACCATTGGTGGGTTGGGAATCGGACAAGGAAACACCATCGACTTCAATGGCGGTGGGGGACTCGAGATCGACGGTACCGGTGACGTCTCCATCATGGACAGCACCGTCTACGACAACACGGGCTCGGGCGGGATCACCAACTACGCCACCCTCTCTATCTACAACAGCACCGTGACTGGAAACAGCGCGGGACCTGACGGCAGCGGCATCTACAACCGCGGCTCGTTGTCGGTTTACAACAGCACGATCACCTTGAATTCGGCAGAGCTCAACGGCGGCGGCATCGACAACGTCAGCGGAACCGTCTACCTCGCCAACACCATCGTTTCAAAGAACGGCGGCGGGGACATCGAGGGTACTGTCAACTCCTCCAGCGCCAATAACCTGATCCGTAACGGAGACAATCTCGTCGGCATCACTAACGGGACCAACGGCAACCAGATCGGCACGGACGCCTCACCGATCAATCCTCTGCTTGGCGCGCTCGCGAACAACGGCGGCACGACCGAAACCCTGCTCCCGTCGGCCGGCAGCCCGGCAATCAACGCAGGCTCCAACTCCCTTGTCCCTGTCTCGCTCACCACCGACCAGCGCGGCGAGCCCCGCATCGCATTCGGAACGGTCGATATTGGGGCGGTTGAAGTGCAGCCGGGGACGCTGGCCGCAACCACCAAGCTGACCAAGAGCACCACCGGCGCCATCAAGTACGGCCAAAACGTGAGCTTCACCGCTACGGTGGCCAAAACCGGCGGCAGCACCGCGAGCCCCACCGGCACCGTCAACTTCATGGACGGCGCCAACCTGCTCGGAACCGGCGCGCTCAGTGGCGGCGTGGCCACCTTCACCACCACGACGCTGCCGGTCGGCAGCAATTCGATCACCGCCGTCTATGGCGGAGACATCAACTTCGCCACCAGCACATCCAACGCCCTCAGCCAGACAGTCACGCAGTCGGCGACGACAACCGCATTGACCAAGAGCACCACTGGCGCGATCACGTTTGGCCAGAGCGTCACGCTGACTGTGAAGCTGGCCGCCGTCAGCCCCGGGGCCGGCACGCCCACCGGCACCGTGACCTTCATGGACTACTCTGACATCCTGGGATCTGGCACCCTCAGCGGCGGCGTCGCCACCTTGACGACAAGTTCGCTGCTGGCGGGCACCAACTCGATCACCGCGAGCTACGGCGGCGATCCCAACTTCACCACCAGTACGTCCAACACTCTCACCCAGACGGTGAAACAAGCGGCAACCACCACCAAGCTGACGAAGAACACCACCGCCGCCGTCAAGTTCGGCCAGCAGGTGACGTTTACCGCGAGCGTGGCCCCGGTCAGCCCCGGCGCGGGGACACCCACCGGCTCTTTCACTTTTTACGATGGCGCCAACATGATGGGAACCGCCGTGCTCGCCGCCGGTGGCATCGCCGTCTTCACCATCGGCCTGCCTTCCGTCGGCAGCAATTCCATCACCGCGGTCTACGGCGGCGACACCAACTTCGCCACCAGCACCTCGGGCGCACTCACCCAGACGGTCAATCAGGCAGCGACGACTGCGAAATTAACCAAGAGCACCACCGCCCCCATCACCTACGGCCAGAGTGTGACGTTGACGGCGTCGATAGCAGCCGTCAGCCCCGGCGGGGGGATGCCGGCCGGCACCGTGAGTTTCATGGACGGAAGCACCGTGTTGGGAACCGCCGCGCTCAGCGGCGGCATCGCCACGTTGACGACCACCACGATTCCCGCCGGCAGCAACTCGATCACCGCCGTCTACGGTGGCAACGCCGATTACACCGCCAGCACGTCGGGCGCCTTGAGCCAGACGGTGAACAAATCGGCGACGACCACCAAGCTGACCAAGAACACCACTGCCCCGATCACGTCCGGAACCAGCGTGACGTCCACGGCGACCGTGGCGGCCGTCAGCCCCGGCGCAGGCATCCCCGCCAATGGTGACACTGTCACGTTCATGGACAACGGCAGTTCGATCGGCACCGCCGCGCTCAGCGCAGGCGTCGCCACGTTGATCACCACGACGCTGCCTACCGGCAGCAATTCGATCACGGCGGTCTACGGCGGCGACACGGACTACACGGCCAGCACGTCCAACGCGCTGAGTCAGACGGTCGATGCATAGCGGGCGCAGGAAAAGAAGGAAATAAAATCATGATCTTCCAATATCGCCGCAAGGCATCCAAGTCATCGGCTCTGCATCGCCGAACGAATCGCCGCGTTGAAATCGAAGCGCTGGAGTGCAGACGTTTGTTCAATGCGCTGCTCGTCACAACCGACTCTGACGCCACTTCGCACACCGGTGTATCGCTGCGCGACGCGATTGCCTCGGCGGACTTCGACGCTGCGCTCGGCATTTCCGATACGATCACGTTTGAGGTAGATGCGATCGAGCTCTCGCAGGGGCAGCTGGAATTAAACTCTGGCGGCGGGACGGGCGTCATTACCATCGACGGCGCAAGTCAAGTCTCGATCATCGGCGACGGCTCGGACAGAGTATTCTCGGTTGACAGTGGTACCAACGCCGTCCTTACGGAATTGGGAATCTGGGAAGGCAGTCCTGACGGAGTGGGCGGGGGCCTCGTGAACGAGGGGAATCTCACGCTCAACAGTTGTGAGTTCTACGCCAACGGCTCAACCGGCGACGGAGGCGCAATCTATAACACCGGCACATTGAACGTGAATACCACAACATTTTATGCCAACGGCGCTGGGCAAGGCGAAGGCAATACCCCCAACGGCGGCGCCATATACAACGATGGCGGCTCGATGACGATCAGTGATTCCACGTTCAAGGCCAATAGCGCGGAGGACGACGGCGGGGCCATCGACAATGCCGGCGGCGGAACAGCGACCGTCAGCGGATCAACCTTTTATCTGAACGGGTCTATCGCCGCCGCGGACGGCGGCGCAATTGAAAACGATAGCACGATGACCGTCATCAACTCGACGTTCAATCAGAACACAGCCAGCGATGATGGCGGTGGCATTGAGAACACCTCTGCCCTGACGGTAACCAATTCCACCCTCTCGGGAAACACAGGCGACGAAACCGGCGGGGGCATCGCCTCGACCGGCACGTGCGAGCTCCTGAGCACCATCGTCGCCGGAAATGCCAGTACGGACGGGTCCGTTGACGCCGACGGCACGTTCCAAAGCAGCAGCTACAACCTCATCGGCGATGGGACCGGCGAGGTCGGCATGACCAACGGAAGCGATGGAAACCAAGTTGCCCTTAATGCCTTATCTTCCGAGGACTACGTCGACGCGTTGGCCTACAACGGCGGGCCCACGCAAACAATGGTTCCCGTTCCCTATCAGAGCGGCATCAACGCGGGCGGGGAGGCCACGTATCTCAATGACCCGATCAACAGTACGCAGACCAGCATTCCAGTCGGGCGCGCATCGGCAATCGCCAGCACCGCGGGGGACTACGTTATCCGCGTGGGCAGCGAGCAGATGCTGGTCACAGGTGTGGATCTGCCGGATAATTCCCTGACGGTCGTCCGCGGGTACGACGGTACCACGGCCGCGTCCGAGAATTTCGCGACCGCTGTTTATGTGGCCACAGATCAGACCGGCCAGCTCCGCGATAGCGCTCCCGACATTGGGGCATTTGAGTTCCAGCCGCTGTTCAGCACCGTTGCTCCGCTCCCGGCAACGGAAACCTCGACAAGCTTTCCGGTGAGCTGGTCGGGCCATCCGGCCAGCGGAGACTCCCCGATTGCCTACTACACAATCTATGACTCAGACAACGGCGCCAACTACACGGTCTGGCTGGCTGAGACGACTGCAACCTCCGCAACATTCACCGGCACCACCGGGCACACCTACAGCTTCTACAGCATCGCCACCACGTACCCCGACGGGGTATATCTGGGCCAAACTCAAGCCACGCCGGGCACCCAGGCAACAACCACGGTCGTGGCTCCGGCAGCTCCGGCGTTTACCAGCTCCAGCCAGAAGACCTTTACCGCGGGAGTTACCGGCTCCTTCACGGCGGCCGCGAGCGGATCCCCCGCTCCGACCTTCAGCGAATCGGGAGCATTGCCCAACGGCGTGACGTTTAACACCACCGGCGTCCTGAGCGGAACGCCCGCCTCCGGCACCGTCGGAACCTATCCACTGACCCTTTACGCATTCAATGGTGTCGGCGCGCCCGCCAGTCAATCGTTCGATTTCATCGTGGCGAAAGCCAGCACAACGACGAAGCTGACCAAGAACACCTCCGGACCCATTAAGTACGGGCAGAGCGTGACCTTCACGGTCACCGTGGCTCCCGTAGGCGCCAATATTCTCACCCCCGGCGGCAGCGGCGCCGTCATCCTCGAAATTAATGGCACTCCATTCGAGCAAGCCACGCCCAGCAACGGCGTTGCCACCTTCATGGTGAACGACCTGCCGCCGGGCGCCAATTCGATGAGCGCGGCTTACGACGGCGATGCGAACTTCAGCGGCAGCGCCTCCGGCTCCATTACGCAGACGGTGGATCAGTCTTCAACGACCACTAAGCTGACCAAGAGCACCACCGGCGCCGTCACATACGGCCAGAGCGTAACATTGACGGCAACAATGGCCGCGGTCAGCCCGGGCGCCGGCACCCCCACGGGCACCGTCACCTTCATGGACGGCACCACCGTGCTCGGAACCGGAACGGTCAACAATGGCGTCGCGACGTTGACCACCACCACGATTCCCGCCGGCAGCAACTCAATCGACGCGGTCTACAGCGGGGATACCGATTTCACCACCAGCATGTCCAGTGCCCTGAGCCAGACGGTGAACAAATCCGCGACGACCACCAAACTGACCAAGAGCACCACCGCCGCCATCACCTATGGCCAGAGCGTGACCTTCACCGCGACCATGGCCGCGGTCAGCCCCGGCGCCGGCACGCCAACGGGAACCGTGACCTTCATGGACGGCAGCACCGCGCTCGGCACCGGCACGCTCAGCGGCGGGATCGCAACGTTGACAACCACCACGATCCCCGCCGGCAGCAACTCGATCGACGCCGTCTACGGCGGCGATTCCAATTTCACCACCAGCACGTCCGGTACCCTTAGCCAAACCGTCAACAAATCGGCGACGACCACCAAGTTGACCAAGAACACCACCGGCCCGATCACGTCTGGAACGAGCGTAACGTTCACGGCAACCGTGGCGGCCGTTAGTCCCGGCGCAGGGATACCCGCCACTGGTGACACTGTCACCTTCATGGACAACGGCAGTTCCATCGGCACCGGCGCGCTTAGTAGCGCCGGCGTCGCCACGTTGATCACCACGACGCTGCCGGTTGGCAGCAATTCGATCACCGCCATCTATAGCGGCGACACCGACTACACCACCAGCACGTCCAACGCGCTGAGTCAGACGGTGAACTCGTGAGCCGGGAGGCGGAAAAGGCATGAACCGTGGGTGACACGGATAACCCAGCGCGGCCAAGCCGCAAGAAAGAGCAAGAGACGCGAAGGAAGAGCAAGAGTTGCCGGCCCCCATCCGGCGACAAGTCGCTCGGCTCCGCGCTGGCGCGACGCTTTGAACGCCTCGGCGGAATGAGCGGTCATACGCCGGGGCAATGTCGCGGCGAGCCAAGGAGTCGAACAATCGTTGCCGCTCGAGGACTGTCGGAGTCGCGCCAGCGCGGAGCCGAGCGACTTGTCGCCGGGCGCATCGCGAACGATTTCCGAACCTCTGACTCAGGCCGGCGTATCGGCATATGACAGCCATGGGCATAACCTCGTTCCTCGGGGACGAGCGAACGGCGAGTCGGCACATCCTTAGGGAAGGAAGCAGCACATCATGTTCTTCACGAAACATCGTAATCGGTCAAAGTCATTGCGCGCGCAGCGCGTGCGCTCTCCTCACTTCGGAGTCGAATCCCTGGAACCGCGTCGGCTGTTTTCATCGCTGGTCGTAACCACCCTCGACGACTCCACGTCGCACAGCGGGGTATCGCTGCGCGACGCGATCGCCGGGGCGGACTTCGATGCCGAGTTCGGTACGTCCGACACGATCACATTCGACCCGAGCTTGAGCGGGGGAACGATCACGCTTGCACAGGGAGTCCTGGAACTGAACTCCGGCGGGAGCGGCACCGGCGTCATTACGATCGATGGAGCAAATCAGATCACCGTCAGCGGCAACGCTGCGAGCACGGTGTTCCAGGTCGATTCGGGCGTAACGGCATCCATCTCCGGATTGACAATCACCGACGGCGCCGGCAGCAGCAACGGAGAGGGCGACAGCGGCGGCATCAACAACGACGGCACGCTCACTGTCGCCAATAGCACCCTCTCGGATAACACAGCCGCGGTCTACGGCGGCGGCATTCTCAACGCCAACACGCTCACCGTCGCCAACAGCACCTTCTCGGATGGCTCAGCCGACGATGGCGGCGGCATTTGTAACCTGGGCACGCTCACCGTGGTCAACAGCACCCTCTCGGGTGACTCGGCCAGCGAGGACGGCGGCGGCATTGACAACGGTTATGGCGTACTCACCGTCACCAACTCCACTCTCTCGGAAAACTCGGCGGCAGGCTCCGGCGGCGGCATTTGCACCCACGGCGGCGTACTCACCGTCACCAACTCCACTCTCTCGGGAAACTCGGCGGCGGACTCCGGCGGCGGCATTTCTGACGCCGGCCAGATCACTGTCACCAACTCCACTCTCTCGGGAAACTCGGCGGCGGACGGTGGCGGTATCTACAACGATGTCGGCACGCTAACGTTGCTGGACACGATCGTCGCCGGCAACACCGCTTCGTCGGAGGCGGACGGGCCCGACATCTACGGCGCGCTTCCGGGCAACAGCACATACAATCTGATCGGCGACGGCACCGCCATGACCGGCATCACCAACGGCAACGGCGGCAACCAGGTCGGCACCGGCACCGCTCCGCTCGCCCCGGGGCTCTTGCCGCTGGATTACAACGGCGGTCCAACCCAGACGATGGCGTTGACCGCCAACAGTCCCGCGCGGAAGGCCGGCGGCCGGCTGACGACGCTCACCGCGGCTGTCGGCGCGGCCTCGTCCCCGACGAACATCTCCGTTGGCCTCGGCTCGGCCATCGCCAGCACACCCGGTTCCTACGTCATCCAGATCGACAGCGAGCAGATGCTGGTGACCAACGCCAGCGGAAACACCCTCAGCGTAACCCGCGGCTACAACGGCACGCCGGTCACGAGCCACAGCCTGGGAGCCAGGGTCTTTTTCGCCACCGATCAAACTGGCGCACCGCGGGTCGGGGCGCCGGACATCGGCGCTTTCCAGTTTCAGACCGTCACCAGCAGCGTCAATCCGCTGCCATTTGAGGAGAATACCGCCAGCTTCCCCGTCTCCTGGTCGGGGACACCCGGCACCGACGGATATCCGATTGCCTTCTATTCGGTCTACGTCTCGGATGACAACGCGCAGTTCACCCTCTTCGAGCACATGACCACCGACACCGCCGGCACGTTCACCGGCGTGAGCGGCCAAACCTACCGCTTCTACAGCGTGGCGACCGACACCAACGGCCAGGTGCAGGCCACGCCAGCCCCACAAGCGTATACATCGGTGCTCATCCCGACGCCGCCGATCAGCAGCGCGAATCACGCGACCTTCACCGTCGGCGCCGCCGCCTCGTTTGCTGTCGTCGCCGGCGGAACTCCAGCACCGACGTACAGCGAGACCGGCACGCTCCCGAGCGGCATCACGCTCAACTCGACCACCGGCTCCCTGAGCGGCACCCCAGCCTCCGGAATGGTCGGCGCTTACGATCTGACGTTCAGCGCGTATAACGGCTTCGGTTCCCCCGCCACCCAGGCATTCACGCTGACCATCGCCTCCGCATCCAGCAAGACGACCCTGACCAAGAGCACCACTTCCGCCATCAAGTACGGCCAGAGCGTCACATTTACCGCCGCCGTCGCGCCAGCCAGCACCAACTCCCTGGCACCGACCGGGGCAGTGACCTTCTATGACAACGGCGGTTCGATCGGCACCGCCACGCTTACCGGCGGCATCGCGACATTGACGACCACGTCGGTTTCCGTCGGCAGCAATTCGATCGTGGCTATCTATGCCGGCGACACGAACTTCACCCACAGCACGTCCGGCGCGCTGAGCCAGACCGTAACCCAGTCGGCCACGACCACGGCGTTGACCAAGAGCACCACG